>FWPU01003563.1_pt1 | contig 38866 bp, 39 predicted proteins | sample 2228361 | NCBI WGS metagenome assembly FWPU01 (sample SAMEA103939777, study PRJEB20133) | metagenome | reverse complement strand
TGGCGTTGGGGTAGGGGGAGTCTCCGTCGGCGTGCCGGTTGGCGGCAGCAGGGTGGCGGCTGGCGTGGCCGCGACCGTGGCCGGAACCGGTAGGGTCGGCGTGGCCTGTTCCGCCGCTGGCAGGGTCGGCGCGGCGATCCCGGCAGAGCGGCAGGCGGCCAGCCATACTAACAGGCTGATGTGAACCCTGCTGATCGTCCTCGTGAACCTCACGGATGTCCCATCCCAAACCCAGACCAACCTGGCACGCTACCGGCCCTTTGTTCTCCGCCTCCGCCGCCCCAACAGGTCCCCCAGCGGGCTGACGACCTCCCGTCGGAAGTCGCGCCAGCCCTGCCTGAGCTGCCCGCGCTGTGCCGCTCGCGCCAGGCTGTAGGCACCAAGCAGGCCAAACCCACCCAGCGCGAGGAGCACGCCCCGCCAAGCCGCCTGTCTGAGCCGGTCTGGTGCCAGCGGCGACTCAGGTGAAGCGCCCGGTGCAGCACCGGCCCCTGCCCCGGCGGGAGCTTCCGGTGGGCGCGGTGTGCGCGTGGGCGGCTGCTGGATCAGCGGCGTTGGTGATGGGCCGGGTGTCGGCGTGCCTGGCACCGGGCTGGGTGTGGACGTCGGGGGTATCGGGCGTGGGGTGGGCGTGGCGTTAGACACCTGCACCTGTACCTGCGCCTGCGCAGCCTGCCCGGTCTCCCCGTACACCACAGTCAGGCGGATAATGTAGCGTCCGTCAGCCAGCGATTGCGTATCCCATGCCCCTAGAACGCTGTGGCGCGCCTGCTGGCTGACCGGCGCCTGAATGGGCATCCACGGCGCGTCGGACGGCGTGGGATCGACGTTATACTCCAGCAGGTAGAAGCGAAAGCCGGGCGCTATGGCCGTCCCCGTGATCGTCACAACACCCGAAACAACCGACCGCGCAGCCGGACTGTCAAGCTGGGCCACGATCTCGCCTTCCTCGGCGGGGGTGGGCGTCTGATCCTGTGTCCGCGCCGGGAGGGCGGCTGTGCTTCCTGCGGTGATGCTGCCGGAGAGCAGTGCGATCAGTGCGACGGTGAGTTGGGCCAGAGGCGGCATTTTGCCGCCGCTCACCCCTGATGGCGTCATGGCGTGCTTCCCTGGCTTTCAGAGAACACATGAACAGAGTGCAACGGATTAGTTTAACGAATCGCGCCCTGCGGGTCGAATTTTAGGTTGAAAGCGGGCCTGCGTGACCGGAAGCATGGGAAACAGCCGATTGGGTGGAACAGCGTCGGTCAGCCGATTAGAGTCCTAAGTAAAGCCGGAGGAACGGCCACTGCTGCGCCAGGTCAGCTGCGCCGACCACGATCAGCACCGCCCCGGCAGCCCGGCGTGCGAGGGGGAAGAACCGCCTGATCCAGCTGACGAACTGCTGCTGGCGAACCTGGCTGAGCAGCGAGAGCGCCAGCAGGGGAGTCCCAAGCCCCAACCCGAAAAAGGCGGTGAACAGCAGGCGGTCCGGGATCGAGATGCTGACCAGGGAGAGCGTGAACACACTGACCAGCAACGGAGCGGTGCAGGGCATGAGCATCGGGCCGTACAGCAGGCCATACCAGTAGGCCTGTCCTGCCGGGGACCTCCCGCCCGGCAGCGCCAACGATGGCAGCCGCCCGAATACGTCCACCCCGCCCAACAGGAGGGCGCCAAGCACAATCACGATCAGGTCGGCGGTGGGCGTGACAAGGGCCAGCACCTGCCCGATTGCCAGCCCCAGGAGGCTGATCGCCCCCCCGATCACGAGCATACTGCTCATCACACCGCCCATCACCAGCAGCCCCAGCCAGCTCTGCACCCACCGCGAATGAGTGCCCTCGGGGGCGGCCTGGGTGGAAAGATAGGCCAGGAAGCCGGGATAGAGCGGCAGAAAGCACGGTGAAACCGTTGCTAGCAACCCCAGGCCAAAGGCCGTTGCCAACTCTGCCATCAGACCCTTTCACTGCCGCTCGGCAACCAGCTCAAGCAGCACACGTTTCGGCTTCAGCCCCCGCCCGATCAGTTCCGCCTCTCCATCCCCATCCAGAAAGATCAGAGGCGTTGCCGTTACTGTAGTCGCTATCGGGCCAAACTCCTCTACCAGTGCATCTATCATCGGCTGGGGAGCAATCGCCGACCGCCACGCGATGTTGTTCTCTTCGATGTGCCTCAACAGGATCGTCGCCGTCTCGTTTGGATCAACGTCCAGCGACACGATGACTACCTCGTCATCCGTCCATTCCGAGGATGCGATCTGGAGCTGGTGCTGCTGCAGCAGGCAGTTCGAGCACCAGACTGCCGTCAGGTCCACGATCACCACCTTGCCGGAGAAGTCAGATAGGGCAAAGCTGTCACCGGTGCGGACATCCGTCAGGGGGATGTCGCGCCAGCTTAAATCAGGGGCGGTTTCCGTTGCGGTAACGTCGCCCTCTGTCATCGGCGCGCAGGCGGACAGGGCAAACGCCAGACAGGCGCTCAGCCCCATGAAACGCAGGAAGCTGATCGTTCGCACCTACTCACCCCCCTCACCGCCCCGCGGCCTGACGTATATCGCTCGATCCTTAGACGTGATGGTATGAGCCGGGCTTACGTTTAACGTCAGAGACCGTTGGGCAGCCACACCTCCCGCAGATCGTCCATTGCCTGCCGCACTTTTTCACGGGTGTCCGCGTCGAGGCGCAACATCGGGCGGCGCGGATACCCGGCATCAATGCCCCGCAGATGCAGTATCTCGTATGCCGTCGGCACCGATGGCCCTATGTGCAGCACATCCCACAGCCTCAAGATGTGGGTCTGCCACTGCCGCGCCTCTTCCTGCGTCCCGCTCACTGCCGCTGTGTAGAAGGAGCGCATTGCCTCGGGGAAGACATTGCCCAGCCCGGCGATGCAGCCGCGCACTCCCATGACGAAGGCAGGCAACATCAGGCTCTCCGAGCCGATCACGAAGTCGAAGTCGGGCTTCTGCACCGTGCGCATGGCAAGATAGAGCTTGCGGATGCCGAAGCTGCTGTCTTTTAGCCCCGCCAGACCGAGATCGGCCAGTCTGTCCAGCAGGGCAGGGGAGATCGGGTTGCCGGTGGTCTTGGGATTATCGTAGGCGTAGACCGGGATCGAGACCGCCTCGATCAGCGCCCGGTAGTACTCAAGGAGCGGCTGGTCCCCGTAGGTGTAGTAGTACGGCGGGATGGCTCCAATGGCAACCGCCCCGTGCGCCTCAGCGTGCCGGGCAAGGCGGACTGCCGAGGCGGTGTCCACCGCGCCGACATGGGCGACCAGCGGCAGGCTGCCTCCCACCTCGTCAGCGAGTATCTCAAAGACGCGCTCGCGTTCCTCGACGGTCAGCAGGGGGCCGGAGCCATAGCTCCCACACACAAACATGCCGTGAACGTACCGTGCCCAGAACGCGGCCAGCGCACGCAGCCGCTGCTCATCCGGCGCTCCTGCCTCGTCGAAGGGGGTAATGACAGGAGGAAAGATTCCTTCGATCCTCATTTTGCCCTTCCTGACGCTTCCAGCACAGGTGGATATCTGCTACCCCTGTTCTAAGGCCCGGTCCTGGCGGTCGATCCCTGGAAGCTCGCGCTCGATGAGATCGGCGAGCGTCTGGCAGGCTTCTTGGGCGTCAACCCCGTCGGTGCTGATCAGAACCTCATGGCCGCACTCGACGCCCAGCGTCAGCATCCCCAGGATGCTCTTGGCATTCACCGGCCCTTTGCCGGTCGTCAGGTCAGTGACGTGGACGTTGCACTCGAAGCCGGCCGCAGCCTCGACCAGCCGGGCAGCAGGCCGGGCGTGTAGACCAGAGGGGTTGACGACCCGAATCTGCTTCTCAGCTTTCATCTTCTTCTGGCTTCCCGCGCGACCTGTAGCCACGCCTCGGCTGTCCGGGTGATCTCGTCGAAGCGTCCGGCCTTAACCAGTGCGGGGTTAGCCAAGTTGGACGCCCCGGCGACGCCCACAGCACCCGCCTCGAACCAGCTTGCCAGATTGTCGAGTTCGACTCCCCCGACCGCGACGAGGGGGATCTGAGGCAGAGGGGCGTGGATGGCCTTCAGATAGGCCGGGCCAGCGGGCATGGCCGGGAACAGCTTGACTGCGTCAGACCCCGACTGCCAGGCCAGCAGGCACTCGGTCGGTGTGTATGCGCCCGCAAAGCTGAGTTTTCCGTAGCGGCGCGTGGTGAAAATGGTTTCGGGGTTAACGGTTGGCGAGACAATGAAGTCAGCCCCGGCCAGAATGGCTGCCCGCGCCGATGGGGCGTCAAGCACCGTGCCTGCCCCGATCATAACCTTGTCCCCAAAAGTCTCGTGGATCGTCGCGATGTACTGAACGGCGTTGGGCGTCACAAGCGAGATCTCGATAATGTCGATGCCGCCTTTTATCAACGCATCGACCGTTGGTTGCACATCGTCGGGCGAGTCGATCCGCACGATTGCCATGATGCCCACATCAAAGAAATGCTGGAGCTTATCCGCCATGTTACCCATTTGATGCCTCTCCTCTGCGGAAAAACCAAGTTCCTGTCTGAGGCCGCGCGTTGCCCGGCCTGCCTTGTCAGGGATGCGCGTCCTGCTTGGTGCATACACCGACGAGCAGGGGAGTGCCTGGCCCAACCTGCCACCGAGCGGCAGGCAGCACCGGAAGACGGCTGGAGACCGTACCAGGAAGCTCAATCCTGAGAAAACTGCGCTTGGTCAGAGCGGACAGCTTGTGCGCTGTGTTGGAGCGCCATGAGGACGGCAGATAGTCGTCCAGCGGTAGGCTGATGACCAGGCGCCCTCCCTTCTTCAACACCCGCCTCATCTCTCGCAGGCAGGCCAGCGGATCGGGGACCAGATGCAGCAGGTTGATCAGGCATACCCCGCTCAGGCTTTCGGCGGGAAAGGGCAGGGCGTTCGCCGCAGCCCGGCACAGCCCGATGCCTCTGCCTGCCAGCAAGCGCCGCGCGAAAGCCAGCGCCTCGTAGCGGATGTCGCAGCTTGCCACCCGCAAACGCGGGTTGGCCTGGGCAAGCAAGGCACTCCCAAAACCATACTCACAACCTGCATCGAGCGCCCACCCCGGCTCGAAAAGCTCCCCTGCCCATGCGTAGAGTGCGGCGTGCATCGCCAGGCGGCGATCCTCCCTTAGCGCCTGCCAGTAGACGTCAAGCGCAGCCTCGCCCTGCATCTAGAAGTCCAGCCACCTGGCCGGGTTGACAACGAACACCTGATTCACCAGGGCATCATCCCAGCCGTTCTCGCGCAGGCGCGGGATGAAAGTCTTGATAATGTACTCAAAGCCGGGACCGCCCCCATATCCCTTCAGGTACGAGCGGCGCCCCATGTCCCCGGAGATCATGATCCGCTCGGCGTGTCCGGCTTCGATGAGACGGTTAAGCATCAGGATGCGCTGTTCGTCAGGTGCGTACTTGATCTTGGACGGGCCGTCAAACATCACCGTCGCGCCCCGGTCAGCGATTGACTTCAGATAGCCGAAGTCCAGATTCTGGTCGAGATGGGCAATCCCGACCTTCTCAAGGTTTGCGCCCTCGGCGTCGAGTAGGTCGAGCTGTTCATGGGCCATCGTGCCGAGCGTGGTGTGGGTGATGATCGGGCAGCCCGTTACTTTCTGGGTGCGGGCTGCGGCTCGCAGGTAGCGCTCCTCAATTGGGCGCACAAAACCGTAGCTCGTCCCGGCCTTGACCATCCCGGCACGGGCGGAGGTGCCATCCATGCCGGTCTGAATGTCGGCGATGCAACGCTCGGCCATCTCCTCGAGTGACATACCCTGCACAACGTCATCGGCATAGTCGCCGCGATTGAACCCTGTGATGGCAACGATGTGGACGCGTGTCTGTTCGGCGACTTTGATCAGGTCGCGTGCATCACGCCCGTAGTCGATGGCGGTGGCATCCACTATCGTCCGTCCGCCCGCCTCATAGAACAGCTCAAGCTCGGTCAGTATCTTTGGAATGCTGTCGAGGACGTAGTCAGGGTCCTCCTTGATGCGCCAGAGGGGCGGGCGAGTCAGAATATGCTCATGCGGGTAGGTGAAACCGGCCTCCTCCCGCGCGATGTCTCCTAGAACGGTGCGGATCATAGACTGTCCTCATGGAGTGCGATCAAGATAAGGGGGCAGGCCGAGACATCTCTTGCAGTGCCTGGCCCTGCCCCCACGCCGAACGAATAGATTAGTCGGCAGCCGCAGCGGCCTTGGTGCGGGCAGCCGCAGCCTGACGCTGGCGGCCGATCAGCCACAGGATAGTAGCCAGCACGACCACCCCGGCGACAATCGAGGCGATGCCATAAGTGGCGAAGCCTTCCACGCGCCCGCCGCCGATCAGGTTGAGAATCCAGAAGATGGGCGTCCACAGCACGTAGTCGCCGCCGCCGAAGATCAGGCCAGTGCCCTCAAAGAAGGTCGCCTGGAGCGGGTAGACAAGCAGGGCGGTCAGGTCGATGAGGATGCCGATGATCGCCCCGGCCACTATCGCGCCGACCCACCCGCCATGCCGGTCACCGAAGACCCCGGCCAGCGCCCCGTCGAAGAAGAAGAAGATGGGGCCGGGGAAGATGATGATCGACATGCCGATAGCCAGCTGGACGAGGGTGAAGATCACCATCGCGACGAAGCACGAGAGGAAGCCCAGAATGACGCCGGTAGGCGAGTACTGGAAGAAGAGCGGCGAGTCGAGCGCAGGCTGCGCGCCGGGCAGCAGGGTCTTGGCAATACCTTCGAAGGCCGGGATCATCGCGGCCAGGAACATGCGCACGCCAAAGAGCACGATAGCCACGCCAGCCGCGAAGCCAAAGCCTTGCAGGATCAGCCACACGATCCAGTTCTGGCCGCCGCTCAGCTCTGACACCGCGGCTGCGCCCGCCACCACGCCGATCAGGATGTAGACAATGGGGATGAGCAAGGCCAGCAGGACGGTGTAGTCGCTGAAGATGGATAGGATGCCGGGCAGCTCAATTTCGTCGCTGCGCTTGGACTTGACAAAGACGCCAGCCAGGGCGCCGGTCGGCAGGTCCATCGTCTGCAGGTGGCCAAGTGTGAACATGCCGTTTGTCAGCGGCTCGGAGAAGGGGCGGGCGATGGCGGGCATGAGCGTCCAGAACAGGGCGGTCATGACCGCCGCGAAGATGATCTGTCCCGCACCGCTCAGGCCGAGCGCCGCACGGCCCACGATCGTCATGATCGAGGTGTTGAACAGCATAATGTGGCCGGTCAGGAAGACGTTCTTGAAGGTTGGGAAGGGCAGAATCCTGACCAAGATCAGGTGAATCACAAAGGCTGCCACAAACGCGATGGAGACCTCCACCGCGTAAGTCTGCATGGCGACGCCAAAGGGGCCAAAGCAGTCGGGCAGCACACCGGTGACGCCGAACGAAGTGTTGAGCAGGCTGGTCAGCGGCAGCAACGAGTTGAGGAACACACCGATGCCTGCATTGAGGATGACGATGCCGACCACCGTCTTGATTGTCCCCTCCAGTACCTCGTCCGCGTCGCGCCTTTGCAGCAGGAGGCCAATCAAGGCCACCAATCCCAGAAAGATCGGGGCCTGGATGAAGACCTCTTGGATCAGGAAATTGATGACTTGCATATGAGACGCTCCTTTGTACAAGAGCAAGGGTCGAAAGGTAGTCCCGGCGCAGAGTCAGCGTGGCAGATGACAGATGGGTCACATCGCTCGACGCGGGCTAGCTGGCCAAGCCGCCCTGTCCGTTCATGACTCTGCCGCATATTTCTCAAAGTGTGGCCCCAGCACCCTCCTCAGTTCGTCATCGTCGATAAACGATTTGATGGCCAGAACCGGGACGCCCGGGATTTCTCCCACACGTGGCGCAAGGTGCTCTTGAGCCACGATGATGTCCGCCGCATGGCCTTTGGCCGTCCCGGCATCAGCGGCCTCGATGGATGTCTTGATACCGTACTCGCGTGCAATCTTCTCAATCGCGACCTTGGCGAGCAGGCTGCTGCCTAACCCACAGCCGCAGACGGTGATGATCTTGACTCGTTTTGCCATAATTCCCCTCCAGAGACCTGCTTATGAGTGTGGCGTGTAGGTGGGCGGTGTCTGTATCGATGCTCTTCTCCTTTCTTGACACACGGTGTATGGGCTATTTCTCGGCGAAGGCAAAGGCCCGTGCCGGATTGTGGACGAAGAGATCCTCGATAGCCTGACTGTCGAAACCCTCGTCGCGCAAGCGGGGTACGAATCGTTTGGGGACATACGCCAGACCAGGACCTCCGCCGTAAGCGACGAAGTAGCTGCGCCTTGCCAGGTCACTGCCCCAGAGTAGCTGTTTGCCGTAGCCGGCCTCGACCATCCGGCGCACCAAGTCGATAAAGTGCGTTTCAGGGAAGTACTTAACACGGGACGGCGTGTCATAGAGCAGGTAAGCGCCCGTCTCAGCTACTTCGCGGTGGATGTAGAAGTCGGGGTTGCGATCCATATGGCCGACGATGATATGCTGGGGGTCCACGCCGGAGGCGGTGAGCAACTTAACCTGCTCAAGCCCCATCGTGCCCTGCTCGGTGTGGGAGGCAATCGGCGCGCCGGTCTCCCGGTGAGCGAGCGCGGCGGCCTCGATCACGTTGCGATCCGCGGGGGTGATGTAGTGGTAAGGCGTGGCGATCTTGATGACCCCCGCTTTGCTGTCGATCCGGTCTATGAAGGGGCCGTTATAGCTGCGGCAGTCCAGGCCTAACTCGATCTCTTCGATGAAGATTTGTGCCATCTGCTCTGGCGTGTAGAAGGAGCGCCAGTGGGAGTCCAGGTAGTACTCGGCCTTGTGAACGCCAGTGCAGGCAATGACATGCAACCCGGTACGCTTGGCAATCTCGACCAGCGCACGAGGGTTGCGCCCGCAGCCGATCGGACTCATCTCGACCAGGGCGCGGCCCCCGGCCTTCATGAACAGCTCAACTTCCTGGCTGACCTTGTCAACGCTGTCTAGCTTAAAGTCCGGATGTTTCTGGATGATCAAATCGCGATCCATGATCAGGTGACCGTGCGCGTCGGTGAACCCCATGTCCTGGGGGGCAATCGGCCCCAGAATTGTGCGTATTTCAGCCATGTTGCTGCTCGCTTATCTCCACAAGTATCGGATCAAGCACAACATCTTGATCGGGAGAGATGTCCTCCTGACTTCAGGGAAGCACATCGCCACTAAGAGCCTCCGCCTGCTCAAACACCGCGTACACCTCTTCGGGGGAAGTGGCCTCCATAAGTTGCTGTGTTAGCTCCTGCGATAGAAATATCTCGGCCAGAGTCTGCATGGCGCGCAGGTGGACTTTCTTGTTAACTGCCGCCAGGGCAACCACCAGCTTAACCGGGTCGTGCTGGGGATTGCCGAAGTTCAGCGGTGTCTTGAGCTTCACCAGGCTGAGCGCCGTCTCAAGCACGCCGTCCTCTGGCCGGGCGTGGGGCAGGGCGATGCCGGGCGCGATGACAATGTATTGGTTGAGGCTCTCGGCAGTCTGGATCATCGCATCGATGTAAGTTTCGGTAACGGTGCCGCTGTCCAGGAGCAGGTTGCCAGCTATACGAACCGCTTCGCGCCAATCCGCCGCCTCCACGCCAAGGGCAAGGCGCTGGCGGGGAATGAGGTCGGTAAGCGAAGGCAAATCTCTCGGCGTGTCAAGCTCTGAGTCGGCTGTCTGTGAAGGCATGGAGTTCCTCTTTGGGCCGCGCTTGCGAGCGGGGCATCAGTTCCTCAATGGCTTGTTTGATGGCTGCGACTTCTTCTGAAGAGAGCAGTGCACTGACGACGACGGTTGGGATGTCAACATCATGCAAGGGGACGGTGCTGATGATCAGGTCAACGCCCTTGGGCACCCCACGCCGCAGGTCGCGGGTGGACAGAATATCCAGGATCGGGATGTTGGGGATCTCGCTTTTAAGGCGTGAGTGCAGCAGCCAGGAGGTTGCTGCGCCGCTGGGGCAGACGATCAGCAGGTTGGGAGGCGGTGCCTCATCGTTTCGCATGATCGCGCCTGCCAGGTACATGGCAATGAAGGCGACCTCGTCGGGCGGAATCTCCTTGCCGATGTACTCGCCAATCGCACCGCTCGCGACCTCCGCTGCCTCGTATACCTCGGCATAACGTGTCCGGATGTCGTCCAGCAGCGGGTTGCGGATGGGTAAGTTGAGCATGAGCCGCCGCAGCGTGGGCGCTAGGTGGGCGGCCAGCCGATTCAGGAGTTCGGTATCCCTGTCCAGGGAGCGGCGCAGTATCTGCCCGGCGCGGCTGAGTACGGCGTGGGCAAGGATGCCCGCCTCGGTTGGGACTTCCCGCAGGACGCGGCTGTCGGGCTTGGCCGCCAGCAACTGGATTGTCAGGTGCCCGACCTCCCCCTGAGGCACCATCACCCCAAAGGAACTCTGGATTTGCAATGCGATTTCATAGGCGACCCGGTAGGCTGCCTGATCGCTCAGGGTCCTGAGCTGGGCGGCATCGATTTCGATCAGGCATTGCTCGCTCACGCGCCGGACGAGCAGCGCGATGTGGAGCGTGAGGATCAGATGATCGGAATCGATAAAGCGCGTGCCGAGATGCATCTCCGCCGTGCCGACCAGCTCGCGGGCCTTCGCCAGCGGCAGGCTGGAGAGATACTCCACCATTACCCTGGCCAGCGGGGGGTTGAACAACATCAGCGGGCTTGTGGGCACGTTGGGCTTGGTGCAGAACCGGAACAGCATTGACTCGCCGAAGTGAGCAAGCACCAGCTCAATAAACACCTTGCGCCAGTCGGCTTCTGCGCCCATGAGTTTTGTGCCATAGTTGGGCCGGCGCACCAGAAACAGATTGCGGGCCTCGTACCACTCCGCAATGGCGGCCAAGTCTTTCAGGACCGTGCTGCGAGACACGTTGAGCAGGTTTTGGAAGTGCTGCGTGATCAAGGGGCGCTGGCTGGTGTGAATGGTGAAGATGAGAAGATCGCGGCGCTCCGCTGGCCCTAATGCGGCCGGTTGGGAATCCTGCGAGGCCAGCCGGTCGAGGAGGGCATGTCGGGTGTGTTCATCGACGCTGACCCAGATGCCGGTTCCTTTTCGCCGTTCCAGCCGCCGCCCGTATTCCTTCAGCCAGAGCTTGACCGCTGGTAGTTGGCGCTTGACGGTGTTGGGGCTGAGGCCCAGGGCATGGGCCAAGTCGGCAATCGTGATAGGCCGGTTAGCCGACAAAAGCCCCACAAGCACTTGCCGCTGGGTAGTGGTCAGTTGCATTGTCTGAACCTTGCCCGTCCGCACACTCTGCCGCACAAACCATCCCGCAGGCAACCTTGAGGAGAGTCGGGAATCGAATCATCGGGGGTAGAGTTGTGTTCCGCGCGGCAGGAACCGAGCTTGAGTGCATTAAGGTGCCGAGCCTATGTATTTCAAAAAAGTCGCTCTCGGACCACTTTTTTCAGGGAAATACATAGACCATCCAGCGATCTGACGGGAGGGAAGACGACAGGGGTTGTCGCCCAAAGGCCCGCTTGTTTTACATCATAAAGCTTTTGTTAATGCGCAATCAAGGGCCTGGCTCTCTAATTGGTATGATCTTCTTGCGATAGGGGTGCGTTTTATAAACTAATTTGTGAGGCTGATACTACTGCCGGGCTGCTGAGAGCGCCGCCTCAAGGGCGGAGGCCAGCCTGGCTATGATCTCGTCCAGCTCATCAACCTGCACGATCAGTGGCGGCGCAACCATCACGTGATCGCCCGCCCAGCCATCGGCACAGCCGCTCATCGCGTAGACGATCAATCCCCTCGCCAGCGCTTCGTCCGTCACGCGGGAGGCAAGTTTGGCTTTGGCCGGGAAGGGCTGCCGGGTTCCCCGGTCGGCGACCAGCTCGATGCCCCACATCAGCCCCTGACCCCGCACCTCGCCCACATTCGAGTGATGGTCAAATGCCGCGTGCAGCTTCTCGCCCAGAGTCCTGCCCATGGCTTCGGCGTGCGCTACCAGGCCGTGCTTGACCAGCCAGTCAAACGCCGCCACGCCGGCGGCGGCTGCCACGGGCTGGTGGCTGAACGTTCCGCCGTGATTGAAATCGCCCAGCCGCTCAAACACCCGATCAACCAAGTCGCCGCGCACTGCCAGGGCGCTGAGCGGCAAATAGCCGCCGGATAGGCCTTTGCCCAGCGTCACCATGTCCGGCACCACATTCCACTGCTCAACGGCGAACCAGTGACCGGTGCGTCCCATGCCGGTCATCACCTCGTCGGCAATCAGCAGCAGGCCGTAGCGGTCACAGATGGCGCGGACGCGCGGCCAGTACTCAGGGGGTGGGACGACGGCGCCCAGCGTTGCGCCTGCTACCGGCTCAGCAATGAAAGCCGCGACCGAGTCCGGCCCCTGACGCTTGATCTCCTCCTCCAGTGCATCGGCGCAGGCTAACCCGCACGCTGGGTAGCTCAGGCCAAAGGGGCAGCGATAGCAGTAGACCGGCGGGATGTGAGGCATATCGCGCGTCATCGGCTCATAGGTCTGGCGCATTGATGGCTTGCCCATGACGGCCATTGCGCCGAGTGTCGCACCGTGATATGACCCCCAGCGCCCGATCACCTTGTAGCGATGCGGCTTACCGTGTGCGATCTGCGCCTGCCGGGCGAACTTGATCGCCGCCTCGACCGCCTCCGCACCGCTCGAAAGGAAGTACAGCCGCGCATCGGGGAAGGGTAGCCTGCTCGCCAGACGGTTCGCCAGGTCTTCGACCGCTTGGTTGGTGAACATGGAGGCATGGGCATAGGCCACCTGCGCCGCCTGCTCGCGGATGGCATCGGCGATTTCCCTGACCCCGTGCCCCACATTGACGACCACCGCCCCGCCTGAGGCGTCGATATACCGGTTCCCCTCCGCATCCCACAGGTAGATGCCCTCGCCGCGCACAATCAGCGGCTTGGGACGCCCGGGCTTGCGATAGAAGACGTGTGAATGGGAAGAAGCGTTACCGTCCAATCCAACCTCTCAGGTTGCTCCCCGGTGGAGCGAGTATAGATATGCCTGCCCCTGCCTGCCGACGGCCTCAACCGCGCCCATCTCGCGCAGACAGTAGGCCATCTTCTGGGCAGTGGCAATCCGCTCACCGAGTCGGTCGGCCAGATCACGCGTGGTAAACGGGTCGGGCAGGCCGGGCGGGAGCAGTGCTCGGAAATCGAGCACAGACTCAAACCGCACGCGATCGATCACGCCGATCAGCCGCCGATCTGCGATGCTCCAGCCACCACGCCGCCAGCTCCCCCGCCCGTTGTTGACGCGCACCTCCTCCTCGCGAGTCAGCACCACCTCCAGGGACAGGTTGTCGCGCGGGATGAGATGCGAGAGGCTGACCAACTCGCGAAACACGTCCAGGATGCTGCCCCGCCGGGGCGAACGCCGGCGGTTGAGCGTTGTCCGGCCGTCTGGCGCCAGCTTGACGATCCACTTCTCGGCAGCGATGGGATGCACAACGCGCACGGGGTGATTCTGCGTCAGCATGGTCAGCTTGCGCTTCATCGCAGCAAAGCCGCGCGTCTGGATCTCGATCAGCAGATCGCCGCGCACGATGTCGATCACGTAGTCGTCAACCCGCACCTCGAACCGGTCGCCTGGCTGAGCGTACCAATTCTTGAGCGCAGCGTGTAGCGAGCGCTCGCCGAGCTTGCCGATATGAGGCTCAGAGGCCACGCCCCGCCATCCTAAACCATCTCAATGATCGTTGCCTCACCCTGGCCCACGCCAACGCACAGCGTCGCCAGACCGTAGCGCATACGCGCGCCCGCTGCCCTGCGCCGTTTCATCTCGTGCAGCAGCGTTGTGAAGATGCGCGCCCCGGAGCAGCCGAGCGGGTGGCCGAGCGCGATCGCGCCGCCGTTGACGTTGGTGATCTCCGGGCGGAAGCCTGCCAGCTCCATCACTGCCAGCGACTGCACGGCGAAGGCCTCGTTCAGCTCGATCAGGTCGATGTCCCCGATAGTGAGGTTGCCCGCCCGCCGCAGCGCCTTCTCAGTAGCCGGAACCGGCCCCAGCCCCATCGTGCGCGGATCGACGCCTGCCGCCGCACTGGCCACCCAGCGGGCCAGCGGCCTGAGGCCAAGCTGCGCCGCGCGTTCGGCGCTCATCAGCAGGACGGCTGCCGCACCGTCGTTTAGCCCGGATGAGTTGCCCGCCGTGACCGTCCCACCCTGACGGAACGCAGGGCGGAGCCGAGCAAGGGCCTCCAGGCTGGTATCAAGCACGATCTGGCCGTCCTCGATCCGGTAGCGGGGGTGCTCATCCAGTGCAACGACCAGGGGGTCGCCCCTGCGCTGGGGAACCTCGACCGGGACGATCTCTTCCTTGAACCGCCCCATCCTGATCGCCTCGACTGCCCGGCGGTGGCTCTCGAAGGCGAAGGCGTCCTGCCTCTCGCGTGTGAGGTGCGGCATCTGCTCGTAGATATTTTCCGCCGTCTCGCCCATTGCCTCCAGTGGGAACATGGCTTCCAGCTTCGGGTTGGGGTAGCGCCAGCCGAGCGTTGTGTCATAGGCGGTGATATTTCCCGTCCCCCAGGGCAGGCCCGACTTGGGCAGCGAGTACGGCGCACGGCTCATGTTCTCGACGCCGCCTGCGATGAACACATCCCCTTCTCCCAGCGCAATCGCCCGCGCGGCCTGGTTGATGGCGTTCAGCCCCGACGCGCACAGACGGTTGAATGTCACCCCGGCGACATGCTGCGGGAACCCGGCTAGGAGCAGCGCCATGCGGGCCACGTTGCGGTTGTCCTCACCGGCCTGGTTGGCACAGCCGAGATACACCTCCTCAACCAGCGCCGGGTCGATGCCGGTGCGCTCGACAATGGCCCTGAGCGGGATGGCCGCCAAGTCGTCGGCGCGGACGGCGGACAGTGCCCCACCGTGCCTGCCGACCGGTGTACGGACTGCGTCGATAATCACGACCTCGTGCATACAGGTCACCGCCTTCTATGGCAGCGTCTGGAGGCTCCCGCCGTACAGGACGAGCGCCAGCCCCACGCTGGCCGCCATGCAGAGAATCATCAGCCCAACGATCAGGCCGACTATCGCCGTGATGCGCGTAGCTGTCGGGCTGGCTGCCGCCTTGTAGCGGGTCAGCCCGCGTTCCCGTATCCATGCCCCGCCCTTCCCGGTGATCAGTGCATACAGGCTAAGCCCGCTCGCAAATAGCCCCACCAAGCCCAGCGGCGCAACACAGCACAGCATCTGAAACATCAACTGGCCCATTTCCCCTTGCTCCCTGGTTGAAGTGGCTGGATCGATAACAAGGTTGCCGCCGCTGGCCTGCTGAGGGTGCGTCAGGAGAGACGCCCATTTTGAGCCAGACGCAGCACATCGGCCAGCGACAGGTCGGCCAGTGACCCAAGCCGCAGGTCTGCGCCGCTCAGGTCGCTGGCGCTGGTCAGCGGGATCGGCACGGCGACGGTGAAGATACCCGCCGCTTTGGCCGCCCTGACGCCCGGCTCCGAGTCCTCGTAGACGATGGCCTCGTCTGGCGCGACGCCCAGCGCAGCCAGCACAGCGAGGAAAACATCGGGCGCAGGCTTCACGCGCCCGCCTACGTCCGTCTTGGTGCACACTGCGTCGAAGTAGCCGAGCAGGCCCAGCCGCTGCAGATGGCCGACGACCCACTCGCGTGAGGAGCTTGACGCGACGCCCAGCTTCAGGCCGCGCTGGCGGGCCGCTTCCAGATGATCCATGACACCCGGCAGGATGGGCCGCCTGGCGATCTCCTCCAGCCGGTGACGCTCAGCGGCCTCCTCCATAGCCTGCCGGTCGAGCGGCGCATTGGTCAGCTCAGCCAGGTAGCTGACCGGGTCAAAGCCTATCTCGCGGCGGCCAGTGCCGATGATCTTCACCCACACTGAAAGCGGCAGATCGTGGCCATATTCGCGGAAAGTCATCCGCCAGCCTTCATATTCTGGAGTTTCCGTATCAACGATCAAACCGTCGAAGTCGAATATCAGGGCGCGGATCATGAAGACCTTTCTGTTGCAGTGTTGGTCATGTATTTTGTGGGAAGCATCTCAAAAACACTTCAGAGGCCGCACCTGAGGTTCCCCTGCAACTCATTTGAGAGTGACACCCAGGCAGATACACCGCACAGGTTACCGCATCCTCCATCATAGCACCAAAAAGCAAACTGCGCGGAGTGAGGTCCGCGCAGTCCTATCCAGATTGCCACTGATCCCGGCTACGGGCGCACGTACTGCGACCCCAGCATGTTCAGGGTGCGCACGAAGCTGAACACATCCTCCCGGCGCAACATGCCCCGGAAATGGCCATTCTCCAGCACGGGCAGCACGCCCAACTGCTCGGCCTCCATGCGGCGCAGGGCCGCCCACAGTTCGGTGTCGGGCGCAACCGCCCCGATCCGGTCGAGGGGGCGCATGACCTCAGAAACCGGCGTGACAGCGCGAGCCTCGATGGGCAGCTTGCTGATGCTGCTCAGCGAAAGCAGCCCCAGCACCCGGTCGCCGTCCGTCACGACGAACACGCGGCGTCCGCTGCCCAGGATGTGGGCGTCGATCACCTGCTGCACGGTCAGGTAGCCGGGCAGTGTTGTGAAGTTAGGGTTCATCACCTGAGACACCGTCCGGCCCGCCAGTATGTCGCGGACGTGCTGCGCCTGCATCTCCGCGCTGGCCGCGCCCTGCAAGAACATGCCGATGAAGCCCGTCCACAGGCCGTTAGTCAGATTCCCCAGGAGGAATATCTCAACCAGTCCCAACCCGATGAAGCCAAAGCCGATGATCCGGCCAATGCTGCCCGCGATGCGCGTCGCGCGGCTCATGTTCTGCGTCGCGCCCCACAAGATGGCACGCAGTACGCGCCCGCCGTCGAGGGGGAAGCCGGGGATCATGTTGAACCCGGCCAGCATGGCGTTCGCCAGCCCCATGTAGCCGAGCACAGCCATCGCTGGCGCGAAAACGCCCGCCGAGCGCAGCACCAGCCAGCCTGCGCCCGCTGCCGCTGCGACAAGCAGGCTCACCACCGGCCCGGCGATCGCCACTGCGAACTCGGCACCTGCGTTGGGCGACTCGTCACCCATCTCGGCCACGCCGCCGAAGATCATCAGCCGGATGCGGCGCACCGGGATGTGGAAGGCCATCGCGGTGAGTGCGTGGCCCAGCTCGTGCAGCAGCACGCTGACAAACAGCATGACGGTCGTCAGCGCGCCCAAGCCCCAGTACAGCTCTGTGCTCCAGCCGCCGAAGCGGGCGGGAAAGTAGTTTGTTGCCAGCGACCACGTCAGGAGCACAAAGATCAAGAACCAGGAGTAATCCAGCCCAATCGGGATACCAAACAGCCGCCCCAGCGGAATGGTTCCTCGTCTCATGGCCTTACCCGTCCTCATCCACAACCACAGTTAACCTTACAAACTTTTACGATGCATCACTCGACTGTTACATTGAGTGTATCGCGAGTGTATCACATTTGCGTTAGACACGCCTAAGAAATGCCTAAGAGCGTCTCGTGCTGGATGGCTGGGGACATGGCGGCGGGTTGTGGGGATAGGCGGATTGCCCGCCGGGGGCGGGGCAGGGGGCTACCTGAGCAAGATCAGGGCGACAAGGATCGCGGCGTTGAGAAGAAGCCCGACCAACCCTTTCTGCGCCAGCATCTCCATGCGTCCATCCCAGAACAGCAGGATGACCGCCGAGGAGAAGATCGCCGAGGCGGCAAGCAGCGGGCGTGACCAACTCACGCGGATGGTGACGGCAATACCACTAACGGCCAATGCGAGGCTAGCCACGACGTATAGCGCACTCGCCAGCCCGCGTGTGGCCGAATCTCCCAGAAGGTTCGTGAAAATCCACGATCGGCCAGACCAGCCCATTTCAGGCTGGAATTCAACAAGCCCCCGGCTCAGCGTAAAGTACCACATGTGGACAAGACCATGCAGCACGATGAAAGCACCCAGCAAGATTCTAACCACGCGCTTTTCCTTTCAGATCAAATCAAACCGCGTGTTGAGTCGCCGGAGACCCAGCCTGCGACGGGACACACCAGCTACCGGTACATCCCGGTTGGGTCAAGCTCAACACGGATCATGCGCAGCTCCTCGTCAGTCGGCGCGGGCGTCTCGCCAACTTCGGCAGCTAGGCGAGGCTCCCAGCCCATCCCCGCGCGCACCGTCTCGAGCGTGACGCCGGGATGCAGTGAGACCAGTTGCATCTCGCGCTCAGGGTTGGCGAAGTCGAAGATGGCCTTGTCAGTGACGACTAGCTCCGGCCCTGCGCCCGGCATCCCCAACCGCGCTCGTGCGTCGCCGCCGTCCAAGTGACCGGGGCTGGTCAGGAAGTCGAGCTTCTCGACGAACGAACGGCTACTCAGGCGCATGATAATAAACAGCCGCCGGGCGTTGATGGCGATCTCGCACGCGCCGCCGCTGCCCGGTAGGCGCACTTTGGGCGACTGGTAGCTGCCAATGACGGTGGTGTTCAGGTTGCCGTAGCGATCGATCTGCGCGCCGCCCACCAACGCTACCTCGACCAGCCCGCCCTGTAGGTACAGCCCGAACAGGTCGGCCATCGGCATGACGGACGTTGCACCAGAGACAAGCGTCGGGTCGCCGATGGACAGCGGCAGGCGGGCAGGCTGGGCGCCGTAGACGCCCGACTCGTAGATCAGCTCCAGGTCGGGGGCAACGGTGCGCCGGGCCAGGTTGCAGGCGATGTTTGGCTGGCCGACGCCGACGAACACCGTGCGCACGCCCGCAAGCGCGCGGGCCGCTGCGACGATCATCATCTCGGAGGGCGTGTAGGCATTTTCAGCGTTCATGCGTAGGCTCCGTAGTCGATGGGTGCGGCGGGGGCGCGGCCCGGCCTGATGCGGTCGAGCACATCCTGACCGAGCTTCTGCACGTACTCTGCCCGGTCCCTGACGCCGTACACCCACTCGTCGAGCCAGGCTTCAGTCTGGGCTTGGTCGCGCGAGATCTCATCCCACTTCAGGTAGAAATCGTTGTCGCGGTCGTAGTAGCCCTGTACGTACGACGGGTGCGCACCGTACGGCTCATGCACCACCGCGTCCACAATCAGCGCCGGGATCAGCGTGCGGTTGGGGTCGGCCCGGATGACGGACTCGTCCACGATCTCCTCGACCACAACGATCACCTTCCGGGCGGCGAAGGCCGCTTCCTTCTGCACGCCGAGCAGGCCCCATAACTGGGTGTTGCCTGCCCGGTCCGCACGCTGGGCGTGGATGATCGCCACGTCGGGGTTAAGCGGAGGCACGACTGCGATCTCCCCGTCACCGTAGGGGCTTTCGACCGACCGGATGTGCGGGTTCACGCCTGGCATGTCCGACCCTGTGTAGCTGCGAAGCGGGAAGAAAGGCAGCTTCATTGCCCCGGCCAGGTAGCGCCCAACCATCCCGTAGTGTGAGTATTCCTCGATCTCAAGCGGTGCGGGGATGCCCTTCTCAACCGCCCGCCGAACAGCGTGCAGTGACCCAACGCCGGGGTTGCCCAGGTAGCTGAACACCAGCTTGCTTGCCACACCCGCCGCGATCATCTGGTCGTAGAGCAGGTCGGGCGTCATGCGGATCAGCGTCAGATTGCGCCTGCGCTGCCGGATGATCTCGTGCCCGGCGGCAAATCCGATGAAGGCCGTGAAGCCCTCAATGGCAACTGACATCCCATCGCGGACGTGCTCGGCGATGGCCTCCTGCATGGATAAGATTTTATCTGTCACAGGCTTCTCTCGATGGGGATAACGGTTCAGTAGGGCGGGCGGCTCCCCAGACCGGCCACGCACCGCTGCCGGTTGGCAGGCAGGGACGCAGAGGAACGGCTGCCCCAACTGCGCCCCTGTGCCCACCGTGTGATGGCTGTTTGGTGCCTCCCTGCTGCCTTGTGTAGAAAGCGCGGCAGGAGACCTTGTGTGAAGCTCGAACCGGGCTTCACCTAGCTGCGGATGATTGTCTGGCTCTGCTCGCGCATATAGTTGAGCAGCGTCCAGTAGCCGCCGATGTTGCGTCCGGACGAGCCGCTGGCCTTCCAGCCGCCAAACGGCTGGTAGCCTGGCCACGCGCCGGTGGTGGCCCCGCCGGGACGGTTAACGTATACAACGCCCGCCTGGATGTTATCAAGGAACCACCGGATCTCGTCCTCGTCCTCGCTGAAAAAGCCTGCCGTCAAACCGTAGATCACACCGTTGGCTTCTTCCATCGCCTGCTCAAGCGAGTCAACCGGCTTGCAGAATAGGATCGGGACAAACAGCTCATTCTGCACCAGCTCGTGATCGTGTGGCAGGTCGGTGATGATCGCTGGTTCGACATAGAAGCCGTGTGCGAACTCGCCCTCGGTCTTCACATTTCCGCCATAGACGACCCTGCCATCCTGGCGGGCTTTTTCCATGAAGCGCTGGTAGTCGTGATAGGCGTTCTTGTTCACCAGCGGGCCGAGGAAAGTTTCCTTTTCGAGCGGGTTGCCGATACGGATGGCCTTTGTTTTCTCGATCAGCCTGTCCATGAACTCGTCGTACACATCCCGCATCACGTAGACGCGCGAGCAAGCCGAGCACTTCTGGCCACCCATGCCAAACGCCGAGCGCATCACGCCCTGGGCAGCTTTTTCCAGGTCGGCCTTATCCGAGATGATGGCCGGGTTCTTGCCGCCCATCTCAACAACGACCGGCTTGGGGTACTGGGTGGCGAACTGCCGGTAGACCTGATGGAACCCCACGTCGTAGGAGCCGGTGAACGTGATGCCGTCCACGCCGGGGTTGGTGACCAGCTCATTGCCCGCCGTGCGTCCCGGCCCGGTAATGAAGTTGACCACGCCCGCTGGGACGCCTGCCTCCATGAAGTATCTGATTAGCCAGTAGGCCGTCCAGGGCGCATCCGAAGAGGGCTTAAGCACAACCGTGTTACCCGTCACCAGCGCCGCCGCAACTGGCCCAGCGGCCAGCGCCAGCGGGAAGTTGAAGGGCGAGATGACCGTCCACACGCCGTAGGGCTTCAGGACACTCACGTTCAGATCATTGGCCCCGAACGAATTCATCACCCGGCGGTAGCCGTCGTTTTCCCGCATCTGGTAGGCATAGTAGCGCAGCAGGTCTGCCGACTCCTGCACGTCACCCATCGCCTCGACGCGGTTCTTGCCCATCTCCATGATCATCATCGCCGAGAGGTCCATCATGTTCTCGGTGATCATGTCGGCCACCCGGTCAATGACTGCACACCGCTCCTCGTAGGGCATGGCCGACCAGACGGGGAAGGCGGCCCTGGCCGCCGCGATGGCCTGCCGCGCCTCGTCAACTCCCGCTTTCTGGAAGTACACCAGCGGCTCCCGCGTATCCGCCGGGCTGTAGACCGGGAACGGCTCAGCCGCCAGCACCTCTCTGCCGCCGATGAGCAGCGGAAATGACTGACCCTTCGCTGACTCGACGCGCTTGATCGCGTCGTCAAAAGCTGCATGAAGCTCGGTATCCTCCACGGACATCGTGGTGTAGGTAATCTTGAACTTCTCCGCCATACGTCCCTCTCCTGAGAATAGCAGTGAGCGATTGGCAATTAGCGGCTAGCGAAAATCCCGCTGCCATTGTCATCCCTTGGGGCGAGCGTTAGCTCATGGGCCACTCCCTTGCATGAAATGGTCAAGCGGATCGTTCTAGATCACTCGCAGGCCAATGGCGTTCGTTACATGCGGCTGGGCAGCACCAGCTGCCGGCTGGCCATCAGAATGAATGGCTCTCAACCCGATTATAGATCGGGATGGCGCCCTGGAAAAAGGTGGACTATTACTGGAGCGTCGTCCATGCCTGGGCGTAGGGCACATCCGCTGTCCACGTGCCGTCAGGCTTAAGCCCGCGCGCGAAGAAGCTGTAGGATCGTCCGATCCCGGCGGCGAACACCTGCTCACCGGGCTGGTCGGTCTGGATCCAGGGTACCCACTCATTTGCCCCCGAAGTGTCGTCCCGGTAGTAGATCTCGTATTGAGTAATGGACGGATCGCTGGAGCGCCACTTGACGAGCGCTGCCGTGCGGCTGACATCGAGGAGCGGCAGCACAGTCACGATGGGCTGTGTGCTCTTCTCGATCAGGACGACCGGCGGCCCGCCGATCATGAAGCCCGGGTTGCCTGGCTGGTTGCGGTTGGTGGCCGGGTCGAGCCAGAGATGGTACGCGCCGTCAGCGGCGGGTGTGACAATCTGCCGTTCGCCGTTGAGGCGGATCACCTGGCCCTGGTCGGCGCGCGGGCGGACGACAACCTCGCCTGCCTGCCCCGTCTCGTCCCAGATGATGGTCATAATCTCGCCCGTCTCAGGCAGGGCGAAAATCATCCACTGCCGCCCACCGGAGGTATATCCCGTCAGCGGGATCGTCTGGCGATTCCCGAACAGCTCGCCGACGAGACGGAAAGCGTCGTAAGCGGGGCGCTGCGTACCCGGCTCAGGGTGCTGGTTGAAGCAGACATTATCCTCCCGATTGCGCACCAGCCCCAGCGCATCACCCCAGCACACATTTCCACCGTCGCACAGGCTCCCGTCGTGCGGCGCGAAGGTCGTTCCGGCAGGCTGGTTGCCGCAGTCGTCGTAAAGCTGGAAATGGAACAGCTTGGCCGCCTCGCCGAGGAAGGTAAACGCTGCATTCTGCAGGACATAGCTGGCCTGCTCCTGCATCGTTGCTCGCCACTGCACCTGATCGGCGCGTGAGGCCCAGGTTGGGCCAGGATAATCATCCCACACGGTCACGCCGGACTCATTCACCCACACCTCCACATCGTTCAGCCCGTGCGTGGCGAGCAGCGTCTCGAGCTGCTGGCTCGCGACGAAGCTGAACGCTGGCTGGCTGTAGCTATGCACTGCCACCGCATCGAATGGGTAGCGGCGGTCAACCGGCTCCGGATCGTTCTGGTAAATCGCCAGTAGGTCGTATACAAAGCTGGGCTGCTCGAACAGCACCAGCCCGCCGATCATTACCTTTGCGTCGGGGTCAGCATGGCGAATGGCGAGATAGGCCACCTTCAGCAGCCGGGCGTAATCGTTGACATCACCATGCCAGAACTGCCGGAAGTCCGGCTCGTTCCAGATCTCCCACACACGGATGCCCGCCCCACGCGGCCACCGCTCGCGGGTGGCGAGTTTACCGCCCGGCTTGTAGCGCATCACGGCGGTGTAGACGAACTCTGCCCAGGGATTATCGGGGTTGATCTCCTTATCATCGCCCGGCTCGTCCGAGCCATCGGCAAAGACCGGCTCGAAGATGCCGCCGGGGATCCACTTGTCGCCGCCCGCGTAGATGTCGGGGATGCCGATCAGGATCGCATCGGTGCGCAGTCCATTGATCACGTCGTTGCGCACGACCACGTCGTAGGTGCGCCAGCGGTAGTTGTTCGGCTCTTGCTCTATCTCGTTCCAGTAGATGGCGAAGCGGTCCCAACCAGCCCCGGCATCGATGCCCATGCGGAACCGCTCGCCGTCGGCCTGATGGTGCGCGCTCCCGATGAAGTTGATGCCCAGCCGGTTGGAATACAGCGCCCCCTCACGGGGTTGGGGGATGAGCGGCGTCGCGGTGGCGGTGGGCGTCGGGCCGGGGGTGGTCGTTGGCCCTGGGGTGCGCGTCGGGACCTGCGTCAGGCGGCTCAAGTCGAGCGTTGGCGCCACGGCGGGAGGCTCCCCCGGCGCTTCTGTCGCATGGAACGGCCCGACGACCAGCGGCGTAGCCGTGATGTAGATGACGTAGGGGGTTGCTGTTGGCGTTGCTGCCCCTTCGGGGGTGGCTGTCACGTAAACGACGTAGGGTGTGGGCGACGGTTGACCAACAGGCTCCGGGGGGAGCGGCGTCTCCGGGGCACTGTAGCCCTCCGGCGTCGCGGTTACGTAGATGATATTGGGCGGCAGTGTGGGCGCGAGCGCCCCAGAGCGGAACGGTTCCGCATCGCAGGCTGCCAGCGCCGCCACAACAATCACCGCCGCGCCCAGCAGGATCGGCAGCGGCGATCGGGGCAGGTGACGAGGCATTGTGATGGCTCTCTCGAGTAGGTCGGGTCAGGTTGTTCGTGAGTCTCTCAAAACGTTTTTCAGGCTCTTCTGATGAAACAACGTCATGCCTTTAGTTAGTCAGCAAGCTCTCATAATCATACCATACTCGCTGCGTTTCGCATCCGAGGTTCCCGCTCCCGATCAGCACGCCTGGAATGATACGCACCGTTGCCTTTCAACGGTACAATATATCAGGACAGTGAGCAAGCCGGGCTGCTCCTGGGCCGCCGCTCTGGCCCCCTACGGAAAGGCGCGACCTATGACCTTCCCTACTTTTTACGACCCGGAACGGGTTGGCAAGCTATACAGGCCGGATGTGGCGGCAGCCACCGAAGCCGGTCGCCGGGCTGGGCTGGCCCCTGCGGACGGGGACCGGCGCCGGATTCTGCTGCTGCTGGTTGACTGCCAGGTGGATTTTATCCATGAGGACGGGGCGCTCAGGGTACCCGGCGCGGTAGCCGACACACGCCGCACGATCGAGTGGCTGTTCCAGCATACCGGGCAGATCACGACCGTGGCCGCCTCGCTGGACACGCATATCCCGATGCAGATATTCTACCCCGGCTGGTGGATAAACGATGAAGGCAGACACCCGGAGCCTTTCACGCTGATCCCAGCGGACAAGGTTGACTCAGGTGAGTGGCGGCCCACCGTTGAAGAGGAGTGGTCAAGGGACTACGTGCACCGACTTCAGGCGCAGTCGGAGAAGGTGCTGACCATCTGGCCGTATCACACAATGCTGGGGACGCCCGGCCATGCCATAACGCCCGCACTGTACGAGGCAGTTACCTATCACGCTGCGGCACGCAACACTCAGCCCCGGTTCCTTGAGAAAGGCATGATCCCGAAGACCGAGCACTACTCCATACTGGAACCTGAGGTGAAGGTCCCGGAGGAGCCGGGGGGCACGCTCAGGACGGACTTTTTGGACCTGATCGCCGGTTATGACCTCGTCTATATCGCTGGCCAGGCTAAGAGCCACTGCGTGCTGGAGACCACCGAGTCGCTGATCAACTACTTCAGCGACCGCCGACCTGATTTTATCGAGAAGTGGCGGGTGCTGATGGACTGCACATCGTCCGTGGCCCATCCAGAGGTGGATTTTGAGGCGATGGCTCAGAAGGAGTATCAGCGCTTCCAAGCAGAGTACGGGCTGCGGCTGGTGACAACCGGAGACCCCATCGGCTAGGGCGTGCGTTCCCTATCTCCAGCCGCCGGAAGTGGCACGGGCGCACAGTCTGTGTGCCCTTTTTCGTACCCGGCGATGAATTGTGCCCCTGGGAGCAACCGCCCCCCGCGCTGCGTGTTATACATTTTACATAATGATCAGCGCAGGTCTGGCCGGCTTCGATCCAGAACCCGGTGGCCCATTTATAGAGGGGAAAGACAATGACGACACAGGAACGGATCGCGCTGATCACCGACAGCACGAGCGACATCCCGCAGCGGCTGGTCGAGCAATACCGGATCGTTGTCGTCCCTCAGATTCTTATCTGGGGCACCGAAGAACACCTTGACAACGTAACCATCTCCCCCCAGCAGTTCTATGCCCGCCTCGCTACCGACCCGGTCCATCCGTCGTCGTCGCAGCCGGTGGCCAGCGATTTTGTGAAGGCCATTGAGCAGGTTAGGGTGCAAGGCGCCGAGGAGGTGGTGATCATCGTCCTCAGCAACCAGTTGAGCGGGACGGTCGCCTCGGCGCTTCAGGCCGCGCAGATGGTTGAACTGCCCGTGCATGTGGTTGATTCGCTCTCGGCGTCGATGGGGCTGGGTTTTCAGGTGCTGGCCGCCGCACGCGCTCGCGAAGCAGGTGGGGACGCCTCGTCCATGATCGCTGCGGCGCGGCAGGTGCGGGAGCGCCTGAGCCTGTACTTTTCGGTTGATACGCTGGAATATCTGCACCGGGGTGGGCGCATCGGCGGCGCGGCTAAATTGATCGGCACCGCCCTCCAGCTCAAGCCAATGCTGACCATTGACCATCGCACCGGACGCATCGAACCTGCCGAGCGGACGCGCACGCGCAGAAAGGCGCTGGAGCGCATTTACGAGGTTTTCTGCCAGGAACTGAGCGGCAGAGAGCGGCTGCATGTCGCTGTCGTGCACGGCAACGCGCCCGCCGAGGCGGCGGCTTTCGAGGATCGCCTCAGCCGCGAACTGAAGCCGGTGGAACTGCTTGTGACGGGCGTGTCGCCGGTCGTGGGAGTACATGCCGGGCCGGGAGTGATCGGGCTGTGCGGCTATGCCGAAGTGTAGCCGGACCATGTGAGCAACCGTCACTTGAGCGGCGACACCTGGCCTCTGATCCTGCTCCAGAAGTGTGTTGGGCGCTTCTGGTAAGACGCCTCTACGCGGGGGAGACATGCGCCTTCCAAGAGTAGGCCGACCGTTGTTCGGTATGGGACTTGTCATCGTGTCGGCGGTTGGGCTGGCCGCCAGCTTGCTGGGGCTGGTCTTCACTGCCCGCATCAGCCGGAGCTTGGCGGCGGATACACAGGCCGCGCTGACGGTTGTCCTCTCATCGCTGGAGACGACAGACAGCACGCTTACGCTGGTCGATGAGGTGATCGAGGAGACAGGGGGAGCTATTGCGTCCGCGCGCGCCACAACGCTTGGTGTCGAGCAGACCGTCAGGAACTCGGATGACCTCCTCACTTCCCTATCTGAGACGCTTGGAGATGACCTGCCAGCCGTCATCCGGAGCACCCAGCAATCACTGAAGACAGCCCAGGCCAGCGCTGAGGTGATCGAGAGTGCGCTGTATGGCCTGAACGCGGTATCGGCATTGACTGGCACGACTTACGATCCGGACGTGCCGCTGGCCGACAGCCTGTCGGGTATCGAGGACAGCCTGGACACATTGCCGCCCTCGTTTGTCGGCATCGCAGGCCAGCTCACGGCGCTCCAGGAGGACACGCTCGTGATCGGGGGCGACCTGACCTCGCTGGCCGACAGCCTGGCGCAGATCGAGGCCACCCTGGACGAGTCGCACGCGCTGATCGCAGAGTATCAGGCGCTGATTGGTGACCTCTCGGCGAGCGTTGCCGTGCTCAAGCAGCGGCTGGCGGGCCAGCTCCTGGCTCTCCGGCTGGTGCTCTATTTCCTGTTTGCCTGGGCTGCGTTGGCCCAGATCGGGCTTCTCTATCAGGGTGGGGAGATGGTTCGTTACGACCCTGGCCGCCTAGAGGCGCGCGTCCGTGAGCTGGAGGCTGTGATAGAGGCTATGCAGGCCGGCGCTGGAGAACCGGAGGAGGCCCTGCAAGATGCTAAGGGGGAAGGGGAGGAGGGAAGCGGCTGACAGGCCGCGAGGGGCTGTCCGCCAGAGGGACCTCTAGCCGCAGTTTGCCAATGTGAGGGAGTAGCATGAACGGATCGATGAATAAGATTGCCCTGATTACCGACAGCACGTGTGACATCCCGCCCGACCTGCGCAAGCAGCACAACATCTACGTTGCGCCGCTGTATGTGCTGTGGGGCACCGAGCAGTTCCGCGATGGGGTAGATATTACGCCGGAGCAGTTCTACGCACGCCTAGCCCGTGACCCCCTCCACCCCGCGACTTCGCAGCCGACGCCGCAGGACTTCGCGCATCTGGTGCGGCAGGCGCAGGCACAGGGAGCGGAAGAGGCCGTTATCATCACGATCAGTGACAAGCTGAGCGGCACGCTCGACTCGGCCCGTCAGGCCCAGGCGCTGGTGGACATTCCCCTCCACACCTACGACTCGCGCTCGACCTCGATGGGGTTGGGCTGGCAGGTGCTGGCCGCTGCGCGTGCCCGTGAGGCCGGGGCGGATGCTGCCGGGATGATCGAAGCTGCCGACCGGGTGCGCCGCAAGGTGGCCGTGATCTTCACGGTAGACACGCTGGAGTATCTGCACCGCGGTGGACGCATTGGCGCGGCGGCCAAGCTGCTTGGCACCGCCCTCCAACTCAAGCCCCAGCTTATCCTGGATGCCGAAAGTGGCATTGTCGAGCCAGGGGCGCGAGTTCGCACACGCAAGAAAGCGCTAGAGAGCGTCTACGAGGCCTTCTTCGAGCGCGTGGATGCCAGCCAGCCCCTTCACGTTACAGTGCTGCACATCGCGGCCCGCCAGGAGGCGGAGGAAATCGCGGAGCGTATCCAGAGGGAGCATACCGTGGCCGAGATCACCCTCGGCGACACGTCGCCCGTGCTGGGCACACATGCCGGGCCGGGTACGGTCGGTATTGCTGGCTACTCCGGGGAGTGAGGCGGGCAGCGCCTGCTCCCCTCTCGCCCTGTTGGAGCACCGAGGAGGCCCATCTTGGCATCTGCGCGTCACCGGATTGCTATTCTCACTGATTCGACTTGCGACCTACCTGCAGACCTGCTTGACCGGTACGGGATCGGAGTCGCCCCCCAGCATATCATCCTAGGCACCACTGAGTACCTCGACCGGGTGGAGATCAGTCCGGCGGATTTTTATGCCTGGCTCGGAAGCCACTCCACCCATCCCAAGACCTCGCAGCCAACGGTGCAGGATTTCCTTAGCCTGGCCGAAGAAGCCGCGCGGGCAGGCGCCGAAGAGGCGGTAGTCATTGTGATCAGCGACAAGCTAAGCGGGAGCGTAGGCTCGGCGGCACAGGCGGCAGGCGAAGCGGCTATTCCCCTGCACGTGGTCAACTCGCGCTCGGTGTCGATGGGGCTGGGCTGGCAGGTGCTGGCCGCTGCGCGGGCGCGCGACGCCGGAGCCAGCGCTCAGACGATCATCGATGCGGCCAACACCGTGCGGCGAAATCTGCAGGTTATGTTTGTGGTAGATACGCTAGAATATTTGCACCGAGGTGGACGCATCGGCGGGGCGGCCAGGCTGGTCGGCACGGCGCTCCAGATCAAGCCGACGCTGTACGTCGATCATGAAACAGGCCGCATTGAACCCGGTGAAAAAACCCGTACAATGAAGAGGGCGGTCGAGAGGATGTATAAGGCCGTCTTCAGCCAACTTGACACGGGTAAACCGCTGCATGTGGCCGTGCAGCACTGCAACGCGCCTGATCAGGCCGAGGCCCTCGCCAGCCGCATCCGGGACGACTTCAGGCCGGTTGAGCTGCTGGTCGGCGATGCGTCCATTGCCATCGGCACGCACGGCGGGCCGGGTACTTTCGGCATCTGCGCGTATCACGAGCCGTAATCCGCGCCGCTTGGTCTGCACTTCTATTCCAGTTGAAGGAGGGAGAGAGAACCCGATGAAACCCCGCGGCCCCGCCGATGTCCAGGCGGCGCTTGATAGCCTTGGCCTGGGCATCCAGATCCGTACGTTTGACGAGTCAACCGCGACTGCACCTGAAGCTGCCGCCGCTATCGGCTGTGAGTTGGGCGCAATCGTCAAGAGTCTGTGCTTCGTTGTGGATAACCGCCCTGTCGTCGTCCTGACCGCCGGCGATCAGCGGGCGGACGACCGTAAGATCGCTGCGCTCTTCAACGTAGGCCGCAAGAAGGTCAAGCTGGCCGATGCCGAGGCGACCGTCGAGGCAACCGGGTATGAACCGGGCGGCGTGCCGCCTGTCGGGCATGTGCGTCCGCTCCCGGTCTTGATCGACTCGACCCTCGGCCGTTACGAGGTGGTCTACGCCGCAGCCGGCTCACCGAACGCCATCTTCCCGATCCGCTTCGAGACGCTGGTCAGCGTGACAGCCGGTCTGGTCGAGGACATTGTGCGAGAGGGTGCCTGAGAGGGAAGAACCCGGCTGAGTGCCTGGCAGCGTTCTGCCCCCTTTTGAACGGAATAGTTTTCGCTTGACACGACTTTGAACTAGAATACAGTAAGTGATCCGGAGCGGCGATCTACTCAGACGCATTGGAGAGGAAGAGCGGAGACATGGCGAAGCGTACAGGAATCCCGGGCCGGGGCCGGTGGCATCTGGCGCTGGCGTTGATGGCGGGCGGGCTGCTGGTAGCCTGCAACCTGGGTCAGCAGGCCCCCTCTGAGCCGACCGACCTGACGCCGCTGCCCCAGCCGCAGGAGGTCCAGTTCACCGAGACGCCCCTTATCCAGGTGCCGCCGACTAACACGCCGGTGCCTGAGCTGTTGCCGACGGAGGAACTGGGGCCGATCTCAGTGGCTGGTGACGAACACCGCACGCAGGAAGCCGTCACAATCCGGGTGCAGGCTGGCACGGCTGTCTCTAATGTCGTGTGCACCTGGAGCCACCAGGATACCGGCCAGTCCGGCCAGCTAGGCACGCCTGCCACAAACAGCCTGAATGAGAATAAGAACGAACTCGTCTTCACCTTTACGCCTGAGGCGGCAGGCACCTACTCGGTCAACTGCACGGGCGTCGCCCTGACGGCAGCGGGGCAGCGCGCGGTCAGCGCAGCGGGGTCGCCTTTCACGGTTGAGGCTAAGGGCTAGCTGGTCACCAAAGAGGACGGTCGTCGTGGCGGCCCGGGCATGTCCCCGGGCCGCTTTGCACGGCGGGCCATGTGTTCCCCTGAAGCCTGCCAACTCTGCGAGTAGGTGGGTGATGCCCTGAAGAAGCAGCGGGCATCAGCCTAACTCTGCCTCCGCTTGCCACTTGGCCCGGTCAACGGCGAGCAGCCCGGCAGCCGCCGCCGCACTGGCGAGCGGCAGCACAGGGAACCAGGCCAGCACGGTCAGCAGACTCGCCGACTCGGCCAGTGCGCCGGTGATGGCCGCGCCGATGCCGCCTGCCACAAAGGTGAAGCCAAGCGTCAGGCCGCTCATCACGCCTGTCCGCCCGGGGGTGAGTTCCTGGCCTAGCAGGAGCGTCAGCGGGAGGGAAGCTTGGATGCAGAAACCCAGCCCGAAGGCGAACACTCCCAGCAGCGCACCCTGGCTATGCACCACCCCTGCCAGCATCGGGGCCGCGCCGAGCAGCGTGGCGATGATCACTCTGTGACGCCCTACACGGTCTGAGAGGAAACCGGCTGCAAGACTCCCCGCCGCTGCCCCCAGCGCCATGAGAAATGAGATGTTCCCGGCAAAGACAACCCCCTCTCCGCCCTGCACCAGTATCTGGGGCAGGTAGGTGCTCATGCTCTCTGCCGCCCAGGAACGGAACGCGATCAGCGTCACCAGCAGGCCAACAGCGAGCGCGGCGCTTCCGCCTGCCGCCTCGGCAGGCGATGGAGTCTGGGTTGGACTGCGGGGAGCTGGGGAAGCGTCCGGTGCTGCGCGGCGCATCCGGCGAAGGGCCGCATAAAGGATGGGCACGACCACCACCGCAAGCACCGTGAGCAGGAGCGTGCCGCGCGGGCCATAGGCGCCCAGAATGAAGCCCGCTGCCAGCGGCCCAAAGGCATAACCGGAAGTGCCGCCCAGCAGGAAGACGGACATGGCACCGCCGCGCTGTTCGCTGGTGCTGAAGCGCGGCACACCTGCCGCACCCGGCGGGTGAAAAGCCGCCGACCCCAGCCCTCCTATAGTGGTGAGCACCAGGAGCACCTCGAAGCGGCTGGCCAGCCCAGCCAATGCGACAAACGTTGCCTGCCACAGCACACCGCCCAGCGTGATCAGGGAAGCCCAGCCCCCGTCAGCAAGCATGCCGAACAGCGGCTGCACGACCGAGGAGGCTACCCGGTAGGCGAGAGCGATCAGCCCGATCTGGCCGGGCGTCAGGCCGAGCGGCGCGGCCTGCACAGCCAGCAGAATAGGGATCACACCGCTGTAGAAGTCCACCGTGAAGTGTGCCAGCGCCAGCGAGAGAAGGTTGCGATTGCGGAAAGGTGACATGGGCGCAGGGATCTCCCCGTGTGATATACAGCGTACAGCAGGCTAGGTACGCCCTGGGGCACGTCGCAGGCGAGCGACACGCCGCCACGTCTCGAATTCGTAGTAGGCCATCAGCAGGCTGAGGCGCAGTCCGTGCAGCCCGTCCGTGTAGCCGCGTAAAGAGACGAAGCGCAGCCAGAAGTGCCGGGCAGGCATCGTGAGCAGCGTCCATGGCTTGGGGTGCATCCCCTCGCGTGCGCGGCGCAGGGCCTCCAGGTCGGTGTAGCGCTCCTGTTTCTCGACGAACTGCGCCACGCTGCGATAGTTGTAATGGATGAGCGCGTTCTTAAGATACCCTGCCTCACCATCCAGGAAGACCAGCTCATGGACAGGCCGGTTCAGGTCATAGCGGGCGCTGGCACGGTGCAGCAGACGAAGCTGGTAGTCCGGGTACCAGCCTGCGCCGCGCGTCAACCGCCCGAAGATGTAATTGTCGCGCGGGACCCACCATCCTCGCTCGCGGCAGGCCAGCTTGCCCCGGATCTCGGCGGCCAGATCGGGTGTGGCGCGTTCGTCAGCGTCCACGAAGAACACCCATTCGGCGTCAACCGCCCGGAGGGCCGCCTCGCGCTGCGCCCCATAGTGCTCAAAGGGATGCTGGATCACGCGCGCCCCCGCCGCCTGCGCCAGCTCAACGGTGCGGTCGGTGCTGAACGAGTCGAACACGACTACCTCATCGGTCCAGCGTAGGCTGGCGATGCAGTCCTCGATGTTGCCCTCTTCGTTGTGGGTAAGGATCACCCCGCTCAGATCGACCACGTTCCCATCCGGTGGCTGCGCCGGATTACCTCCCGGCAGGCGTCTATCAGGCCTTTGCGCGCTTCCTCGCTGAGCGATGAGTCGCGTGCGGTGCGCTGGATGAGCCGGTTCATCCCGGCCCGCACGATCCACACGGCGAGCAGGCGCTTCAGCGGGCTGTAGTGCTTGGCGTACAACTTGAGCCGTGCCGTCCACAGCTTCACCAGCGACTCAGGGGGGCGCTGCCCGGTGCTCTGCCCCCCGTAGTGTACGATCTCCGCCGATGGAATGCACACCACCCGCCAGCCCGCAGCGTGAATGCGCATCGCCCAGTCAATCTCCTCACAGTACAGCTCGAACCGCTCATCGAACAGACCGGTCTGCTGGATGGTCTCCCGGCGCAGCATGAACGCTGCGCCCAGCGGGTGGCCCACGTCAAACGGCTCGCCACCTGCGTAGAGCACGCGCGGGTAACGCCCGTTCAGGCGGCTCTCGACCAGCCGTCCCGGCACCGGAAACAGGTCGATGATGAGCTGGACAAGCCCCGGGAACTCAAAGGCGCTGTGCTGGAACGAGCCGTCCCCATACACGAGGCGCGGCCCGGCCAGCCCTGCGCCGGTTGCCTGCATGCCGTCTATCAGCGCCTGGAGTGCGCCCGGCCTGACCAGTGTATCGGGGTTCAGCAGCAGCACAAAGTCGGGCAGCCGGTCAGCCTCCACATCTCCGCTGCCGAAGCCCAGCGCCCGCAGGGCCAGGTTGTTGCCAGCCGCAAATCCGACGTTCGCGCCTGTTTCCAGCACGTGCAGCGATACACCCCCGGTAGCTGGGAAGGCGGCACGGACCGCCTCGACGGTGCCGTCGGTTGAGGCGTTGTCAACGACCCACACCTCGCCCTGAACGCGCGCGTGGCCCAGGTCGGCGAATGTGGAGCGCAGGCAATCGAGGAGCAGGTCACGCACATTCCAGGTGACGATAACAATCGCAAGCCGTTTTGTCTCAGGCACAGGCACAAGTATACCCTGCCCGCGAAAGAACTCCAGACGCCGGCAGGGCAGTGAGTCAACTACCGGGCTGAAAGGACGGCGTTAGATGATCTCCTCGCGCAGGCGTGCGCTCGCGAAGTCGAGCGTTGCGACCACGATGGCGATGGCCAGCATAGCCACACCGGCCTGCTGGTAGCGCAAGAGGTTGATCCATTGCTGGAGGACAAACCCGATGCCGCCGCCGCCCACGAACCCGATAATGGTTGACATGCGCACGTTGATGTCCCAGCGGTAGATGGTGAAGGCGATGTAGGGCGGCACGATCTGCGGGATCACGCCGTACACGATGGTCTGCAACTGGTTGGCGCCCGTCGCTTGGATCGCCTCGATGGGGCCGGGGTCGATGCTCTCCACCTGCTCAGAGTACAGCTTGCCCAGCGCTGCAATCGAGTGCAGGGTCAGCGCCAGCACACCGGCGAAAGGCCCGATGCCTACCCAGATGGCGAATACAATCGCCATGATGAGCGGCTCGATGGCACGCAGCGCGTTAAGCACCGTGCGCGAGGAATAATAGAGCACCATACCCAGCGGGAAGGGGCGATTGGCTCCCAGCGCTGCGCCTAACAACGCCCCCGCCATGGCACCAGCCAGAGCGCTGGTGTTGCGCACACCCACCGGGTTCGCCAGTTGGTAGAACTGCGCGACGGCGATGGCGCCTCCCCCGCACACCATGCCAAGCGCTACCGCTCCCAGCACCAGCCCGGCGACGCGGTTTATCACGCCCTGCGTCTGCCCCAGCATCTTCTCCCCCAGGTCACTGCCTAGCCCAAAGACAATGACGGCGCCCAGCACACCACCCACGACCGGCAGCAGCAAGTCCAGCAGCGTGGCGAGCGTGCCCACGAAGTTGCTGATCATCGTGCCCAGCGAACCCAGACCAGCCAGCGCCTGACCGAGCCACAAGCCGCCGCCCACGATGAATCCGGCAGAGAGCCACACAATCAGGGCGGTGATAACGGAGCGCAGCAGCCCACTCAAAGACCCAAGCAGGCCCTCTGTTGGCATTTTGGGGCGCGGGCCTATGCCAGCGGCTACCACGTAGGTCAGCCCGCCGACCAGCCCCAGACCGATCAGGCCGGGCCAGACCATGCTGCCCAGCGTCACACCGAAAGCGCCGACGGTGCCGAGCAGGAACTTGCCCGCGATCCAGCCCAGCGGCATCACGATCAGGCCGACCAGCAGTCCCGCCGTCGGGGTGGTGACCTGGGCCATCAGGTTTTTAGCGGCGATAAAACTCAGCGCCCCGGCAATGGGTATCGCCAGCGTGGTCGCCATCAACGCCAGGAAGATGGTCTCGATCATCTTTTCAAACGTGAGCGCCTACCGGCCAGACTATCCGTCCTCTGATCTGATAGGGCGCATCAGACTCCGGTGCACTGGGCACCGTGAAAGTGGCCGAGAAGTAGCCTTCCGAGTCGCTCCTGACTGACGCGACCGGGCGCTCGTTGCCCTCCGGGGTTATCCAATAGATGTATCCCTTGCTGCCCGCCCGGAAGTCGAAGCCTTCCACGGTCACCTGATCGCCTTTAACCCCGCAGGCCGGGGTGACAACGATGCTCTGCGGCCCGTCAGCAACAGGTGCTTCTGGAGGCTCCAGGCCGCATGGCACCATGAAGTTTGCCAGGGCGTCCATGCTTTCTTCGTCGCGCTCGATCAGATCGGGCCTCAAAAGGCCGCGCAGCGCCCGCACGACCTGCTGCTGGCGGCGTTCCTCCTGCGGCTCTTGAAGATTGATGTCGGTGACTTTCCAGCCGTAGGCGTAAATGAGTACGCCTACGACGATGAACAGCATATAGACGAGGCTGCGTATAAAGGGATTGTTGGTTCTCATAACAGGCTGCTCCCAGTAGTCAGGGGCTGTACTCTTGGTGGTCTGCCCAAGAAGACCGCAGGGGTTCGAGCGCTCATCATCCCGGCCTCCGCTCAATCTTGGGCCGGTGTTCGCTTAAGCGATCTCAACCCGCACCGCCTCCTCACCGTAAATCTCGCGGAAGCGCGTGTCGTCGATCTCCTTGGGCAACCCGTCGAATACCAGTTTGCCATCTTTCAGCGCAATGATGCGGTCGGCGTATGTGCGGGCCAGGCTGAGGAAGTGGAGGCTGCACAGGATGGTAATGCCGTCCTCCTTATTGAGCGCCTCAAGGTACTTCATGACGGAGTGGGATGTAGCGGGGTCCAGACTGGCCACCGGCTCGTCGGCCAGCATCAGCCGGGGGTTCTGCATCAACGCGCGGGCGATGCCCACGCGCTGCTGCTGACCACCGCTGAGTTCGTCGGCCCGGTTAAAGGCTTTGTCGCGGATGCCCACCCGGTCCAGCTTTTCCAGCGCCATCTCTCGGTCGGTGCGTGAGAAGCGGTTGACCAAGCTCCAGGCCGGGTTGGTATAACCCAGCCGCCCGGCCAGCACGTTGGTGATGACCTTGGAGCGTTTGACCAGGTTAAACTGCTGGAAGATCATGCCAATGCTGCGCCGGATGGTGCGCAGCTCTTCGTCACTTGCTGCTGTAATGTCAATGCCATTCCAGATGACGCGGCCGCTTGTCGGCTCGACCAGGCGGTTGATGCAGCGCAGCAGGGTAGACTTACCCGAACCGCTCAGCCCAATGATGACCAGGAACTGCCCTTCTGGCACCTCGAAGCTGATATCGTCCAGCGCCAGAACGCTGTTATCGTAAATCTTTGTGAGGTGTTCGACTTTCAGCATAGCTTTCTCCCGACATTCCCCACCCTCGCATCGTCCAGTTAGGGCAAGGGCAGGGTGAATCCCTGCCCTTGCATTGTACCAGAAGTTAAGTGTTTCCCTGAAGTGTTTCAAAAACGCTTCTGGTGAAACGCTTAGAGCAGTCTAACCGCCGAGAATCTCATCCTCGGTCATCCCAAGCTGATCGATCAGGTTGCGAACCGGATCGTAGGCCGCATCGTCCACCGGCTCCAGGCCGGACCAGCCGTAGAATCCCTCGGCGCCAATGGAATCGAACCAGGCATCGGTCTTCGAGAAAGCGATCAGGGCGTCCATGATCTGACCGCGCAGTTCCTCGGGGAAGTCAGGCCCGAAGCTCATCGTGTCGTTGGGGATCTTCGCACTCAACGTCAGGATGCGCGTCCTCTCCATCACGTTGGGGGCGGTTTCGGTCACCAGTAGTCGGGCATCCAGGACCTGCCAGTCGCCGCACATCAGGTTGCCGTCCGCATCCACGAAGCACTCGCTGGGGTCCACCGTGCCAGCCATGTCGAAGCCTTCCGGCACCGATATCCACGGCTCAGGATAGGGGCCGCCCTCGGCCTGATAGCCAAGCACTTCGTCCCACTTCACGCCGTTCCACTCGGGGTCTGTGGTCAGCATGGGGGGTGAGAAGAAGGCGGTACCAACATCGGCCTCGCCGTTGTAAACCGCCAGCACGGCCTGCGGGTGGCCGCCAGCCTCGATGCCCTCACCGGTCTCGACGCCAGCCGCCGCAAACTCAGACGAGGGGTAGAGGAAGCCAGAGGTCGAACCGGGGTCGGGGTAGGCCCACACCGCGCCTTCCAGGTCGGCCAGGCTCTGGGCCTCACTGTCGGCGGGAACCAAATACATGGTCGAGTACCAGCTCAGGCCTCGGCGTACCGCTGCCGCGCCGACCTCCACACCGCAGCGGTTGTTGGCCAGCACATAGCCCAGGGCTGGGATGAAGCCAATCGTATCCTCAGGCGAGGCGCACATGGCTTCAATTGTGGCGGCGTAGCTGGTCGGCACGCTCACCTCAAAGGTCAGGCCGGTTGCCTCATTGAGCGCCTGGGCCATCACCTCACCACCTGAAACGATGACGTCAGCCTCAACAGAGGGGACAAAGAGTACCTGAATGGGACGTTCCTCCGACCCGATAGCTGGCGTTTCCTCGGTTGGCTCCTCGGTCGGCTCAGGCGTCGCCGCAGGGACGCATGCTGCCAGCACCAGGGCCAGCACGGTGAATACACCGAACAACACCAGCCACTTCCTGCTTTTCAGCATTTTCCTCTCTCCTTAAAAAGCTCTGATGGGATCGCTTCGGTTGAGTCTCGCGTCAGCAGAAACGGACCTGTAGGGATATAGTTGTGAACTCCTGTTGTGCGCTGGCCTCACCCCCTTTCGTTGATAGTGATAGAAGGACTCGGTCATCTGGCAGCGAAACAGCAGCCAGCGCCGCTGGAATCTGCTAATCCGCAAGGGCGCGAACGTTCACGCCGGCAGCCTCGGTGAGCAGGCGGAGCGGGTCAAACAGCTCCTCGTCGGGATCGCGCAGCCTGTCCGCGCCGTGCGCTGCTGCCACTTGATCCCGGTTCAGGCGTAGGAAGTCTTCCAATGCGGCACGTGCTTCAGCCTCCAGCCGCGAGGAGATGACCAGCACATCATAAGGCACGGGCGGCAGCACCTCGATCACATCTATGGCTGCCGGGTCTTCCAGCACCGCTTCCGCACCCAGCGCCGTCGCGCCAACGTCGCACTGCCGGGCAAGGATCATCTCCAGCACGGCGCGGTCGTCGCCTGCCTCGACCACACCTTTCAGGTCAGCAAAGGGGTCGATACCGGCGGCACGCAGCACCATCGCCGGGACGATCCAGCCTGCTGCTGAGGGTGGGCCAACCCGGCAGAACGTCCGGTCGTAGAAGTTGGTAATGCTGAATATCCGGTTGGCTTCCGCAACAAGCTGGGTCTGAGCGGCACGCTCACCGTCCTTCTCGAGCTGGTAGAGCGCCTCGCCGCAGCCTGCTTCGCTTGCAGCCAGGTAGCCAAAAGCGTCAAGCGTTACCAGTGCCGCTGTCCCGTTGCACAGCGCCTCATGTGCTTCCGCGTACCGTTCGCTCAGCCGGATCTCAACAGGCATGCTCGCCTCATCCGTGAGCGAGTCAATGAGCGGTTGTGCCTCTATAGCATCGACGTTGGGGGCCACGAAGATAAGCAGCAGTGGAATATTATCGCCTCTGGGTTCCGGCAGTCCTGGCAGCGATGATGTAACCGTCGGCGGGGGCGTTGGCGCTGGCTCAGCATGGGACGGGGCAGGAGTCGGGTTAGCGTCGCGGCAACCAACACCGCTCACCAGAGCCAGCAGCAGCCCAGCGGACAACCAGATGGCACGGCGTGTCTGGTCTATGGTGCTTTTCTCCTCGCTCACTGCCTACGATGATACTCAAACCCGTAACCGGAGGCAAGCCGACCGCACACTTACCCTCCCGTTTCGCCAGCGCGGAGTTGCTCCGGCACGATCTCGATCCAGTGTGGGTCCACACGCTGGTTAAGCGGCGCGATCCCCACATCTTCGTGGATCAACCCGGCCCAGAACTGCTGGGGGTTGCGCGATTCGATGATATTGGTCAGGCGAATGCCGCCCGTGACGACCGCACGCTCGCCGGGCATCAGATAGTAATGTACCCTGCCG
>FWPU01003561.1_pt1 | contig 38880 bp, 37 predicted proteins | sample 2228361 | NCBI WGS metagenome assembly FWPU01 (sample SAMEA103939777, study PRJEB20133) | metagenome | reverse complement strand
CAGCGATGCCTGTCAGAAGACGGATACGGGTGGCGATGTCCGATATGGTAAAATTGCGGAAGTTACCATCCACAACGGCTTTGACATCGTCTTGCGATTCACCACCAAGTTCAACGTAGAGGTCATAACTCATGGAGCACCTCCTCGCCAGTTTTTACGGTGTAGTTGCCTTGCCCCAGGGCACCTCTGATAACTCTGATAATCTCATCCCGCATCGTTGCATCGCGCGCATACCCCCAGATCCGTCCACCGTTCGCGCGGAAAGAGAAGAGCTTCTTGCTAGCCGCTGGCGTGTTCTCGCTGCCACGCCTTCCCTGTAGAAACCTTTGGGTCTCGTCCAAATCTGGGAGGGGATTCCCCTTTGGGTCCAATCCGAGCAACGGATTCATTTGAGCGCGGCAAAGAAAAGCACCTTGAACAAAGAAAAACCAGCGTAGGTCGGGTAAATGGGAAAATCGCTTGTCGTCCGAGCGCAATTAGGCTCTCACTTGTTCACACTTAAATTCTGGAACGCCGTCACTATGAACCCATTGAATAATGCCATAATCCGCGCCGACCTTGCCTGCCTGCGGTTTTAGAGTTGTCTTACCGCCCAACGCTCCATATCTGACAGCGATTTCGGTCGCTTTGGCCAGCAGCCACTTTTCTTCTGTGAGCATCGGGCGCAATTCAAGGAACTGAAGCGTCAACTCAGTGTTTGCTTTAATCGTATCCTGAATTGGTTGTCCCTTTTTATTCATTTTATTCAATACTCGCAGCCGAAACTTCCTCGCCCAACCGGTTGCCCCGAACATTTGGCAGGCATCACAAAGCCCTGCTTCTCGTAAACGTTGGTGTTCATCAGTTGCTTTCGATCTCCGGTATTTCTCCTCATCAAAAGTACAAGCATGTTCCGTCGGGTCACAGGCATAGCCGCCCAGGCCGCGCACCAGGGCTTCGTACCACCAGCGCAAGGAGCCGATCAGCCCGGTCTCGTGCAGGCGGTCGCAGGTCTGATCCACGCCGCCCGTCCACAGGGGCGTCAGTGTCTTCAGTCTTACGTCCACTGTGATCCATCCCTTCAACCGTACAACGCTTTCCGTTATACTATTCGCTCTGTCAGCATTTTTTCCTGCTGCATCTTCTGAAATTTCATTTGCTTTGTGATGCATTCCATACTGCATAGATTCAACCATGAGGTTGTGCCCATGCGTTGCCAGTTCTATGCTTCCTCCCCAGCTGTGATATAATCCATACGGACATCGGGCAGGAGGAGGCGACCATGAAACTGTTCCTGGATACCGCCAACATCGAGGAGATTCGCACGGCGTGGAGCTGGGGCGCGATTGAGGGGGTTACCACCAACCCGTCGCTGGTGGCGAAGGAAAGGCGTCCGTTCAAAGAGATTGTGCGCGAAATCTGCGAGATTGTGAACCCCGGCGACATCAGCGCGGAGGTGGTGAGCCTCGACGCGGAAGGCATGATCCGTGAGGCGCAGGAGGTCGCCAGCTGGCATCCCAATATCGTGGTCAAGATCCCGATGACGAAGGAAGGCATGAAGGCGGTCAAAGCGCTCTCGCAGGAGGGTATCCGCTGTAATGTGACGCTGGTCTTCAGCCTGTCGCAGGCGTTCCTCGCGGCAAAGGCAGGAGCCTACTATATCAGCAACTTTGTGGGGCGCGTGGACGACGTCAGCGGCGAGGGCATGAACGCCGTGCGCGACACTGTGAACATGATCAAGGAATACGGCTTCCGCAGTCAGGTGCTGGTTGCCAGCGTGCGTCATCCGATGCACGTGGTGGAGGCATTGCGGGCAGGCGCTCACGCGTGCACTGTTCCGTTCAGGGTACTGGAACAGCTCTACCAGCACCCACTGACGGACATCGGCATTCAGCGTTTCCTTGCGGACTGGGAGAAGTCGGGAGCGCGCATCTTCGAGTAGCGGGGGAGGAGAAGGGAATCGATGCAGACTTCGCTGGAGTGGATCGATGGGTCGGTCACCGCGCCCAGAGGTTTTCGGGCGGCGGGCGTGCGCTGTGGGGTGAAATCGCAGGGCAAAGACCTCGCGCTCATCGTCTCGGATGTGCCCGCTACAGTGGCAGGCATGTTCACTACCAACCGTGCGGCGGCTCCGTGCGTGCGTTACTCGCGTCACGTGGTGGAGGCGGGAGTCGCACGCGCCATCGTCGCTAACAGCGGAAACGCCAACGCTGCCACGGGCGAAGAGGGCTCCATCGACAACGTGCGGATGGCGCAGAGGGTGGCTCACCTGCTGGATTGCCCCCCAGCGCAGGTGGTTACCGCCAGCACGGGCATCATCGGGCATCGGTTGCCTCTGGAGAAAATTGAAGCGGGCATCGACCAGGCAGTGCAGGAGCTATCGCCCATGGGCGACCGCGAGGCGGCGGAAGCCATCATGACCACCGACACCGTGCCCAAAGCGTTCGCGCTGAACCTGCAACTGCCCGACGGCGAGGTGCGTATCGGCGGTATCGCGAAAGGCGCGGGTATGATCGCTCCCAACATGGCGACCATGCTCTGCTTCCTGACCACCGATGCACAGGTCTCTGCGCCCGCCCTCCAGCAGGTGCTGAAGGATGCGGTAGAGCGATCCTTCCACTGCCTGACCATCGACTCCGACACCAGCACCAACGACATGGTGGTCATTCTGGCAAACGGGCAGTCGGGTGTGGATGTGCATCGCTATCTGGACGATTTCGAGCGAGCGCTGGAGTTGCTGTGCCAACGCCTGGCGCAGAGCATCGCGCGAGATGGCGAAGGAGCCACTAAGCTGGTGGAGATTGAGGTTCGCGGCGCACGCACCTTCACCGAGGCGCGCAGAGCAGGCAAAACGGTGGCGGAGTCCCCGCTGGTGAAAACCGCCCTTTTCGGTAACGACCCGAACTGGGGGCGCATCCTCGCCGCGCTGGGACGCTGTGGCGTGGAGATAGACCCCGACCGGGTGCAGATCGCCCTGCAGGGCACGCTGGTCTACTCCGACGGTAAGCCCACCGACTTCGACGCGCGCGCCCTGCACGAGCAACTGAAAACCGACACCGTGCATATCGCTATCGACCTGCAGGAAGGCACCGAACACGCTACCATCTGGACGTGTGACCTGAGTTACGATTACGTGCGCATCAACGCCGAATACCATACGTGAGCGGGCTTACCGCGCGTAGTATCGCCAGGTGCAGTTCAGGTTCACTCGTACCTGGCAGTTGCCTCTGTCCAGCTGCCGTCCTGGCACGTTGAGGCACGAGGTCTTCACCAGAGAGGATACCGCACCACACCACATCTTGTTGCAAGTGCTAAGCATTCATCGGTATAATAGGTGTTGTCGTCTCGATGCATTGGTTTTGTGTGGCGAATCGCTACTCGATGACCAGAACATTCAGGAGGACGCCACGATGGACACTGATGCCGAAAGTGAAGCCCGTTATCGGGCGCTGTTCGAATGCGCACAGGACGGCATTTTCGTGTTCGACGCTGCCACCGGCAGGTTTATCGAGGTGAACCAGGCGTTCCTGCGCATGTTCGGATACTCCGCCGAGCAGGTCGCACAGATGACCATCTTTGACCTCCCGCAGGACACCGCAGAAAACATCCGCCGCAACATCCAGAGAGTGGTTCAACACGGCTACTTCCCTTTGGGCGAACGCATCTATCGCCGTGCGGATGGTTCCTCTATTCCCGTCGAAGTATATGCTTCCCGGCTCGACCTGGCGGGACAAACACTCATCATGGCAGTGGCTCGCGACATCACCGAACGCAAACGCAACGAACAGGAGCGGCAGAGGATGCACGAGCAGCTGGAGCAGGCGCGTAAAATGGAAACCATCGGCACGCTGGCGGCGGGCGTGGCGCACGACTTCAACAACCTGCTCACCGCCATCATGAGCAATGCGGAACTACTGCAGATGACACACGACACCGACCCCCAGGTGCGCGAGCGTACCAACCAGATCCTGCAGGCATGTGAGCGAGGCAAACGGATGGTGAACGCCCTGCTGACCTTCAGCCGCCGCAGTATCGCCGACATGCGTCCCCAGAACCTGAACAATCTCCTCTCGGCATCTCAGCAAATCCTCAGCCACATCCTGCCCGCCAATATCCGGCTGGAGCTGGAACTTCAACCTGACCTGCCACTGGTAAGCGCAGACGCCACGCAGGTCGAGCAGATGGTGATGAACCTGTGCACCAACGCGCGCGACGCCATGCCATCCGGAGGCACCATCACCCTGCGGACGCGGACATTGTCGCTCAGGTCGCCACGTGCGATGTCGGGCGCCCAGCTATCGTCTGGAGAGTACGTTTGCATCGAGGTACAGGACACCGGTTGCGGTATCGCCCCAGACCATCTGCCCCACATCTTTGAACCCTTCTACACCACCAAACCGGTCGGCACGGGCACCGGGCTGGGGCTCGCCACCGTCTACGGCATCGTGCTGTCGCACAACGGCGGCATCGAGGTGGAATCTCAGATCGGCAAGGGAACGCTGTTCCGCATCCTGTTGCCCGCACAAACCACCCACGCTGAACCATCGCCTGGCGTCGAGCAAGGATCCGCCGATAACCTACTGCACGGCTATCGGGTGCTGTTCGTTGATGATGAAGCAAGCATCCGTGAAACCGTCTGCACCATGTTGAAGCACGCCGGCTGCGAGGTGCTCACCGCCGCCAGCGGCGAGCAGGCACTGCAGATGGTAGCCGAACAACCCACACACTATCAGGTGCTTATCACCGATCTCACCATGCCCGGGATGAGCGGGATCGAACTGGCGCGGGAGGTATATCACATCGCCCCGGAACTGCCGGTGATTCTCTGCAGTGGTTACGGCACACAGGCGGTCGAGCAGGTAGAGAACGCGCCCAACATCGTCGGCTTTGTGCAAAAGCCCTATCGTCGCGCGCAGTTGCTTGCCGCCATCGAGCGCGCCCTTCAACGCTGACCTGCGTTCCACACTACCCGAACCGGCTCCACCGCACGCCGATACCACAACTCTACAAAGGAAGCATCCCCAGCACCCGGCAGAACAACGTAACGCAGGCGCACATCCTTTGTCGCACCGGTGTTGAAGCCGATACCACCCTTCGCCTGCGAGTCCCAGTAGACAATCGCGTCCGCCGGCGTTAGCGCCAGGCAGGCGTGCGCCCAGCGAGGCGCGGTGACCGCATACCAGCGTGGCTGTCTGGTGGTTCCCAGCACGCCCTCCGCGTCGCCCTTGCCATCCACCCGTGCCTTGACCCCTCCGCTGTCTTCGTAGTCGCCGTCCTGCAGGTAGAAGGCACGACTGTAGGTGCCCTCGCTGGTGCTGGTGTTTATCTCCACGTCGAAGAAGCGCGGATAGAAGAGGTAGCGTTTCGTGTAGTTCACCCCGCCCGCCAGATCGCGCTGCACCTCCACGACCGTCCTCACCGGTCCGTTTGAGATAAGCCTCACCTGTGCTGGCGCGGCGCTATTCTCCTCCACCCAGCCCGTCTTAGCGGAAGAGAACACCAGTTGAGCAATGAACGGCTCGCCCGGTGTGTCCGCGGGGGCAGATACCGCCGCCAAATCGCGGGGCACACCATCACGCAGGCGTAGAGCGTACGTCTCCCGCTGGATGAACGGCAATCGATCATTCCACTCGCGCGGTGCTGACGGCGCCAGCACCGCCCCCGGCTTGCTCATAGCCAGCAGTTTCACCCATTTCACCGAGTGCGCTGGCATTCGTCCGGGCACGACGAAGGCGATTTCCATCCGTCCATCCGGCAGGCGGTCGCACTGCGCGGGGATTTCTGTAAGCAGGCTTCCCGTCTCATCGGAAAGATATATGCGAACCGATTCGGGAGTGAAGGCGGGTTGCTCTATGGTGACCAGCACCACCTCGTCCTCCCTGTCGACGGAACCCGCCTCCAACTTCAGAAGCCTCTGGTAGTCCCACCGACGCAGGTCGCGAGCAATGTGCACCCGGACGCTGGCGCTATTGTCCGCTTTCGAGATGTCGCTCACCCCTCCAGCAAGCACCGCCTGCGCCAGCAATAACCGTGCGCCATCCAGCCGGTCGCTACGGATATTCGCCACTACCTGCTTCTGGCTCCGCGCCCCCACAGAAAGATTGCCCTGCCACAGGCGGTGGCTGGCTACAGGGCGGTCGGCATAGAGAGCGAGGTTCACGTTGCGAGCAGGAGCAAATCCGCTGTTCTGCACCGCGAGCGTGACCTTCACCGCTTCGCCCTGCTGACATTGCGCTTTATCCACGCGCAGTTGAACCGAGACGTCCGGCAGGCGCGTGCGCTTCCCGCACAGGACATCGAAGGAGGACCGGGTGTCCCAGCTACTTCCTGTCTTCAGCATGATTGCACCATCCGGTTGCCACCGCACGGGCACACGCATCCCACGTGCCGATGGTGTTGCCTGGTAGACCAGCGTGGTGTTACGGTCCCATCGTCCCACCACGTCGCGCAGGTTGACCTTGACCATTCCAGACGCCGAGTACGCCTCCAGGCGCACGTGCTCGGCATCCACACGACGCATCATCACCCACTCGGAAGCCGTCTCACGGAACCAGAAGCCCTCTGCCTTCACCGTGGTTACCACCCGGCCATCTATCAGCAACCGGCTCTGCTGAACCTTTGGTGCCTGCACCCAGAAGCCGTGTTCGGGTAGAACCACCTTCCTGCCCCGCACACTCAGAGAATACGGCTCCTGCCCGAAGTTCACCACCACTTCGGTGCCATCGGCGAAGCGGGTGCGCTGTACTGCACGGTCCGGTGTGACGAACTCGTGCGACAGCATCTCGTGCGTCGCTACCGCTTCGTGCAGTTTGCTGGTGAGATAGCAGGTGCGCAGGAACGCCCGTCGGTCTTTGTGCCACGAGCCTTCGGGCTCTATCCACAGTAAAGGGATGGTGCCGTAGAGGATATTGAAGAGGTCCTTGCGTGCCATGTTCTCCGGGTCTGCCCGCAATAGCCAGTCCGATGCATCGCCCCAGTACCATGTGGACACCACACAGTCGTGGAACACCAGCTCCCAGAGTGGTACCCGATACTCATGCCCGATGCCCCATTTCTCGTACTCCGGGTATGGTGGCAATTTGTTACCCCATGGGTCGGTGAAGGATTGCTCTTTGCTTTCGGGATGGATGAGGTGCCCGGCGGGCCACGAGAAGGTGTAGACGCTCATCATGCCCTCGATGTAGTCCAGATAAGGCACGCCCCACCAGATACCATGCTCACCGCCGACCACCAGACCGAGCGAACGCACATAGGACAACAACTGCACTCCCGCTTCACGCTTCTGGCTGCGAGTGAGCGGATGCGCGGGGTCGTAACATTCGTACAGCCCCTCAGCGGTGGTGACGTCGATGAACCTTCCCACGAAAGGATGCTCCTCCAGCGCTTTGGGAATGACCTTTGTGGCGGTGCGCACCCACAGTGCAGGGCAACGCTTCATATACTGCAGTCCTTCCATAGTGCGCCACGCTGTCATGCGCTCTCCATCAGCCTTCAGCACGGCTGACTGCGGGAGCAGGTCGTGGTTCGAGTCGATCTTGTCTTCGCTTTCCACCGCCAGAATGTCCGTATAGTTGTCGTATTCGCTGGTGATGAAGCCTGCGCCTACCGCTCCTTGCATCTGCTCGCGGGAGGCTCTGCCGTGGAGTATCATTCTGGTGATGCCTGCGAAACGCGCTTCCTGCACGAACTGCGCATAGTCCACGCCCCATATTCCCCACACGTCCACCGCGCCGAATAGCCTGCGAAGGTTGGGGTTGCGCTTCAGTTTCTCGACAAGCGTGACCAGCAGTCCCTGTCTCCTGGCGTAGTCACGATATGCCTTCGCCAGCGCTACGTATCCGCCGGATGGCTCGAAGCGATAGAACATGCGACGGGTGTAGGCAAAACGTCCCTTTTGCCCCCACCAGCCGACCTGCGGGGCAACCAGCTCCCTTTCGCCCACCTTGTGGTGGCGGCTGTTCAGCACACCATCATCGGCGGTCTCCACAATGAGCGCATAACCGAAGCCCTTTCGCAGGTCACATACGCCAACCCACGGCATATCCAGCCGATCGAGCGTTCTCCACTCTACAGGAAACGGTTTCAGATGCAGTGGCAGAAGTCGTCCATTACTGTAATCCGCGATCACCATCACGCCGTCCGGCGTATCCAGCATCAGTGGTGCCAGAAACAGCATCCCCTCGAACGGCTCGTCCTGCCCCACTGCCTCCGCGCTGATATGCAGTTCAGGGGTACTGCGTGGCACTGTCATCGTCACGCGAAGCGTACTGTTAGCGCCTCCTCGCAGGGGCAGGTCGGTTTCGAACGTCACTCCATCCGATACCTTCGTCACATTGCGTATCGCGAAACGTACATCGGGCGCCTGCGACCACAGGTACCCGCACCGCTTGTCCAGAACGCTGAACCTGCCCTGCTCCGGCGCCAGTGTGACGCGGATGTGTGCATTCTCTATCTGTACCTGCGAGCCCGACATCGTGACCACCGTCCCCGCTTGAGCGAACACCAGCGAATTCAGCGATAGAGTCGCTCCAATCACAGCAAGCAATTTCATGCCAGTTCTCCCCAATTTCGTTCTGTATACTGAGTGCAGGTCTATGAACTTTGTTCGTCTGATCGCCAGTATCATCCTCTGGACAATCCGACGCTAGCCCGAACAGCAAAATAAGATGCAGGACACTTCACAATTTTCATGGAAAACGCGAGTTCCTCTTGCAAAATGGGTGCAGGATGTTGTATTGTAATGGGTGAAAAGCGTAACTAACGCGCAGTGTTTGAAGCCAACAGGCAGACTGGTCGTCGTGAGGCGGCGTTTCCACCGAAACGTCGCTTTTTTCGCGGCAGACAGACACACAGGTGAAACAACAACACATGGAGGGTCGGTCAATTGATGACTTCGAAACGCTGGACCAAGGAGAGCATCGCCGAGGACATTCGGCAGCTGGCTGAGCAAGGGGTAGACCTCTCTTATTCGAACGTGGTCATTCACCACCTCCCGCTGATGCGCGCCGCGATGCGCTACTACGGCAGCTGGAAGGACGCGGTGAAGGCAGCGGGTATCGACTATGACGGCGTGCGCAAGTACCGCAGCTGGAGCCGCCAGCGCATCATCGAGCGCATCCGCGAACTGTACGAACAGGGCGAAGACCTCTCCTGGCGCAACGTTAGCACCAACCTCGACCCGCAGCTGGCAGCAGCCGCCACCAAGCCCAAGCACTTCGGTTCGTGGCGCAAGGCGATCGAAGCGGCGGGTATCGACTATCATGAGGTACGCCGCTATCACCACTGGGACGAGGAGACCATTATCAAGCGAGTGCGCGAGCTGTATGAACAGGGTGTGCCTCTGAACGCCAAGAACGTGGAAGAGGTCGATATCGCCCTGATCACCGCTGCACGGCGCCGCTTCGAGTCATGGGACAAGGCTCTGCAGGCGGCGGGGCTGGACTACAAACAGATCGTGTTGAGACGCCCCTTCCGGCGGCGCTCTCGCTCGGTCGAGCAAGAAGAAGACGATTCTGCTGGCAGTGACGGCGAGAACGCCTGACCTCCTTTCGCATGGAGCGGTAGAACAACTGCGTCTGTCCGGGAGCTGAAAGGGAACGAGGACACTGGCGCCTGCGGGTAGATGCAGGGTCTGCCGCTCCCGCACACCTGTTGACACACCTCGACGGGTGCTGTATACTATAGCGTATCCGTAACAGGTGGAAGCAGAAATTGTTTGAAAGCCTGACCGAAAAACTGCAAAAGGTCTTTCGACGCCTGAGCAATCAGGGCAGGATCACCGAAGCAGACGTGAACGAAGCCCTGCGCGAGGTGCGCATCGCCCTGCTGGAAGCGGATGTGCACTTCAAGGTGGTCAGGGACTTCATCGCGCGGGTGCGCGAACGCGCCATCGGGCAGGAGGTGCTGGAAAGCCTGACCGCCACCCAGCAGGTCATCAAGATCGTGCACGAGGAGCTGGTCAGCGTGCTGGGCGACGGCGCGGAGGGCATTCGCTTCGCTCCCAAACCGCCAACGGTCATCCTGTTGTGTGGTCTACAGGGTTCTGGTAAGACCACCACCGCCGCCAAACTGGGCTTATGGCTGCGCAAACAGGGACGGCGACCACTGCTGGTAGCAGCGGATGTGCATCGTCCGGCGGCTGTCCAGCAACTGAAGGTGCTGGGACAGAACCTGCAGATTCCCGTGTACGCCATAGACAACTGCACAGATGCAGTGCGCATCGCACACGAGTCCCTGCAAACGGCAGTGCAACAGGGCAACGATGTGGTCATCCTGGACACCGCGGGCAGATTGCACATCGACAGTGAGATGATGGACGAAGTACGCCGCGTCAAGGAAGCCACCCAGCCCAACGAAATCCTGCTGGTGCTGGACGCCATGACTGGGCAGGATGCAGTGCGCGTGGCGGAAGAGTTCCACCGCAATCTGGAGGTGGACGGCTTCATCCTGACCAAGCTGGACGGCGACACCCGTGGCGGCGCGGCGATCTCCATCCGTGCGGTGGTGGGCAAGCCCATCAAGTTCGTGGGCATCGGTGAGAAGCCGGATGCGCTGGATGTGTTCCACCCCGACCGCATGGCGGGGCGCATCCTGGGTATGGGCGATGTATTGACGCTGATCGAAAAGGCTCAGCAGACCTTCGACCAGAAGCAGGTGGAAGAGCTCCAGCGCAAACTCCGGCAGAACCAGTTCGACCTGAACGATTTTCTGGTGCAGATGCGCCAGATGCAGCAGATGGGTCCGCTTGACCAGCTGTTGAAGATGATACCCGGATTGGGTGCGCAGTTAAAGGACATCCAGATTGACCCGAAAGAGTTAAAGCATGTGGAGGCGATTATCCTTTCGATGACGCCGGAGGAGCGCGCCAACCCGCATATCATCAACGCCAGCCGCAAGCGGCGGATTGCGCGGGGAAGCGGCACCACGGTGCATGAGGTGAACGAGCTGCTGTCGCAGTTCGAGGAGATGCGCCACATGATCCGAGAGCTAAACGCCCTGCAGTCCGGAGGCGGCAAGGGGAAGCGCAGAATCCGCCTGCCGTTCTTCGGATAAAAAACGACGGAAAGGAGGGGAGGTGGTTTGGCGGTAAGGATCCGACTCAAGCGCATGGGGGCGAAGAAACGCCCGTTCTACCGACTCGTGGTGGCACCAAGCACGGCGCCACGCGATGGTCGGTTCATTGAAACTATCGGTTATTACAATCCGTTGACCGATCCCGCTACCGTGCAGGTAGACGTGGAGAAGGCGCTGTACTGGCTGGAACACGGAGCGCAACCGACCGACACGGCAAAGGACATCCTGCGCCGCGCCGGGGTGCTGGAAGCGTTGCAACAGCGCAAAGCGCAACCAGCAGGTAGCACCACCGCACCAGCCGAATCCTGATCATACCTACCAAAACTCTATTTACAGAGAGGGCTAAAGGAGTGGCTGAGGTGAAAGAACTGGTAGAGTATCTGGTCAAGGAACTCGTGGACGAGCCCGACCAGGTTCGTATCAACGAGGTTCCGGGCGAGGTGGCTACCACCTACGAGGTGCATGTCGCGCCCAACGATGTGGGCAAGGTCATCGGCAAGCAGGGACGCATCGCCAACGCCCTGCGCACCATCGCCAAAGCCGCCGCCATGAAGAACAAGCGCAAGATCTATCTCGAGATCATTGCGTAGGGTGTGTATCTCTTCACGGCACGGCAGAATGACAACGGGCGAAAACACCCGGCATAGGGCACGCACTGCCCCATGCCCAACCTGTTCGGTTCGGCATGAAACGAACGGAACGCGATAGCTGGCGTACGGTGGGGTTTATTTCTAAGCCACATGGTCTGCAGGGGGAGGTGTGCGTCTACTCTCTGACCGACTTCCCCGAACGGTTTGCCGCAGGCGCACGTCTATCCCTCTCCCTGCCCGACATGCCGCGCATTACCCTGCACGTGGCGGAATCGCGTCCCTTCAAGGGTGGATATCTGGTGCGATTTGTGGAAATCACCAGCGTGGAAGCCGCCGACCGCCTGCGTGGGGGATACCTGCAGGTGCCTATCGACGACCGGATGCCTCTACCAGAAGACACCTACTACATCGATGACCTCATCGGGCTGCACGTCTATACCGACACCGGCAGATACCTCGGACAGATCGAAGAGGTCATCCTGAACCCGGCAAACGACCTGTACCGCGTCGGGGACATCCTCATTCCGGCAGTCTCCGAGTTCGTGCGAGAGATCGACCTGGTGGCTCGCCGGGTGACCATCCACCCCATTCCCGGCTTGCTACCGGACGAAGAGTAGCCCCATGCGCATCGATATCGTAACCATCTTCCCCGAGATGGTGGAGCCTGTCATCCGGTGCAGTATGCTGGCACGCGGTCAGCAGGCTGGCGTGCTGGAAATCCGTGCGGTAGACCTGCGCCAGTTCACCCATGACCGCCATCGTACCACCGACGACGCTCCCTTCGGAGGCGGGGCAGGCATGGTGATGAAGCCCGAACCCTTCTTCGAGGCGGTCGAACACCTCCGCAAGGAGGCAGGCGAAGTGCCTGCTCGTATCGTGGTCACCACCCCGCAAGGCAAACTGTTCACCCAGCAGATGGCGGTGGAGTTTGCGCAGGTTCCTCACCTCATCCTGTTGTGCGGGCACTACGAGGGTATCGACGAGCGGGTGTGTCAGTATCTGGCAACCGATGAGGTGTCCATCGGCGACTACGTGCTGACCGGCGGCGAACTGCCCGCGCTCGTGATCGCCGACGCGGTGGCGCGACTGGTGCCCGGCGTGCTGGGCAATCCCGAATCGCTTCAACAGGACAGCTTCGTCGACGGACTGCTCGCCCCGCCCCAGTACACCCGCCCTGCCGAGTACCGCGGTTATCGAGTTCCGGACGTCCTGCTGTCGGGACACCATGCCAATATCGCTCGCTGGCGACGCCTTCAACAGCTCCTGCGCACCCGCGAGCGACGCCCCGACCTGTGGGAAAAAGTACAGCTGACACCAGAAGACCTGAAACTCCTGCGCGAAGCCGGGCAGTAAGAGCACGAGCAGGGAAAACGCCCTGCCTGCGCGAAGCGATTTCTGTTTGAGACTGCTCGTGAAAGGACGAACCTATGCCATCACTGGAGACCTTACGACATCTGATCCGCGACGAGATTATCCAGCGCGGCGAGGAGGGTGCAGATACCAAGGGCTTCATGGAGCGCTGGCAGGAAGCGGCGGATGCCGACGCCCTGTGGAGCCTCTATCGTGAACTGATGGCACTGCCCATCCGTGAGGATTTTCCGTACCACGAACCGAGCGACCTGCCGGGTATCCGCGCGGCGCGCGACGAAGGCATTCGCCGATTCAAGATGAACATCTGCGAGGAAGACCTGCTGGACAGGTTGCACGGCGCGTGGCTGGGACGTGTGGCAGGCTGTATGCTGGGCAAACCGGTGGAGGGCTGGAGCCACGAGCGCATCCGCCAGTACCTGGAAGGCGCCAATGCCTACCCCATGACCGACTACCTGCCGCCGGAGACCCGCACCCCACCCGAAGGCGTACCACAGCCATACACGTGGTGTACGAAGGGACATATCCACGGCGGCGAGCGCGATGATGACACCGACTACACCGTGCTGGGACTGCACATCTTTGAACGACATGGGGCGAACTTCAGCACGCGCGATGTGGGCAACGCCTGGTTGCACCTCCTGCCTGCCTATCAGACCTACACCGCCGAACGACAGGCATACATCAACCTGGTGAACGAACTGCCGCTGGAGGAAGTGCCCATTCACCTGAACCCGTACCGGGAATGGATTGGGGCACGCATCCGGGCGGATTTCTGGGGATACCTAGCGCCCGGTTGCCCGGAGAAGGCGGCGGAGTTCGCCTACCGCGACGCTGTGCTGTCGCATGTGAAGAACGGCATCTACGGCGAGATGTTCACGTCAGGGATGATCGCGGCGGCATTTGCCACACAGGACGTAGTGGAGATTATCCGGGCGGGCTCAGCGGAGATACCGGCTCAGAGCCGTGAAGCAGAGATGATCCGCGACTGCCTGCAGTGGCGCAAGGAGTGCAATGAGTGGCAGGAGGCTTTGGAACGCCTCTTGAATCGATACTACGGCAAATACCATCCCGTGCACACGGTAAATAACGACGCCATCGTGCTTATCGCCTTGCTGTGGGGATGGCCCGACTTCGAGAAGGTGATCACCATCTCGGTGATGCAGGGGATGGACACCGACTGCAACGCCGCCACCGCGGGCAGTATCTGGGGCGCGGCGTTCGGGGCGAAGGCTCTGCCCGCCAAATGGGTGGAACCGCTACAGGACAGGCTGGTCAGCGCGGTGTTCGGGTTCAACGAGAACCGCATCAGCGACCTGGCGAAGCGCAGTCTGAAACAGGCAGTGAAGGTGCTGGCTGGATAACGGCTAACAGGGGCACGCCCCTGAAGCGTGATACAACATCACTCCAACGAGGGAGGTGTCAGCCATGCAGTTCGTGACGCTCGCGAAAGCAGTGCCCGGTCGGGCGAAGGACCTGTTCGGCGGCGGGCTGGCGCAACTCAACAGCCTTGCCTCACAGCACGGCATCCAGATCAAAGTGGCGATGATTACGTACGGCAGCTACGATCTGGTGACCGTGTGGTCCGCCCCTGACCAGGCAACCGCCAACCGCTTCCTGCGTGCGGTGGCAGAGACCGGTCTGCTGGTGACCGATACCATGCTGGCGGTTCCCGCTGAGAGCTTCTAGTCGCGTTGTTGCACAAGCCCCTCTCCGCGATGGAGAGGGGCACTCGCTTCAGATTCGGCAGATGATGCCCGCCTTTTCGCACTCCTCACGCACCATCTGCTCGGTCTCCTCTCGCATCAACAAGCGTGGCGTCCACCCGGCACGGGCGCGGTACCTGCGCACCAGCGCCTTATAGCGATCCTGCAACGCGCTCCAGTAGTTGATCCTGCCCACCCAGACTTCGCGTACCCCCGCCTGCTTCGCCGTGCGCACATACTCTCGAATCTGCTCAGGCGTGTTCTCCACACCGGGCAGAAACGGACACCATGCCCACGTGGTGCGAATACCTGCTGACAGCAGGCGGCGCGTCAGCTCTACCCTCCCTGCCACGGCGGGCGCGTGCGGCTCGAACACCCGGCGAACCTGCTCGTCCACTGTTGGCACGGAGATATGCACCGACACCTGTTCGAATCGCCTCAGCAGGTCGATGTCGCGCAGCAACAAAGCGGAGCGCGTCAGGATGGTCACGCGATTGGGATAGAAGCTCAGCTCGTACAGCACACCGCGCGAGACTCGATAGCGCTTTTCCACCGGTTGCCAGGCGTCGGTCGCACTGCCGATGAGGATATGCGCGTCGCGCGGTACATCCAGCATCTCGCGCCGTATCACGTCGGGTGCGTTCACCTTCACCTGCACCCACCTGCCCCACGTATCCGCGCCCTCCTGCCCTCGCTTCGCCCGCAGGACAGGCACGTAGCAGTACGAGCAACCGAACCCACATCCCACGTACGGGTTCAGCGTGTACTCAGCAAACGACGCCCCCGTACGGTGCAGAAGGTGCTTGCAACGTATCTCCTGAACCTGCAGATCACGCATGACACCCATCAGTGTAGTCCCGAAGCGGGGACGGCGTCAAGATTCCTTGCCTGCAGGATGTGCAAACTCGCTCCAAAGCGTGTAAAATAATCCCGTGCAATCATCGGAAGGAGGACAGGAATGCCCAAAGAAGGCATCACCCCACGCTCACAGGACTACTCACAGTGGTATCTGGACATCGTGGAAAAAGCAGAGCTGGCGGACTATTCTGCGGTACGCGGATGCATGGTCATTCGTCCGCACGGCTACGCCATCTGGGAGCTGATTCAGCGCGAACTGGACGCCCGAATCAAAGCCACCGGACACGTGAACGCCTACTTTCCGCTTTTCATCCCGATGAGCTTCCTGCAAAAAGAGGCAGAGCACGTCGAAGGCTTCGCGCCGGAGGTGGCGGTGGTCACGCACGGCGGTGGCGAGCAGCTGGCGGAACCGCTGGTGGTGCGCCCCACCTCGGAGGCAATCATCGGGCACAGCTTCGCCAAGTGGATCAAGTCGTGGCGCGATCTGCCCCTGCTCATCAACCAGTGGGCGAACGTGGTACGCTGGGAGATGCGCACGCGCCCGTTCCTGCGCACGCTGGAGTTCCTGTGGCAGGAAGGACACACCGCCCATGCCACCGAGGCGGAGGCAGAAGAAGAAACCCTGCGCATCCTGCACGAAGTGTACGCCGACTTCGCCGAGAAGGTGATGGCGATACCCGTTCTGCGCGGCCGAAAGACCGAGAAGGAGAAATTCGCGGGCGCCCTGCGCACCTACGCCATCGAAGCGATGATGCAGGATGGTCGTGCTTTGCAAGCGGGAACCTCGCACAATCTCGGACAGAACTTTGCACGCGCTTTTGAAATCATGTACCAGACCCCAGATAACCGGCAGGAATATGTGTGGACAACCTCGTGGGGCGTCTCCACACGGCTTATCGGCGCGCTCATCATGGCGCACTCGGACGACGAGGGGCTGGTGCTTCCGCCCAAACTCGCCCCAATTCAGGTGGTCATCGTGCCCATCTACAAGAGCGATGCCGAGCGGTCTGCGGTGCTGGAGTGCTGTCACCGGCTGAAGGCGCAGTTAGGCGAAGCGTTCCGCGTGAAGCTCGATGACCGCGACGAGGTCACGCCGGGCTTCAAGTTCAACGAGTGGGAGGTGCGCGGTGTGCCGGTGCGCGTGGAGGTCGGTCCGCGCGACGTTCAGCAGGGCACGGTGGCGCTGGCACGACGAGATATACCCGGCCGCGAGGGCAAAAGCTTTGTCTCGCAGGAGGGGCTGGTGCAACAGGTGGGTCACCTGCTGGACACTATCCAGCAGAGCCTGTACGACCGCGCCCTTCGCTTCCGGCAGGAGCACACCGTGGACGTTACCACCTTTGAGGAACTGAAAGAGGCGGTGGAGACGGGCTTCGCACGAGCCTACTGGGCAGGCACCACCGAAGATGAGGACACTGTGCAGGCGGAGACTCGAGCCACCATTCGCGTCATCCCCTTCGAACAGCCGGAGAAGGCTGGACGGTGCGTACTGACCGGCAGGGAAACCACCCAGCAGGTCATCTTCGCACGAGCGTATTGACAAGACATCAGATACTGGAGGACAAAACAGCGATGCGTCTGCTGGTGACTGGAAGCAATGGCTACATCGGGCAGGAGCTGGTGAAACGCCTGCTGGAGGAAGGCTACACGCTCAGAACCTTCGACCGCACCGCCAGCCCCAGCCAGGACTGCGAGCATATTGCGGGCGACCTGCGGGATGTGTACACCGTCCGCCGCATCGTACAGGGAGTGGATGCGGTGCTACATCTGGGGGCGATGTCCAGTGACCGCCGCAATGCCGCCGATGAGGTGCTTGCAGTGAACGTGCAGGGCACCTGGAACGTCCTGCAGGCTTGTGCAGAATCGGGGGTTGGACGGGTGGTTTACTTCTCCAGCATCAACGCGCTGGGCGTGGTTGGTGGGCATCGCCAGCCCGACTATCTGCCTCTGGATGACTTCCATCCGCGCCATCCCATGACGCCCTATCAGCTCTCCAAGCATCTGGCGGAAGAGGTCTGCCGCAGCTACACCGAACGCTACGGCATCATTACCGTTTGCCTGCGCCCGGTGTTTGTGGTCAATACCGCACAGCCTTTCCCCTGGTGGAGGCGAATGCCCACCGAAATGCGGGCAGACTGGGGTAAGGACGAGCTCTGGGCTTACGTGGACGTTCAGGATGTGTGCGACGCCGTTCTGCTGGCGTTGAAAGCGGAAGGAGTGCAACACGCCTGCTTCCTGCTCAGCGCGGAGGATACCACGCTCGAGATACCCACTGCTGAGCTGGTGGAGAAATACTGGTCGCACTTGCCGTGGCGTGGCAGCCTCGAGGAATATGTCGCACAAAACCCTTACCGAGCCCTCATCGATACCTCGCATGCCGGGCAGGTGCTGGGCTGGCGAGCGCAACGCTCCTGGAGAAACCAGACGAAATAACGGCGCAATAAGGGGCTGGGCGATACTTTAGTTTCGGCAACAAAGTGCCGATAATGGCTATAACCTACCGACAAAAGGGATGAAGTTCACATGGTCGCCCAGCCTGAATATGCTTTCAGCGAGGAGCAGTTTGACGCGCTCCGTGAAATCGCGAATATTGGGATGGGTAAAGCCTCTTCGGCTTTAGCCGACCTTATCAGCACCACCGTGCTGATCAGTGTGCCACAGGCAGTTTGCGTGCCCATCAACGAGCTTCCCCAGGTCTTACGCGACCCCGAACAGGTAACCGCAGGCATCTATCTTCAGGTCACCGGCGACGTGCCCGGACATGCCACCTTTATCTTTGAAGTGAACAGCGCCCATCGCCTCGCCCAGATGTTGCTCGGGATGCCAGAGGTAACTCTGGATGACGTGAGCGCCTCCGCGCTGATGGAGATCGGCAACATCATGCTGAGCGCGTACCTGACGGCGATCAGCGACTTCACGAACCTGCAGCTTCTGCCCAGTCCCCCGGTGATGGCGGTGGATATGGGTTGTGCGATCCTGAGCGCAGTCATCAGCAACATGCAGAATCTGGACGACTATGCAGTAACCATCGCTACGGATATCTACGACCCCGATGGTCTGATTTCTGGCACCTTTGTTTTCCTGCCCGAGCCGGGCGGTATTCAGAGAATCCTGCAATCGATCGGGATGGGCTAAAGCAATGAGCACAAACCTCACGGTGGGAATGGGAGAGATACAGGTAGTTCGCGGTGCGGGCAATGTGCTCACTGCTCTGGGTTTGGGCTCTTGTATTGGTGTATGTTTGTATGACCCCCTGACGCGCGTGGCAGGCATGGTACACGTGGTGTTGCCCAAGAGCCAGTCCGATAAGAGCGGTGAACTGCCGGGCAAATTCGCCGACACCGCGATACCGGCAATCGTGCAGAAGATGGTAGAAATGGGAGCAAGCGCATCGCGATTGAAGTCCGCAATTGCGGGTGGCGCACAGCTCTTCCAGTTCGGGGTGAGCAGTTCGCTGGACGTCGGTGCACGCAACGCCGAGGCAGTCATCGCCGCCTTGCGGGAGATGGGCATTCCTCTGCAGGCGAAAGACGTGGGTGGTAGTATCGGGCGCACATTGCGTCTGGTTTCGGACAACGGGCTGGTAGCGGTGCGTACCATCGGGGGCGCCGAGCGCGAGCTGACAGTGCTGGGCAAGATTCTTTCCTCGTCGGGGGTGGCGGCATGAACGTGAAGGGGACGCCGGACAAACTTCAGCAGCTGGTACAGACCATCCGGGACCTGCCTGCGCTTCCCGAGGTGGTGGTGCGGGTGATGCGCATGGCGGAGGACCCGCGTAGCGACGCCCCTGCGATCGCTCGCGTTATCGCTACCGACCAGGCAATGGCGGCGCGTGTACTGAGACTGGCAAACTCTGCTTTCTACGGACTGCCCAGGCGTGTCAGCACGCTGTCCGAAGCGGTGGTCATCCTCGGCTTCCGAACCATCAAGAACCTCGCTATCGCCGCGTCTACCTTCGAACTGCTCAACCGCGAGATTGCGGGCTACTGGCTCCAGCGGGGCGAGCTGTGGAAGCACTCACTTGCCTGCGCGATCGGCGCCCAGCTGATCGCCCATCGGGCGCGCCTGCCGGTAGCAGAGGAGGCTTTCGTGTCGGGGCTACTGCACGACATCGGCAAGGTGGCGATCAACCTGTTCGTGCGCGAGCAGTTCGATCAGATCATGGAACGCGCCCTGAGCGACCGCATCCCCTTCGTGCAGGCGGAAGAGGCGGTTCTCGGCTTCAACCACGCCATTGCCGGCGCGCTCATCGCGGAGAAATGGAACCTGCCACCGTCGCTGGTGTCGGTCATCCGTTATCACCACCAGCCATCCCAGGCGCCCGACCCCAATCCGATGGTTTCGGTGGTGCATCTGGCGGACATTCTCTCCATCACGCTGGGCATCGGCATCGGTGGAGATGGACTGTACTACACGCTGGAAGAGGGTACCATGCAGACCTTTGGCTTACAGCAAGACGATATCGACGATCTGTGCGCGGAGATCGTGGAGCAGATAGCGCAAGCTGCTAATCTTCAGGAACAACAGGAGGTAGCGGTACGGTGAAGGCACAGACCGCCAACGACGATTACCTGTGGTTCTGCGACCGTGTGCTGGCAAAGACGGGGCTGGACCTGCGCCAGTACAAACGCCCGCAGATGGAACGGCGGTTGCGCTCGATGGCAGACCGCGTCGGCGCACGCACGCTGGATGAGTACTGGGCAGTGCTGGAGAAAGATGCCCAGCAGTTTGCCTACTTCATCGACCGCATCACCATCAACGTATCCGAGCTGTTCCGCAATCCAGAGAAGTTTGACGAACTGCGCCGGGTGATATTGCCCGAACTGCGCCGTCTCAGCAGCTCGCTGAAGATATGGAGCGCGGGATGCTCGTACGGCGCGGAACCTTACTCGCTGGCGATCCTGCTGGAAGAGATGCGACCGGTGCAGTACCAGATACTGGCGACCGATGTGGACGAGACCATCCTCAGCAAAGCCAGAGAGGGCGTGTTCGCTCCAGAAGATATGCGCAACGTCTCCGCCGAGTGGAAGCAGAAGTACTTCATCCGGCAGGGCAACCGCTATCAGGTGAAGCCCGAGTTGAAGCGCCACATCACCTTCCGCAAGCATAATCTGCTGGCAGACCCGTTCGACTCCGGGTTCCACCTGATCGTCTGCCGGAACGTGGTCATCTACTTCACCGAAGAGGCAAAGGACAAACTGTACCTGCGCTTCTACCAGTCGCTGGTACCCGGTGGTGTGCTGTTCGTGGGCAGCACGGAGCGAATCTTCAACTACCGCGAGATCGGTTTCGAGATGCCGCTGTCGTTTTTCTATCGCAAGCCCGATTTCGCATCGCGTAGAGCTGCATGAACATGGAATAAACCAAGAGGAGGAAAGTCAAGGGGGAACCACTGATGGGCAAGAGGATACTGGTAACCGATGATGCGCTGTTCATGCGCGTCACTTTGAAGAACATCCTGACCCAGCACGGCTACGAGGTGGTTGGCGAAGCCACCAATGGGCGCGAGTCGGTGGAGCTTTACAAGAGCCTCCAGCCCGATCTGGTAACGATGGACATCACCATGCCCGAGATGGACGGCATCAGTGCCGTGCGCGAAATCAAGAAGATCGATCCCAATGCGCGCATCGTGATGGTGACCGCCATGGGGCAGAAGAACCTGGTGGTGGAGGCGATTCAGGCGGGCGCGAAGGACTTCATTGTGAAGCCTTTCCAGCCTGAGCGCGTGATCGAGAGCGTCCAGAAACTGCTGGGTAACTGAAAGGAGCCGGAGCCATGATGCGTGTGGAATATATCAACCCCTTCGTGAGTGCAGCCTACTCTGTGCTGGAAATGGTGCTGGGCATCCAGCCCGAAAAGGGGCAGCTCGCCATGCGCCCCGGCATCTTTACCACCCAGCAGTGCAGTATCGTCATGGGCGTGACGGGCAGAATAGAGGGCTCGGTCATCTACGGCATGACCCTTGCCACAGCCGATAAAATCGCTTCGCACATGATCGGACAGCCCATTCGCACCTTTGACGCGCTGGCAGCCAGCGCCATTGCCGAGCTGGGCAACATGATCACGGGCAACGCCGCCGCTCTCCTGTCAGAAAAGGGATACACCTGTGACATCTCTCCGCCAAGCATCATCCGGGGTAGCAACGTGAAGATATCCACAGGCAACACGCCTGCTCTGGTGGTGCCCATTCTTCTCGGCGACTTTGGCTTCATCGAGATTAACGTCAGCTTGCAGGAGCGTAAATAACATGCGTGTTGAAGACCGTTCGTCTATGCTCCTCTTGCGCTCGATCCTGCAGAACGAACAGCGCGCACAGGAGTACCAGATCAACCTCCTGCGGAAAACGATGGACACTCAGCAGGAGACGGGTGAACAACTGGTGCAGATGATCGAGGAGGCAGGAAAGCTCCTCGACATCCGCGCGTGACCGCCAAAGGGAGGTCAAACCAATGTCTCAAGCCGGACAGCACCTGTACGTTCAGGCACAGGTAGGTGACGAGCTGGTGGGATTTCCGGTCAGCGCGGTGCGGGAGATTATCCACGTCCCCCCCATCGCCCGCATCCCGCGCGCCCCTCGCTGGCTACACGGTGTGGCGTCAGTACGTGGTGAGTCCATCCCCATCGTTTGCCTGCGAGAGCGGTTCGGCATGGAAAAGGGTACGCCCTCACCCCACCTGCGCATCGTTGTGACGGAAGTATCAGCACAACCCGTAGGCTTTCTGGTGGATTCGGTGTCTACGGTGCACCAGTTCGCGGAAGAGGATATCGAGCCGCCCACCGCCCTGCTTCTGAACGAGCAGAACAGCTACGTGCAGGCAATCGGGCACATCGGCGATAGGCTCGTGCTTCTACTGGACCCCGAGAGGCTCCTGGATAGCAAGCAGATCGAGCGTCTGCACCAGCTGTCTGCGCAGGCAGCGTAACCCTCTCACACTACACTGCTACGCCCATTCCACCGCGCTCTTTAGCAAAAAAAAACGGCGGGGTAGCTAGCCCCGCCAAATGCGCACAGTCTCCCGTGTTCGCTTGTTGTTGTGTAGAGGGTGCTGTTAAGCCTGTCTTCATCGCCGCGATAAGATAATCTTAGCGATGATTGCTGTAACTTTCGTATCCTCGCGGCTCGTCCCTCTTTCCGCCTATTATTATATCATGGCTTTTGTTAAGAAAATGTTAAGATTGAGATTTTGTGCACAAGATGAATACGCATTCAGGACATCAAAGGCTATCAGGTATGACAGTAATATCACTACCCCAAAATGGATATATTGTAGAGCGACATTAAAGAGGCAACCTGTGTCTTTTCGCGACCAACGATGCGCCCGCGACGCACCGCAATGAGCTCCGCCAGGATGCTCACCGCAATCTCGCCCACCGTCTCCGCGCCGATGTCCAGCCCCAGCGGCGAGTGTATCCGCGCCACCTGCTCCAGCGAGGCGTCGCCACGCTCCAGCAGGTCGCGATAGATCACCGTGATTTTGCGCTTACTTCCGATCATGCCCACGTAGGCGGCGGGTTTGTGAAGTGCCACTCGAAGGGCGTCTGCGTCGTGCCGATGCCCTCGTGTGACAATCACGATATACGTGCGGTTATCTGTCGGCAGGTTGCGCAGTGACTGTGCGATGTCCCCCACCACGCACCGCGAGGCTGTGGGGAAACGTTCGGGGTTGGCAAACGAGGCACGGTCGTCCAGCACCACAACATCAAAGCCAGCCGACGAAGCCATTGGCGCCAGCGCGTGTGCGATATGTCCTGCCCCCACCAGCACCAGCCTCGGCTGAGGCTGAACCGGCTCCACATACGCCTCTACGCCCGGTTGCAGGACGGTATATTGCGGGCTGTCCGTCTGCAGGGCATTCTGGACGGCGCGTTGAAGCGGGTCTCGCCATACATGGGGCACGGCAGGATAGCCGGTTTCCGCTGTCACGCAGAACGCCTCGCCCACGCGCTCTGTGTTCTGTGTTACCAGCACCCACGCACCCTGCCCACCCGTCTCCTGCAGTTGCTGAGCCGCCCGCAATGACTCCAGCCACCGCTCCGGATGGGGCTGAATGAACACCCATACCCTGCCACCGCATATCAAGCCGTCATCGTAGCCGTAGTCGTCGTCCATGCGAAACTCATCCAGCAATGCCCTGCCGTGTCGCAGGGCATTCAGCGCCAGACGACGCACCTCCATCTCTACACACCCCCCGCCAATGGTGCCGTGCATCACGCCATCTCTCTGTACCAGCAGGCGCGCGCCCGGACTTTGCGGGGCGGAACCCGACTTGCGCACCAGCACGCAATGGGCATGAGGCGTGCTGCCTTCAATCAAACGGATGGACAGGGCAAGATTGTCCATAGGTCGTTCCCCTTGCTGCCTTACTCTTCCTCAGTTTACCCTATCGACGGGACAGCCGGCAGTGAGGATGTTTGAAATCTCATACTCGTAGCACGGGCGTCCCCGCCCATGTATGCCAACACCCGTTTTGCTGACTTCAGCGTGTCATCGGAAGTTGGGAAACTGCAACTTGAATAAGGGCAAGATGCCCGTGCTACGGATTCTCAAACAGCCTCTCGCTGGCGCTTGACCAGATGTTGATAGATATGATATACTTAGTCAACAATTGCTTGCACGAGGAGGTAGCACATGGCTGGCAGAGACGAACCTGTATGGATGCACCTGAGCGCGGACGGAGAGTGAGAAAGCGGAATGCGCGCCCGTCTGCAGATTCGTGACTTTGACCCGCTGTACAGCGACGAGCCCCCGTCGTTTGGCGGACAGGACAGCGCTCCGAACCCGATGGAGCTTCTGCTGGCGGCGCTGAATGGCTGTCTGGCGGTGATGATTCAGGTCATCGCTCGCGAGAAGGGCATCGAGATACGCGGCGTCCGTTTCCATGCGGAGGGCGATATCGACCTGCGTGGTGCAATGGGAGACCCGAACGTGCCACCCTACTTCCGCACGGTGCGCGAGAGGGTAGAGGTAACCTCACCTGCCGGTGAGGAGCAGATTCGTGCCCTGCAGGAGGAGGTCCAGCGTCGTTGTCCCGTCTACACCCTGCTGAAAGCGGCAGGCGTGGACGTGCATAGCGAGTGGACTGTCACGGCGCCTGTAACCAACCCGGTTTAACCATCCGAACCCTCCGCAGGGAAGATTCCTCCTGACCACGAAATACCATCTCAACGACCCTGCGGAGGTTCTCCCGTTGCAAGCACAACCCGTTTGCGAACCGATTGCCGGAGCGCGGTTCCGCCTTGACGGCTGGATGGCAGACCGCTTGCGGGCGAATGTAGAACAGTGGTTACTGACCGCGCCGCTGGCAAATCCCGCCATGTTGCAGATGTTTCGCGACCGCGACCGCCTGCCACGCCGGGCGCTGGTACCATGGGCAGGTGAATTCCCCGGCAAGTACCTCATCTCGGCAGTGCAGAGCTACCGCTTGACGCGCGACCGTCGCTTGCGCACCCTTCTGCAGGACCTCGTGCGAGACCTCATCGCGGTGCAGGACGCCGACGGGTATCTGGGGCCGCATCCCCGCACGGAGCGACTGACCGGTAAAACACACGACGGGGGAAGCCCGCTATGGGACCTGTGGGGGCACTATCACTGTATGCTGGGTCTGCTCTACTGGTGGCAGGAGATGGGCGACGCCTCCGCCCTGCAGTCTGCCTGCAAGGCGGCGGACCTGATCTGCCGCCGCTTTCTGGACACCGGCACGCGCGTGCTGAGCGCGGGCGCGGAAGAGATGAATATGGCGGTCAGCCACGTGCTTTGCCTGCTGTATGAAGCGACGGGCAACGCACGCTACCTGCAGATGGCGCGTGAGATCGAGAAGGACTGGCAGACACCGCCCGCCGGTGACTATCTGCGCACGGCGCTGCGCGGGGTCGAGTTCTATCAGACCCCAAAACCTCGCTGGGAAAGTTTGCCCAGCGTGCAGACTATGGCGGAGCTATATCTGATTACCGGAGACGAGCGCTATCGCAAAGCCGTCCTGCACATCTATCAGAGCATCCGCCGCACCGATCGCCACAATACAGGCGCCTTCTCCTCTGCCGAGCAGGCGGTGGGCAATCCCTACGACACGCGCGCCATCGAGACCTGCTGTGTGGTCGCATGGATGGCGTTGTGCATGGATGTACTGCGTCTCACGGGCGACTCTACTGTCGCCGACGAGCTGGAGCTGGCGACCTACAACGCTGTGCTGGGCGCACAGCATCCTTCCGGCAGATGGTGGACGTACAACACACCAATGGACGGCGTGCGACGCGCTTCCGCGCACGACATCGTCTTTCAGGCGCACCAGGGCGCGCCCGAGCTGAACTGTTGCTCGACCAATGCCCCGCGCGGGCTGGGTGTGCTGTCGGAGTGGAGCATCATGCGCTCGCCGGACGGACTGAACCTGAACTATTACGGACCGGGCACCATCCAGATAACCCTCCAGCGCGGGCGGACGCTGAGCCTGAACATAGCAGGCGACTACCCACGCAGTCCCGATGTGAAGGTGCAGGTGAACGTCACACGCCCCACTCACTTCTGCCTGCGCCTGCGGGTTCCCGCATGGTCACGCCGAACCGCGGTCTGGCTCAATGGGAGCCGGATAACCGAAGTTCAGCCCGGCACCTACCTGGCGCTGGAACGCGAGTGGCGCCGAGGCGACGAGTTGCGCATCCGGTTTGACTTCAGCCTGCACGTCTGGCTGGGTGAGCGAGAGCAGGCGGGCAAAGCGTCGCTGTATCGGGGTCCCCTCCTTCTCGCCTATGACCAGCGCTTCAACGCCGTAGACCCCGACGACCTGCCCGCCCTGAGTTTGGCGAACCTGCGCTATGCAGAGGAAAAGCCCACCGGACTTTTCGCCCCGCAGGTTCTCCTGCGCTTCTCCACGGCAGATGGACGCGCCCTGCGTCTGTGCGACTTCGCCAGTGCGGGAGCGATGGGCACGGTGTACCGTTCGTGGCTTCCGGTTCGAGAGAAGGTGGTTCCGGACGACATGCAGAGTCCCTTCGCTGTGAGCGTTCGCAACTCGCAGTGAGACGTTGCAGGAAGCCACTCCGCGCTGCCTGCCGCACACGGAGAGCGTGAAACCGAACAGGTGGTGCTTCGTCCCGCCTCCAACTCGGTATCTTCCCCGACCAGCAAGAGAGTTCTCGCCAGGACACATTATCGTGAAACAGTGTAACGGACTCCCTCTTCCCTGCATTATTGCTTGTTTTTCTATTGACATTATCATAACTATTGACTTTGGTGTAGAAAGTAACTATAGTTGATTCGACAAAGCAGACTGCTGTGCCACAGCACAGAAGAGCCTCAAAGCTTTCCGGAAGGAGGTCGTACAACCATGCATTCTTGCACCATGTGCAAGTGTTTACGGCGCCTGCTGCTCCTCAGTGCGGTTGCCATCATCGTTGGGAGTGCATCGCATGCTCAAACCAACCTCATCCTCAATGGAGGTTTCGAGGCACCCATCAGCGATAACCAGTACGGGCATCCCCCCGCAACCTGGTTCGATGAGGCGAGCTTCGGCGGATGGACGGTGGAGTTCGGCAGTGTAGATATCGGTCGTGACCCCACCACCTGGGGCTACGCCTACGAAGGCGTTCAGTATGTCGATCTGAACGGCTGGCACAGAGGTGCTATTTACCAGGACATTAGCGTACCTGTTGGTGGTCCATACGTCCTGCGCCTTGCATTGAACGGGAACTACGACGGCGGAACCAAGGACTACCGGAAGGCTCGCGTTGAACTGCGTCAGGGTGCGAATCTGGTGTTTCGAGGGGACTACACCCACTACTACAACCAGAATCTCCCGTTCAACCGGCAGGAGTGGCGTGTGTTCGCCCAGCAGCTCACACTGACGGCGGGCACATACCGTGTGAGGCTGGAAAGTCTCGAGTCCAGACACAACTTTTTCGGTCCCGTCGTGGATGACATCCGATTACAGATGGTTCCCGAACCGGCAACGCTGGTTCTGGCAGGAAGCGCGTTGCCCAGCCTCCTGCTGACATTACGTCGCCGTCGGCGGTAGGTCTGCCAGATCCTGCAAAAAGACTCGCGGGTCTGCGTCTGAACAGACGCAGACCCGCTCGTTCATCCGTGTATCATCGTGTTTCTTCACCGCTCGACTACCCAACAGGTATCTGCTTCGCGCAGAAGAGGATGTCGTGTGCTGTGTGTTGAACAATCCAGCCGGAGCCGACAATCATCACCTTTATCAAATCTCGTTGCGGCTGGACTACGAGAGGGACGGATTAAGCCTGCCTGTACGCAGATGGGATGACATCGAGCGACTGCTGTGACCGCACAAGGCCGGCAAGACTACCATCTTGCGCTGTATCTGTGGTATTCTGAAAAACACACATCCGAGGAGAAAGCATGGTTCGTCGCTTTCCGACGGGGCAATGGGGCGACCGGCAGGTGATGTTCCTGCCCAGACGCCGCTGGCAGGGGTTGTGCCCGCAAAAGGCGGTTCTGCTGTTCGCCTTCTTTGGCGAGCGGCTGGTGCTGTGCGACATTCAGGGGCGCGGATGGAGCATCCCCAGCGGACACATCCAGCCGGGCGAGAGTCCCGAACAGGCAATTCGGCGTGAAGCGCAAGAGGAGGCTGGCATTACCGTCGGCAAAATGGTGCCCCTGGGGGTCTACCTGCTGACGGAGCCGGACGGCAGCCAGTGGTACGCGCCTGTCTTTCTCGGGGAGGCCACGCACTTCGCGCCGATCCCGGACACCAGCGAGTCGCGCGGCATCCTGCTCATCCCGCCCGAAGATGTGCAGGAGGTGTATCACCTCTGGGACCCGCTGATCGCGGAGGTGTTCGCCTATGCGCTGGCGCACTACCGTCAGCGATTCCGACCGGGCGTGCCCCTGCGCGAGGTATATGCCCAGTTCGCCCGCGTCCAGCCGGATGCCGATAGCGAATCCAACCATTTCCTGTGAACCAGAAGGAGGACCGTATGTTCATCTCCCAGCGAGCGCAACGCACCAGTCCATCCCCTACCCTCGCCATCACCGCTAAAGCGCGCAAGATGCGCGAGGAGGGTATCGATGTGCTATCCTTCGGGGCGGGAGAACCGGATTTCGATACGCCAGAGTTCATCAAGGACGCCGCGATTGCCGCCCTGCGTGAAGGGTTCACCAAATACACACCGACCGCAGGCATCGAACCTCTGCGCAAAGCCATCTGCGATAAGCTCTGGCGCGACAACGGGCTGAAATACGAACCGAACCAGATCATTGTCACCTGTGGAGGCAAACACGCCCTGTATAACGCCTTTCAGGTCATCTGCGATCCCGGCGATGAGGTCATCATCCCCGCACCCTACTGGGTCAGCTACCCGGAGATGGTCAAACTCGCCGATGGCGTGCCGGTGTATGTTCATGCAGATGAGAGCACGGGCTTCGTGCCCACCATCGACGCCATCCGCGAGAAGATAACCTCCCGCACGCGCGCCATCGTCGTCAACAGCCCGAGCAACCCCACCGGCGCGGTGTTCCCTCGCCAGACGCTGAAGGAGATCGCCGCTCTCGCGCTCAAGCATGATTTGTACATCATCTCGGACGAGATCTACGAGAAGATGGTGTACGACGGGCACGAGCACGTCAGCATTGCCAGTCTGGGCGAGGAGGTCAAGAGGCGTACCATCCTTGTCAACGGAATGTCGAAGGCATATTCGATGACCGGCTGGCGTATCGGCTATGCGGCAGCGGAGCGCGAGCTGATCGCCGCGATGACACGCATTCAGGACCAGTCGACCTCCAACCCGACTTCCATTGCCCAGCGCGCCGCGCTCGCCGCCCTGCAGGCGCCGGAGGATACAGTGAAGCAGATGGTCTCTGCCTTTGCCGAGCGGAGGCGCGCGATTGTGGACGGACTGAACAGCGTTCCCGGCTTCCGCTGTGCCGAGCCCGGAGGCGCGTTCTATGCGTTCCCGAACGTATCTGCTCTCTACGGCAAGCGGTGGGGCGACCGCGTCATCAACAACTCCGACGCCTTCGCCGAGTACCTGCTGGAGGTGGCGCGGGTGGCAGTGGTGCCGGGCAGTGGGTTCGGCGCGGACGAGAACATCCGCCTCTCCTACGCCTGCTCGATGGATACCATCCGCAACGGCATCGCCCGTATCGCCGAGGCAGTGCAGGCGCTGGGGGATTAGCCGAATAGTCTAGCCGCCCGCGCCGGGTGCGGTTGCACGGACCTGCCTCGTGCGCGGGCAGGTAACCATTCTTTCACCCGAAGCGTCTTATGCATGAAGCACTTCGGGTTAGAGGGGTGACCAGACGATGCCGTCATCGCCGGTTTTGAACGTTCACGTGTTCACCCGCGAGGGAAAACCCGTGCAAGGCTCCCATGTGCTGGTATGGCGTATCATTCCTGCAGGCGCGTTAAAGCCCCTGCCAGGCGAGTGGCGCACTTCCGCATCTGGTGAGGTGCGCGCCTCACTTCCCCTGCCCTCCAAACTGCTGACCGTCGCCAGAGAGAACGAGACCACCCTGCGCTTTCTGGTGCTGGCGTGGCATCCACAGGCAGGATGGGCATGGAGCGTTTCGGAGCTGGACGCCCTGCAGAGGCTGAAGCTGACCCTCACCTCGGCGGGACAGGGCATCATCACCGTGCAGAACTGTTTTGGTGAGCCTGCAGGCGGATTGACAGGCAGGCTGGTACAGTTGCGGCTTCCCGAGGTGGGCACGCCGGTGCCACTTCCCCGCATACCGGAGGCAATCCAGCAGACCGATGCGTCTGGCAGGCTGAGGGTGCTGTTGCCGCAGGGAGCCAGCGCCTACTGGGCGTGGGGCGGAGAGCTGCCGTACGGGATGCGCGAGCGTTTCCCTGCTCCCGTCGCGTTGATTGCAGGACGCGAACTGCGCGCGCGTTACCACCTGAGCACACGCTTGGTACATGGCAGACTGGTAGATGCTCGCACGCACCAGCCATTACGTGGGGAAACGGTCGTTTTACACACAGAGCCGGGCAAGTGGTTCAAGATGCTGCCGTGCGACTACGTAACCTTCACCGACGCACAGGGGTGGTTTCAGGTGTACCTGCCCCCTGAATACGGCAGTCCAGTGGTCGCCACTCGTTGCTGTTTTTCCACCGGTGACACACTCCCAGCAAGCCTGATCTCGCCCGATGAGCGACCGCCCATACAGGCACCCTGTGAACGATGGGAGCTGGGTGAGATTGCCCTCACGGCGCCGAATGCGTTCCTCACAGGAGAGGTAAAGGGAGAGAACGGTAAGCCAGCCCCCTACGCGCTGGTGGTCGCTCAAGGAAAACAGCCGTCCGCACAGGCAGGGATAGCAGAAGTTGCAGGTATCGTGACCACCTGCAGGGGGCTACGAAGAACCGTACGACTGCGTACGAGCCCCGGCACAGCACTCGTCTGCACGTTCGCGGACGCAAAAGGGCAGTTTCGCCTACCGCTACGAGAGGGGCAGTGGCAACTGCGGGCCCATCCGATACGCTCAGGGACTCGCCCTGACACCTCTTCACAAGGGCTGTCGATGGTACCTCCCGTCACCACAGAAACTCGCTGGACAGCGCTATCCTTACGCGCAGGTCAGACTGCTCATGTCCAGCTGGTAGTCAGTGCACGCGAACAGGCGCGAGTGATGCAGTCGTAGCCTGCTACCCGTACCGACCGTACTTTCGTACGAGCTCGACCACCCGGGCATATCGGGCAAGGCTGACCGTGGGCGGGATCGAGTGGTCACTATGGTACATGTAGCCTCCGCCCTCCATTGCCACGCACAGTTTGGAGCGTATCTCTTCCTCCAGTTCCTCGTCGGTGCCGTACGCCATCACATCCGCGCTGATGTTGCCAAAGAAAACAATCTGCGTACCATACAGATTCTTCAGCTCGCGCACATCGTTACCCGCACGTGCCTCCAGCGGCTGTATTGCATCGAACCCAGCCTCGATGAGCAAGGGGAGGAACTGGCGGACATCGCCGTCGCAGTGAAGCAAGAGCGGGATGCCGTGCACATCGCACCACTCCTTCACTCTGCGGTGGCACGGCATCAACAGCTGGCGATAGGTTCGCGGTGAAAACAGCATCCCGTTCTTGTAGCACAGGTCAGAAAAGAACCAGAGTCCGTCGAACCGGATCCCTTTCTCGACGCACATCTGGCACATGCCCAGCACGAAGTCCGTGACGGTGTTCAGGATGTCGGCGACGAGATCGGGCTGTTCAGCGATGAGGGACAGCGCCTGGCTGAAGCCCATCAGATGGTCCAGAATGTACCACATCGGCTCCACCGGCTCCACCACCACAAACCAGTCCTGCTCACGCCAGAAGCGGTAGGCATCCAGCATACCGGGATGTATGCGGTCAGGATCGACCTGCAGACGCTCTTTCACCGCCAGCCAATCGTCCCAGCTTTTCACCATGCCGTCGAGCCGCGCTGGTGGCGCGTAGGAACCTTTCCATTCCTTCACCACCAGCCCGTTCGCGTTGCGGTAGATGCGGTAACGCTCGGTCTCCTCCAGGAGCTCCACTGGCAGTTGCAGAGAACAATCGAAGCCGAATCGCTCGATACGGTCCAGCCCAAAGAACTCCACCGGGTCAGCCCCGGCAGGGAAGCCCTCGCTCACCCAGCGCGTGAGCGTATCGGGCCAGAAGGTGATGTCCAGCATCGGCACGCGGTCGGGAATGCCTCGCGCCAACGTAGTTCGGATACGTTCACGGGAGTTCATGACGTCAGCCCATACTCTTCCGCTACGTAGAGCGAAGCGTAGTTCACATCCGCGCGACGGCGCAGGGCATCGGCATCCTCAGGCAGTTCGCTCAGAGCGTCTTCGATCATGCCCAGCCATCTCTGCTCGCGCGGCTCCAGCGTGAGATGCCCATCGTTAACTGCCCGTCGTATCTCCTCTACGGCAAAACGCGCCATGGTCAGCGTCCTCGCAAGGTGGTCGTCGCCTGCCTGCACGAGGCGTCTGCCTGCCTCATATACCACATGGAGGTCCAGCATCAGCGCTTGCGGGTCGCGGTAGCGGTCGGAGATCACCAGCAGGTCGCGCAGAGCCTGCCCCTGCCCCTGCTTCAGCGCGGTGTTCATCAGACGACAGTCATAGCTCAGAATCTCGGTGAACACGGCAGGCGCATATCCGCCCAGCAGGCGCACATCCTGCACCGATTCGTTGCTCCAGAGGTCGCATACTGCCGCGGCGATGTTGCCCAAAGGAGACGAATGGGCGCACGCGCTGGACTTGCCCTCCATGCTGATCGGCACGCCGGTGATGGCTTTGATGACCGGGTTCTCGTAGCCACAGTCCTTCAGTGGTCCCGTTGCTCCCATCTCCACTGCCACCAGCGACCGCGGAACCGTCATCAAGCGCACGACTGCCGCCAGCACTTTGGGCAACAGCCCCTGATGCGCTAACTGCATGGCGGTATTTCCGAAACCACACGCCGTATCCCCGCCGGGCACCACTTTGTACCGACGGGCAATATCCACAATCGCGCTCCACAGGTGCTCCATGTCGCGCGGCGCCAGCACGCCCAGCGCGAAAACAATACCCTCCATATCGCCCTGCACCAGCGCGTGGTCGGACACCTCCTTACCGCCGGTGCTCTCTATCGACAGGATGTCCGCGCCAGCGTCCGCACAGCGTTCGAATGCCTGGAGCATGGTGGCGAAGTGCTGTCCGGTGCGCATACGCGGCGGTCGCTCTTGCTCGCGGATGTCTGCCACGGTCACGCGCAGGGCGGACCGCAATCCGTACCTCTGCCCGAACTCTTCCATGACCTGCTTGATGTCCGCCGTGACCAGCGCGCCCCAGTCTGGATACAGGGTGAGTTCGTACAGGTGCTCCAGCTCCAGCACCACCGCCGACAGCCCCTGCTGTACCGCTCGGGTCAGGATGCGTTCCACCATCTCGCGGAATCGCTGGCGGACGTCTGGCAGGGTCTCTTCACGGATCGCCATCGGCGGCAGGGTGAAGTTGACTTCCGGAATGACTTCCCCCGCGCCAATCAGCACACCGCTTCCGCAGGCGATAGGCTTCACCGCCGAGCCAAAAATCATCTCCTCCGCGGAGGAGTATGCCATAGTGGTTGCCGGTGTTCGAGAACGGCTCATGATTGTGCCTCCTGAAAGGTTTCCCTTCCTTGTTCACCCGCTCACGCAAATGTTGGGGTGCTACCCTCCGCCTTCCATCTTGCCCACGATGCCTCCTTCGGTCATCGGGCGTGGGTCGAGCAGGCGGTCGAGATCCTCCGCGCTCAGGTCGGTCATCTCCAGCGCGACCTCTTTCAAAGATCGCCCTTCCGCGTACGCACGCTTGGCAATCTGCGCCGCCCGGTCGTAGCCGATCACCGGGTTCAGCGCGGTGACCAGAATCGGGTTCTTGCCCACTGCCTCGGCGATACGCTCACGGTTGACCGTGAACCCCGCCACCGCTTTGTCCGCCAGCACGCGCACTGCGTTGCCCAGGATGGTGATAGACTGCAGGAGGTTGTGCGCGATGAGCGGAAGCATCACATTCAGCTGGAAGCTGCCGTGCTGGTTGCCCAGCGCCACCGCCACGTCGTTCGCCATCACCTGCGCGCACACCATCATCACCGACTCGCAGATCACCGGGTTCACTTTGCCCGGCATGATACTGCTACCCGGCTGGAGGGCGGGCAGAGCGATCTCCCCCAGCCCGGCGATGGGACCGCTGTTCATCCACCGCAGGTCGTTGGCGATTTTCATCAGCGCAGTGGCAGTGGTCTTCAGGTGACTGCTCAGCTCGGCGGCGGTATCCATTGCGGATTGTGCTGCAAAGTGGTTATCGCTCTCCACAAACGGGATGCCGGTGCGTTCCGCCAGCTTCTGTGCTACGCGCGAGGCGAACTCGGGATGCGCGTTGATGCCCGTGCCGACCGCCGTACCGCCCAGCGCCAGTTTCGCCAGCCGCGGCAGGCAGGACTCGACCCGCTCGATACTCTGCTGTACCTGATATGCCCATCCGCCGATCTCCTGGCTCATGCGTACCGGCATGGCATCCATCAGGTGTGTTCTGCCCGTTTTCACCACATCATCCAGCTCCTCCGCCCGCCGCTGGAGCGTGGCGTGCAGGTGGCGCAGGGCAGGCAAAAGCACCTCCTGCACCTCCAGATAGGCACTCACATGGATGGCGGTCGGGATCACGTCGTTGGAGGATTGCCCCATGTTCACGTGGTCGTTGGGATGCACCAGCTTACTGCCGACCTCGCCGCCCAGTATCTGCGTGGCGCGGTTGGCAATCACCTCATTGGCGTTCATATTGGTGGACGTGCCGGAACCGGTCTGGAAGATGTCGATGGGGAAGTGCTCATCCCAGCGTCCGTCTGCCACCTCCTGTGCCGCCTGCTGGATCGCCTCAGCTTTCTCGCGGTCGAGCAAGCCCAGCTCGGCGTTTACCTCTGCTGAACAGCCCTTGATCAGCCCCAGGGCACGGATGAACACGCGCGGAAAGCGGATACCGCTGATCGGGAAGTTCTCCACCGCACGCTGGGTCTGCGCCCCATACAGTGCATCGGCAGGCACCTGCACCTCGCCCAGCGAGTCGTGTTCTATCCGATACTGGCTCATCCTCAACCCCTCCTCGAAATCGCTCACGCTAATATTTCACTGCGCAAAGATACTTACCTGCCCTTTGAGCACCGTTCCCGCTGGCAGATCGCCCACAGGAACCATAAAGCTGGCGGAATGGTTGAGCAGATGGCACTCGCGCCCGCCGATGCTCAGCGAGCCGGCAAGCGCATAGCCATTGATGACGAAGAAGAACAGGCGACAATCGCGAGCGGTCTGGTCCACTTCCAGGCTCAGCAAATTGCTTCGGGATGTCACCTGCCCCCCGCCGTCGTCCGTCTCATAGGTAGCCACTGCCTGAAGATGAAGTACACGTCGCGGCTGAGGGTTCACCACAGTGAACCTGATGGTGGAAATCGTATTGCCGGGCAGGTTGCTACGAGCGCCCTGTACCACCAGACGCACAGGGTACTCATTGCCGGATTCCGCCCACGTGCGCAGGATGGCGTCCGCACACGCCTGCATTGCCGTACACACGACCACGAGCGCGCCCACCAGCAGGCGCAGTGTTTGCCTGGTCATGGAGGTCTCCCTTTCCCGAGATACAAATCACACCCTCATTGCGGACACAAGAAGACTCTGCGCGAATAATTCCGGGATTTATGTTTCGTTACGCTGTACCGGTATTCCTTGCCACAGGGATACTATCACAGGAAGCGCAATCCTTCCCGGCAGGAAAGCACCTTTGTGTGTGCGAATATCATATCGCGCCTGACCACTACAGGAACACAGGAGGCAGAGGGTTGCTACTGCACAGTGTCGCCAGCTGGATTGCCGCGCGAAAAGCCCGTGAACAGACTCTTGAGGCAGAGATGCCTGCTCCCCGTGTGGTAACCCTCCGCGCCGTGCTTCTCGGATTGCCTCTCATTGCTATCAACTGCTTCTGGATTACGGTGGTGGAAGTCAGGCTGTATACGCTGGACGGCACGTCTCTGCCCCTGTTTATCACCCCGATTTTCATGCTGTTTGTGCTGATTATCCTCAACATGTTCTGGAGGTGGTTCAGCCCACGCTCCGCGCTATCGCCAGGCGAACTGCTGACCATCTACATCATGCTGGTCATCTCCTCCACGCTGGCGGCACACGACATGCTGCAGAATATGTTCGGCGTGCTGGGACACCCCGTGCGCTTTGCCACACCGGAGAACAACTGGAAAGCGCTGTGGTTCGACTACCTGCCCTGGTGGCTGTTCGTGCGGGATGAAGATGTGCTGAGGGACTTCTATCAGGGCAATGTCTCGCCATACCGGTGGCATCGTATCCTGCCGTTCCTGAAGCCCCTGTTCTTCTGGGCGATGCTGATTTTCGCGCTCATCGGTGTGATGCTGGGCGTGAACATGCTCCTGCGACGCTTCTGGACGGAACACGAGCGACTGGTCTTCCCCATTGTGCAGTTGCCGATGGCGATGACCGGGCACATCGGGGGTGTGCCCTTCTTCCGGCAGAAACCGATGTGGATCGGCTTTACGCTGGCGATGGCAATCAGCGGGCTGAACGGTATCCACTGGCTGTATCCCTCTGTGCCATATATCCAGTACATCAAGCTCTACGACCTGCGTCAACACATCACCAACCGACCGTGGGACGCCGTTGGCTGGACGCCCATCAGTATGTATCCGTTCGGCATTGGTCTGGCATTCTTCACCCCGCTGGATTTGCAGTTCTCGTGCTGGTTCTTCTACGTGGCGCGCAAACTGTTTCAGGTGGTGGGCGCGGTGTTCGGCTGGGATGCTCCCACCAACGTTGGCTTTCCCTTCTTCCCCGAACAGGCGGCTGGCGCGTGGACGGCGCTGGGCATCGTGGTGGTGTATGGGGCACGCCGGTACTTCGTGACCGCATGGCGTGAGGCGTGGGCGCAAAACCCCGCCGACCCCGACGAGAGCCGCCGTTTCCGCTGGGCGTTCGGCATTATTGCGGTATCGCTGACCGCCATCATCGTCTTCGCGCAACAACTGGGCATCTCGTTCTGGGTGGGGGTGACCTTCTTCGCCATCTACTTCCTGCTCGCCATCACTATCACTCGTGTGCGCGCCGAGCTGGGTACCCCGCATGAGATATATTTCGTGAACCCCAACCGCATGATGACCGCGCTGTTCGGCACGCAGGCGATCGGCACGCGCGACCTGACGCTCATCCAGACGCTCTACTGGTTCAACCGCGGCTACCGCTCGCACCCGATGCCCAACCAGCTGGAAGCGATGAAGATGTTCGAGCACTACCCGAAATCGCTGAACAGGCTCATCTGGGTGATTCTGGTTGCCACCCTGTTCGGCTTCGTGGCAACGTGCTGGGCGAACCTGCACGTTACCTATCGCGCCGGCGCGGATGCCAAAGCGGTCGGGTTCAAGGACTGGCTGGGCTGGGAGTCGTTCGGCTGGCTGACCAACTGGATCAACGCCCCGGTGAAACAGGAAAGCACGCGGATCGGCTACATGATGGGCGGTTTCCTCATCGTGGTGTTCCTGCGAGTGATGCGCAACATCTTCCTGTGGTGGCCCCTGCATCCGGCGGGGTATGCGCTGGCAGTCTCCTACGCCATGGACTACTTCTGGTTCAACTTCTTCATCGCGTGGGTCATCAAGGGTCTGCTGATTCGATACGGCGGAATGCGCGCCCACAACATCGCCGTACCCTTCTTCCTGGGGCTGATTCTGGGCGACTACACCATGGGCTCGTTGTGGAGCATTCTGGGCGCCGTGATGGACGTACAGACCTACAAGATTTACATCTGACGGCTTTTACACGCCCCTCTCCCAAAGCTTTGGGAGAGGGGCAGGGGGTGAGGGATCAACCTTTCACTCGTCTCCGGTCTGCCCGAAGTTGCGCACCAGAATACCGAAATCGAACAGCGTCACTTCACCGTCGCCGTCCAGGTCCGCCTCCGGGTTCCAGTTGCTGTCGCCGGGCGCACTACCGAAGGCAGATACCAGCTTGCCGAAGTCGAACAACGTCACTTCGTTGTCTCCATCGATATCGCCGTTCAGCAGAGACACGTTCACGCCGGTGACGTTCGCGCCGTTCACCTGTACGTTGCCCACCAGTTTGCGCAGCCAGTGGCTGGCTTTGAACGCCAGGTCGTAGTTGCCGTTGGGCACGTCGGGTACCGAGTATGCGCCGGTGCTGGAAAGGTTCACGGTGAGCGTGCGGATGGGGTTGGGACTGCCCGCGTTGCGCAGCTGGATGGTCACGGGCACGGTGGTGATGTCGCCGCCGAAGTCATTCAGCTCCACACGCCCGCTGATGGTGTAGGTTCGCACTATGGGACGCGCCGGTCCTCCGGAGGTGGTCCACCAGGTGAAGACAACCCACTCTTCCCAGATCCAGTCCCAATACGCCATCTGCCCTTCCAGCCGCGTGCCGTTTTGCTTGATCGTGCCCTGCCAGACCACGTCGGTGTTGCCCACGCCGGGGATATTGGCGACACCGGAGAAAGAGATGGTATCCCCGTCTACCCTGCCGGAGACGTTGTACTGTCCCAGCGGGTTGTTGTTGGGAGGCAGGTACTGCACTCGCCCGGTGAACTCCCCGGTGCTGGTGTTCATGCTGAAGAAACGGATGTTGCCGTCGAACACGAAGCCGTAGTAGACGTCCCTGATCTGCGCCGTCCAGTAGGTGTTGGAGACGTCCCAGTTGGGCGGTGCGCTAAATGCAGGCAGAGCAGACGCAAGCAGGAGAAACATCAGCCAACCGCGTTTCATCGCGTTGACACCTCCTTTCGGCTCTCAGGGTGCCACAGCTATTTTAGCACAAGACTGCGGTACAGTCGAGCACT
>FWPU01003560.1_pt1 | contig 38898 bp, 31 predicted proteins | sample 2228361 | NCBI WGS metagenome assembly FWPU01 (sample SAMEA103939777, study PRJEB20133) | metagenome | reverse complement strand
CCATGCTCAAGCATCGCGTCCCTTTCAACCCCTCACGGCTTCTCGTCGCCGGGGCGACGATCAGGGCTTGACAACGTCATGGGATGTCTCCTCGTATATTATGTCAGGTCCGCCTGGCGGCCGTTAAAGGCCGTGATGAAATGGGCGTATCCTGCGGCTGATACTCGATTTCACGCGGTGGTCCTTTGTCGCCTCGAGGAGATGACTCCCGGCTCCTGCATCAGCAAAGTCTACGCCTGCCTCGACGGCGCGCGAGATGAACGGCTCTCACATGCCAGTAGCTGCTCTCTTCACTGAACCATCCTCCAGAGCGCGTCGTATCGCCTCTCGTAACTGCTTCGGCTCCCGACATACGCAAACGCCCATCGCCCGAACTCCCCGTGGTGATTGACAGCCCGTACCCAGCGTCGCGCCGCCGCCCGTCTTTCAGGACAGGTTGTCCCTCCTCATATGCCCAGTAGCGCATCGGTTCGTCAAAAGGGCGAGTTGATGATAGGGTTGTCAACGAGCAGGGACACCGTAGTCTTCACCCGCTTGGCTTCTTGCACAGCCTGCTGAGCTGTCCCGAAATCGGCAACCTCTTCCTCCGGGTAACGGAACTCCACTCCGAAGGGTGTAAGCATCCCTGCTGAGGCTAATTCCACTTTCAGCGAAGGATCAGCTTGCTCAGCCAGTTCCAGCAGTTGCTTGATGTTGTGAGTTTTGGGGAACGGGATCTGATGGCGGACCAAGAACGCCTTCAAAAATTTTTCAGCAGCTTGCTGGGCATGAAAAGCCACCGCGAAGTAGTCTTCTTGTTTCACTCCCAACATGTGTTCGGACACTCGGAGGTCACCTTCCGCCTTCCGAAGCCAGCTCTGAACAAAATCCCAGATGACTTGCTCACGGGTTCGCTTCATAAAGCACCTTACCCCAATGATGAGCTGGGTAGGCCAGACCGCCCACAACGTCCTTCGTCTCCTCGAACTCCTCCGGGCTCATGAAGATGATTTGTAAAGGTAAAGGGCTGTGCTGCCCGAGTTCACTAGCAACTCTCCAGCCATCCCGACGGGAGGGTGGATTGGGTACCACGATCAGCAAATCTATGTCGCTTCCCTCATGAGGCTCACCGTAGGCATAGGAACCGAACAGGATCACCTTCTGAGGGCGAAAGCGTTTTACAATTTGCTGAACAATCTTCCGAATATCTTTTAAGGTTACAGTTGTTTTAACCTCAGTCATTTTGTCCAACCTCCTCGGAGCGCTTTTTGCAAGTCCAGTAGCGGGTCGGCTCTTCAAAAAGGTTATTGACGATAGGATTGTCAACGGTAAGGGACACAGCTCAGCCCCCTCCTCTTTGTCTGCTACAAAATCTATGCGCCAGTCGAGCGTTAGAAGGAATGGTCTTACCACCTCTCCAGTAATGCTCAATGATGCGCTCGTGGATGTGCAGCGAGACGACGTCCACCTCAAACGAAGCATGCTCAGCCTTGCCCGCCCAGACAAGTTGTGGGTCCAGGTGCGGGTCGTAGGCATATTGCCTGGCCTGGCGCTCGCGCACTTCGTAAGTCGGCGCGATGCCTGCCGGCGGGTTGTTCTTGCGCCGAGCCTCCGCGTGGCGGAAGTCCACGACGCCGTTATTGGTGCGGGCTGCTCGCTTCCTCCTGCGCGGCATGTCCCCTCCCATTGTCTGCTCCGTCATTATAAATGGATTTACAGCGCTGAGCGAGTGGTGATTCCGTTTCGCGTGGTGGTCCTTTGTCGCCTCGAGGAGATCAATCTTCCGGCCCCTGCATCAGGATTTGTCGCAGGATTTTAAAGGGCGGGGCGCCGTGGCGGGTAAGCTCGTCGTGGAATTCGCGCAGGTTGAACCTGTCCCCCCTCGCCCTCTGGTACTCCTCGCGCAGGGCCAGTATCTCGTGTTTGCCCAGCGCATATACCAGATAGCCCGGGTCGTCGATGCCGCGCAGCGCCTCCTGCTCGGCGAGCGCCCGGCCGAGATATGCCTCTTTGCGGAAGAGGCGCACGGCATCCTGGAAAGACATCTCGCCGGTATGGAGCGATATCCCGGCGATCAGGCGGCAGAGCCTGACCAATGCTAGCTGCAACTGCACCAAGCGCAGCTTGTGATCATCGTCGCCGAACCCTTCGTCGAGCATCATCTGTTCACAGTAGTGTGCCCAGCCCTCGACAAAGGAATTGGCATCGATCAAGTTGCGCACCTTCGATTGACAGAGCTTGGCCCGCTCCATCTGCACCAGATGTCCGGGATAGGCCTCGTGGATCGAGGTCACCTGGAGCGAGTACCGGTTGAAGAGCGAGAGGTAGTCATGCCGCTCGCCCGGCGTCCAGTCCGACTCGGGAGGGGTGATGTGATAGACGGTCTCGGTGGCGACCGTCTCATAGGGGCCAGGAGCGTCGACCGAGGCCACAGTGAGCAGGCGCATGAACTCAGGCGTCTCGAGCACGCGGCATTTGACCTCGCGCGGGATGGTGATGATGCGGCGCGACGCGCAGAATTTTTTAATTTCCTTCAGGATCGACTCGATCGTCGGGATGAGCGATTCGATCGGCAGGTGCTCGCGCTCGATTTCGGCCAGCAGTTCGGCCGGGCGCTTCTGCGGGTCGATGCGCGCGGCCGTTTGCCTGAACGACTCCTGAGTTTCGGCGAGCAGCGCGCGGCCGAAGGCGAGCAGCTCATCGAGCGGCCGGTCGATCATCTCCTCATAGAGCAGCATGCGGGCGAGGTTATCAGCCCCGAGAGCGAAGTCCTCCTGCGCCTCGGGCAGCAGCTCCTTCAGGTGTCCGATGAAATCGCGATAGGCGCGGATCAGCTTATCGTTCGCTTCTTCGAACTCGGCCATTAACGCCGGATCGTCCGCCTCCTTGAAGGCGGCGGGCACGACCTTGCGGAAGAAAGCAATGCTCGCGCCGCACTGCTTTATCGCCAGATCGATAAGCGCTTTCGGCGCCCGCGTCAAGTTCGCTTTCGCCGATCGCAGGATATCGGGCGCGCGCTTCTCGCGCTCGATGACCGCGCGCAGCCGCGCCTCGGCCGGAGCGTAGTCGCGCTCGATCAGCGCGAGGATGCCGTCGTCGATCAGGTCGATGTAAATATTCGGCACCCGCTCCCAGGCGCGCGTATCTTCGAGATCGAGCAGGTCGCTCCTGATCGAGTTACCCAGGATCTGATAGTCGAACCGGTTTTCGCGGCTGAGCCTGCGCGCGTCGATGCGCTCGAGCCGGCCGAGCGACTTATGAAGGAAAGAGCATTCCGCCTCGATCTCGGCCCGGCTCAGACGGCCGAGCTGCGAATCGTATTCGTGCAGGCCGAGATCGGTCGCGTAGTCGGGATGGAACTCGAAATAGCGATCGAAAAACTCGTCCACGAATTCGACGAACTTCTGATCAGCCGTCCGCTTCTCTTCCGAAACTCGCATGCGCTCCATAATAATCATTATATGCGGCGTGGTCGCACCGCACAAAATATTATATAATGTCGCCGGAACGCGGCAGAGTCAAGGGGCGACGTTATGGCGCGCGGTCGGGAGGCGAGGGAAAAGATAAATTATCGGCTGGACGAGGCGGTAAACAAGGCCTTCATGAAGATTCCGCCCGAGGCGGCGCGCGCGCTTTTTTTCAGCGTCAGGGAGGAGGCCAGGGGGCGAGGCTTCTTTTACGAGGACGACGATGGCAATATGCGCACGATCAACCTGATGCTGCGGCCGCGCGTCATCGACCGCGAGCAGCGGCGCCATTTCCATCGGGTCTGCATGGAGCTGGTGCGCGCGCTCGAGAAGCTCTATCCGCTCTACATGGAGGACCCCGAGGCGCGCGCGCTCCTGCCGCTCGAGCCCGAGGAGGAGCGGTGGATGCGGTCGCTCTGGCCGCGGCTGGCCGCAGCGCCGCAACGCATCTTCGGGCGGCTCGACGCCAACGCCGATTTCGCCGCGCCTGACTGGCAGGATTCGTTTCGCTTCTTCGAGCCGAACTGCGTGGCCATCGGCGGGATTCACTTCACGCCCGAGACCGAGCGGATCATCGCGCAGGTTGTGGTGCCGCATCTGCACGAGCACGCTCCCGACCTCAAACTGGTCGAAGGCGACGACACGCGCCTGTTGCTGCTCAAGGACCTCGAGGCACACGCGCGCGCCATCGGGCGCAAGTTCGCGAGCGCGGCCCTGGTGCAGGACCGCTACGGCTGGGGCGGGCCGGTCGAGTTCAAGTACCTGAGCGATTACTATACTCAAAGTGGTCTCAACGTCGTATACGTCGATCCGCGCGAACTCGAGGTGCGCGGCGATGAGATCTATTATCGCGACACCGAAATCGACGTGATCTATCGCGACATCGAGTTGCGCGAGCTGGCCTGGATGGAGGAGGCGGGCGATGACTTTTCCGCCATGCGGCGGGCTTTCGAGCGCAACCAGGTGGTCTCGACCCTCTCGGGCGATTTCGACCACAAGAGCGCGTGGGAGGTGCTCACCGACTCCCGCTTCGCGCGCCATTTCACGCCCAAGCAGCGGCAGCTCTTCCGCAAGCATCTCGCCTGGACGCGGCTGCTCGGCGAGCGCAAGACCACCGACCCGGACGGGCGCGAGATAGACCTTATCCCTTACGTGCGCCGCAACAAAGACCGTCTGGTAATAAAACCCAATCGCGAGTACGGCGGGAGCGGCGTGGTCATCGGGCCGCTCGCCGACCTCTCGGCCTGGGAGCAGGCGCTCGACCAGGCCCTCGAGGGGGAAAGGGAAGAAGTCGCGCAAAGCTATATCGACCCGCCTATCGAGGACTTCCCCACCCTCGCCGACGACGGCTCGATCTCGCTCAGGCAGTATTACGTGGTGTGCGGCTTTTACACCCGCCCGCACGGCCTGAGCATCTTAGGGCGCGCCTCGAAGAGGTGCGTGGTCAACGTCGCCCAGCAGGGGGGCCTGACCGCGATACTGACGCTGAGTTAATTGCCGATAGCGCGAGGGAAATCGGCCATGGCGATCTCAGGGCCCTCTTTCAAACCAGCTCGCTATCGAGCGGGCCAGGCCGCTCTTCGAGACTTTAGCAATTAGCCTGCGGTCCAGAGTGATAACTTGAGTCTTCAGCCTCCTGGCGAGAGCGATGTATGCGGCATCATAGGCGGAAATCTCGAACTCCTTAGAAACGTTAAGCGTATCGAGAGCCACACTGGTTGCCGGATAGAGTTCGATCCGCATCTTCAAAAATGCGTCGGCGGCCTCACGGGCCGCTCGCCGGTCGAGCGCGCGGACTCGTCGCCAGGCCACGTCGAGGGCATTCATCACCTCATAAACGATGAGGTCTGGAGCCTGGAGATGCACCTTGCCCCGAGAGAAGTCCTCTAAGATGCGCGCGGCTTGCTCCCATTCCGGCTGTGAGCGAATCAGGGCCACAATGGGCACGCTGGCGTCGATAACCAGGGACTTCATCCGCGCCTTGCGCCGCCCCGCCGTTCCTCAAGCTCGCGGCGAGACCGGCGCAGGATACGCTCGGCTGCGCCGGCCCGCGCCCGGGAGGTCCTGGCGACTTCGAGGAAGCGTCTAACCGCCTGCTGCCTGAGCAGCAGAATGAGGCCCTGCTCGATAAGTTCTGAAAGAGACACCTGGTTGCGTTCCGCTTCAGCCTTCAGCTCTTCGTATAGATCCTTTCGGATTACAGTCCCGACCTTGACCCTTTCCATACCGGAAAGGGTAACGTTGTCTGGTTAACTTTTCAAGACAATCTATCTAGAAACGGGCCGCCTCATCTGCGCCCTTCTATACGCGCATTAACACTGAGGCGCATTCTTAAAGCATACAGCCGCTGTTATACATCCAACAGCGCCTCATCGGCTACGGGCAGGTCGGGGCTGGCTTTAACATCCAGCCAGCCGAGCATGGTCAGATTGCGAATGGCCGACGCCACCTCGGCCTCGCCCGGCGGCGGACGCCGCTTCTGTTTCCACCTCATGACTTCGGTCATTACATCCATCTCGGTAGGCTTTTCTTTTCCCTCCTTATACAATGCCTTGGCTGCAAAATGCACTGTGGCAGCTATCTCAGCCTGCCTGGTATGCATGCGTATGAAGAGGTCTGCGACTCTATCAATAGCGCCGTGCCACTGCTCTAGCTCCTTTTTATAAGCTTCACGCGCGTCCTGGAAGGTTGGACCCGGCTTAACGGTAAATATTCTGCCCAGGCGCTCCTCTCGTATCAGCGAATTATTTACAAGCCTGGTGATGAGGCGCTTCAGTTCCGGCGCGAACGGGCCATAGCTGGCGCGCCGGTACTGGAGACCAGTGGGAATCTCCGACTCTGTAGCAAAATACGCGATCTTCTGGAACATCGTGCGTCCTATTGGCCAGTGATAGCGCTCTCGTTCGATTCGCGCCAGGATTTCTACGAGCGCGACCCAACCGGGCTTCATGCGGCTGGAATGAGCAGCGCTGGCTTTAAGATTGACCGGCACCTGCTCCAAGAAGGTAGGCTGCAGTTCTTCGTGTGGCGTCCCATATGGAGCGTAAAGTTCGACCGGAATGGAAAGCCGCTTCAGATGACGATATAGAGTCGGCCCTACTACCTGCCACTCGAGCCCTCCCTGGCCGCAGCCAAGCGGAGGCACAGCCAGCGAAGCGATTCCCCATTCCAGATAATGCTGCTCAAGGTATTCCAGGCCTCGAACTATATCCTCCAGTCGAGCTGCGGAACGCCAGTCGTCCTTCGTCGGGAAGTTCAAAATCCAGGGTGGCGTCAGGCGGCGGTAGAGGTAAGGCTCGCCCAGTTTTACCTTATGCGCTTTACAGCGATCCACATAATCCTCGTACATATCAGGAAAGCGCCTCTTGAACTCCAGCGCCAGTCCAGCTCCCATAACGCCCACGCAGTTGACCGTGTTTACCAGGGTCTGCGCCTTCGACTTGAATATATCGCCGATGAACACTTCTATCACCGGTCGCCTCCTAATAGAAAGAATAAGTATGGGTTGATTTCAGCCAAAATACCAGATTGCAGGCTGTCGAACCGACGAAGCGATTCCTCACACGATACATAAGCTCCGATTATAAACTCCGGCCCGACACGGTCGGGGACCAAGACCTCGGCACATTTCGCTGACTTCTGTTTGAAGTACTGAATGGGATCGTCGTGTCTCCAATCCTCGGCAAAGGTTAGCTTTCGATCTACGATCTCTAAACCTCGAGGAGCATCGGCAAAGCGCACGTAGTCGCTCGATGCATTTTTATCGGTAATTACAACGCCTTGGAGATCCAGCACATCCGGGCTGATCTTCAGAATACATAGCTCGAGATGTTTTCCCTGTATTTTATAGAGCATCGGGTTTCGCGCACAGATATAGAGGTTGACATATTCGTGAAGTGGTCGGCCACCTGGAACTCTGACCCTCGCCCGGCGGCCCTGTATTTTCACGCTGGCCACAGACTCATGGGGCAAATTTGCTGCTCCCCGATGCGTCAAGATTCCCAGCTTGACAATCGAAAGGACATTCCCAATGGGGGCGATGTAGTGCAGCTCTTTCAGCTCCTCGCGCTTCACGACGGTTTTTCGACATGCCCACTAACAAGCAGCCTGCCTCCCATTTCGCTCCCCGTGCTAACCCGAGCACAATTATACATCCTTGTTCAGCTTTGTCAAGCTAATCGCAGGCTATGGTTTTCCATCATCGCGCAAAAAATTTATTGCCTGCGCCGGTAAATGTTGATAAAGATAATCCTATGTTTGCAACCTGCGCTCGATCTGGAAAAAGTCTCGCGTTGCCCCGGTTTATTTTCGCCCTCCTGTTGGCGGTTGAGGCGGCCGGCTCGGATTACGCCGCCGAGGCGGAGAGGCTGGCGGCACACGAAAAGGTCAGGGCGGCGATGGCGTATCTTGAGCAAAACGACGAAAAGCTCATCGCCGAGACGGTGGAGCTGACCGAGATTGCGGCGCCGCCGTTTAAAGAGGCCGAGCGGGCGCGCGCGGTCGCCGAGCGATTCCGGCAACTCGGTTTGAAGACCTGGATAGACGAAGAGGGCAACGTCATCGCCGAGCGGCGCGGCAGCGGCGGGCCGCGACTGGTCCTCTCGGCCCACCTGGATACGGTCTTCCCGGAAGAGCTGGAGATTAAAGTTAAGCGGGAGGGAAATAGAATCTACGCGCCTGGAATTGCCGACGACACACGAGGCGTGGCGCTGCTGCTCCATACCGCGCGGGCGCTCGAACGGGCTGACGTCGCTACGCGCGGCGATATTATCTTCGTCGGGACGGTGGGTGAAGAGGGTCTGGGCAACCTGCGCGGGGTGAGATATCTGCTTGAAAAGGGGCCGCTGAAGGGAAACATCGACTACTTCATCTCGATAGACGGCACGGACGCGACGCGCGTCGTCAACCGCGGCGTCGGGAGCAAGCGCTACCTCGTCACCTACAAGGGCCCGGGCGGCCACAGCTACGGCGCCTTCGGACTGGTCAGCCCGGCCTTCGCCCTCGGGCGCGCGGTCGCTAAACTCTCGGCGCTCGAAGTGCCAACCTCTCCGAAGACCACCTACAACGTCGGGCGCATCGGCGGCGGCACCTCGGTAAACTCCATCCCATACGAGGCCTGGATGGAGGTCGATATGCGCTCGGAATCGCCGGAGGAACTCGGGCGCGTCGAGGCTAAATTCAAACGGTTCCTGCAGGAGGCGCTGGAGGAAGAGAACGCGCTGCGCAGAGCGAAAGGGGCGAGGCTGGAACTCGAGCTGAAGCTCATCGGCGACCGGCCGGCGGGCGGCATCGCAGAGCAGAGCGAAATCGTACAGAAGGCCATCGCCGCGACCCGCTTCTTCGGCCTCGAGCCGCGCCTTGCCGCAGGCAGCACCGATTCCAATATCCCGTTCAAGCTCGGCCTGCAGGCGGTGACCCTCGGCTCGGGCGGCAAATCGGACGGCCATCATTCTCCGGGCGAATGGTTCGAGAACAATAACGAGGGTGTACTTGCGGCGAAGCGGAACCTGTTGCTGGCGCTGCTGCTGGTCGGTCTCGCCGATTAGCCGCTGGCTATAAATTTAGAGCGACTAAGCAAACCGGGCTGAAAGCTGATGGCTGATAGCTGGTGGTTAAGCTAATTCTTCCCTGCGCTTGAGAGTTTCAGGTAAAGCTCGCGTTCCGCTCGCGCCTCGTCGAAGCGGCCGGCCTTTTCCAGGGCAACCGCCAGGTTCAAATGAAAATTAGCCTTGCCCGGCTCGAGCTTTACCGCCCGACGGTATTCCGGAATCGCGCGCTGGTAGTCGCCGGAGGCGAAATAGAGGTTGCCCAGGGTATTGTGGAAGTCCGATACCTCCATGAGCTTAATGGCTTTTTCTACCTCTGTGATTGCCTGAGCATATTCTCCCTTCGCGCCCAGGCACAGGGCTAAAAGATGATGATAGGCGGCCTCGTGGTCCTTTATTCGGACCGCCGCTGCGGCCGGCTCGGCGGCCTTATCGATCTGGCCGAGCGAGTAATAGATTTGCGCCATTCGGTAATAAGCTAGATCGTTGTTCGGATCGAGCCGCAATATCTCCTCGAATACCGCCAGCGCTTCGGAGAGCTTGTCCTGGGAGAGCAGCTCGCTCCCTTTGCGGTGATAGGCCGAGATCCTTCTTGATTTTTGTCTCCCTTCGACCTCGGCGCGGCTGAGCCGCTCGAACTCGGCCTGCGTTCTGGCCGACTCGGCCGCCCGTCCCATCCTACGGTAAACGCCGGCCAGCGCGTGATGCGCCTCGGCCATCTGGGGGGCCAGCTCGACGGCCCTGTTCAACTGGGCCACGGCCTCCTCGTATCGGTCGAGCTTCGAGAGCACGAAGCCGAGCTTATAGCGCGACCTGGGGTTATCGGGATTCAGCCTTACCGCTTTCTGCAACTGTTCCTCGGCGGCCGAGAATTCGCCGCGCTGAGCGTAAATTTGCCCGAGCTGAAAGCGAGCGCCGTCGAAATCGGGATTAATTTGGAGCGACCTCTTGAACTGCTCCTCGGCGGAGGCCAGATCGTTTTTGCCGATCAGGCTCATGCCGAGATGGTAATATCCTTCGAAATCGTTCGGCCTCAGCTCCAGATATTTCCGCGCGCTCCTCTCGGCCTCGGCGAAATCTTCCTGTGCCTGGTAAATGTTAGCCAGAAACAGGTAGGCGTCGGCGGTCGCGGGCTCGATGGCCAGCAGTTGCTTGACCGTTTGCACGGCATCTAACTGCCGTCCGAGCTTAACCTGAAGATGGGCCAGCTTGAAATAAAAGGGGGGCTGTCGCGGGTCGAGCCTGATGGCGGTCCGATATTCAGCGATGGCCTCCGAGTATCGCCCCTTGTCCTCGTGGTCAATCCCCTGGTTGTAATGGGCGATGGGGTCGTCCCTGCCGGACTGAGCGGCGCAAAGGCTGCCGGCCAGAGATGAAAGTATAGCTATCGTTAATAGCTTGCGCTTCAACCCAGATATCTTACCGTTTAGCTGGAGCTTAGTATTAGCCGCAGAGCACATCGAGGCCATAGAGACAGTGCGGGCGCGCACCCATATCGTCCCCGCGCGCGCTGCGGTGAAAAGCTAAAAAGTAATTCTCGCGCCGAACTGCGCCGAGAGCGGCGTGAAGCTCCGGTCGAGCCTGCGGTAGTTCGGCACATCCAGAACAGCCTCGCCGTTGCGCAGGCCGACTATCGCGTTGCCGGGACTGAGCGCCGTATCTGAGAATTTGTTCGAGTTGTTGAGCACGTTGAACACTTCGAAGGTGAGCTGCAGACGGGCGCGCTCTGTGCCCAGGTTGATGTCGCGCGTCAACCTGATATCCCAGGTAAAGAAGGCCGGCTGGCGCGCCGGGAACCTCGGCAGCAGCTTGCCGTTAAATACGGGCCGGTCGGGCGGCGGGAAGAGGCCGTCGCCGCCCAGCCGCGCATCCCCGTTTATATCCTGGTCCACCGGGATAAAGGCCGGGAAGGCGGCGCCGCTCCTGGCGCGGATGATCGAGCTGAACGTGAACCTGGCCGGCAGCTCCACCGCTCCGTAGAACGAAAAGTTATGGCGTATGTCGAGCTGGCTGCGCCCGAAGTCGATATCGAGGTTGAACGGGTCGGAGGGTGGGAACATGGCGTCGGTGTCGCGGTCGTTCGAGGCGTTGTCGTCGTTTTTCGAGAGCACGTAGTTGATATCGAACATGTGGCCGTGGCTGAAGGTCTTCTTTACCCTAACCGTGAAGGCATGATATCTGCCACGCCCGAAGCTGGTCAGAGCGTCGGCTATGCCGATGGTCGGGTCGGGCCTGGTGCTGGTATCGAACGGATTGACGCCCAGGTTGACCGAACGGCCGAACTGATCGACCTGCTTTGGCGGAAAGATGTTCCGGTCGTACCTGGAGTTCCAGTAGCCGCCGATCCGCAAATTATCCGAGCGGGTGTAATTATAGTTCAGTTCAAAGCTCAGGTTCCTGGCGAGTTCATGCTCCCCGCCGATTTGAAGGTTAAAAGAGCGCGCGCTCTCGAAGTCCGGGTCCACGTACCTGATGTTGGGCGGCGGCACTATCCTGGAGACGGGCGAGCCCGGCTCGACCTTAGAGGGCAACAGGTTGGGGAAGGTCAGGCCGAGGCCCGTAAGGTCGGTCTGCGAGCCGAAGAAGGGTATGAACAGGACTCCGGCGCTGCGGAAGCCGACGCCGCTCAGCGGCTCGGCCATGAAGATGGTAGCCGGCCTGCCGTAATAGACGCCGAGGCCGCCGCGCAGCACCGTCTTCCCCTTGCCTAAAATATCATAGGCAAAGCCGACCCGCGGCCCCCAGTTGTTGAAGTCGTTCGGTATCCCCTGCGGCACCGGTCCGAAATCCACAGCGAAGCTGTTCCCCTCGCGCCTCGGCTTGCCGAGCGCGACCCGCTTTCCAACGATCGGGAACTTCGGCTGCGGGTTCCAGAGCAGGTCGAGCCGCAAGCCGAGGTTCAACGTCAGGTTCGGATGCGGCTTGTAGTTGTCCTGGATATACCAGGCCAGCTCGTGCTGCCAGAAAGATTTTATGAAGCCGCTCTCCTCAGCAGTGAAGCCGTTGATCCCCACCAGCTGGAGCAGGAAGAGGGGCCGGCGCGCCACGAAGTCCTCGAGCGTGCCGAAGGCATAGGCCCCGTTGGCGAAACCGATGAACGAATCGTTCACCGTGCCGCTGGCGTTGTAATCTATGCCGGTCTTGATATCGTGGTTCTTGAAGACGAAGCCGACGTTGTCGATGAACTGGTAGCGCAGGTGATCGCTCCTGATCGGCAGGAAGAAGCGATGCCCGAAGAAACCGGTATCGAATATCCAGACCTCCGGCGCCTTTCCCTTCGCGTCTCTCGGCCTGGTCTCGCGGGAAAAGTTGAACCTGGCTTCGTTCAAGAGGCGTGTGCTGAAGTTGCTGGTGACCGAGTGGACGGTCGTAATCCCCTGGTTGGTGAAATCTTCCAGATTATTCTCGGGAGCATTAATTATGATCTGGCCGCGCCCGCCGGTGAAGTTAGTTGTGGCGTTGCGGGTGAAATTCAGCCGTCCGCTGTAGAGGTGCTTTTCCGTTACATGCCAATCGACCCGCCCGAACGGCGTCAGCAGGTTCTGGCTCTGGCGGACCTTTCCTTCGAGCGCGGCGATATCAGCTATCCCCTGGTGCGGGATGCTTATGCCCCGAGGGACCGCGCGGCTGAACTTCACGGTCAACGGCCCGAACTGTTTTTGCCGGTCGATGGCGAAGAAGAAGAAAGCCTTTTCTTTTTTAATCGGGCCGCCGAAGGTGCCGCCGAACTGATGCCTGGTCTGAAAGGGAGCCGGGGTTACGATCTCGAACGGCACCGCTCTCGTGCCGCCCTTCAATGTCTTGTTGTCCCAGAGTTCCTCGCTCTGCAAGAAGTAATGGACCGAGCCGTGATAGTCATTGGTGCCGGACTTGGTGACCACGTTGATCAGGCCGCCGGTCGAGCGGCCGAACTCTGCCGAAAAGCCGGTGGCGCGCACCTGAAATTCTTTGACCGCGTCGATCGGCAGGGTGAAATTTTTGGTCTCGAGCGAGCCGAAGAACTCGCCGAAGAAAGTATTGGTGCTGTCGGCAGCGTCGATCAGGAATGCCGTGTATTCGCCGACCTGTCCGCCGAGCCTGATCGGCGAGCGGAGGCCCGGCGTGACCTGAGCCGTGGGCGTGAGTTCCACGAAGTCGCGGTAGTCGCGCCCGCTGATCGGCAGGTCGCCGATCGAACGATCGCCGATGATCGAGTTGGTGCCGGTCTGCGTTATATCCACCGGGCTCACCTCGGCGACCACCTGGACCGTCTCGGCCACCGGCGCCACCCGCATGGTTACATTGACCACCGTGCTCCGCCCCACGGCTACCACCACGCCCGTCACCCTGGTCGTGGCGAAGCCTGACAGTATCGCCTCAACCGTATATTCCCCCACGGGGAGGAGCGCCGCCACATACCTTCCGCCGTCGTCAGAGGCGAGAGACCTCTGCAGGCCGGTCGCGGAATTGGTCAGCGTTATGCTGACTCCCGGCAGGACCGCCCCCGTCTCATCGTAAATGATCCCCTCTATCTGACCCTTATCGAAGGTCTGCGCGCAAACTAAAACAGGTATCAGGCCCATCAAGACAAAGGCCAGCAAACAAAAGCTAATCCGCCTGTAAAGCATAAACTTTCCCCTCCGTTATTTTTAGACGATTCGCTATCGGTGCCCTTGAAATAAGTCTCCCCAAGAGCAAACGATTATTATGTAATCCGGCACCTTTGTCAAGGAATTTTTCTCTTAGACGCAGGGCCCGTAAATGCTTCAGAGCAATTGTTATCATAAATCTCCGCGGGCTCTGCAGTTAATATCTAGCCAGGCGCAGTTTGAGGATGGTGTGGATTATTTTAGCTCCAGCCGAGACGGCGCCGCCGAGCGTGCCGCTGATCTTCGATTTTCCGATGCGCCTGCGGTAATTGACCGGCACCTCGCGCACACGCAACCTCTTCTTCGCCGCCTTCAACTGCATCTCGACCGTCCAACCGAAACCGGCATCGCGCATGTCGAGGCGCTTGAGGGCCGTGCGGCTGATGGCGCGGAAGGGCCCGAGGTCGCTGTAGCGGGCGCCGAAGAGCAGTCGAATCAACTGCGATGCCAGCCAGTTGCCGAAGCGGGATTGAATCGGCAGCGCGCCCGGCTCGCGCCGTCCGCGCGCGCGTGAGCCGATGACGAAATCAGCCTCGCCTGCGATTATCGGTCCGACCAGGCGCGATATCTGTTCGGGATAATCGCTGTGGTCGCCGTCCATGAAGACCACGATGTCGGTCTCGGCCAGGGCGGCGATTCCGGCCAGACAGGCCGCTCCGTAGCCACGCCGCTCCTCGCGCACGACGCGCACGCCGGCGGCGCGGGCGATATCTGCCGTCCGGTCGCTTGAGCCATTATCGACGACTATCACTTCATCGACGAGCGAGCGGGGGATCTCGGCCAGAACGCTTCCTATGGCGCGCTCTTCGTTAAGGGCTGGAATGATCACTGAAATGCGTGGCCCGGCTGCGGGCTTTTCTTCCGGAAATGGGTGATATTTTGCTTCAAACACCGCTGCTTCAGGCTTCATCGCTTCAGCTTATGCTCAAGGGCGCGCAGCACGCGCTCGGTTTGCCGCGCTGCGCTTGCGCACATACCGGCCTTCAACTCAGAGGCCAGTTCGATCAGGTCCCGCCATCTATCGATGTCGTGCCATTGCGGCAGCAGGCTGTAGCTGAGGCCGAGCTTCTTTATCCGGTCCAGAGTGGTCCCCAGGACCCTGCGGCTTCCCCAGGGTATCCCCCCGAAAAGTTCCGGCTCGAGCCGGGAACAGCCGATCAGGTAATAGCCGCCGTCGCGCGCCGGCCCGATCACTGCCTCGAATTCCGCCAGGCGCCCGAGCGCTTCCTCGAGAAAAGAGGGCGGCAGCGTCGGGCTATCGGAGCCTATCGCTATGACCCGGCGGTAGCCCGAGCCGAACAGTTGCTCGAATGCGCGATGCAGCCGCTCGCCGAGGCCCTCGCCGCGCTGTTCGATTATCTTGAACCCTGGTGGAATCGCAAGGCTTTCGCTGCCGATTATTTTATCCAGGGCCAGATACTTATCAGCGCCGGCTACTCCGGCTACCATCTCGAGCGTATCATTGAGAAAGGCGCAGTGCAGGGCCAGCCGCTCCTCCATGGAGAGGCGCCGCGCCAGCCTGGTCTTCACGCGGCCCGGCACGGGAGCGCGCGCGAAGACGATAAGGGCCGCTTCCGCCATAGCATTCTAGCCGCAGCAACTGGTTTGAGCGCAGCAGTCGCCCGCCTGCGCGGACTCGCCGTCCGGACCTATTATAACGAAGAAGGGGCTGTAGGGAGGCCGCAGCAATCTGGCGGCGGTTTCCGGCGAGACCTCGACCGCCTGGTCGCGCGGGTAGAGCTGTCCGCCCTCATCGATCACCGCTTTAAATGGTCCGCGGTATATCGCTTTCTGGCCCATGGGGAGCAGGCCCGGCCGCTTTTCCGCTTTATAGCCGCGGATGATCGCGCTGTAAAACTTTTTCCCCTCCACCTCCCGCCAGAAGCTCTTGCTCAAAACAGCAATGCCATAGAACCCCGCGCGCTCGAGATAAGCCAGGTACTCCTCTTCCGTTAAAGCGCCCGAGACGCATTCTCCCCAGAGCCGCGGGTTGGAGCGCATGGCGTCGGGGACCTTTTCGGCAGCTATGGTGTCCGAGATCACGAACCTGCCGTGGTCTTTCAGGATGCGCCAGATCTCCAGGAAGACCCTCTTCTTGTCGGGCGAGAGGTTGATGACGCAGTTCGAGGCGACCACGTCGGCGAACCTGTCCGGCAGCGGTATCTCTTCCAGGTAACCGCGCTTGAATTCAACGACATCGTAGCCCAACCGTTCGGCGACTTTAGCGCGGCCTGCGTTAGCGCGCGCCAACATCTCGTCGGTCATATCGATGCCGACCACGCGCCCGGAAGGTCCGACCTTCTTAGCAGCGATGAAGCAATCGATGCCGCCGCCCGAACCCAGATCGACAAAGGTCTCGCCCTCTTTGATCTCCGCCGCGCCTATCGGGCTGCCGCAGCCGTAGGCCACCTCCAGCGCCTCCTGCGGGATATGAGCGACCTCATCGCCCGCATAGCTGCCGGCGCAGCAGAGTTCGACCTGCGGCTGAGTTGCAGCGCGCGCATAGAAACGGCGCACCGCCTGGCGCGAGCGCTCCAGGTCGAAGGAGAGCACGCAGGTCGAATGCGAGGTCCTGACCTCGAACTCCGCCAGCCGCCGGTAGCCGTTTTCCCGCGCATCCTCTATCGCCCCTTCGCCCATGGCGTAGAAGACCACCGGGCGATCGAAGCCCGATCGCGCAAGCAGCCGCGCCCGCTCCTCGGCGATGGAAAACATCGCTTCCAATATCAGCCACTCGTGCAATTTCGAGAAGGGGTCGGGAGCAAGCCAGCTCCCAGCGCCGGTCGAGTAGAAATAGCTGTGCTCGATGTCGCCGCCGCCGCAGATGAACTTCAGGTAACACTCGCTGCACTCGGCCTTCTCGATCACCGTGGCGCGGCGCAGCGCCTGGGCCAGAGGCGAGTCGAGCCAGACCTCGCGCAGCGAACTTTGCAGCGCGCTGCCGAGTTCCAGCGGCCGATAGCCGGCGGAAGCGGCGGAGGGGTAGACGCGGCCATCGGCGTAGATGCAGAGCGAATCGTAAGCGGCGTTGGAGAGGTCGAACTTCACGCCGCGCCGGCCGGCGACGCGCAATCGTGCCGAGGCTAAATTGTCTATCTCGATCGAGTTCTCTTTGGCCACAGCTATCGCCCGCCGCACGACCTCTATCAGCCGCTCGACCGGTGGCGTGGCAAGGCCGTCGCCCGAGAACGCGCGCCCGCGATTGTGAGTCCAGAGCAGGTGATGGTTGCGCACTCCGAGCTGCGCCGCCAGCCTGGTCACGTTCGGCACGTCGTCGGCGTTCATGCGCATCACCGCGGTCGTGATGGTCGGAGCAAAGCCGGCGCAGAGCAGGTTCTCGATGCCGGCCAGAGTCGCAGCGAAGCTCCCGCGCCCGCGCACGGCGTCGTTTATCTCGGGACGCGAGCCGTCCAGGCTTACCTGAAATTTCAACCTCTCCGGATCAAAAGCCGCCAGCCGCCGGAGCCGCTCGCCCTTAAGCAGCATCGCGTTGGTAAGGACTATCAGCTCGGCGCGCCCGGTAATCCGCTCGATTATCCGGTAAATATCATCCCTGACAAAAGGCTCGCCTCCCGTGATATAAAAGCGCTCGACGCCAAGGTCGAGCGCCTGGTCTATAATCCGGAACCACTCGTCGGTCGATATCCCGCGTATCCCGTCCGGGGACGATTCGACCAGGCAGTGAGAGCAAGCCAGATTACAGGCGTTGGTCAGATGCAGCCAGAGTTCGCGCAGCCTGTCTGGGGCAATAGCCCGGCTGCGGCCCGGATACGATAGGCGCGCCGGCAGAGAGGCGTAGATGAACTCCGCCCGCAGCAGGTCGTGCAAAAAAGTATGGCAATCGAGCCAGGCCCGAGCCCAATCCGTTCCGGCAAAAGCCCGATACTCCTCGATTATCTGGCCGAAAGAGCGGCGGCCGTCGAGCAGCGCGGCGATTATCGCCCCGCGGCTGTCAGTAGCCACCCAGTTCGGCTCCTCGGGATCGATTAAAAGCCGGAGCCGGTCGCGCGCCACCTCTTTGTAAGGCGGCGCATGCAGGACCGTGCCGTGGTCCAATACCATATCCTGCCCCTCCTCAAAACATAAGCTGTCAGCTTTCAGCCGTCAGCTTTCAGTGAGATGCGAGAAACAGGGCACAATTCCCCAGATTAGGGTCATCAGCCGTTGTTTTTTCTGGCCTTTCTGACTGCTGAACGCTGACGGCTGAAAACTCGATCAAAGCGCGCTCTGCACCGAGCATTTTAACAAAAAAGGGGGCGAAACAGCCCCCTCTTTCCTAAAGGCCCAGGCCAATCAGCTGGCTTAGCTGCTACATTGCCGTTCCGAGCTTGACCTCCTCCCATGTGCCGTTCTTCTTGACCTCAAGCTTATCAACCGCGACGGTCCTGGTCTTGTCGTTGGCCTTCCCCTTGACTCTCACCTCTTTGCCGACCAGGTCAGCCACCTTGGGCGCCGCAACCAGAAGGGTATAGTAGTTGTTCTTAGCATCCACCAGGGCCACCGGATGACCACCTTTAGCGCACATGGTGCCGCAGTTGGCCATCCCCATATGCTCGTTTCCCTTAAATCCCCCCGCCAGGTAACATTTAGCATCTACCAGCGTCCCCTCGACTGTCGCCTCCTTCTGCGCATAGGCCCAGGCGCCAACCAGCAGCAATACAGCTAAAGCAAGCAAAGCTTTGTTCCTCATGGCCAAACCTCCTCGTTATGGTTAATTGGGTTACACGATGAAAAGGCTAATTTAATGCCCAGCGTATTTTCTGTCTGAATTCCGACAATTTATCGTAATTATACCGATCTCCGGCAATGCAGCGGCGGTCTCAATATCGCCATATGTAAGCTAACGTGTGCTGCCTTGGCTCGCCGCTGCGATTTACAGCGCCCTTAATCTTTGTACACCAGAGTATCAGGATGAAAGGCCAGCCAAGCGAACCAGTAGACCACAACCGATGGAATCTGATTATTGGCTTCGTCAGTAACATAGACGCTGCGGGCCCTTTTGTCAAATCGAATTACGATTTTTTTATCGCCGATCCTATCCACGAGTTCGCCCCGCTTTCCTTTTAATTTATCCAGCGGATAGGCCTTGGCCACGCCGCCGAGTTCGACGCCCAGCACCTGCTCCTTGAGCGATATCTTATGTCTGCTTTTCGGCGGGTCTCTCATCATAACCATGTCGCTCTCGTGGTATTCGAGATAAGGGTCTCGCCAGTAGTCCCGGTCGAAGCCGGTATCGGGCGAGAGGGCCAGCGTGTTCGGGTAGAGTTCTCGCCAGCTCTTCCAGGTCATCTGCCGGCTGGGAAGCTTGCGCAGCCTGGTGCCGGTAAGCTCGCCGGTAACCGCCTCATCCATCATCTGCGACCAGAGGCTATCGGTCTGATGGTCGTAAAAGAGCAGGGCCGATTTATAGAGCTTGCCCGAAACGCCGAAGGTCAATCTCTTTTCTTCCACCATCGGGTCGTAAACTACGCCCGCTGCGACGAGCGGTCACCAGGTTACCGCCACCGGCCTGCCGCCGACCTCATCGTTGACGATCTCGTGCCAGTTCAAAACCTTGACCGGATAAGCTTTAGCCACGCCGTTTTCGTAAACTCCCAGCACCAGGTCGCCGTCGCTCAAGAATTTCCCCGCCTCTTTAGCCGAGACGAATTTCGGCTCCATGATAGCCGGGATCCCATCGCGCGGCGGACCGCCCCCCTGGATCTCCTCCAGGGGAATCTTACGCTTCGTGACGTCGAAGGGGGGCAACGCAGGCCCGGCGTCGAGATATTCTTTCTTTCTCCCCTCGGTCTTCTTCTCCTCCGTCTTGAGAGGACAGGCAATAAGGAGAGACAGGACCAGCCACAACAGCACAACCCTTCCTTTTCTATTCATATCCTGCTCCTTCAAAGGCTCTCTGCCTAGTTCCGGTCGGAGCTAAGAAGGCTAGAAAGCAGAGCATATAAAGGCCGAAGAAACCCGCGGTAATCAAAACTTCGATCCAGCCGAGCGGCAGTCCCTGGTCCCAGAGCGAAGGGATGACCAGCAGGTATCTTTCGAGCCAGAGGCCGAATATTATTATAAGGCTGACGCCGAACAATCGCGCGGGACGGCGCTTGGTCTCGCGGCTGAGCAGCAGGATGAATGGCACAAGAAAACAGAAGACCAGCACAGCCCATGAGACGGCCGCCCAGGGCATATCATACAAACGCTTTATCACGTAACCGGTCTCTTTAGGAAGGTTCCCGTACCAGATGACCAAAAACTGCGACCAGAAGAGGTAGCCCCAGAGCATGCTAAAGCCGAAAATGAGCTTGCCGAGATCGTGCAGGCTGTCGGCGGTAATCTCGCGTTCCAGTCCCATGCGCCGCCGCAGCGCGATAGCCGAAATCGCCAGCGCAGCCAGGCCGAGGTAAAGGTTTCCCACGAAGAAATAGCCGCCGAAGAGAGCGCTCGACCAGCGCGGGTCGAGCGCCATCACCAGGTCGAAGGCGACCAGGCTGAACACCAGGGGATAGGCTATCGCCACAGCCGGCGCGAGCAGGCGCGTGCTGCTCGAATCAAACCGCTTGACCGAGCGGTACACGTAGATCAAGCTCAGGCCGTAGAGCAGGGCCAGCCCGCCGAGGTCGCGGGCGAAAAGAAAGGGGGGGTTGAGCCAGAGCGCCTTCTCGCCGAGCGCTGCGCGGCGCCAGGGGAAAAAGGGGTCGCCCGCCAGAAACAACGCTAACAGGACGAGCAGGGATATCGGCAGGAAACCGGCGCCCGCCGCCGCCGGCGCATGCAGCGGAGCGGCCCAGCGCGCGCCGGTCAATCTGAAGATTGCCGAAAGGACAATACCCGCCTGCGCCAGCCCCGACCAGAAGAGGAAATTCACCAGGACGATTTGCCAGCTCCGCGCCCCCGCTCCGCTCATCGCGGCAAAGACCAGGGCCAGGACGCCTCCCAGGACCAGAGCCGAAAGCAAAAACCGCGCGCGCGGCTGTACGCTCAGCCCCTGAACAAGGCCGATTCGATCGACCTGTCTTTCCCTCATTTCCCCTGCAGCTTCCTGATATATCTGATGACTGCCCAGCGATCGCGCGATGAGAGCATCTCGCTGTATTGCGGCATGGTCATGCCGCCGTAGCTGATCACGCTATAGTAGCGCCCATCGCCGTGCTCGACCACGGAGGGCGCCGTGATGTCCGGCGGAAAGAGCCATTTCTTACCCACCGGTCCATCTCCTTTCCCCCCCGCACCGTGGCAGACCTGGCAGTATGTCTCGAAGAGCAGCTTGCCGCGCGCCAGGCTCTCGGGCGTCGGCTCGACCGGGTTGGGCATGGCCTCGGCCTCGCTCTCGGTCAGGGGTCGCTCCGCTCCCGCTATCGGCAACGTCCCTTCGGGCGGAGGCATCGGGCGCTCGTGGGCGAGGAGGGTCGGCTGCACGACCATGTCGATGCTCCAGGGCCAGCCGTAGAGCAGGAGCGACGAGCCTGAAAGTAGAAGCAGAGCGACGAGCAACTTGAAGTAATAAGAGGGAAGACGAAAAGAAATTTTAATCTTCTTCCCTTTCCCGTCTCCCGTTTTCCGATAACCCTTATGCACCCGCATGGTCCTTCCGCTCAATTCGCACCTCCTCGCAGCCGGCCGCCTCGAGCGCCGACCTGACGGCATCGAGTTCTTCGCGGCGGCACACCGCCAGCACGCCGAACCGGTCCTCGGAAAAGCGCGGGTCATAAAGCCCGGTCTCCAGGCGCGGCAGTCGAGCGCTGAGCAGCAGCCCGGCAAAGGCGCCGAGCGCAGCGAGCAGGATGGTCAGCTCGAAGGCTATCACCACAAAGGGGGGAAGCGATACTATCGGCTTCCCTCCGGTGATCAAAGGCCAATCGAGCGAGGTGTAAATGGTCAGGGCGAAGCCCGAGATGCAACCTATGATGCCGCCGGCCAGGGCGTAGACGCGGACCCGGCTGGGCGCTCCGGAGGGAAGGGGCGCATCGATCGGTATGGGTGAAAATATCACATGCTCGGAGAGGCCAATAACTTCGAGCCGCTCGACGGCGCGCGCGGCTCCCTGCTCATCGCGGTAGACGCCAAGCAGCCTGATTTTATCATCGCCGGCGGCGCTCACTTCGCAACCTCCTCCTTCAATTCGCTCATCGGCACAACCGGAAAACTCTTGATGAAGAGCAGAAAGAAGAAGAAGAACCAGGCGAAGCTTCCGGTTGTGATGCTCACCTCGACCCAGGTCGGCCTGTAGATCCCCGAAACCCAGACCGCAGGATCGAAGTCGCGCGAGAGCGAGCTGGTTATGATGATGAAGCGTTCGAGCCACATCCCGATGTTTATCGCTATGGAGATGAGGAAGAGCGCCGGTATGCTTCTCCTGATAGCTCGAAAGAAAAAGGCGAGCGGCAGAATCGAATTGAAAAATATCATGGTCCAAAAAACGGGAGCGTAGTCGCCGGCCGCGCGGTAGAGGTAGAGCTCGCGCTCGGACTGCTCGCCGCTGTACCAGGCCGTGAAAAACTCGGCCGCATAGGAATAGCTGATGATGAGCGAAGTGACGACGATCAACTTGGCCAGGTTCTCGAAGTGGTCGAGCGCGATATATCTTTCCAGGCCGAGCATCCTCCTGAGCGGTATGGTCAAGGCGAGCACCATCGCCAGGCCCGAGAAGATCGCCCCCGCCACGAAATAGGGGGCGAAGATCGTGCTGTGCCATCCGGGCAGTATCGACATGGCGAAGTCCCACGAGACCACGCTGTGCACCGAGACCACGAGCGGCGTGGCCAGGCCGGCTAAGAGCAGATAGGCCGTCTTGTAATGCCGCCATTCGCTGTCCGTGCCGCGCCAGCCGAGCGAGAGCAGCGAGTAGACGCGTCGCCGCAGGCCGCCCATCTTGTCGCGCGCGGCGGCGACGTCGGGTATCAGGCCGAGATAGAGAAAGAGCGCGCTCACGGTGAAATAAGTCCCGACGGCGAAGACATCCCATATCAGGGGCGAGCGAAAATTGATCCAGAGCTGGCGCTGGTTGGGATAAGGCATCAACCAGTAAAAGTACCAGGGCCGGCCCAGATGGATCAACGGGAAGAGCCCGGCGGTCATAACCGCGAACACCGTCATCGCCTCGGAGACGCGCGAGATCGAGGTGCGCCAGCGGGCGCGAAACAAATACAAGATGGCCGAGATCAGTGTGCCTGAATGGGCAATGCCGATCCAGAAGACGAAGTTCGTGATGTAGACCGCCCACTTCACGGAATGGTCGTAGCCGGCTACTCCCAGCCCGGTATAAATCTGATAAGTCCAGGAGTAACCAGCCCAACCGAGCAGGACCAGCAGCAGAAGAAGCGCCGCCAAGTACGCCCGCCCGGGACGGCCGAGCGCCGCTAACACATCCCGATTTACCTGCGCGAAATCCGCTTGCATTCTTTTATTCGCCGCAGTAGGGGCGCTGCTTGCTGCGCCCCCTTTGGGCAGGGCAAGCCCTGCCCCTACCGATAAAAAACAGCTATATGGTATGCCTCACGACCTTTTTCAAATAAGTTATCGCCGGCTTGGTGTTCAGTTCCTCCAGAATATGGTACCGGCGCGGGTCGCGCGCGAGCTTCGCGACGCGGCTCTCCGGATCGTTCAAGTCGCCAAAGACGATCGCCTCCGCCGGACAGCTCTGCGCGCAGGCCGGTGCAATCTCGCCGTCGCGCACCCCGCGCCCTTCGTCCTTCGCTACGTCTTTAGCATGGTTGATGCGCTGTATGCAGAAGGTGCACTTCTCCATCACACCCTTGGTGCGCACCGTGACGTCCGGGTTCAACTGGAGCTGGAGCGGCTCGTCCCACCTGTGATCGAACCAGTTGAAGTAGCGGACCTTGTACGGACAATTGTTCGAGCAGTAGCGCGTTCCCACGCAGCGGTTATAGACCTGGGCGCTCAAACCCTCCGGGTTGTGGTACGTGGCGTAGACCGGGCAGACCGGCTCGCAGGGAGCGTAATCGCACTGTTGGCAGAGCATCGGGACGAAGCGGCTCTCGCCGCGCGATTCGAAGTATCGTTCGACCCTGATCCAGGACATAACGCGGCCGCGCGCGACCTGCTCGCGTCCCACCACCGGTATATTGTTTTCAGCATAGCAGGCGGCGACGCAGGCGTTGCAGCCGATGCAGGCATCCAGGTCGATCGCCATCCCCCAGCGATGCCCGGCATGCTCGTGCGCTGGATAGATGTCGCGCACTTCGGGTTCGGCCCGGTGCGCCTCCTGCTCGAGCGCCGCGGCGCTCGTGGCCTGAGCAATGGCACGGCCAAGCTGCTGGCGTTCTCCTTGAGTGGTCGGGAGCTGCCGGCGGCCTCCAGGCTTGCTCAGTTTGACTTTAACCGAGAGCCAGCTTACCCCTCCGGAAAGCTTTTCCGGCTCGGCCGGCAGCAAGGCCATAGGATTAGCACCCACCCCCGAGGCGTAGCGGCCGTAGGAGCTGTGTCCCTGCCCTAGCGGCACAGCTATCGCCTCCTCGTGAATCCCCGGATAAAGCAAAGCAGGAAGCTCGATCCTGCCGTGCGGCGATTCGATCGAGACCAGGTCACCTTCGGAAATGCCGAGCCGCCCGGCCGTTTCCGGATTCAGCTCGACCCAACCCTCCCAAGCAACTTTGGTCATAGGATCAGCGATCTCCTGCAGCCAGGGACGATTGGCGCCGCGCCCGTCATAATGCCTGATAGAAGGATAAACGATAAGACTAAGCCCGTCCCTGGAACCTTCGACCGGCTGTTCTTGCAGAGGACTCTGAGCAAGGGTCGAGAAGAGCGCGGGCGAGAGCTTGACCGGCACGGCCTCGACCTTTTCCCAAACACCGCCGCGGCGCAGCGCCTCGGCCCAGAACACTTCGAAGCTCTTCTCCGGCGCCAGCCTCTCATGAAGCTTTCGCCATTTCTCTTGCAGAAATTCTTTGAACTCGAACCACTCGAAAGCCTCCGCGAAGCCTTCGATCGCAGATGCGGTCTCGAGCAGCAGGTCTCCCACGTGCCTGGTATCGAAAAGCGGCCGCATGGCCGGCTGCATGAGACCGTGGACGCCGACCTCTGGAGAATAATCGCCCCAGGACTCGAGCGGCGTGTGCACCGGCAGCACCAGGTCGGCCCGCTCCGTCGTCTCGTCCATGAAGCTGGAGAAGGCTATGGTCTTGACGTTTCCCATTGCCTCGGCAAAGCCCGAAGAGGCAGGCAGGGTGAAGGCCGGATTGGAGTCGTAGATGAACAGGAGCGAGACCTCTCCGCTGCGCATGGCCTCGACCAGGTCAAGCATATCGGCGTAGCTGCTCGTCCCGCTCAACGCGGAATCGGGCCCAAAGCGCACGGTCTTTCCGATGTTGCCGGCGATATAGTTCAGCAGCAGGACGGCCATCTCGATCGCCGTGGCGTTGCGGCCGCCCGCTGTCACTCCGCCTCCCAGCGCCAGGCTCGGCCGCCGGCTGGCAAACAGCCGCGCCAGCCGTATTATCTCCTCCGCCTCGATGCCGGTCCGCGCGGCAACCGCTTCGGGCGTATAGCTCGATACCAAAGATTTAACGGCGCTCAGCTCCTCGCCCGGCAGCGGAGCGTTAAGCCCTTCGTTCAAGATAACGTTTATCATGGCCGGGGCGAGCAGCCCCTCGGAGCCTGGTCTGACCTCGAGCCACCTGTCGGCATTTGCCGCGGTCAGGCCGAGCCGCGGCCCGACGTGGAAGAAGAGCCCTGGCCCATCGCGGTCGAAGCCGTGCATCTTCGAGAAATCGCGCGCATAGGCTACGTTCGAGAGCCAGGTCTCGAGGAAATCAGCGCCGAAAGAGAGAAGAAAGCGTGCCCCAGCGATGTTGAAGTTAGGTATCGCCTCTCGCCCGAAGGCGATGCGGCAGGCGGCGCGCAGCGGTTCATGGGCAAACGGTTCGTAAGAGAGGCGCAAGCCGGCGCCGATGCCCCTCGCCCACCGGTCGAAAAGCTCGCCCAGGCTGCCGCCGAGCAGCGGGGTTACCACGGCAATCCGCCGGGAATCGCCGGAGCTGCGCAGCCGGACAACGCTCTCGACCAGCTCGTTTACCGCCTGGTCCCACCCTACCGGCTCCAGCCTCCTCGAAGCGCCTCGCTTTAAAGGGGTTCGGATTCTATCGGGATTGTAGAGCCCCTGCAAGACGGCCTGGCCTCGAATGCATAGCCCGCCGCGGCTCACCGGATGCGCCGGGTTCCCTTCGATTTTGATTGCCCTCCCCTCGCGCGTCTTGACCAGGACGCCGCATCCGGCCGGGCATTCGCGGCACACCGTAGCGTACCAGGCCGCTACTCCCGGGATTATCTCATCGGGCGGGATGACATAGGGGATTATCTTCTCCTGCGGTGCCGGAGCGCAGGCGCCGAGCGCGGCCGAGGCACCGGCCGCTCCGGCTATCTTCAAGAAGTCGCGCCTTTTAATCCCTTCTCCCATCGCTGCTCTCGAATTCTAATAATGACAGGTCAGGCAATCGACGGGCGCTCGCCGCTCATAGTGGCATTTAAGACACCAGCCCATCTCCAGCGAGCTCACCTGGTATACCCGGTCCATGCTCTCCACCGCGCCGTGGCAGGTCTGACAATTCAGTCCGGCCAGCAGGTGCCGCTTGTGATTGAAGCGCACGAAGTCCGGCAGGTCGTACACTTTAATCCAGGGAACCGGCTGCTGCCGCTCGAAGTATTCCGCGATTTTTTTCACCTCAGCGGATTCTTTCGCTATGATTTTGTGACAGCTCATACAGCGGGCGACGGAGGGGACACCGGCGACCGGCGAGCGGGCAGCATAGCTGTGGCAGTAAAGACAATCTATCTTGTTGTCGCCGGCGTGAATCCTGTGGCTGAATTCGATGGGCTGCTTCGGGCCCTCTTCATCCGCCGAAAACAGGCCGAGCAGGGGTATGGCCGCCAACAACGCCGCCACCGCCGTTAAAACCTTCGCTCGCTTGCCCGACAGCATGTTTTATTAATCGGCAAAGGCACCCTTAGATTCGCATACGATACTGGAGGGTTCAATTTTCCGATGACCTGCCGACTTTCAATTGGCGCACCGTCGCCTGTGCCCACTCTTGACAAGCGGCTTGAGCTGGCATATAAAGGCTCCGAAAAATTAAATGTTCAAGCACAGATAACCTAAAGAAGGCCTGATTTTTCGGGAGCTGCACATCCTGCTGCATCAGAACTGCCTGACATGGAAGGGAGAGCGTGTATGGACATTTCAAGGCGTTCGTTCCTAAAGTTAGGGTCTGCCGGGGCGGTGCTGACGACGGCCTTCGGATTCGACGTCGCTCCCGCCGCTGCTCGCACCCGCCGCCTTAAGATCGAACGCACCACGGAAACGCGCAGCATCTGTCCCTATTGCTCGGTAAGCTGCAGCGTGATCATCCACACCCTCGGCAGCAATTCCATAAACGTAACCGGCTCGACCGTAGTCCACGTCGAGGGGGACCCCGACAGCCCCATCAACCGCGGTACGCTCTGCCCGAAAGGGATCACACTGAAGCAAAACATCGTCAACGACCGAAGGCTGACTAAGGTGCTCTATCGTGCCCCCGGAAGCGACCGGTGGGAGGAAAAGTCCTGGGGCTGGACAATCGGTCGCATCGCCCAACTGTTCAAACAGGCCCGCGATGAAAAGCTGATCGAGCGCGACGCGAAGGGGAGAATCGTCAACGCCCTCACTGCAGTAGGGGTAATAGGCGGGTGTACCGACTCGAACGAGAACAACTATCTTATCGTTAAAGCCTTCAGGGCCGGGCTCGGAGTAATCCCGTTAGAACAACAGGCGCGCATATGACACGGCCCGACGGTGGCCAGTTTGGCCGCAACCTTCGGGCGAGGTGCCATGACCAACGGATGGACCGACATCGCAAACTCCGATGTCATCCTGGCCATGGGGGGCAACCCGGCCGAGAACCATCCGGTCGGCTTTCGCTTCGTCATGGAGGCCAAGCGCAAGCGCAATGCGAAGCTGGTCTCGGTCGATCCGCGCTTCAACCGCACCTCGGCGGTCGCCGATCATTTCGTGCAAATCCGCGCCGGCACGGACGTCGCTTTTCTGGGCGGCCTGATCAACTACGCCCTCCAGAACGGACGTTACCACGAAGAGTACGTCAGGCTTTACACCAATGCCCCCTTCATTGTGAAAGAGGGTTACAGCTTCAACGAAGAGGAGGGGGTCTTCTCCGGCTGGGATGAAAAGAAGGGCGCATACGATAAATCGAGCTGGGGCTACGAGCTGGACGAAAAGGGTTTTGCTAAAGTGGACGAGACCATGCAGCACCCGCGCTGTGTCTTCCAGCTCATGAAGAAGTTTTATTCCCGCTACACGCCCGAGATGGTATCGAAGGTCTGCGGCTGCGATAGGGAGAGCTTCGAGAAGGCGGCTGAGATTATCACCTCGACCTACACGCCCGACCGCGCCGGCACCATAATGTACGCCCTCGGCTGGACGCACCACAGCTTCTCGGTGCAGTTGATCCACGCAGCCGCGATGCTTCAGTTGCTTCTGGGCAATGTCGGCAGGCCCGGCGGCGGCGTGAACGCCCTGCGCGGCCATGCCAATATCCAGGGTGGAACCGACAACGGCATGGCCTATCACAATACGCCGGGTTACATCCCCATCCCCAAGCCCAAGCACCAGAGCTTGAAGGCGTTCCTCGAAGAGGTCACGCCCAAGCCGCTCCGCCCCAACTCCATGAACTTCTGGCGGAACACCGACCGCTTCTTCGTCAGCCAGCTCAAGGCCTTCTACGGCAAGAGCGCGACCAAAGACAACGACTTCGCCTACCACTACCATCCCAAGCTTCCCGAGAACGAGGCGGGTAAACTCGAGAACTGGAGCTGGGCCTATATCTTCGACCATATGTACAGCGGCCGGATGGATGGGTTCATCAGCTTCGGCATGAACCCGGTAGCCAACGGCCCTCATTCGCGCAAGGTGGTAGCAGCCCTGTCGAACCTGAAGTGGCTGGTGGTGGCCGAGAACTTCGAGACCGAAACGGCGAGCTTCTGGAAGCCTGAAATCCTGGCTTTAATCAATAAGAAGCCGAGCGAGGTCAAGACCGAGGTCTTCTTGCTTCCCGCCGCTAACTTCGCTGAGAAAGACGGCTCTTTCACCAACTCGGCGCGCTGGGCGCAGTGGAAGTGGAAGGCGGTTGACCCGCCGGGCGAGGCTAAGCCTGATCAGGAGATTATCGCCAGGATCTTCCTGAAGGTGCGCGAGCTTTATCAGAACGAAGGGGGCAAATTCCCGGAGCCGGTCCTCAATTTGAACTGGTGGTACACCAATCCGCTCAGCCCCTCGCTCGAGGAGGTCGCCAGGGAGATCAACGGCTGGGCGGTTACCGACGTGCCGGATGAGAAAGATTCTAAAGTAATCGCGCTCAAAGCGGGACAACAGCTCGGCAAGTTCCTGGACCTGCGCGCCGACGGCTCGACCTTGTGCGGCAACTGGCTTTACATCGGCTCATACACCGATGCCGGTAACCAGATGAAGCGGCGTAACATCGATGACCCGACCGGGCTCGGTTTCTACCATAACTGGTCATTCAACTGGCCGGCCAATCGGCGCGTCATGTACAACCGCTGCTCGGCTGACGCGCAAGGGAAACCCTGGGACCCGAAACGTCCCGCGATTGTCTGGAACGGCGAGAAGTGGGTTGGCGATGTACCCGACTACCAGCCCGACAGCCCGCCCGAGGCCATGCTCGGGCCGTTTATCATGCTGCCGGAGGGGGTCGCGCGCCTGTTCGTTCCGGGCCAGTTCGCCGATGGGCCCTTCCCGGAACACTACGAGCCGCTCGAGTCGCCGACCCCTAACCTCCTGCACCCGAAATACAACACCAACCCGGTGGTCGAACTCTTCAAGACCGAGTGGGACAAGCTGGGCAAGGCAACCGATTACCCGATAGTCTGCACCACTTACCGGTTGACCGAGCATTTCCATTACTGGACCAAGAACAACCCCTACAACGTTCAGTTGCAATCGGAGTTCTTCGTAGAGATACCCGAGGAGCTGGCCGCCGAGAAGGGGATACGCAACGGCGATATGGCCAAGGTATCTTCCGCCCGCGGCGAGGTCCAGGGCCGGGCAATGGTGACCAAGCGGATCAAACCGATGGTCATCGGCGAAAAGAAGGTCTATCAGATCGGCTTCCCGATACACTGGGGCTTTCTGGGGCGCGGCAAGCAGCTCGGCTCGCTTGCCAACCTGGTGACTTCAACCGTGGTCGATCCTAACTCTTACGCTCCTGAATACAAAGGCTTCCTCGTGAAGCTGGAGAAAGCCTAGGGGAGGCGCTATGCCGACAACCAGCCTGGAATTGAAAGCAGTATCAGCATCCTCTTCTCCCCCTCCGGGGATAAAGCAGACGGCAGAGCTGGCCAAGCTCGTGGACGTGTCGTCCTGCATCGGCTGCAAGGCTTGCGAGGTGGCCTGCCAGGAGTGGAACGACCTGATGGCGGCAGAAGGGAGGCCCTTCTTCGGAAGCTATCAGACGCTGCCTGATCTGGAGGCCAACTTCTGGCAGTTGATCAAGTTCAACGAGGTGGAACGCGATGGCCGGTTCATGTGGAACATGACCAAGTACCAGTGCATGCACTGCGGCGATCCGGGATGCCTCAGAGCCTGTCCCGCGCCCGGCGCTATCGTCCAGTATCGCAACGGCATAGTAGACTTCGTCCAGGAGAACTGTATAGGCTGCGGCTACTGCATCACGGGTTGCCCCTTCGATGTCCCGCGCCTCAGCCGCTCAACCGGAAAGGTCTACAAGTGCACGCTCTGCTCGGACCGCGTCGAGGTGGGACTCGAGCCCGCCTGCATCAAGGCCTGCCCGACCAACTGCCTGCACTTTGGCACCAAAGAGCAGTTGGTACAGATAGCGCAGGAGCGGGTGAACCAGTTGAAGGCGCAGGGATACGATAATGCCGGCATCTACGATCCCGAAGGGGTGGGGGGCACGCATGTGATATACGTTCTGCCCTATGCCGACCGGCCCGAGGACTACGGCCTCCCCAACAACCCCAGGGTCTCGCTGGCCCTCATCCTCTGGAAGCAGCCGCTCAAGTGGCTGGGCGGGGCCATGATGCTCGGCGGAATCTTTGCCGCTTTCCTGCACTACCTGCGCTACGGACGCAAGCAGCTCAAAGGCGAAGAAGAGGCAAGACAATAGCAATTAGGCGCAAGAGTCGATCGGAGGGAGGATAAAGATGCAGCCTGTCCGAGATGAAATCCAAAGGTACACTTTAAAAGAGCGGCTCGTGCACTGGCTGGTGGGGATAAGCTTCGTCTATCTCATGCTTACCGGGCTGGCGCTGTTTACGCCTCACCTGTACTGGCTGGCGGATGTGCTTGGCGGCGGGACCACGATTCGCAAATGGCACCCGATCATCGGCGTCTCCTTCTTCTTTTTCCTCGGCGGGATGTACCTGATGTGGCGGCGCGACATGAAGATCGATGCCGGGGACAAAGAATGGATGAGGAACGTCGGCAAGTATATACGCAACCAGGAGGAGGGGCTGCCGGAAGCCGGTCGTTTCAACGCCGGTCAGAAGCAGCTCTTCTGGCTGCAGGTCACGAGCGGAGTCCTGTTGCTGCTCTCCGGGATTCCGCTCTGGTTTCCCCTCAGTTTCCCGCAGGGGCTGCGCCTGGCCAGCATCCTGGTGCATGAGATCGCAGCGCTTGCGGCTATCGGCGGGATCATAGTGCATATTTATATGGGTACCGCGGTGGTGCGCGGCAGCTTCCGTGCGATCATAAATGGGACCGTCACCCGCGACTGGGCCAGGTCCCATCACCCCCGCTGGTACCGCGAAATGCAATCGCGCCGCTAAGAGAAAGCTTTAAAGCCATCAGCTTTCAGCCCGACGGCTGACTGCTGATGGCTGATAGCTATGAGGAGCGGCCGGCAGAACTCCCTTCGATGAACAACAACGCCTCCGTTTGGGATAACAGGCTCGCTCGGGCAGAAAAGATGGCTGAAGATTACCCCTTCGCTCGGGAACTGCTGAGCTTCTACCGCGAAATCCTGATATTTCAAAAGGATCTCTACAATTCGCTGTCGGAAGCCATAGAAGCCGACCCCGAACAGGAGATGAGCTGCCCATTTCACGGCGGCGCGATCGCTTTGCACCTGCCGCTGCTCGTCACCTTCTTTCCGTCTTTTCTTTCGCTGATAAAACGCGTCGGCACGCAAGAGCTTTCCGGAATCGCAGGCAAGCTCCTGGCCGCCTCCGGGGAGGGTGGATGCGAAGCGCTGCTCGAGTCTTATTGGGAAAAGCATTTGCGGCTGGAAGATTTCAATCAAGGGCCGGCCCTGCTCTTTTTTCCCAAAGCTTTCCTCCAACCTTACGCCGAGCTGATGGCCTGTAATCACCCGCAGGTTGATTACGACCAGGAGTGGCATGTTGCCGAGGGGGGCGGAGCCGCTTGTCCCCTTTGCGGCAGCAAGCCCCAACTGGCGGTGCTGAGGAGCGAGGCCGAAGGGGCCAAGCGCTCGCTGCTCTGCTCCCTGTGCGCTACCGAGTGGCGATACAAACGAGCCTGCTGCCCATCCTGTGGGGAGGAGCGCTTTGCCAAACTGTCCTATCACCGCGCGCCGGACTTTCCCCACGTGCGGGTGGAAGTGTGTGAAAGCTGCAAGAAATACATAAAAGCCATAGACCTGACGGTGGATGGCCGTGCCGTTCCGATAGTTGATGAAATCGCCACACTGCCGCTCGACCTGTGGGCAGTGGAGCAGGGTTACAGCAAGATCGAGCTGAACCTGATCGGAATTTGAGAATTGAGCGAGAACAAGAGCGAGAGGACCTCTCCCTCTTGCTCTCGCTCTTGCTCCTTGCTCCCTGGCTCCTGCTCCTTCAAACTTTACTTAGACCTGATCGTAATATATAATTGAACCATCGAGCGTGCTCAGATGAGGAGTTCTCTTGGAATCGGGCCGGACGTGAACCAGTCGAACGCTAATTCGATCTAAGTTTTAGCCGGACTGGAGCTATCTCCCGCAGTGCAATCCTGACCAGGGAGGACTCAGGCATTGGCAGGAGAGATGAAAGGCCACCCACCATCGCCCCGCGCCCCTTCTAGGGGCATGAGCGCCGCCGCGCTCCGGCTCGCCTTGAGCTTAATTATATTCTCCTTCCTCATCGCCCAGGCCGCGCCACAGCAGAAGAGGCAGCCGGCCAAATCGCCCAGGGGAATCAAAAACTCCATCGAACGCTTCGAGCTTAAGCCGGGAAGCAAGCTCATTCTGGAAAACGAGCATGGAACGATCAAGATCGAAGGATGGAACAAGGCCGAGTGCGAAATCAACATTTTCAAAACGGCGCAGCCTGTTGATGCAGAGCGTATCAAAATAGATATCGAGCGGCAGGCGGACCGGGCCCGAATCCGGAGCATCCCGCTGGGCAAGCTCCAGGGCGAGGTCTCCATTGATTACATAATTTCCGTCCCGCTTGGAGTCTCCCTCGTGCTCGAGCTTGGCAGCGGCTCTCTTTCGGTAAAGGACTTCGCCGGCAGCCTCGAGGCGCGAGTGGGCCGGGGCGATATCGAAATCAGAAACGTAGACGGCCCGATAGACTGCCGCAGCGAGGCCGGCGATATCACGGCTGTCCTGGAAAACCCGCCAGAGCACGACCTGAGCTTGAAAACGGAGCAGGGGAACATCAAATTGAGCCTGGCTGCCGATAAGCTCAATGCTTTCATCTGGGCCGAGGCCTGGGATGGAATAATAAGCCACAACCTGCCGCTCGAGGCGGCACAGGGTGCCGGAGGTCGAATGCTGCGCGGCCAATTGGGCGAGGGCGGGAGGCTGATAAAGCTGGAGAGCCGCAGCGGCATGATCTCCCTCTCGGACGTATCCGACGCGGCCCTGCTTCAACCTAAAGAGCCGGCCGTCGAGCCCGCCCCGAAGAGCGATTCCGCGCAAGGATCGGCCTCGAAACCTGACAATCGCTCCGAGCCTGCGCCGCGCATCGGCGATGTGGTCGTGGCGAATCCGCCTCAACCCGAGCGAGTCTCGCGGCCTGTAATTAAAAAGGAGAGCGGCGAGCCGGTAACAATTCGCATCGACAGCAACCTGGTATCGCTCAACGCCAGCGTCAGAGACCGCTCTTCGGGCCGCGCGATCACGGATTTGCGGAAGGAAGATTTCGAGGTCTACGAGGACAACGTAGAGCAGGAGATCGTACACTTCAGCTCTGTGGAGACGCCATTTAATCTGCTCCTCCTGCTCGATATAAGCGGAAGCGTCGAGGAGAAGTTCGACATAATCCAGGAGGCCTCGATCCGCTTCACCCAGATGCTTAAGCCGCAGGATCGCATTGCCGTGGCGGTATTCAACTCCGACCTGCGGCTGATCGCCGATTTCACCAACGACCGGCGCCAACTGGCGCGCGCCATCCTCGGCGTCAGGCCGGGCGGCGGCACCGCCTTTTACGATGCCATGTATTACTCGCTGACCGAGATCTTTCAAGGCATCAGCGGGCGCAAGGCTATGGTGGTCTTCACGGACGGCGTCGATAACCAGCATATACCAGAACAGAGGCAGCACGGCTCGATCGTGACCTTTCCCGAACTCTTCCATACGATAGAAGAGACCGAGGTAACGATCTACCCGATCTTCCTCAACACCGAGGGGGACCCGAAGTCCGGGGTGGTGGTCAGAGGACCCCTAGACCTCGGGTCGATTTGGGACGATATATTCGGGCGCAGAAGGGGGCGGACCGGTCGGAGGCTGCCGCAGCCGTCCGGCGGCGCGCCGCGGTCTGAACTTTACGCCCAGGCGGTCGAGCAGTTGAACCGGATTGCCGAACAAACGGGCGGCCGCATGTACAACCCGAACGAGGCCGCAGACCTGGAGGGGGTCTATCAGCAGATCGTCGATGAGTTGAGCATCCAGTACAGCCTCGGCTATTACCCGACAAACCCGGTCAAGAACGGCGAGTGGCGCAGAGTCAGAGTTTCGGTCAAGGGGAGGCCAAACCATGTGGTCAGAACCCGCAAGGGCTATTACGCCAGATCCTCCCCGCAAATGGCCGATTCCGAAGAGCGCCGTGGCCGCAGGCGAAGCTTTTAACGAGGAGCTAGAAGCTAGGAGTTAGAAGCTAGGAGATTAATCTTGATAAAGCTACCGGGGTGGTGGGTGTAGCAATAGGTGATACTCTATGTCTTGCTCCTTATGCCTGGTTGAGATTGCTATATGAATAGCTTTATTCTAGCTTCTAACTCCTAGCTTCTAGCTCCTCCTTTTGGCTTCTGTTAAGGAAATTATGCGGCACCTGGTAATTTTACTTCTCGGCAGCATGCTGGCGGTCGGACCGGCCGTCGCCGGCATCTTCGGCCTGAGCGAGGCCGATGAGGTCGAACTCGGGCGCCAGGCCGCGGCCCGGGTCGAATCGCGCACGCCGCTCGTCGCCGATCCGTTTGTCCAGAACTATATCAACGCTCTGGGCCAGAAATTGGCCCGCTATTCCGGGCGCACCAACCTCAGATATCGTTTTCGCGCCATCGACTCGCGCGAGATAAACGCCTTTGCCCTGCCGGGCGGCTTCATCTATATAAATCGCGGGATACTCGAGGCGGCGGGGGATGAAGACGAGCTGGCTGGGGTCATCGGGCACGAGATAGCGCATGTGGCCGCACGGCACCATGTTGATCAGTTAAAGCGGGCTCAATTGACCGGGCTGGGGCTGGCAGGCCTCGGCGCGCTGCTCGGCGCGAGCAAAGGTGCGGCTTTCGGCAAGCTGGCCGCAGAGCTGGCTGCGGGCGGAGCGCTGATGAAGTTCAGCCGCGATGCCGAGCGCGAGGCCGACCTGCTCGGCGCCCGCATCATGCACTCGGCCGGCTATGACCCTCGAGGCATGATCACCTTCTTCGAAAAGCTCGAGCGCATGCGCAGAGGGCAACCACACCTTCTGGAAAAGTTCTTCTCGAGCCACCCGAGCCCGAGCGAGCGCCGTTCCAATCTCTCGCGGGTCGTTGCCGCCATGCCGCCGCGCTATGATCGAGGGGACAGCAGCCCGGAATTCTTCCAGGCCAAGGCCCGGCTCTCGAGCCGAGGTCAGCTCGAGTACACGCCGCGCCGGCGCCGCTTCTAGGCCGACCGCTATGAGCATGGCTCCAGCAGAGGTGAGTCTATGAGCAAGGCGATTGTCCCGTTAATCCTCGCCCTTTCCACCTGCCTCGTACTCGCACAGGACCTAGACGACCGGGCCCGGATCAGCATCAATCGGGCCCTCGAGAAGTCTACCGTTCTGATCGCCAGCAGCGACCGTTCGGGCAAAGGTGGGATCGGCTCCGGCTTCGTCGCAAGCGAGGAGGGCCTGATCGTGACCAATTATCACGTGATCTCCTCCTATCGGCAGGGGGCGACCATTGCGGTCCGCTTCAAGAACAGCGAATTTTTGCCGGCCGAGGTGGTGGCTGAAGACCCGGCAAACGACCTGGCCCTGCTGCGCATGATCGCTCCGCCGGCCGGGATCGACTTGCAGCCCCTGCCGCTCGGCGATTCCGATGCGGTGGCGGTCGGACAGACCGTGCTGGCTAAAGGGAACCCCTACGGCCTGGAGGGGACCTTGAGCCAAGGCATCGTCAGCGCGGTTCGCAATATCCCCTCTCCTTCGGGCGGCGAGATTCGCGGCGCTATTCAGACCGATGCCGCTATCGGCCAAGGCAACTCGGGCGGGCCGCTGGTCAACGCGCGCGGCGAAGTGATCGGCGTCATTTCGGCCACGCTCTTTGATAAGGAGCGCGCCGCGGGCGTGGCTAACATCAACTTCGCTGTGCCGGTGAACCGGGCTAAAGAGCTGATCGCAAGCGTGAGGTCGGGCAGAAGCGCACAGCCGATTGCACGACATCCCGCCGTGCCGCCGCAGCCTGCACCGCCGAACCCGGCGGCTTCGCTTTCCGTTTATCTCGGCATCAGCGGCATCGATTATGAAAAGGGGAATGTGCGCGGCGTCAAAATAGTCCGCGTCGAGCCGCAGAGCCCGGCGCAAGAGGCCGGGCTGCGCACGGACGATGACCCGCTGCCGCTCGGCTCTCCCGCACAGGGCCGCTTTTCCTCGACCGGGCATATCATAATTGCCGTTGACGGCAAGCCGGTGCGCAACCTGGACGACCTCGAAGCCGCCCTTGCCGGCAAGCGCCCCGGCGATCTGGCGGCGCTGACCGTGCTCTGCTGCGATGAGAGCATTCAAAGCCGCGTACACGTGCGGCTGGGGCAATCGGCAGCGCTGCGTGGCGGCCAGCCGAGCAGCCGCGACCCTAATATAGTTATCGGAGGCGGCGGCGGAATCAGCAGCGGCGGGTCGGCCAGCTCGGGCTCCATCTGGCGCCCGGGCAGAATATCGTCCAAATCGCGCGGCCAATCGAGCAGCTCGATCGGCGTAAAGGTGATCGGAGGCGGCGCGCCGCAGGGACAGGGCGGCTCGCAAACCGCGCCGCAGCCCGGCGCGCAACCGCCGGTGCGCGTTATCGGGCCACGTGGCTCCGTCTATCTCGGAGTCGAGGTCGAGGACTATAACAGCGGTGCTATCCGCGGCGTTAAAATAATCTCGGTCGATAGCGATAGCCCGGCCGCTATCTCGGGGCTGCGCAGCGATAGCGACCCGCCGCCGCGCCGCGCCGGCGCCGACTGTAGCTCGACGGGCCATATCATAGTCTCTATAGATGGTGAAAAAGTTAACTCGTCCGATGATATGGACCGAATACTCTCGCAAAAGGCGCCGGACCAGATCGTCGATTTCGGCCTGGTCAGTTGCGACGGCAAATTGAGAGAGATCATCCCGGTGAAGCTGGGGAGAAGGTGAGAAAAGAGGAGCTAGGAGCTAGAAGCTAGGAGCTAGAATAAAGCCATGTATTCAGGCATAAAATAGTGAGACATGGGGTAAGGGGTGCATCCGCTCTTCATCTTTCACCCATTGCTACACCACCCCGGTGGCTTTATCGAGATTAATCTTCTAGCTCCTAACTTCTAGCTCCCCCATTAGCTCCTGGCATTATCCGGCTGTGAAATACTGTAAGCTCTGTCATCAAGAATGGGTCGATAGCTTCAACTTTTGTCCCGAAGATGCCTCCCCTCTCCATCCCTCTCCCGACAGCCTGGTCGGGACTAACCTCAGCGGCAAATACGAGATCGTGGAGAAGCTCGGCAAAGGGCCGCGCGGCGTCGTTTATAAGGCGCGTCACGTTTTGCTCGGCCAATGGCGGGCGCTCAAGCTTTTGACCGAAGACATCGAGCTGGAATTGCTGGCCCGCGCGGTCTCGGAGGCGATGAAGCTGAGGTCGCCTAATACCGTGCGCATCTACGACCTCGAGCGGGCGGATGATAGATATTTGATAGTTGCCGAGTATGTAAACGGCGAGCCGCTCTCCGAACTGCTGCGCGCCAAAGGGAGACTGAGTTTCGATCGAGTCCTGGCTATTGTCGAACAGGTGGCAAAATCGCTCCAGGATGCGCATGCTCTTCGCATAGACCATCCTGACCTCAAGCCCGAGCAGATCCTGGTCTTAAACCCAACCGCATCCGATAGCCCGATCAAAGTTACCGACTACGCCCTGCCGCGCCCCTCCTCCCGACAGGGCGATGAGGACAACATCGCCTCGCTCGGCATGATCGCCTACCGGGCGCTGCTCGGCAGGCCGCCCGAGACGAAAGAGTACAGCGCAATCGAGCGCGCGCTGCGCCTCGAATCTTCTGCCGCCTTCGCCGAGCTGGTCGCGCGCATGATCTCGGGAGAGTCGCGGCCGCGCGCCTCCGAAGCGGCCGCCGCGATCGCCTCGATGCGCGCCGAGGCCTCTCGTGCTCCCGCCGAGAAGCCGCAGCTCCCGCCGCAAACGGTTAACCAGGCGCCGCAGCCTCAGGTCAATCTTAAAACCAGCGCCGAGACAAGCCCTTCGGAAAAGGTCTCCACGGTGCGGCCGGCCGAAAAAGTTACTGTCACTATAGATGATCTCTACAGCACACTCTGGAGGAAACGGAGGCGGCGGAGCTGGCTCGGGCCGCTGGCCTGGAGCCTCCTGGTGGCGTTTGCCCTAGTTGTGCTCCTTTACCTGGTATTTGGCAAGTCGCTCCTGGAGCGCGGCGGAAGCGTAGCTCCTATAAACGAGAGCACGGCGGCGCAGCGCATCTCTTTCAGTTACCAAGCGGTCGATGGTCGGGACTTTCTGGTGAAAATGAACGACATGCCTCTTTTAATTTTCCCCGCCCGATCCGATCAGCAAAGCGCAGCCGAGCGGGCGCAAAGCGCGGCGCAGGCGCTCGAGCGCGCCTCCGAGATGCTCTCCCAGGACCCCTCGCTCGAGTTCAA
>FWPU01002749.1_pt1 | contig 38901 bp, 40 predicted proteins | sample 2228361 | NCBI WGS metagenome assembly FWPU01 (sample SAMEA103939777, study PRJEB20133) | metagenome | reverse complement strand
GAAATAGAGGTAGGAGGAGTAAGTTCGCCCCAAACGGCCACAAAGAACGCAAAAAAGTGGATGACCCAGGGATTAATTCCGATCTTTTGCATGGCCGGAGCGATGACTAAGACGGTAATAATATAAGTAGGAGCAGGAGGTAAGCCCGTGCCCAGGAGCGAACCCAATAGGAAGGCGATTAAAACCATAGCCACGATATTAAAGCCAGCTGCTTCCATAAGGATGAAGCCAATTTTGGTAGTCACCGCTGTGTTCACTACTACGCCGGTCATAATGGAAAGGCTGCATAAGAGGAGGGTTAAATCAAAAGTCATGGAGGCAAAATTATCAAGAGTGTGCAGATAAGGAGTCGCAAAAGTGCGGAGGTTAAAGGCCGCAGATGAGTGAAAAGAAATTATTATGTGCATGATACTAATAGCCATTACTAAGACTGAAAAAACTCGCAAAGCCGCCAGCATAGGAGGTAACTGCATCACCCCCATGAGAAGAATTAAAGAAGAAATTACTCCGGCATAAACAAACAAGTTAATTTTATCTATCCCTCTAATCTCTGCTGGAATGGCTACCAATTTTTTCTGATGGCGCACGGAGATAATATAGACGGCCAAGCTCACCCCCAGATAATAAACCAAAGCAGGGGCATATCCTCTGGCTACTACGTCAAAGTAACTTTTACCTAAGAACTCCGCCATTAAGAAAGCAGCTATGCCCATCACGGGAGGCATTAACTGTCCACCCATGGAAGAAGCAGTTTCAATGGCGGCGGCATTAACGCGGGGAATGCCGCTGGCAATCATGGCTGGAATAGTAGCTGAGCCAATTGTAATGGCATTGGCTGCCGCACTGCCACTCACGGTGCCTACCGCCATAGAACCAATAACTGCTGCTTGGGGAAGGGCATGAACCGATTTATTTGCTAAACGAGAAGCAGTGGCGACAATGGATTCCACACAACCAAAAGCCCTCATGATACTGAGGACAAGAAGAAAAGAGCCTATAAGAGTAAGCGCTAACTGGGGTAGACGGGAAAAAACTCCGGTGGCCAACTCCACGCTCATCGAACTTATGATCCGCTCCCAATCTAAACCAGGATGGCCAAACATACCTGGAATTGCCCAGCCATAAACAGCATAGAGAATCAATATTACATTAAGCACAAAAAGTGGAAAATGGCGTTTCCGGGTATATTCCATTACTAAGAGGAACATAATCCCGCCAATGGTTAGATCAGTAGTGTTCCAAACCCCGGCTCGAACTGTCCCGATGGTTTCAAACTCTAACCCGAGATAAAAGAGAACAATCAAGGAAAGGCCTATGTAAATGAAGGCCAGAGCATAATTAATTTTAGAATGTAGCCGGGGATAAAAGGCATCATTCCGCCAGGAGTCCAGGGTAAAAAGAATGAAAGCAACAGGAACCAAAATCACCGCCAAAAAAGTGGGCCCCTCTGATCCAGTCAGATAATAATAAATAAGGTAAAAGAAAAAAAATAAAGCAAAGAGGTTAAATAATTTCTGCGGCAACGCTTTCATAAAAAGCTTCTTTTAAAGTTGGCAAAAAAACTCCCGAGAATTTTTAAATCCCGGGAGTTTTTAAATCTCAATTTTAATATTTCATTAAGGTTTAGCAATGCGGGCGTCCCATTTGGTATCCCACACTCCCCGTTCGCGCATATACTTTGCCAATCCCGGGTGAACAGGAACAAAGTTTATGGCCGCCTCAACCCCTTCGCGCTGGAATCCAGGCATATTATTTTTAATTTGCGTAAACGCGGCATCGGCTTTGGCCAATTCCCCTGCATTTTTTTCGATAATCAACAGCATTTTATAAACATCTTCCGTAGGTATTTCTAATCCCACATGGAAGCCATAATAAAATGGTAACAAGATGGCCTTCGGGGCATGGATGTCTTTTTTAAAAGCTTCCGGTTTTATCTCGGCCACTTTAAATCCAGCTTTTTTCAAGAGGGCAATTTCTTCGGCACTGGGGTTCAAAATAGCCCAATCAGTGCCCACAGAAATTTCGATAATCCACGGAGCCGTGGTCATCCCGGCATTGGTGTAAGCATTGAAAGCTTTGATGGTGCCATTTTCTAATTGAGCTCCTACGGAAGAAAGGTCCATCTCTCGGTAAACATGATTCACCCCCAGAGCCTTAAAAGCCCGTTCCAGATGAGCCCGCACGTCCCAGGGTAATGGTCCAGTAAAGACTGGCTGGCCAGATAAATCTCGCCACTGTTTAAACTTGTCCTTATCTCGGGCATGGATGGCCGCTCCCACTTCCACAGAGAAGGTCCAAAAAGATTGCACGGGGGATCTTTTTATCTGCGATTTGAACCCTTTAAATCTATTAATATCGTTGGCTAATTCATAAAAAGCTATGTCCGCCCCGTAATATCCATCAAATTTTCCTGTAGCATATCCCTTTACGGAAACTATAGCCCCGGGGGTCGGCAAAGCAGTAACTTTATATTGAGGCATTTCTCTATCTATTAAGGCCGCTAAATTAACTAAAGCTCTATGACCAGAAGAACCGGCAGCCGAAGTTGCCCAGCGAATATCCTTAGCCTGCCCCCAGCTTAAAGTTGCTACTCCTCCTATGAAGCTTAAGATTATTAAGCAAACAAGCAAACATCTTTTCATCTTTTACCTCCTTCGCTAAATTTTGCTAAATTTTACCAGCTCTTTTTTAGAAGCGCAATAAATATTTTGGCATCTTGGGATGCTTAAAAAGGCTAGGGGGTGAAGAGATGCAAATTATTTTCGCCGAATGAACCATTTGGCCTCTTAAAGTATATTTTGGATTTATAGATACTGGGGTAATATTTTCACCACGTATTTATGTCTGATGTTCCGCTTTAAGACAGGATCTTCCATCTCCAATTCATAGGCATCTCCATAAATCAAACCGCTCTTGGTTGCAATTGTTCCCGAAAAAAGGACCACACCTTTTCCATGTAAACTTTCTACGTTGGGTACCTTCTCCATTATTGCGCGCGGAGAAAGAATAGTAGCTAAGGGAGCTTCTTGATAAAGGATTTTTTCCTGGTTTTTAAAAACCCAGCAACGGAGGATAAGATCGTCCCAATGATCTTCCACATCAAGCAGAGGCCAGCATTCTTTCGCCATACATTTGGCATACATTTGTTTAGAAGCGGGAATAGATTTCGTCTCTATGTCCCGGTCGGTATGGTCGCTCCCCACTGTAACCCAGATCTCTTCTCCTTGCCAAAGGAGGACATATTCAATCTCTCCTGAAGACTGGCTGCTGATCACTGAAATTTCCTCGTCCGTGGTCAATAGGTATGTCGAAAAATACATATAAATTGGGATTCGCCTCGGGCCAGCTATTCCTAATTTAGCTAACTCATCTATATGTTCTTGGAGCGCTTGGGGATCTCTTCCCACCCAGCCGCTGCATATGAGATGATCAGCGCAAAAGTCTAATTGGTTTATGCTTTTTTCTTTAATAACTTTCAGAGAAATTATTTTTGGCGTTATCATTTTTATTTCCTTTCTCCTTTTTTAAAAAACAGTAATTTAAAACCTCAAGCAATTTTATAAGATCATAATAATATGTCAACTCTTTTGCGGCCTGACCTTCTATAATTATTTTTTACGTGCCCACCTTCGCTTTGGGGTCCATATCTTGGGCTGCCTAAGAGGCCAGAAGATGAACCAGGGGTTCATGCGGGATCATAAGGCACTTTTACCCTATTTAGCCCGGGCTCGCTTCGGCCAAAAAGCTAGCTTGTTTCTTATGTCCGTCAACGCTTGACGGAAATCTGGTTTTCAGTTTATACTCCTTCTTCTCCCGCCGATGCTCCCTCATTTATCCCCTGGCCTCTCTATAAAGTTTTGGCAATTAATCTTTTAAAATCACTATTGTTTTTGAAAAGTGCAGGTGGGCAAGTTATTTTTTACAATTGACAAACTTGAAAAAATAGGTATTTTTTAACAAAATTAAACTATAGCCTTATCTTGGCTAAAGTCCTTAAAAATTGGGGAACCGGTAAAAAAAGAAAATTCTCAAACGGTTACCGCTAAAAAAATTTCCTAAGGAGGGGATAATAAAGTGTGTCTTAATATTTCTCGCAGGAATTTTATTAAAGGAACAATTGCCGGCGCTATGGCCTTCGGCATTGAAGGGGGAATCTATGAGCTGGCCTTTAGTCAAAGTACCCATATCCGCTTCAGCACCTGGCATCCCCCTTTGAGTCGAGAAGTCAAAACGGTTTGGGAACCTATGCTCAAAGAAATCAAAGATAAAAGTGGAGGCCAAATTAATTACACTATATTTGCTGGGTCGGCCTTAGGCAAAGGCCCCGAACATTTTGACATAGTTGCCAAAGGCCTTTCTGATATGGGTTATTTCACAGCTACCTGGACTCCGGGACGTTTCCCTCTTTCTGATGTACTTTCTTTAGCCGTCTGGGTTGACGGAAAAGATATTGGTACGGATATAGGTAATGCGATGTATGAAAGAATTTTGCATAAAGAATTTACCAATGTAAAGGTGCTGGAATTAAATGGGTGCATCCAGTCTTTTCTCTGGACCAAAAGACCGGTACGTTCGCTTAAGGATGTCCAGGGACTGAAGATTAGAACTCCCGGAGGACATCAGACAAATTATATAAAATCTTTAGGGGCTGAACCAATTTTTATGCCTTTGGGAGATGTTTATTTAGCCGCCGAGACGGGAACGATTGATGGTGTGGTAACTTGCCCCCCCTTAATCCTGGCTTACAAACTTTATGAAGTACTAAAGCACGGGGTTATTGCCACATTTGGCTGCGTCACCGAAGGTGTGGTTATGAACCTCCAAAGTTGGCAAAAAATTCCTAAAGAGTATCAGGAGATTATCGAATCAACAGCTCGCAACCCATTTAGAACTACTGGAGGTTTAACCCAAAGAGTTTACCAAGAGATGATGAAAGAAATCGCTCAAAAAGGAGTAACCTTTTATCACCTCTCCGCAGATGAAGCGGAGCGTTGGTATGAAAGATTCAGAGAAGAGACCAAGAAATGGGTAGCTGATTTAGAGAAAAAAGGACTGCCGGCCAAAGAGACGGTACGGATGTTCAATCAAGAATGTGCCAAACGGGGGATTAAAGTAGTAGCTTTTCCAAAAGAATGGGCTTAATCAATGAAGTTTAAATCCCGAATCCAGAAGTTTAACTACTACACTTGCTTGGTCGGCATAAGTTTGCTCTTGCCCTTAATGTTCTTTACTACCGCGGATGTTTTGGGAAGAAAAATTTTGTCCAAGACCATTCCCGGCATTTTTGAATTGTCTGAATATATCCTGGCCGTATTTATCCTGTTGGCTGCCGCCTATACCCAACAAGTAAAAGGACATGTGGGTATTGAATTCTTTATTTCGCGTCTTTCTTTTCGCACTCGCCTCCTTTGCCATATTATTACTAATTTATTAAGCCTCTTCGTCATCGCTATTTTAATTTATTATGGCTGGGTGGAAGGCATTAGGGAAAAGACTGTCTCCGATATGTTACGAATCCCCCAATTTCCTTTTCGGCTCTTAGTCGCGGTCGCCGGAGTCTTTCTTGGATTAGAGCTATTTTTTGATCTCCAAGGGGCTTTAAAAAAATTCAAGAAAGGTAAATCAGTATGAACCCCATTTCCGTGGGGCTCTTGGGAATCCTTCTTCTTCTTTTTCTTCTGGCTCTGGGCATGCCCATTGCCTTCGTCATGATGTTAGTGGGTGTCTTGGGGATTGGTTATCTCACTTCTATTTCCGCTGCTCTGCCAGTCGTAGCCAAAACTCTTTATGAAACAGTAGCTCATTACCCTTATACCATCATTCCCCTCTTTGTTTTAATGGGCGGATTTGCTGGAATAGGAGGCCTGACGTCCAAACTATTTATGGCCTTTGACAAATGGTTCCGCAATTGGCCGGGAGGATTAAGCATAGCGACGATTGTTAGCTGCGCTTTTTTTGCCGCCCTCAGTGGATCCTCCGTGGCGGCCACCGCGACCATGGGAGCCATCGCCATTCCCGAGATGAGAAGATTCAATTACGCACCCCAATTGGCGGTGGGAGTGGTAGCAGCAGGAGGAACACTAAGCTTTCTTATTCCTCCTTCTTTAGGTTTCGTCGTTTACGGAGTTCTTACGGAACAATCCATTGGCAAACTCTTTATTTCGGGCCTCTTACCAGGATTTTTACTTTCCCTGGCCTTTATCTTCGTAGTGATCATCCTCGTAAAAACTAATCCCACTTTAGCTCCCTTGGCCTCTGGAGAGGTAAAATGGAAAGAGAAGATTAGCGCTCTTTTAGGAATCTGGGAGACGATATTGGTGTTTGCTATTGTTATTGGCGGAATTTATTTGGGCCTTATTAATCCTACAGAAGCCGGGGCCTTAGGGGCCACGATTCTTTTCTTAATCGTCCTTTGGAAGAAAAAATTGACTTGGCCGAACCTTTCTGCTTCTATGTTAGAGGCGGCAAGAATTTCTGTATTAGTCCTCTTTTTGGTTGCCGGCGCGAATGTTTTTAGTTATTTTTTGGCTCTGACCACTATCCCCATGACCATTGCCAATTGGCTAGCCTCTCTCCCCTTTTCTCGTTACTTTATCCTCGTCATTATTGTGTTCATTTACCTTTTGTTAGGATGTTTTCTTGACGCCATCTCCATGATGGTATTGACCATGCCCGTAATATTTCCGGTGATTAACAAATTGGGTTTCGATCCCCTTTGGTTTGGAGTGGTCTGTGTAATTATGATGGAAGCCGGTCTTATTACGCCTCCTGTAGGCTTAAATATTTATACCTTAGCCGGTGTAGTTAAGGATATTCCAAGTCAAATAATCTTCCGGGGAGCTTTGCCTTTCCTTTGGGCCATGCTGGGCGTAGTCGTCCTTATCACCCTCTTTCCGCAAATAGTCCTATTCCTTCCCCAAATGATGGGTAGGTAGAAACTCATTAAGAATTAGCGGTTTCTTCTTGCAGTCCGGGCCATGATATGATAATTATTTGGCCATGAAATTTAAAACAATCGAATGGAAAAAAGGCCGGCTTTTTCTCCTTGATCAAACTAAACTTCCAGAAGTAAAGACTTATCTTGCTTGCACTACTGCTCAAGAAGTAGCCAAAGCGATCAAAGAGATGGTGGTGCGTGGCGCACCAGCCATAGGTGTGGCTGCCGCTTTTGGATTTGCTTTGGGAGCCAAGGAAATAAAAACGGCTCAGCTCCCTGTTTTTCAAAAAAAAATGGAAAGGGTAGCTCAAGAGCTACTTCAGACCCGGCCTACGGCCGTGAACTTGCAATGGGCTATAGCGCGGCAACAAAAAGTATTAGCCGCAAATATTAGCCAAGGATTAGAAGCAGTTCGAACTGCTTTACTTCAAGAAGCCCAAAAAATTCTCCAAGAAGATATAGCCACTAATATGGAGATCGGTCGCCAAGGTCAGTTCCTTATTCCTGATAATAGTCATATTCTAACTCACTGCAATGCGGGCGCCTTGGCCACTGCTGGGTATGGAACGGCTCTGGGAGTAATTCGGGCCGCACATGCGGCGGGCAAAAGAGTTCACGTTTTCATTGATGAAACTCGTCCCTTTCTTCAAGGAGCGCGCTTAACTGCTTGGGAACTTATACAAGATCAAATTCCTTGTACGCTTATTGCCGATAATATGGCCGGGGATCTGATGCGCAAGGGGAAAATACAATTGGCTATTGTCGGTGCTGACCGAATAGCGGCTAATGGCGATGTGGCCAATAAAATTGGCACCTATTCTTTGGCTTGCCTATGTCATCTCCATAACTTGCCTTTTTATGTAGCTGCTCCACTCTCCTCTATTGACCTCGCTATACCAACAGGAAAAGGAATCCCGATTGAAGAACGGCCAGCCACGGAATTAATCTCTCTCCAGGGGCGACTTTTGGCCCCACGGAAGGTAAATGTATATAATCCTGCTTTTGATATTACTCCTCATATTTTTATTCGGGCCTTAATTACTGAGAAAGGGATTATTGGCCCACCCCTAGCCAAAAATTTGCGCAAGATCTTTCAAGGAGAGCCTACTTTTAGACTATTTTCAGGAAAGGAGAGAAAATGATATCGCAAATTTTGGTGGAATTAATCGAAAAAAATGCCGATCGATTGGCCGACGCTTGGCTCAAGGATGTCCGTCAAAATCCCAAGACTCCCTTTCACCATAATTTCCGTGAAGATTTGCTTCGGGAAAGAGCGTGTAGCATTTATCAAAAACTAAGCCATTGGTTGAGCGTTCCAACGCCCAAAGAAGAGATCGTGAAATATTATCGATATTATGGAAAAGAACGGTGCCAGGAAGGATTTCCTTTGGCGGAATTGATTTATGCATTTATTCTTTTTCGCCGCCACCTTTGGCTTTTTGTGCTCCATTCGGGTTTTTATGACAGTGCCTATGAATTATTGCGCGTATTGGAATTGAATAACCGGGTTATCCTTTTCTTTGACCGTGCCCTCCATAGCGTAGCCGCAGGCTATGAAGAATGTTGGCGGGAAAAATCTTAGTAATCAAAGCTGACCACCCCATCGGGAGTTATAACCAAAATAGTCTTCTTCTCGTCGCGGATGATGATGGTGAAGTCGTGGTAAGTACGTCCGTTAATTATTAAGCCGATTAGTTCATTTTCGCGGGCGATTACTTGACATCCCGCATAACCTTCGACGACGCGGCGAACCAATTCCAAGCGTTGCCCGCGAACCTTTTCCCCCCTCTGAAAGAGAATTTTTTTTTGGGCGGCGCTCTTCTCTTCTGCACCAAGGTCAATTCCTTGCTCGAAAGTGATCATCCCGCATAGGCCTAATATCATTAAAATCCTTTCGTCCATACCTATCCTTTCAGCCCACCGCTGGTTTACTTAACTGCTTATTTCTCTCTCGCAGTGCTTGGTATCGGCATAATGTTTGATTACTAAACCTTTGACCATAAAGATTACACCTTCAGCTATATTGGTGGCATGATCGGCAATTCTTTCCAGGCAACGGCTAACGATTATTAAGTGCGCGGCTCGAGTAATAGTCTTAGGATCGGCCATCATATAGGTAAGTAATTCTCTGAAGACCTGATCATTCAAACCATCAACTTCATCATCTCTTTGGCAAACCTGTCGGGCCAGATCTGCATCACCTTTGACAAAAGCATCTAAGACATCTTTGACCATGGATTGCGATATTTGGGCCATGCGCGGAATATCGATATAGGGTTTTAGTTGAGGTTCCTGGTTTAATAATACAGCTCGCCAAGCAATATTCGCGGCCTGATCCCCAATCCTTTCCAACTCGGTATTGATGCGCATGGCTGAGGTGATAAAACGCAGGTCGGCAGCCATTGGCTGGTGGAGCGCCAAGAGCTTTAGACACTGGTCATCAATCAGGATTTCCATTTCGTTGATTTTCTCATCTTCCTTGATGGTTCGTTCGGCTAAATCAGAATCTCTCTGCACTAAAGCAGTTATAGCATTGTTTATAGCTTGTTCAGCCAGACTAGCCATCTTTAAAAGATTTTCTTTTAATTTGTTTAATTCTTGATGAAAATGAGTTTCCATCTCTCCTCCTTCCTTAGCCATATTTGCCACTTAAATAATCTTCGGTTATCTTTATTTGCGGTTTAGTGAAAATTTGCCAGGCTGGCCCTTCCTCGATAAGTTCTCCTCCCCAAAAAAAAGCCACTCGATCTGCTAGGCGGGAAGCTTGTTGAATATTGTGGGGAACAAGGATAATAGTGTATTTCTTCTTTAGTTCATAGAGCGTTTCTTCAATGGCGTGCGTGGATATAGGGTCGAGGCCAGAACATGGTTCATCAAGCAGAATAACTTCGGGATCAAGAGCCAAGACGCGGGCAATGCATAATCTCTGCTGCTGCCCGCCGGATAGACGGAAAGCAGAATTAGAAAGTCTATCTTTGACTTCATTCCATAAAACTGCTGCTTTTAACGCTTCTTCGACAATTTCCTGCAGCTTTTCTTTTTGGGTAATACCTTTAAGGCGAGGACCATAAGCGACATTCTCAAATATGGAAAGAGGAAGAGGCGTGGGTAAGTCGAAGACTATTCCCACTCGCCTCCTTAATTCTGGAAGAGAGATGGAAGGATCGTAGATATCTTGATGATCAAGAAAAATACTTCCTGTGTGTCTCGTCCCGTAAATTAAATCAGTTAGCCGATTTAGGCTTTTTAAGAGGGTGGTCTTACCGCTGCGGGCCGGACCCAAAATAGCAAAAATCTGCTTTTCCTCAATTTTAAGGTTGATATTCTTCAAGGCCAGATTATCTTCATAGAAGAAATAAAAATTTTGCATTAATATCTTTTCCCTTACGCCCATACCAAGATTATCTTTCCCATCTACACAAGTAACGATGCAAAAGGAGGTTGGCCACACTGTTTATTAATAATATCATTATTATCAAAGCTGCGCCAGTAGCGTAAGCCATCTCCATGGAAATCCCTTCCCGGGCTAAGATATAGAAGTGCACAGCCATGGTTCTGACGGGGGCAAATAGGGAATCAGGCATTATTAAAGAAGATCCGGCAGTGAGAATAATGGCTGCCGTTTCGCCGACACTTCGGCCTACGCTCAGCAGGACTCCCGTAATTATTCCTGGCAAAGAGTTAGCAAGAACAATCTTCCACGTAGTTTGCCAGCGGGTTCCGCCCAAGGCATAACTCACTTCACGAAAAGAATAAGGAGTGGCTTTAATGGCCTCTTCGGCAGTACATATTATGGTCGGCAGAATCATCGTGGCTAAAGTCAACCCTCCGGAGATTATTGACCACCCCATCCCCCAAATAATCACAAAGAAGATAAAACCAAAGAGACCAAAGATGATGGAGGGGACGCCCGCTAAACAATCTGTACCGAAACGAATAAGCCTGCTTACCCGACTTTCTCTGGTATACTCCCGGAGATATACAGCCGTGCCTACTCCCAAAGGAGTAGCCACAACAATAGCCAGAAGCGTAAGGGCAATGGTGCCTATAATGGTCGGGAAAATTCCTCCCTTTCGTCCCATTTCTTGCGGCTTATCCAAGAGAAATTTGGGCGTGATTAAAGGCAAACCTTCTTCTAATATCTGGAATAGAATCCAAACCATGATTAAAAGCGTAAACAAGGCACTTACCCAAATGGCATATTTGGCTATCTTTTCGGTGGCAAAACGCGAAATAGGCCGGATCATCATCTTACCCTCCTTTTAGAAATAATGAGCGCCAGGGAATTAAGCAACATAATAATTAAGAAAAGAATAACTCCTGTAGCGAAAAGGGCAAGGCGATGAACTCCAGTGGCATAGCCCATCTCGATGCCGATATTCGTCGTTAAAGTGCGGGCTGAGCTCAGGACGGACTCGGGCATCTGTACCGCATTCCCCAAAATCATAATCATCGCCATAGTTTCCCCAATCGCTCGGCCCATGCCCAGGATAATACTGGCAACAATTCCTGATCGGGCGGCGGGAATGAGCACTCGCCAAATTGTTTGCCAGTGGGTGGCGCCCAGGGAGAGAGCCCCCTCTTTAAAGGAGCGCGGCAAAGCCCTTAAAGAGTCTTCAGAAATGCTTATAATTGTGGGCAAAATCATGATTCCTAAGACCAAAGAACCAGCCAGGACACTTAATCCTGGTCCGCCCAAGTATTCGCGGATTAAGGGAACAACCACCATCAACCCCCAGAAGCCGTAGATTACTGAAGGTATGGCTGCTAAAAGCTGAATCGCAGGTCGAAAGAGGGTGCCTACAAGAGGCGGAGTTAATTCGCTAAGGAAAAGAGCACAAGCCAGGCCTAGAGGGACTCCTATGATGAGCGCCCCTATCGTAACCCAAAAAGAACCGACAATCATGGACAGAATTCCAAATTCTCCGCGGCTGGGATACCATCTTTCCCCCAGAAGAAAAGAAAAGATACCCTTTTTCCATATAAAAGGGACTCCCTCGATGAAAATGAAAAAGGCGATAAGGGCCAAGATAGAGATTGACGAAAGGGCGATCAAAAGGAGGATTTTTTCCAGTACTTTTTCTTTCATTATTTTTCTTCCCGCTTAGGAGACAAAGTGGCTACGGGCATCAATCCCTCCCGCGCTAAAATTCTTTGTCCCTCTTGGCTGAGAACAAAATTTAAAAAATCCTTGAGTACGCCCGCGGGCTCTTTTTTGAGGACAAATAAAAATGGTCTGACTACTTTATACTTTTGCTGGCGAATATTCTTCGCCTTTGGTTCAACCCCATCGATGGCTAAGGCCTTAACTTTTTCATTGAGCAATCCTAAAGAAATGTATCCTATGGCCTGGGGATCATCACCAACTACTTGCCGAATGGCACCATTGGAATCCTGAACTAAGGCGGCCAAGCTAATCTCTTTATCTTCCATAATTAAATGCTGAAAAGCTTCTCTGGTTCCCGAGCCTTCTTCCCGCGTGACTAAGGTTATAGGCCGATTTTCCCAACCTAATTCTTGCCAATTCTTTATCTGGCCAGAGAAAACCTTTTGAATCTGCCTTTTAGTTAAATTAGTCAATGGATTTTGGCGAGGCACAATAACCGCAATAGCATCATAGGCAATCGGAATAGCTAAAAGACCTTTTTCTTCGGTCGTAAGATGCCGCGAGGACATGCCCAAAGGACAAGCTTCGCTTAGGACAGCTTGTATTCCCGCACTTGATCCTCCGCCTTGAACAAAAATCTTTTCCTGCGGGTGCTGCTTCATTAATTCTTCCGCCAAAATCTCGGCAAAAGGTTGGACGGATGTCGAACCTACTACGGTTAAACTGGCTTGCGGACGATGGCAGCTTAAGAAAAAAAAGCAAAAAAACAGGCAAGCCCAACTTATCGTTCTGTTCTTAATTTGCCCAGCCATAGAATTAACCAAATCGCCCAGTTATATAATTCTCCGCGCGTTTATCCTTAGGATTCGTAAATACTTGGCTAGTGGCCCCGTATTCCAGGAGTTCGCCCAATAAAAAGAAACCGACCCAGTCTGAAGCGCGCGCCGCCTGTTGCATATTATGGGTGACTATTACTATGTTATAGTTGTTCTTCAAATCCTGCATCAATTCCTCAATGCGCAGGGTAGCTTGCGGATCAAGGGCCGAACAGGGTTCATCCATCAAGATAACTTCAGGCTGGATGGCCAATACCCGAGCAATACAGAGCCTTTGTTGCTGTCCTAAGGATAATTCGGTTGCCGGCTTATGCAATTGATCTTTAATTTCTTCCCACAAAGCTGCCGCGCGTAAACTCCCTTCGATAATTTCTTCTAGGTGAGCTCGATGAGCAGTACCCAATACCTTAGGGCCAAAAGCCACATTTTCAAATATTGATTTAGGGAAAGGGTTGGGGCGCTGAAAAACCATACCCACTCGCTGCCGGAGGTTTACCGGATTTACCTGCGGGGTATAAATATCTTTTCCATCTAATAAAATGGTGCCGGATAAGCGCGTATTAGGAATTAATTCATGCATGCGGTTTAAAGTACGCAGAAAAGTAGATTTGCCGCAACCCGAAGGCCCGATCAAAGCAGTAATTTGCCTTTCTTTTATAATGAGATTGATATTCTTTAAGGCTTGCAAAGATCCGTAAAAGAAATTTAAGTCGCGCACTTCTATTTTTACTCGCGGAGTAAGTTCCCTCATGTAAATAAATATAATACTTAAAGGAGGCAATTATTCAAGGAAAATTGTTTATCTCTTTCCTAATTTTTTGAGGATCTTCGCCGAAGTGAGGGAGAAAATCTTTGGCGAGAGAATTATACTTTACTTCTTCTCTTTCGTCTTTTCCAACTCTTTCCTAAGACCTTGGACCTTCTCCCGAAATTCGCGGGTCACTTGATTGGACTCTTCTAAATCCGTAATCACGTGCGGTGTAAGGAGTAAAACAGTCTCTGTCTTGTTAATATCGCGTGTTTGATATCCGAATAAAGCTCCAATGATTGGGATACGGCTTAAAAAAGGAACTCCGGAAGCTCCGGCTTCTTTTTTATCCTCTATTAGACCACCGATAACAATAGTTTGTCCTTCCATAATAGAAAGGGTAGTTTTCGCTGTCTTTTTCTTAAAGACTGGAATATTATCAAGACTGCCTAATTTCGTGCTCGCCACATCACTCTGCTCTAAGTTAATCTCCATGGTTACGAGTTTAGCATCGCTAATCCGCGGGATCACGGTAAGAATAATGCCAATATCTTTATATTCAATTGTCCCTTCCACCACAGCGGGGGCAGTAGTTGCCGTGGTGGTGTAAGTTGAAGTCAAAATGGGTTGAGCCTTACCAATTTGAATCTTCGCTTCTTTATTATTCGAGGCTAAGATATGGGGAGAGGAGATCATTTTGAGACGATTTTCCGTAGCTGAAGCGTGAATGGCCGCGAATAGGCGATCTGTGGAGGCGATGGAATATCTTAACCCCGAAGAAAAAGTTTCCGGTGTGGCTACACCACCCATGCCGGCGGTGTAAGTATAAGGTCTGACCCCTTGCACAAAAGTATCGGTAAAAGTGGAGAACTCCAAGCCGTACTTAGTTAAATCAGTTAAGGTAACCTCGGCTAAAAAAACTTCAATGAAAACTTGTTTGGGATAAAGGTCAAGCTTCTTAATAGTTTCCAAAATGGCCTTATAATCCCGAGGATAAGCCCTGATAATCAAGGCATTGGTCGTTTCGTCGACCACTATATTAATCTCCCCTTCGGGGACTACTCCTTCAGATAGAGGTGCTTTTTCTTCTTTGGCCGGGCTTGGCGGAGTAGGCGATGGGGGGGGAGTGGGCGTAACGGGTTTGGTCGACCGTGTTGGTGGCGGCGTTGGCGGAGTAACCACTTTCTCTTTAAAATCTTTTTTATCTTTAGTGGGCACATATACTTGTTTTAGGACTTCCGCCAAATCTTTGGCTTTCCCATTCTGGACGTAATAAACGAAGACCCCCATTTTTGTGCCTTCGGGCGGAGTTTTATCAAGCTCTTGGAGCCATTTTTCCACCTTCTCAAAAATTTGGGGGATGGAACTAACCACTAAAAGAGAGTTAATTCTTTGAATAGGAGTAAAGGTAATGCCTACGCCGCGTCCACTTTTCACGTTTATTTCTAAAGAAGAGAATATCCTTTCCATCTCTTTGGCAATTTCATTGACATCGGCATGCACAATCGGATAGATCCTGATGCGCATTTCGGCAAAAATATCAATATCAAAAATTTCAATTATCGCGGCAGACTTTTTTATGTTGGCAGCAAGGTCACCGATGATCAAAATGTTTTGGGCAGGATGTTCAACAATATCTGCCCCTTCGGAAAGAAAAGGCTTAATCATTTTGGCCACTTCTGCCACCGGAATAAATTTTAATGGAATGATTTGGATGGTATACTTATCTTCTGGTCCGGCATGTTCCGAAAGTTTAAAGGTAGGTTGAGTCACCGCCCTTTTGGCTTCAGCGAGGGGCACAATTTCGTATAGTCCTTCTTTGGGAATAGCCGTAGCCCCGTTTAGGCGCAATATGGATTGAAATATGCCTAAAAGCCCTTCCGGGGTTATCTGCCCAGAAGTATGAATATTCACCGTCCCTTTGACGCGAGGATCTATAATATAATTGATCTTCAAAATATCAGCGATGACGCGAATCACTTCGTATAAATCAGCATTATCAAAATTTAGAACTACCTTTGATCCTTTAGTGACCTCATGCGGCTTTTTTACCGGCAATGGTGGAGGAAGCGCTACGGGGGAAAGAGGACGACCTTTTTCTTCTACCTTGGCCGGAGATTTTGGCGCGCCCGGGCTTTCCTTTTCTGCCAAGCCTGTTGAGCTTGTTTTTTCCGCAGGCGTGCCTATATTTTCTTTTTTACTTACCTCAATCTTCGCTGGCGGACGAGCTTCGTCTTCTATTCCCTTTCCTTTCTGGCCAGAGGTAGTAGCACAGGCAAAATTTATGATAATCACAAATGAAAAAAATAGGCGACCGCATACAATTCTCAATTTCATGCCTGCTTTACTCCTTTCTTACCCAATTATCTTTCACCTCCCCTAATTTCTTCCGGAAGAGGCGGTTTTCGGGTGGGGGTTAATATTGAACCTGGGCCGGCTGACCAGCCGGGTGGTAAAGGAGTCTGGGGACTGGGCATTTGAATTTCTCTGCTGCTTCCAAGAGTAGGTGGCGGACTTTGCGGCCGAGGGCGTGGTGTTCGCGGAACCGGCACAGGACTCCCAGGGAGAGGATGTATAGTCTCCCCAGGACGGGAAGGAGTCCTTATATTCCTTCTCTTTTTAGGGGACTTCAAGTCGTATAAAAATAATTCATAGACATCTCCTGGTCCTTCTAAAACTATGCGATCGGGAAAGATTTTAGTTAACTTATATTCTCCTATTTGGTCTCCCAAATTTAAAATTCTGCTTGCCTTTTCTCCTTTGGGCAAGGACTTTCCTTGCAGAATTAAAGAAGCCCTCTGGACTTCTTCAGTTATCAATATTCCTTGAAGCTGCACCTGCGGACGATTAAAAGGCATGGCCTTAGGCTGTTCAGGATTAAGAGATATAAAATCTTTTCTTTCAGGATGGAAAATATTCTTTTCGGCAATAGTGATGAAAGAGGAAGTATCAGATTTAGGTCTGCTCGGGCTGGCTAAGGAGGATGGTTCTACTTTACTTTCGCTCCGCTTGCTCTCCTCTTTGATAATTAAGTTAGGAGCATGCTTCGTCCAGGTTTCATAATTCTTCAAAAAAAGAAGGAAGATAGCTATACTCAGAATAAAATTAAGAAAACCGTAATGCTTAAACATAGATCCGCCCCGCTTATTTTCTTTGGCCTTTTTCTTGGAGTTTACTTCCTTTTATATAGGCAGAAATAATTAAATTACCCTGAAGGGCATTGGGTACTCGCGGATTAATAATTAGCAAATCCATATCAGTGATGGTTATTAATCTCTCCTGGTTCTCTAAATCGGCGATAAAATGGCTTAAATTGAGCATACTATTAGTAGGCAAGAATTCTATTTGTAATGAAACTTGCCGGAAAGGGCCTAAGTCTTTGGGCTCCAAAATCCGAAAACTTCTTAAGCGTAGAAAATTTTTTTCGGCAATTTTTTTTACCATATCTTGCAGGTTGGCGGCCGCTAACTGCAGAGTCTCTCCCGAAATGAGTTTTTTATTAATCTCTTCTATTTGCTTTTTGGTCTTTTCCAAATCCATTTCAATTGCTAAGCGATTTTGCAAAATTTCGTTATACTGAGTTAGGATTTTTCTTTTTAATAATATTTCTTCTTCAGCTTTTTTCCTCATTTCCTCCCAGGGAATAATAGCCAGATAGTAAAGAAGAAAGGCTCCCGCTACAGCCACAAGGGGCCAAAAAATTCGCGGAGAAGAAATTTTAGGCGCCACTAGAGAATATTGCGATGGCATAATTAAAGCCTCTTTTTTTCTATGTGCATGCGAATTTTAAATCTTTCTTTTTCTTTATCACTCCCCACGCGCCGATCCCGTTCTTTTGTCACCGGGGCTAAAAACTCTACTTTTTCAAAGAGGGGGGAACGATCCAGGAGGGGCAGAAGGTCCGAAGCGGAATCAGCAAACCCACTGATTTCTACTTCTCCCCCGGTGATTTTTAAATTCCAGATCCAAACGGTAGGAGGTAAGATTTGGCTTAGCTCCTGCAAAATATCTATCTGGCGTACTTCCCGCGAACTGAGCTTTTTAAATTCGGCTATCTCTTTGAGAATTTTTTCTCTCTCTTTCTTTAAATTTTCTATAGTCGCTACTTCGGGTCTTCTTTTATTAAGTTCGGTCCGCAAAAAATGGAGCTCATTTTGGACTTGGCGATAAGAGCCCCATACCCAGGAGAGGGCTAAAAGAATGGTTAAACAAAGTAAAAAGATAAAGAAAGGCTTACCTAACTGGTGTGTTCTTTTCTTTTTCTCACCTGGCAAAAGATTTAGTTTATACGCCGCCTTTATGAGTCCGGGTAGAGGAACTCCTACGGAGGCATAAATAGAGACCGGCCATATTTCTGTTTTCTTTGTTTTTATTCGATCCCGACGAGGGTAAGTTATGTTTTTAAAGGCAGGGTGGTCTGTCCAGGAAGAAGGAGTTCTCGCTTCCAGTGCTGGGCCATATATATAAAAATTAGTATCTGCGAACTCATCCTCCATAACTCCGGCCATTTGACAAACTTGAATAATTTTTTCTTCTTTTTTTTCGGCGGGCAGAGAAAAGAGAAAATTTTCATACCACCATTTGGCTTTCAGAAAATTGATCTCCGCCTTGGAGTCTTGCAGTTCGATTAAAACCGCTCTCTTTTGAAAATGGGCACCTCCATGGTAATGAAATAGATTGAGCGCCCCTAAAGAAGAAACCATAATCGCTTGCGGCTTTAAACCAATTCTTTCTAACAAAGAAAGATAATTAGCCATTTCCCTTTTCTTGGAAAAGAGGACTAATAAATCCAGTCCTTCTCGATCTTGGTGCACAATTTGATAATCAAAACAAATTTCTTCTCCTTCATAAGGAAGATATTTCGGTGCTTCATACTCCACTACCTGCCGCAAGTTTTCCTGGGCGGCCATGGGTAGACGTAAAAAGCGCAGGACGGTTTTTTCTCGCGGGATGGCTAAGAAAACTTTATCTTTGGCCGCGGCATATTGACCCACAAAATTGCTAATGAAAGAGAGTTGATCTTCAATGGCCGCATCCTCTTTCCAGGATTTGATTTGATAATCCACAAGCCTGATCCCTGGCCAGGCTTTTTGTAACAAACAAAGAATCACCTGGTTTTGGCGAAAGTCAATTCCTAAGCTTAAATTATTTCCAGCCATGTCCGTCTCAATTTTTCAAGGCGTATGGTCTATCCATTGGATTATTTTAAATCCTTTTTTTTCCCGGGGGTCGATTTTGATCACCGCTTTTAGGCCTCTCCCTGGCTCACTTTCTCTCAGCCAAGCTCTTGCTTCAATAGTATAATAAGGGTGCAAAGGTCGAAAAGAGATAAAACGGCCACTTTCTTTTAAAAATGGCTGTATTTCCGGGACTCGCTGCGAAAGATCGGTCAGATTTTCAAAATCCTTTTCCTCGCGCGCGGCGATTATTTTGCGCACTACTTCTCCCGGCAAGTTCAAGAAACAATGGAGTACTGCCCATCCCGCAGCATTAAGATCAATTTGTTCACTGGGGGCATAAACCGAAAAAATATCTCTTAAGCCAATAATTCTTTCTTCCTTTTCCCCGGGAAATAAAATTTTTTTCCCCCAAAATAATTCCTTACTTATTCCTCTAATTAACAAAAGTTCTTCTCCAGTAGCCAAATCTCCATTCTTACAATCATAGGGCTCTTTGAGGGAACGATAATAATCATTTTCGGCGCCGTGGAGTCGATAAAAATCATCAGCATCGCGCCAATCAAGAATGGAGTCTACAAAAATGTCTCTGTCTTCTCCCTCCAAACCGAGACAAGTGGCAATTTGCCGCAAAGTTCTTGCGGAAGCCAAGTTGATATTTAATTTTCCAGCTTCGCCATAAAGGCGTACTTGACAGTTTCCCTGGCCCAAGGGAAAACGATAAGGCCGGCCATCAATCAGCCAGATCCTCTTTTCCACGGGTACTTCTTCTCTAATTAAGGCTCTTTGTTTCTGGCGCAAGAGGGGGTCATGCCGACAACTCAACTCCCAAAGGGCGCGCTCATACGCTCCGTAGGCCAAAGTATATAGCTGAACCTCTTCTTGATAATTTTTAACGCTATAGCTTTCTAAGCGCATAGCCGAACTAAATTCCATAGCCACTATAACTAAGATAGTGATGATCCAGAGCGTAACCAACAGGGCGACGCCTTTTTCCTGTTCCTTTATTTTGGATGCCTTTCTCCTCTTCATCTAACAGGCCTCTGGGGAATTATTCTCCGACCGCGTATAGTCCTAACATCTTCCCAACGCGAGGCCGGAATATGAATGATTAATTGGACCTCGGGAGGCTGCCCTTTTTCTCCATCCTTCTCATAATTGAACCGGAATCGTACCGCCGTGGGCAATACTCCTTTTTCTTTTGCCGACCAATCACTAAGCCATTCCTCGCTAATTCCTTCTAGACTATCTTCTTCTTGATAATACTCAAAATAGGCGTCGCTAACATATTTCAGTAGAGGCAGAGCTGACTCTGGGTCATAAGACTCGGCCAGAAGGTCTTTGTTGAGCACTTTTTCTTCGGCCAGAAAAAGAGTTCCCTGCCCATTTTGCAAGCGCAAATCATAGGTGACCAAAACCAATCCTTCCGATCTTTTAAATTTTAAAGAATAGGTGGAAATGAATCTCAGCCTTTGGGGCGTTCCTTCAAAGAGCAAGTAATCACCTTCAGCCTTGCTGCTTTTGAATTTATAAGGGAAGGCTGACTTAATCTGTCTTATGAGGAATTGTTCTACCATTCTAATTTGTTGATCTGTTTGTTGGGCCTCTTCTCCTTTTTGCCATGAAGAAAGGGCAAGGCGCAAGACCCCAAAGATTATTAAAAGAATAAATCCCAAAATCGTTAAAGTAATCATAACTTCTACCAAGGTAAATCCATATATCTTTTGGGGCAGTCTTATCTTTTTCAAATTTTCTCGTCCCCAGGAACTTCTTTTTCAAACTTATAAGTTTCCAATTCAAAATTTTTTTCTTTAAGCCCTGATTTCCAGTGGAGGCGGATTTTGATCTGGTAAAGTTCACCAGGTCCCGAGGCCTCTCCGAATCTTTCTTGCCAAATTTCTGTCTTCTTGATCTCTGATTGCCACTGATAGCCTGCGGCGATTTCTCCTTCCTCCCTTCCTTCCTGCAAATTGGGGCGCAAAATGATCTCTTCCAGTTTTAGACGAGCCCAGGACGCGGCCCGCGAATATTCATGAGCTGTTTTCCCCAAGCGTAAAGCACCAGAAAATAATTCGATGAGCACAATCAGGGCTATGCCCATTAAGGCCAAAGCGATAACGACTTCGATCAAAGTAAAACCAGTTTTATTAGGTAAACGCTTCATATTCTAAATTTTTAAACTTTTTCTACTTCCACCATGCCAGTTAAAAAGTTGATCTTAATGCGGTAACCTTTCCAACCGGGATCGGTAAGGAAAATTTGGCCACCATTGGCCTGGCCAGTTGGATAAAATTCAATGGCCGGTAATTCTGAGCCATATTCACTCGGACCTGTCTCCTCTTTCAAGTTTAGGCCGGCAGGAATTCGGTATTCAATTTTATCCACCCAGGTGACCTCTGTCTCCTCCTTTCCTTCTGTGACCAAGGCGCGCACAATTAATTTTTTTTGCTGCTGATCAATAAGAATTTGATGTACTTGCCCTTTTTGAATCGTAACCATTCGATAATAACGCAAAAACCCTGCTACTTTTTGCGCCGTTCCTTTTAATTCTATGGCTTGGGCCAGGCGCGCTAAAGATGGCACGACCAAATAAACAGCCAGGCTCAACAAGATCAGAACCAGAGCTAATTCAAGCAGGGTAAAACCTTTATTTTGCCTCAATATCTTTCCAGCTAACAATGTCTTGGTTCTCCCCTTCGCCACCTTCTACCCCATCAAGGCCATAAGAGATTAAATCATACTCACCATGCTCTCCTGGAGATTTGTAGACATATGAACGACCCCAGGGATCGCGCGGGATTTCTTTAGACAAATAAGGACCTTTCCAGCCTTCCAGGCCCGCAACCTTTTCTCTTAGGGCCCTCAATCCTTCCTCGGTAGTGGGATAGCGTCCTACATCTAAACGCAAAGCATCTAAGGCTGTGCCCAAAAGTTCAATTTGGGCCTTGGCTGCTTTTTGTTTGGCCGTACTTACTTTACCGAAAAGTCTGGGCCCTACTAAAGCCGCTAATAAACCAATGATAATAACCACTATCAATAATTCAATCAAGGTAAAACCCTTATTTCTCCTTGATCTATTTCTCATCTGGCCTCCTTAAAAAATTTGCTCTTCCCTTGGTCATGTTCTTTTTTGGTAATCAAAAAGGAATCTCTTGCAAACTAAAAACGGCCAAGAGCATAGAAATAACGATAAACCCAATAATTAGTCCCATAACCAAAATAATAAGAGGCTCCAACAGCGCAACCAGGCGCTTGGTGGTGTACTGAATGCTTTCTTCGTAGCTATTAGCTACTTTATGCAACATCTCCTCCAGTTTGCCTGTTTCTTCCCCAACTTCGATCATATGCACTGCGAGGGGCGGAAAGATCCTAATTTCTTTTAAGGCCCGCGCCATTCCTTTTCCTTCGCGCAACCGCTCGTGCACATAATCGATGGCCCTGGCCACAGCCTGGTTTTGCGAAATTTCTCGGACTAAGGTTAAGGCGGATAAAATGGGCACCCCACTTTGTAATAGTGTACCTAAAGTTCTGGAATATCTGGCTACTTCAATTTTCTTTAACAAATCACCGAGACCCGGCCAACTCAATTTGAATCGATCCCAGCGCCATTTCCTCTCTTCGCTCCGAATATAAGCCTTTAAAGAAATATATGAAATAAATATTACTATAATTACTAACCACCAATAATCACGAAAATATTGACTCCCCAGTAGCACGATCTGGGTAGGCAAGGGAAGAGTCTGCCCCAGATCTGCAAAAAGGCGACTGAAACGCGGAATGACGAAAAATATTAAAATAGTTATGGAAACTGCACTCACCGCCGTCAAAATGACCGGATAAATTAGAATCGATATTAAATACTCTCTTAATTCTTTTACCTTTTGTAAATACTGCACTAAGCGCCCCAAAATGATTTCCAAAAAGCCGCCTGCTTCACCTGCTTTGATCATGTTAATGTATAAATTGGGGAAAAAATTGGGGTAGTTGGCCAAAGCCTCTCCTAAAGAATTACCTCCCCGCACCTGATTTAAGATATCCTCAAGAATTTCTTGCGTTTTTCTATCAGGAGCAAGAGAAGCTAAGATATCCAAGCTCCGATCCAAGGGCAGCCCCGCTGAAATTAGCGTTGATAATTCTTGGGTTAGAGTTAAAAGGGTGTTAATCTTCCTGCGGCTGGCAGGAAAAGCCGGCAGGCGCCATTTTTTTAAAGTCTTTTGCCTGAGGATTACGCGAATGGGAATAAATCCCTGATCCTGCAAATCTTGCACAATGGCTTTTTCGTCCCGCCCCTCGATAAATCCTTCTACTGTTTGGCCAGAATCGGTTACCGCTTTATAAAAAAATTCAGGCATTTTAATGACTTTATTTATAAATTACTTAAAATATTATTCTTACCTGGGAGAGAAGAATCTCAACCACTATTTTCTTCCTGGGTTACTCGGAGCACTTCAGAAATCGTGGTTAATCCTTGCTTTACTTTCAACCACCCGTCTTCGCGCAAAGTGCGCATCCCTTTTTGTAAAGCTAATTGCTTTATGGTATTAGCGTCTTTTCTCTCTAAAATTAATCGCTGAATATCTTCATCCACTTTAAGGAGTTCGAATATGCCCGTTCTTCCCCAATAGCCAGTATTGGAACAGTTGGCGCAGCCCCGCACTTCATGGATTTTAAAAAAGGGTAATTCTTCTTTGGTGATTTTCATCTCCTTTAAGATCAGGGGATCAGGAGAATAACTAACTTGACAATGAGGACAGGATACGCGTACTAACCTCTGGGCTAAGATGCCTAAAATAGTGGAAGAAAGAAGATAATCCTCCATCCCCATGTCTATAAGGCGGGTAATGGCGCTGGGCGCATCATTGGTATGGAGAGTGCTTAAAACCAAATGGCCCGTAAGCGCTGAGTGGATGGCTATTTCAGCTGTTTCCGCATCACGAATTTCCCCAATGAGAATCACATCCGGGTCCTGGCGGACTATGGACCGCAAAGCATTGGCGAAGGTAAGGCCAATAGCAGGCTTCACCTGGATCTGATTAATTCCAGAGAGCTGATATTCCACAGGATCTTCTACGGTAATAATCTTCTTTTCCGCAGAATTTATTCTTTGCAAGGCGCAATATAAGGTGGTTGTCTTGCCGCTGCCTGTGGGACCAGTAACTAAGATTATGCCATGGGGATAGCTAATTAGTTCTTCTAATTCTCGGTGGGTATCTTCTTGGAAACCAAGCTTTTCCATGGCTAATACCATGCTACTCTTATCTAAAATGCGCAACACTACAGACTCGCCATGGATGGTAGGTACGGAAGAAACGCGGAAATCGATCTCTTTTCCTTTAACACGCAGCATCATTCGTCCATCTTGGGGAAGACGCCTCTCGGCGATATTCAACTTGGCCATTATTTTTAAACGGGATACTATCGCTGCCTGTAGTCTTTTAGGAGGTGATTCCACATCATGAAGCACACCATCAATCCGGTAGCGAACTCGAAAATGATCTTCAAAAGGTTCGAAGTGTATATCGCTGGCCCTTCTTTCTATAGCTTTAGTTATAATTAAATTTACCAATCTGATCACCGGCCCTTCGGAGGCCATATCTCTTAATAGATCAATATTTTCTTCTTCTTCGCTCCGATATTCAGGCAAACGGTCGATGTCTTCGATAATTTTCTCCATGGACGTCAAACCTGGGCCATAGACCCGATCAATACCGCGGATAATATCTTCTTCCAGACCAGCTAAGACTTTAACTTCATAACCTCCAATTAATCGAAGAGCCTCTAAAGTGTGAAGGTCTTGGGGATTAGCCATTATCACGGTAAATGTATTGTTTTCTAATTTGGCCGGTAAAATTTTTGCGGCCTTCATAAAGTGGAGAGGTATTTGGTCAAAGAGAATTGGCTCTTCTGGAAAGTCTTCCGCAGCGGCAAATGGGACTTCAAAAATTTCTTCCAAAGCTGATTGGTATTGGGCCAGGGTTATATAGCCTTTTTTTACCAGTTGTTCTTCCAAGGAAGAAGGGCCATCTACTAATCCTTCTTTTATTAATTTTTCGTAATCTCCTTTTTTTAAGATACCCTTATTGGCTAAATGGTTAAGAATATAAATTTTAAAATTTTTCGTCATCTTTTGTCTGGGGCCCTGCCTTCTTCAAAATTAAAACCTTAAAGAAGGGAGGATAATTTGTTCTAAATTATATAATAATAATCGGCAGAAAAGAATATTAAAATTATTACTTTTTGCGGAGAAAAATATTGCTTTAGCGAAAAGGAAAATCAAATTTTTTATAGCCGATGAATGGGGAAAATAACTTTTTTGAGATAAACCACAATTCTATCGACCTCTTTAAGCATACGTTCTTTTTCTTCTCCCCGCGCATAAATTGGCCGGTCAGAAAGTTCTCCTGCTTCAATTTCCGGGCCATACATCATTCCCCCAACCGCCCCCACATAATCGTCTTTCGGTTCTTGGTGACTGAGAATAGCCCAGGCTAAAGTCCAATTACGGGCAGTCTTATAGAGGTCATAACCACCACCACCTAAAGCTAAGATAGACGATGAGCGCTGGGCAAGTATCTTAACCGCCTGGCTATAACCGGCATTGGTAATCTGCAAATGGGTGAGCGGGTCAGCTACGTGCATGTCGGCGCCAATTTGGGCAATAAGGAGGTCGGCATTGTAGCTTTCTAAAAGGGGTGGGACAATTTCTTGAAAACCCCTGAGAAAAGTATCATCATCGCATCCCTGCGGCAAAGGAAAGTTGACATTATACCCCCTACCCTTTCCTTCTCCGATTTCATCTTCAAAGCCTGTCCACGGGTAGAGATAGCGTCCGCTTTCATGGAAAGAAATTTTTAAAACGCGATGGTCACGATAAAAAGCCTCTTGCACCCCATTTCCATGATGGGCGTCAATATCTACAAAAGCTACCCGCCGCCCTTCTTCTAAAAGATTAGTAATAGCTACTGCTATATCATTTATATAGCAGAACCCTTCCGCTCGATTCGAGCGCGCATGGTGAAACCCTCCTAAAGGGTTAAAGACTACATTAGCCTCGCCGGTAGAGAGCAATTTTGCCCCCAATTGGGTTGCTCCTGCGCAAAGAGCGGCGAAATCAAAAATTCCGGGGAAAATAGGATTGTCTTCAGTTCCTAATCCGTATTGCAAAAATTGACTGGCCAGTTCATCTAAACCTTCTCCCATTATACTGCCATCTAAAGTATTGGCTCTTTGCAGAACATCTAAGTAATGAGGGTCATGAAATTTGCTCAGCTCAGCTGGGCTCGAAGGTAAAGGTTTAATAATTCTTATCCACGGTCTTTCAAGCAGTCCATAGCGGTGGCAAAGGTCAAGCAAAATTTTGGCCCGTCTTGGTTTGAAGGGATGGTTAGGGCTGAACTCAAAACTGGATAGTTCTTCGGCATATATAAAAGCGCACGCAAAATTTGGGTCACTTTTAGGCATAATTTTAATATCTTATATCTTTAATGGCTTAGGTCAATATTTTTTTCGCTCCTCCCTAACTTTGGTATTCCAATCTTGGGCCGCCTTAGAGGATAGAGGGTTCATGCTGAATAGGGTAGGCAAACAATTTAGTCATGGCCACCTGCACTTTTTAAAAAATAATGATTCTTAGTCTTATCCAAATTACTGTTTTTAGAAAGGTGTTGATCCGTCATTCCCGCGCCGGCAGCAATCCAGAAGCTCGTTAAAAAAATCTTGACTCTTGCTTCCGCGGAATGACGACCGTGCTGAAAACTCGCCCTCTGCCGCCCAAATTGGACACCAGGTAGCAGGTAATCTGACCATGAAGAAAGCAAAACCATATACAAAATGGCAATGGATTCAAAAAACAACGATCAATTTTCCATCTAATTTGGACAGCCCTGAATGATTTTAAAAGATTAATTGCCAGAACTTTATAAAGAGGCCAGGGGATAAATGAGGGAGCATCATTTCCCCAATAAGCCCTGGCCTCTTTGGCGGCCCAAGATTTGGCGGCCCAAGATTTGGACCCCAAAGTGCAGGTGGGAAGGTCAGTTAATTTATTGACATCTCTTTTAACCACCTTTATCATGAAACGCAATACTCCTATTAACTAATAAGGAGGCCAAGTCATGGAAGATTTTACCCTTAATATTGGCCAGTTATTTCAAGAGAAAACAAAATATTTTCGCTCTTTCCCCGAATTTTCCGGATCTTTTCCCAAAACAGCTACTCGCGATCTGCAGCCTTCGCCAATTATCCCTTTGCCTAAGCCGCAATTGCTCAAAGGGATTGATTTCTGGACCACGCTCAAGAGGCGGCGCTCCTTTCGAAACTACCAAGAGATTTCTCTTCCCTTATCCGAACTATCTGCCCTTCTTTGGGCTACCCAAGGGTTAACTGGAGTAAAAGAGTCTCCCTGGTATCGCACAGTTCCTTCAGCCGGTGCCCTCCATCCTATTGATACCTATTTGGTCGTAAACCGGGTCGAGGGAATCCAGGCAGGTATTTATTTCTTTCAAGTTGATGAATTTTCTCTACAGAAAAGAAAAAGCGGAGATTTTTCCAGGCCAATCGCCCGCGCTGCTTTAGATCAAGAGATGGCTATGGAAGCAGCCCTTATTTTCGTCTGGGTAGCAGTTATTGAACGATGCCGGCAAAAGTACCGCCAAAGAGCCTATCGTTATATCTATCTGGATTGCGGGCATATCGCCCAGAATCTCTACTTAGCTGCCACTGCAATGAATTTAGGTTGCTGTGCCATTGGAGCCTTTTTTGATGATGAGGTAAATGCTCTTCTGGACTTAGACGGTCAGGAGGAAACCGCTATCTATTTGGCGACTATTGGAAAGATATAAATGCGGAAGTTATTTGGGCAAAGAAACTCGATTATTTATTACCGACACTCCCTCAAGCTTTAAGAGATTGGCTTTGAGCGATAAGCCTCCCGGAGCAGAGAAGCCGGTCAAATGACCATCTTGGCCTAAAATTCTATGGCAGGGAATGACTAATGGCCACCGGTTTTTTGCATTGGCAGTACCTACGGCCCGGAAAGCCTGTGGTTGACCAAGTTTTCCGGCGAGCCAGCGATAAGTGCGCACTTGGCCATAGGGAATGTTGGCCATAATTTTATAAACTCTTCTTTGGAAAGGAGTCGCTTGCGTCAAATCTAAGGGGATCTGAAAAATCTTTCTTTGGCCTAAAAAGTATTCTTTGAATTGATTTTTTACCTCACGCCAAAATTCCGCATCTTCCTTACAACCAGGAAATTCAGAGATAATTTGCTTTTTTAATTCTTGCTTTTTCAGACCCGGGAGATAAATCCGCTGAACTCCCTTTTTATTGCCGACTAAGCCCATCCATCCCGGACGCACGCGAAAAATAGCATACGTACTTTCCATGCACTCCTCCATTCTTGGTGAACCGATCTCGGCTTCAACGTCCCTTAAGTAAATCTTTTAACCGCGATTCGTTCTGACTCAACACAAAACCCAAGGTATTATAGAAGTTTTCTAACCATTCGGTAATACTCATTTTAACCTTATTCTCAACTACAAGGCCATAGCGTCCGCAAAACTCGCAAACCTGCCAGAATAAATCTCCTTTTAAAATTTCCTCTACATTATTTTTCTGTTTTTTTCCACATTTTGTGCAAAAGACTTCTTTTATTACTTTCATCTTTTCCTCGCTTAATTTATGCACCACCTCCCCCAATTTACTGGGCTCTTTTAATGGAAGTGATAAGTAAACAAAAACTCCCTTGCTTATTCATCCATATTTAGAATAGCAGAAAATAGCCTTTTAGAAAATCAATTATTTTACTTTTTTTCTTCTGCAGTCCGCAGGGCTTTTTTCAATATTTTGCCAACATGAGATTTGGGGAGTTCTTCACGAAATTCAACAATGGTGGGCGCTTTATAGCGGGCTAAGTGTCGCCGGCAGAACTCTATAATCTCTTCGGGAGACGTCCTTTCCCCTTTCTTTAAGACGACAAATGCTTTTACTGTTTCGCCCCGGTAGGGATCGGGAATTCCTATGACACAGGCTTCCATTATTTTAGGGTGCATATAGAGAACTTCCTCTATTTCGCGGGGGTAGACATTATAACCACCACAAATAATCATATCTTTTTTGCGGTCGACAATATAAAAATATCCTTCTTCATCCATCCGGGCTATATCTCCGGTATATAACCATCCTTGGCGAAGAGTTTTAGCCGTCTCCTCTGGACGGTTCCAGTACCCTTTCATCACTTGGGGTCCCCGAATACAAAGTTCACCTTCTTGCCCTGGAGAAAGTTCCCGTTCTCCTGTTTCTAAGTCCACAATTTTGGCCTCTGTATCTGGGCGTGGGAGACCTATGCTGCCTATTTTGCGTTTACCAAAAAAAGGATTACCATGAGTAACAGGGGAAGCTTCCGTGAGGCCGTATCCTTCGCTAATCTTTCCCCCAGTTAATTCTTCGAAGCGTTTTAGGGCCTCCACAGGCATGGGAGCTGATCCACAACTGCAAACCTTTATCGAAGATATATCATATTCTGTTAGTCGGGGATGATTGATCAGGGCCATATACATGGTTGGCACTCCTGGGAAGCGTGTTGGCCGGTACCTACCTATCGCTTCTAAAGTATCATCAACTTGAAATCTGGGGAGCAGGATAATAGTAGCGCCCAAATAAATGGCTTCATTCATGGCCACGGTCATGCCGTAGACGTGAAAAAATGGTAATACCGCCAACACTCTCTCTTTTCCCCTGTGGATTTCTGGATTCCAGCTCACGCATTGCAGGACATTGACTACTAAATTATAGTGGGTCAACATCGCTCCTTTGCTTAAGCCAGTAGTGCCTCCCGTATACTGCAGAAGGGCAACATCTTCAGCAACCACTTCTATATGGGGGAGAGAGAACCTTTCTCCCGCTGTCCAAAGTTCTCTTAACGCCAATATTGCCTCTTGCTTATCTATTGGGGAAACTGAGGGTGAGTTAGCCAGGAAGGCATCGGAAGAATCTGTTAAGATAATTCTCTTTAAGCCAACCTTTTCTCTAACTGCTGCCAAGCGAGGATAAAATTCATGTCCTGCTATAATATTAGCTACACCCGCATCTTTGAGCTGAAACTCGAGCTCTCTTTCCACATACATAGGATTAACGTTAACTACCATCCCCCCTAATTTCAAGATAGCATAATACGCCACAACATATTGGGGACAGTTAGGGAGCATAATAGCTACTTTTTCCCCCGGGCCAAGGCCAAGCTGGAGAAGGGCCGCAGCTAAATCCCTAATCTTTTGCGCTAACTGCTTATAAGTTATTCTTGCTTCTTGAAAAATGATGGCCAAATTTTCAGGAAATTGTGTGGCGGCTTCATCGAGAAAATAAGTAAGGGGTCTACGAGGATAATCAAGATGATAAGGCACTCCTTGATCATAAAATTTTAACCAAGGCTTTTCCATGTTTCTCCCTCTTGGGTCATTCGTCAAATGCCGATATAAGCTTTCTTAACTTTTTCTTCATTTAAAAGAGTCTGGGCCTCGCCCATCAGTACTATTTCTCCCGTTTCTAATACATAACCTCGCTGGGCCACATTCAACGCTAACACAGCATTCTGTTCTACGAGCAAGATAGCTGTACCCTGCTGGTTAATTTCTCTGACAACTGCGAAGATGCGACTGACCAGAAGGGGCGCAATCCCTAAAGAAGGTTCATCAAGCATTAAAACTTTAGGACGAGACATGAGGGCCCGGGCAATGGTAAGCATCTGTTGTTCTCCTCCGCTTAGAGTCCCGGCTGATTGTTTCTGTCTTTCCTTTAAAACGGGGAAAAGTTCATAAATGCGCTCCATGGTTTCAGCAATCTCCTTTTGATCATTTCCGCGCACATACGCCCCTAACATCAGATTCTTAAAAACAGTCAGTTGCGGGAATAATTTTCTTCCTTCAGGACAGTGGGAAATACCAAGACGCACAATTCTTTCCGGAGGCAATTTATCTATCCGCTTACCCAAAAATTCGATTGTGCCCTTGCGGGATTCAGTGAGTCCAGAAATTGTGCGCAATAAAGTGGTCTTACCTGCTCCGTTAGCGCCTAAAATAGCAATTAACTCCCTGGCGGCTACCTCCATAGAAATTCCGCGTAAGGCTTGAGCCCGACCGTAAAAGGCTTCTACTTCCCTTAACTTAAGCAGCATAGCTCTTTCCCAAGTAAGCTTCGATGACCCTTCTATCCTGGCCTACATCTGTGGGCGTTCCTTCAGCAATTTTCTGCCCAAAACTTAAAACCATAACTCTTTGAGGCAGCTCCATAGCTACTTTCATCTTATGTTCAATTAGCACAATGGTAATTCCCTGGGTATTGATCTTGGCGATTAGGGAGATTAAGTTATTTATTTCTTTCAGATTAACTCCGCCGGTGGGCTCATCCAAAAGAAGTAACTTTGGCTCGGTGGCCAAAGCCATCCCAATTGAGAGCCTCTTTTGGGCTTCCTGGGTTAAGGTACTGGCCAATACATTTCTCTTTTCGGCCAGGCCTATAAAATCTAAGATAGATTCAGCCTTTTCCTGGGAAATTTTTTCTTCCCTTTTAAAATTATAATTACCCAACACAGTACCCAATAAGGATGCCCTTACCCTTAAACGGTAGCTGATTTTTATATTATCCAAGACAGTTTCTCGGCCGAATATCGCCGTAATTTGAAAGGTGCGCGCGATTCCCTTTTGGGCTATGGTATATGGTTTTAGATGAGAAATCTCTTCGCCATTAAAGATAATTTTCCCTCTCGTCGGTGGCAAAAAGCCAGTAATAACATTGAAGAGGGTCGTCTTCCCTGAGCCATTGGGACCAATAATACTAAATATTTCCCCTTCCCGTACAAAAAAACTAAGGCCATCGATAGCGCGAAGACCACCAAAATCTTTGCAGAGACCTTCCACTTGCAGAATCTTTGAGTTCATTTTTTCATCCCTGGAAATAAATTAGCCAATAAAAGATTGATTCCTCCTATAATACCTCCGCGCAGAAATATGACGATTAAAACTAGCAAAAAACCATAAGCAACCAAGCGCGGAAAAGCCATCCCATGCAAGAGTTCGCTAATGACCGTCAAGGTAAAAGCCCCGATTATTGGCCCGGCCATTGTCCCTAAGCCACCAATCAAACAGTAAATAAGAATTTCAAATGTTACATGGTAATCTGAAATCTCTGGGCTAAGAAAACCTATATATGAGGCATATAAGCCTCCCGCCAAGCCAGCAAAAAACACACTAATTAAAAATGACTGTAATTTGGTAAGTGAAGTATTGATTCCTAAAGATTCAGCTAACTCTTCATTCCCGCGAATAGCCAGAAAAGATTTACCCATCATAGAATTTACGACTCTTCTAATAATCAACAGAGTCATCAAGAGGAAGAAAAACACCAGATAATAATTTCCTATCATAGACCCAAAGTTAATTTCATATCCCCAAAGAAAGGGAATAGGATTAGGCCGGGGTATACCCATTAATCCCCTTACCCCTTCAGTGAGGTTTTCCCAGTTTTCGATAATTACAGTTACGATGACATTGAAGCACATGGTGCCGATGGCGTAATAAGATCCTTTGGTCCGAAAAGCAAGGAGGCCAATGAAAAAACCTATGCCTACGGCAATAAAACAGGCACTAATTAAGGCGAGCCAGAAATTAAAACCCAACTTAAGCATAAGCAACCCTGTGCTGTAGGCGCCAATTCCAAAAAAGGCCCCATGCGCCAGGTTAACTTGCCCTGTGTAACCCATAATTAGATTCATAGAAGTTGCTGCTATACCCCAAATACCGCACATAATCAAAATATGCATGTAAAAACGGCTGCTGACCAAGGAAGGAATCGCTGCCAAAACAGCAACGAAGATAAAAAGGGATAAATTATTTAAAACAAAATTATAAAAATTTTCGCGGTTCATTTAGTCCCGAATAATCCTGTTGGTCTTATGGCCAAAACGGTAACCAAGACCCCAAAGGAAAAGACTTCGTTATAGGCTGTACTAATATAACCACCGCTCAGACTTTCAACTAATCCTAAAATATATCCACCGATGATGGCCCCGGGGATACTCCCCATACCTCCTAATATAATAATTACAAAAGCCTTTAGAATAACTGGCCCGCCCATTCCAGGATAAACTAAATGGAGCGGCGAAATTAAAGCTGCCGCTATGGAAGCCAGACCAGTCCCTAAGGCAAAAACTATCATCCGCACGCGGTTGACACTGATCCCGATAAGCAAAGCCCCCTCACGATCTTGAGCTGTGGCTTCAATAGTGGCTCCAATAGTCGTTTTTTTAATAAAGAGTTGCAGAAGAATAATTAAAAGAATGGTTACAATAATAATAATTATCCTTTGCAAAGTTATAGTCAGCCCCATTATCTGGAAGGCTTCATAATGGATGGGAGGAAATCTTTTAAAGTCTGGTCCAAAAATATGTAATGCGCCGTCAACAAAGATAAAGATTAGCCCGATAGCCGCTATGAATGAATTAAGGGGTGATTCTTTGATCAAAGGCCGGTAAACTAATCGTTCGGTCAGCACACCGATGCCTGCCAGCCCGATCATGGCCAACATCATTGCCACCCAATAGCTATATCCCATTTGGACCACCAGGATAAATGTTAGATAAGCCCCGGCCATATATAAGGCCCCATGCGCAAAATTAGGAATATGTAATATCCCATATTCCAAAGTAAGGCCTAGGGCCACCAAGGAATACACACTTCCCAGCATTATTCCATTTAAAACTTGCTGAATAAAAAGGGCCATCTCTGGGGCATCCTTTTTAGTGATTACTTCGGGTTAAAGCGAAGATTAGTCTTTCGACTCTAAGTAGGCCTTAAATTAAGCCTTACTCAATTCACCACTCCTTACAAAAAAAATTTGAAAAACGAGTTTTATTTAGGCGTCCAAGTAGCCCCGTATTTTTGATACCAGGGGCGAGGATCAATATCAATTGGTTTACCAAATTTCCCTTCGGTCACTTCCATGGCGAAGTAACCGGATAAAAATTGGCCCTCTTTGGTCATGGCATGGATACCCCTGATGGCATGTTTGCCTACGGGAATAACCTGAAGAATAGCATCCATTATTTTATAAACATCTGTAAATGTACCTGCTTTCTTCATAGCCTCAGCAAATATATACATAACTTCATAATTGAAGGCTGATTCAGAAGTTGGAATAGTGTTGAATCTTTCTCTATGCCTTTTGGAATAGACCTGCATTAGTGGCAAAGGCATCATTCCCACTGGACATACTCCTGTGCTAGGTGATATTAGTTTTAACGGGGTTACTTTCTCCATCTCGTCAAGCTTACACTGGGAGCCAAGGATAAAACCCCCTTTAAACCCAAGTTCGCGAGCTTGCGAGATAATCATAGCTGCAGGTTCTGAAGGCCCATAAAGGAAAATACAATCTGGTTTCGCAGCCAGCACTTTCGTTAAGTAGGGATAAAAATCGGTTACTTTGCCATAATCTGCCGGAGCATTGGCGATGATCTCGCCGCCTTTATCTTTCCAAAGGACCTCAAAAATTTTTTGGGCCAATTTACCTGATTCATGTGTCCCGCAAAGCAAGGCCCCTTTCCGCCACCCATTTTGCCAACCTAATTCTATCACTCCAGAATTATAAAAGCCCATCGACATGGGAGCTTTGACCAATAATTTATTCCCTTGTTGAAGTACTGCTGGATTATCAGTATAGCCATGAACAATAAATTTTTCCTGTTCATTGAATTTCAGCATGCCCAATATACCTCCCGCATGCGGACAAAAAATAAAAGGTGGTTTGTACAACTCGACTAAACGTCGGGCGTTTGTTACGGTATCAGCAGGCTTATAGCGATCATCCAAGGAGATAACTTTTAATGTATACTTCTTGCCGCCAATGGTAAGACCGCCGGCCGCGTTTATCTCTTCCACAGCCATCTCTAACCCTTGTAAATTATTGCGTCCGTATTTAGCTGCGCCCCCACTCAAAGGTCCGCTATAGCCAATGTTAAGCACATCTGCTAAAGCCATAGGAGGAATGACCATAAAGAGTATTATGGCCAAGATTAAAGTGTAAAAAATAAATTTTAAAAATTTCTTTGCGCGGTGCATAGTAGTCCCCCTTTCTTTATTTATTCTTTGCCCGCCCAAAGGCACTAAGCCTTTTTTTAGCAGAACTCTCTTCGATCCTTTTTTGTATTCCAAATTAGAAAACGGGAGGTCAATTTTTTATTGGCCACAAATTACCACGTCTATTTAATAAAATCAAGACAAACCAATTCGCGCCCATGGAAATAGAATGGCCTCATTCTGTACCATTATCAAAAGTTTGCTTGCGAGAAATAAATATCAATAAAGGCCTCCATATCTTGGCGGATAAAATCTGTTAAAGATAGCTTCGGGTTGTGCAAAAGAATATTCATCTCCAAAAAAATTTCGGCAAAAGAAAATTTTTGAACTTCATGGCTTTGCCAGAAAATTGCTTCATAATTATTTTTGCCCAAAATACCCTGTTGGTAATTTTTATAGGCCATTTGACTTTCATGAGCTAAAATAGCTTGAACTTTGTCTTTAATGTACGCAGAGATATTAAAAATAACGCGCTTATGACCGCCCCAAAAGTTTCCCCAAAGGCTATAGCCTAAAAGATTAGGAGTTTTAATTTTACAAGCGCGTAATGCGGCTAAAGCAATCTGTGTGCAAATAAGGTGGGTTTTATGCCTTTCATAGGGGGCGGGAATAAATACTACTTCAGGTTGGAGAAGTGCAAATATTTTTCCTAAAACTTCTTGCACCTGCCCAGATTTTTCCGCTAATTCTTGGCTTTTAAATTTGAGGAAAAAGCCTCCTTTAGCCCGTAAAAGGCGCAATGCTGATATGGCTTCCTTCTCTCTTCTACTGACCATTTGGCTATCGGCCATATTTTTATCAAGACGTGGACTCCTTCCTCCATCTGTAAGGTATATAGTAAAAACTTGCTGGTTTCTATCAGCGGCGCTGGCCATGTAACCTCCAACTCCTAAAACATCATCATCAGGATGGGGAGCAATGACTATAATATTTTCATTTTGCTGCAGGTAAATCTTTAAATCTCCATCTGTGGCCGTAGGGATAAAATATTTAGCAACCAATTCTTTACTTTCCATAATTCCCTTCTTCCCTTTAGATTTTCCTCTAAAGCTGAGCGCAAAGCAGTATTCCAGCCAGGCATAAGCCCTTGCTGGAACTTTAGGGCAAAACAATTTTCCCCAATATGGCGGGCTGCCCTCCTGTAGCCCCAGAAACATTTCCCGGGAACCCTTGCAGCGTAGTATCGGCTAAGAGCGCAAAAGCCACCGCCTCTTTTGCGTCTCCATTAATTCCTAAAGTTGATAGCGTTTTAATAGGAATAGGGTGAAATAATTTTTGCAGCAAGCTGCGCAGGGTTTTGTTATGCAGGCCTCCCCCAGAAATAAAAATTTCATCTATGTTAAATATAGGAAAAATAAAATTTTTAAAAGCATTAAAAATCGAGATAGCCGTTAATGAGGTGGCCGTGGCCATGAGATCAGGAAAAGAAATTCTCTTGCTTTCTTTAAAGAAATCTTTTAAGAATAATTCCCCAAATACTTCTCGACCGGTGGACTTGGGAGGTTTTTGCCGAAAATAGGGGTGTTGAAGCATATTACGCAAAAGTTCTTCCTGCACTTTACCTTGGGCAGCTATTTTCCCTTGGTTATCAAATTTTTTCTTTCCTTGAGTATAAAGAGAGACTAAAGCATCAATAAGCATATTTCCCGGGCCAGTATCAAAAGCAAGCAGTTTCTCAAAGTTTTCCGGAACTACTGTGACATTGGCTATTCCTCCAATATTTATAAAGGCGCGCACCTTTCCTTTTTTATGAAAAAGGAGATAGTCAGCGAGAGGAACTAAAGGCGCTCCCAAGCCTCCCGCAGCAATATCACTTGGACGAAAGTCACATACAGTTAAAATTCCCGTCCGGGCTGCTATTACAGCACCTTCGCCAATTTGCAAGGTGGAATTCACTCTTGGAAAATTTTGGCTAATATGATAGACCGTTTGGCCGTGAGAACCAAGGAAATCAATCTGCTTTACTGAACATCCCTTTTGGTTAAGGAAGTTCAATACTGCTGAGGCAAAAATCTCGCCCAGGATAAAATTCATCTCGCAGATTTCCGCGGCAGGGGCAGAATTAAGCTTCAAGATTCTTTTTCTAAGCGGAGATGGATAAGGGTAAGTAGCAAAGGCCAAAAGTTTTAGCTCACGAAAAAAACTGCGGCCCTTTATTTCCACTAAAGCAAGGTCCACGCCATCCCCAGAAGTTCCAGACATAAGGCCGAGGCCTACTCTTTTTTTCTTCTCCCTGATGCGCCATATTCTGGACCAAGCCACTCTTTCCATAATTCCTTCTTTTGGTTGATAAGTCTGCGGGCCTCTGTTTGGCTACAATTTTTTATGCCCATCACTATAGCTATTTTGGGAATATATCCTGCTTCTTGCAGTAATCTTTGAGCTTGCTTTAGTGAACATCCAAGAATTTGGACGACAATTTTTTCTGCTCTCCGCTTCAATTTTTGGGAAGCTGGTTTAACTTCGATCATTAAATTTTGGTAGACTCTGCCGAAAAGAATCATGGCGCCAGTGGAAATCATATTCAACACTTGCTTGGTCGCGGTACCTGCTTTTAGGCGAGTTGAACCTGCAATTATTTCAGGGCCAACTTTAGGGTTAATTAATATCCCTTCTTTAAAAGGAAGAAAAGGCCTGGACTGACAGGTAATAAAGAGACAGCGGGCACCCCGCTTATAAGCTTCGGTTAAAGCGGCGCGCACAAAGGGCGTTGTGCCCGATGCGCTTATGCCGCAGACGACATCCTTTTCCCCAACTCTGGCTTTTCTTATAGCTTGCCTTCCAGCAGCTTGATCATCTTCAGCCCCTTCTACTGCCCGCCAGAGGGCCTTTTTGCCTCCGGCGATAATTGCTTGCACTTTTGCCGCCGAAACATTAAAAGTTGGCCCGCACTCCACGGCATCCAGCATGCCTAAGCGGCCACTTGTCCCGGCCCCTACATAAAATAGCCTTCCTCCTTCCTTTAGGGCCCTATAAACTATTTCTATGGCCTGGGCAATTTTTTTAAGTTGAACGCGCACTGCTAAAGCAACTTTTTGATCTTCCCGATTCATTATCTCAGCTATCTTTAAAGCAGAGGCCCGGTCAATCTTTTGCCATGCGGGATTGGCCTTTTCCGTGATTAGGCTCACTAAACCTCCTAACTTTTTAATGTTTTATTCCCTACTTTATATTTTCCTCTTCTAATCAGCTCTTTTCCTAAAGCGTAAGCTTCAGCCAAGGCCGTGGGATGCTTGAGAATTTCTCCTTTTCCATCAATTCTTTGATAAAGGAGCGATTTATAAAAAACCATATCCAGGGCATCAAAAAAATATTTCATGGTTAAAAGAGGGCCATCAAAGACCTTATTCCCTCTTGATCCACCGACCGCCAAGAAGATTCCGAAGCGTTGTGGTTTATGAGGGGAAATGGGCTGTTTTAGTAAATATTTTTTGGCCCAAAAAGCTTGACATCGGTCAATAAAGGCTTTAGCGTGCGCGCTTACCGCATAGAAGAAAATGGGCGACGCCAGAGCAACCACATCCGCTTCGGCAAGTTTATCATAGAGCGGCTGCATATCATCGACAATGGGACATCGGCCATCTTCTTGACAGGCATAAATTTCTAAGCACGGGCTAATCTTGAGTTGCCGCAAAAAAATTTCTTCTACTTCTGCTCCTTCCTCTCGGCAAGCACGAAGAAACTCTTTGAGCAGCAGGTCGGTATTTCCTTCGCGACGCGGACTCCCATATATGCCCAAAACCTTCATCATTCTCCTCCTGTTTTTTAAACCTTAGCAAACTAAATCTCTTCTGCCAAGGGGGAAAAAATTCTGACTGTTTATCAATCATATTTTCTTTCGATTATGGCTCAGGTGCAAGGAGAATTGAGACCCTTTCCCTTCCGCCTGAATTATTAATGAGAGCAAATTATATTTTACTTCGTATTGTATCGTCTCAGAAATATATTGAATATGTTTTAAGTTCGGTTCTT
>FWPU01003439.1_pt1 | contig 38903 bp, 29 predicted proteins | sample 2228361 | NCBI WGS metagenome assembly FWPU01 (sample SAMEA103939777, study PRJEB20133) | metagenome | reverse complement strand
CATCCGCGCCGTTGGCGCCGACGAGAAAGTCGCCGTAGCCGTCGCCATTGACATCGCCCGCGCGCGCGACGGCGACGCCAGCGCTCTCGTAGCCCAGCGAACCATGTAACGCGATGCTGACCGTGCTCAGGCGCGCGTCGCGCGGCCAGGGCTGTCCGGCTGGCTTGCCGAAGATGAGGTACACGCTGCCCGCGCCAGGGAGCACATCGCTGTCGCCCCAGGCGCCGATCAGGATGTCGTCCACGCCGTCGCCGTTGACATCCCCCACGCCGGCGACGGAATAGCCGGCCAGGTCGAAGGCGTCGTCCCCTATGAACGAAGCGTCGGCGGCGCTGCCCAGCGAGACGTTCTGCGCCCATCCGCTCGCCTTGCCGAAGATCACGTACACTTTGCCAGCAGATGAACTGGCCTGCGGCGCGCCGATGAGGAAATCGGCCCGCCCATCCTGGTTGACATCGCCAGCCGCCGCGACGGCAAAGCCAGCGCTGTCGCCATTGGTCTCTCCTAAGAACGACGCATCGGCGTTGGCCAGGCTCTGCCGCATGGACCAGGGGCGGGCGTGGCCGAAGATCAGATAGGCCTTGCCCGCCTGGCTGCCAGCGTCGCCGTTGCTGGGCGCGCCGATCACAAGGTCGTCAAAGCCATCGCCATTCACATCCCCCACGCCCACCGCGCTCGTCCCCACCGCGTCGTTGGGATCCTCTCCCAGAAACGAGGCGTCGACGGCGGACAGGCTGGTATACTGCACGCCATCCCATCCGGTAGCCTTGCCGAAGATCAAATACACCTGGCCAGCGTCGTTCTCCTGGCTGAGCGGAGCAGTGATCAGAAAGTCCATGTAGCCGTCGCCATCGACGTCGCCAGCCGGCGCGACCACCGTCCCTGCTGCGTCTTGCTCCTCCTCGCCGACAAACGAGGCGCTGGCGACGTCTTCAATCGCCTGATTGACGCCATAATCGGCGAACACGGCGCTCGCCAGCAGCCCGATCACCAAGACTCCGATTATCGCTCGACGCACCATCGCCAACTCCTCGCGATCGCCCTCGCCCTTTGTCGCTCATGGCAAAAGCGACCGCTCATGCAGCAATTTCAGACGACGCCCAAGCGGTCCCGCATCGAATTCAAGGGGACGCCTTCTTCTGACCATAACATATGAGGCTGCGTCCTCAATGGGCTATTCTGGCTAGTACCCTGGCCTGAGATAGAGCCGGCCTGGAGCCTATCCGAAAAATTGTTCTGGCTGGTCAGGAGACCAGCCAGGGGCATGGGCAGGGCACCGTGCCAGGTTCAAGGTCTCATCGGCGAATCAGGTCTGCGCGATCAGGATGCCAACAGAAAGGGAAGAAACACGAGGGTGAGAAATTAGGAGGAAGGTCGTCCGCGCTATCTACAAGCAGACGCTACCCATGCTGCGTCGTGCGGAGAGGCCCTCACTTCGACAGCGGCCTCTCCGCACGATCACAACGATGCGATTCACGCCAATAGCAGATGAGGTCGCTCCACCAGCCGCTTCACTTGCTGCAAGAAGCGTGCAGCCGGCGCGCCATCGACCAGACGATGGTCAAAGGAGAGGCTGAGGACCATCATCTTGCGCAGAACGATCTGGCCGTCGCGCCCCACAGGCTTTTCGATGATGCGCCCCACCCCCAGGATGGCGCACTGGGGCGGGTTGATGATCGGCGTGAAGCCATCGATCTCGTACATGCCCAGGTTCGTGATCGTGAAGGTGCCTCCGGTCAGATCGTCCGGCTGGCTGCGCCCCTCTTTGGCGGCCTGCGCCAGGGTTGCGAACTCAGCGCTGATCTGGGCCAGCCCCTTCTTGTCGGCGTCGCGGATCACCGGCACGAGCAGGCCGCGCTCGGTATCGACCGCGACCGCGATGTGGATCGGCTCCAGGTAGTGGATCTCGTCCCCTACCTGGGTTGCATTCAGCGCTGGATGGTCGCGCAGCGCGCGCGCCACGATGGAGACCATGAGATCGTTATAGGAGACGGTGACGCCGTCATCCTTGAGCCGCGTGCGCAAGGCGACCAACTCCGTAGCATCGGCCTCAGTGAAGATCGTGACATGCGCCGCCGTAGCGACCGACTCGCGCATGCGCTGGGCGATGCGTCCGCGTATGCCGCGCAAGGGGACAACCTGACGGACGCCGCTGGGGGCAGCCGCGGGCGCCGCGGCAGGCGCCGACGGCGGCGCGGGAGCGACGACCTTCTGCGCCGCCCGCTCGACATCGGCTCTGGTGATGCGCCCGCCTGGCCCGGTGCCAACCACCTGGCTGAGATCGACCCCCAGATCGGCGGCCATACGCTGCGCCAGGGGACTGACCGGCGCGACTGGCTCTGCTACAGCAGGCGCGGCCGCCGCGCGCGCGGCGTAGGCCAACACATCGGCCTCGACGATGCGCCCTTCCGGCCCGCTGCCCAAAATGGCGGAGAGATCCGTCAGCCCAGCCTCGCGTGCCGCCTTGCGCGCGCGCGGCGAGGCGAAGATGCGCCCGCGCGCGCCGCCCGTCGGCGCTGGGGCAGGTGCAGGCGCGGGCGCCGCGGCCGGCGCCGTCGCCGCTGAAGGCGTGGGCGCAGGCGCAGGCACGGCGGCCTGCACGCTCAAATCTTCACCCGGCGCAGCGATAAACGCGACGCGCGTGACAACGGGGACCTCTTCCCCTTCCTGATACTCAACCTGGCGCAGGACGCCATCGGCGGGCGCCTCCACCTCGAATACCGCCTTATCCGTCTCGATCTCCAAAATAGGATCACCACGGCGGACCGCGTCTCCCTCTTTGGCCAGCCATCGCACCAGGCGCACCACTTCGACCGTCTGTCCTTGCTTCGGGATGATGACTTCTACTGCCATTGCCCAAGATCCTTTCCAGGTGTCTCCATCAACGGCGCCAGGGAAGAAGCGTCCCACGCTCTCCCCTCATCAGCACTCCAGAGCGCTTCATCCCGATTTGCCCAGGACCTGCAGGCAGCCGCGAACGATGGCTTGCGTGTTCGGGATCGCCAGGTCCTCGAGCACTTCCGCGCGCGGCACCGGCACGTCCGCCGCGGCCACGCGCACCATCGGCGCATCCAGCCAGTCGAACGCGACCTCGTTGACCAGGGTGATCAATTCGCTGATGAAGCTGTTGGTGCGATAGCCCTCGGTGACGCCGACGAAACGACCGGTCTTCTTGACCGAAGCGACGATGGCGTCCAGGTCAAGCGGGCGCAGGCAGCGCAGGTCGATGACCTCGGCGCTGATCCCCTGCTGGGCCAGCAACTCGGCGGCCTCCAGCGCCCGCAACACCATCCGCGAGTAGGTGACGATCGTGAGGTCCGTGCCTTCCCGCTTGACATCGGCCACGCCGAGCGGGATGGTGTAATCGTCCTCCGGGACCGGGCCTTTGGTGCCGTAGAGCATCTTGTGTTCGATGAAGAGGACGGGGTTCGGATCGCGGATGGCCGCCTTGAGCAATCCTTTCGCGTCGTAAGGGGTGGAGGGCATCACAACATAGATGCCCGGGAAGTGCGTCCACAACGCTTCCAGGCTCTGCGAGTGCTGGCCGCCGATCGCGCGTCCGGCGCCGCCCTCGCTGCGTAAGACCAGGGGAACGGTGGTCTTGCCGCCAAACATATAGCGGTTCTTGGCGCCCTGATTGGCGAGCTGGTCCATGGAGAGTGGGGTGAAATCGACGTACATGATCTCTCCCACCGGACGCATGCCCACCATCGCCGCGCCCACGCAGGCGCCAGCGATGGCCGCCTCGGAGATCGGCGTGTCGATCACGCGCCACTGACCGTATTTCTCGTAGAGGCCACGCGTGGCAGCGTAGGCGCCGCCGTAGAGGCCGATATCTTCGCCGATGAGGAAGACGCGAGGATCGCTGGCCATCTCCTGATCCATCGCTTCAGCCAGGGCCTGGGCGTAGGTGATCTGGCGTATCCCTGGCGTCGTGCGCACATGCAGGCGCAGCTCGCGCTCACGCTCGATCTCTTCGGCGGTCGGATGGATGTCGACGTACACATCCTTGTAAAGCTCGTCCGGCGGCGGCTCCGGCGACTGCAAGCCGAAGTCGACCGCCGCTTTCATCTTGGCCTCAGCCGCCGCATGCAACGCGTCGAACTCCTCCTGCGTCAACCAGCCCATGCCCATCAGGCGGTCCTTAAAGAGGCCGATCGGATCGCGTTGATCGCGGTAGAATCGCTCCTCTTCCTTTGTGCGGTACTTTTTGGGATCGGAACGCGAGTGGCCATAGTAGCGATAGGTCTTGGCCTCGATCAACGTCGGCCCCTCGCCGCGGCGCGCGCTCTCCACTGCCTCCTTGACCTTCTCGTAGACGGCGATCACATCCTGGCCGTCGACGACCTCGCCGTGAATGCCGTAGGCCTTCACGCGCTCGGCGACGTTGGGGACCTTGCTCGCCTTCTCCCAGGGCACCGACATAGCATAGAGGTTGTTCTCGCAGACGTAGACGACGGGCAGGTCCCAGATCGCGGCCATGTTCACTGCCTCGTGGAAGGCGCCGTTGTTGACCGCCCCTTCGCCGAAGAAGCAGAGGACGACCTTCTTCTCGCCGCGCAGCTTGATCGCCAGGCCAGCGCCCGTGGCGACGGGGATGTTGCCGCCGACAATGGCAGTGGCGCCCAGGTTTCCATGCTCGACGTCGGCGATATGCATGGAACCACCCTTGCCCTTGCAGTAGCCGGTTTGTTTGCCCATGATCTCGGCCATCATGCGGTTCATGTGCAACTGCTTGTCGGCAGAGGTCTTGGCGTGGCTGTCGCCGTGGGCATGGCAATGGCCATGGCCGCGATGGGTGCTCGTGATATAGTCATCGTCGTTGAGGGCAGCGATGGCGCCGACAGGCACCGCCTCTTGCCCCGCCGAAAGGTGCGACGCCCCCCTGATGATGTCGCGAGCCATCAGGTCGGACATGGTGTCCTCGAAGAGACGGATCTCGACCATCTGACGCAACATGTCCAGCGCCTGCTCGCGCGTCAGGCCCGCCAACGTCGACGCAGTGGATTGGGCCGCTTCAGCGACCTGTGTTTTGCTCATGATCATCTCCTTCGAACATGAAACGATTAACCAGTGACGATTGACCGGTTATGAGACGATTGACCAGTAACGATTAGTCAAGTTGGCGTAGGAAGCCATCCTCCTGCCTGCAATTGCTGGTAACGCGCCGCGATCAACGCGCCCAACTCGCCAAGGGGATCCAACCCGCATACTTCGGATAATACCCTTTCCAGGCCCTCATCGCGTAAGCGACGCTGCAATTCGACCGCGCTCGGATCCTCGGCGTCATCGAAGGTCAGCGCCGCAGCGGCGCCCCAGGCCAGAGCGTCCGGGTACACGCCATGGCGCAAGCACAGAGACGCCGCGCCGATCAGGCGATCGGAGGGCGCCAGTTTGCGCAGCGGATCGCGGGCCAGGCGTGCGATGGGGTCGCCCAGCCCGCGGTTGGCGAAGCGACGCAAGAGGTCGGCGACGTGGGCCTCGAGTTCGGCCGGGTCGAAGCCGTGCTCAGCCGTCAACGCCTGCGACGACTCGCGCATGGCGCGTTCGCACCAGGGGCGCACGGCGGGATCGGCCAGAGCCTGGTAGCCCAGCGTATGGCCACGGCGATAGCCCAGGTAGGCGAGCACAGCATGGCCTGCGTTATGAATGTAGAGTTTCCAGTCGACCCAGGCATGGAAACGATCGCGCGGCTCCAAACCAATGATCGAGGGGATTGGGCCGACGAAGCCGGCGCGGTCGACCGGCAGATGCCAGTATGGCTCGGCGATGATCAGCGTAGGGTCAGCGGCGCGCGCCTCAGGGGGAGGCAGCGTCTCCATGCGCGCGATCACAGCCATCACGAACCCGACGCGCTCGTTGAGGTACGCGTGCAGTTCGGGCGGCAGATGGGGGCGCACGAGGTCTCGCAAGATGGCATCGGCGCCCTTCAGATTCTCACAGAGGATGAGGTTGAGGGGGGCTTGCGGACGATCCCGCGCGCGTTCCGACAGGCCAGCCGCCAGCAGGGGCGCGATATGGGGCAACGCGCGCGCGCCGACGGCGGTGACGCCGATGTCGGCGGCAGCGACAGCCTGGGCGACCGCGGCGACGTCGCTGACGTGGACGGCGCGCGCCGGGCCGATCTGCAGGTCTTCGCTGCGTTCATCGTCGGCCAGGCGGAGCGTATAAGCGCCGCGCGCGTTGATCGCTCGCACGATCCGTTCATCGATGTCGACGAACGTCAGAGCATAACCCGACTGGCTCAAGAGGTGGCCCAGGAATCCCCGGCCAACGTTGCCAGCGCCGAAGATCACCGCGGAGCGGCTTTCTGCACGAAGCATGGTCAAGTTGCGTCCATCCCCTCGCCCGCTCCTCTGGTTGGTCGACAGCGGCACGCGGCGCGAGGGCCCTTCGCCGAAAGATTAGCGCCTGCTATTCGATAGCGCTGGCTCATTATATCCGCGTTGACCTCGATGGCAAGGGTTCGTGGAGACGTTGCATGCAACGTCTCCACTACTTCGGCGCCGCCCCGCTGTCGATGATGACGTTCGTAGGGGACGTTGCGTGCAGGGGACGTTGCGTACAGGGGACGTTGCGTGCAACGTCCCTACACACTATGATAGAATCTAGCATTCTGGCAAGAGCGAGGACAAGCATGGACACGCAATCTCTGACGACAGCGGAATGGGAGGCGCTGCGCCGCCTCCCGACGCCAGCGGTCGCCAACGCGATCGAACTGTTCGACGTGCGCCCGCGCACGGCGGGCTTCATGAGTCCCGAGGTGCACGCGATCTTCCCGACGTTGCCGCCCATTCTGGGGTACGCGGCGACGGCGCGCGTCGTCGCCGCGCACGAGGCGGGCGCGCGTGGGCCAGCCTCACGCGCTGACTATTGGCGCTATCTGGAAGCGAGCGCGCCGCGACCCTTGATCGCCGTCGTCGAGGACCTCGACGATCCACCCACGATCGGCGCCTTCTTCGGCGAGGTGAACTCCAACATCCATCGCGCGCTCGGTTGCGTGGGCGCGATCACCAACGGCGGCATCCGCGACCTCGACGAAGTGGAGGCGCTCGCCTTCCCGATCTGGGCAGGCAGCGTGATCGTCTCTCATGCCTACGTCCACCTGGTCGACTTCGGCGTCCCCGTCCGCGTGGGCGGCCTCGTTGTTCGGCCGGGGGACCTGTTGCTGGCCGATCGCCATGGCGTCATCCAGGTCCCACATGAGCTGGCGCGCGAGATCCCAGCGGCTGTCCGCAAGATCGAAGCGCGCGAGAAGGCGATCATTCGCTACTGTCAAGAGCCTGGCTTCACGGCGGAGGGCCTGGCCGATCTGGTCGCTCGCCTGTGAGGATTGGGGAGGAGCGCGGCGGCCGACGAATGTAGCCCGCACGACCTGGCGTTGACGCAGGGAGGCGGCGACCTATCATTGGAGGGAGAGCGTATGCCTACGATGGCGGCTGAAGCCTTGACCGATTTCGTGCAACGTCTCTTCGCGGCAGCAGGCGCGCCGTCAGAGATCGCGCGCTTCGTCGCTGCGTCGCTGGTGGCCAGCGATCTGGCCGGCCACGAGTCGCATGGCGTGGTGCGCGTGATCCAGTATCTGGAGAGCATCGACGCTGGCCAGCTATTGCCTGCCGCCGAGCCGACCATCGAGCGCGAGACGCCGACGACGGCCGTGGTCGACGGCCATTGGGGCTTTGGTCAGGTGACTGCGCGCTTCGCCATGGAAACCGCCATTGCCAAAGCGCAAACCCAGGGGATCGCCGCCGTCGGCGTGCGCAACTGCAACCACATCGGCCGCGTGGGAGAATGGACACAGATGGCTGCGGACCAGCAGATGATCGGCCTCGGCTTCTGCAACGGCGGGCGGCCCGGCGGCGCGGTGGCGCCCTATGGGGGCCGCGCGCGCCTGCTCGGCACCAACCCGATCGCGGCGGCGCTGCCGGTAGCCGGACAGCCACCGCTCGTGATCGACTTCGCCACGAGCGCCGTCGCCGAAGGCAAGATACGCATTGCCCATCACCGTGGCAAGTCGTTGCCGACGGGATGGATCTTGGGGCCGAACGGGGAGCCGAGCACAGACGCGCACGATTTTTACGCGGGCGGGATGCTCCTGCCCGCCGCAGGCCACAAGGGCTATGGCCTGTCTATGCTCATGGAGTTCCTGGGAGGAATCCTGGCCGGACGGGGTTGTCCGGCATTGCCCGGCTTCGTGACCGGCAACGGCGTCCTGTTCATCGTCCTGGCGATCGAGCCGTTTCGACCATTGGTGGACTTTCTAAACGACGCGGCGGCCCTCTGCGCGCAGGCCAGGGCCACGCCGCCCGCCGCGGGCCACGCTGAGGTGCTCCTTCCCGGCGAACCGGAACGGCGCACGATGGCGCTGCGCCAGGCTGCAGGGGTCGTCGTCGACGCGACGACGTGGCAGGAATTGATGGCCGCCGCCGACAAATGGCGGGTAGAGACGTTGCATGCAGGGTAGAGACGTTGCATGCAGGGTAGAGACGTTGCATGCAGGGTAGAGACGTTGCATGCAACGTCTCTACCCCACAATGGGGTTGGACAAAGCCCCTTCGTTCAGGTAGAATCGGCCAGCTTGCATGTTCAGGAGGAGGGATCGGTGTCCGCGCAGGAGGAGTTGGCCAAAATCGCTGCTGAGGTGAACGCTTGCACCCTTTGCCCGCTGGCCAAGGGACGCACCCATGCCGTGCCCGGCGAAGGCCCTGCCGACGCTGAGATCATGTTCATCGGCGAAGGGCCAGGGTTCCACGAAGACCGCCAGGGCCGGCCGTTCGTGGGGGCTGCCGGACAATTTCTGGAGGAGCTGCTCGCCAGCGTCGGCCTCAAACGCCAGCAGGTGTTCATTGCCAACGTCGTCAAGTGTCGCCCACCTGGCAACCGAGATCCCCTTCCCGAAGAGCTGGCCGCCTGCCGTCCCTACCTGGACCGCCAGATCGAGGCGCTGCGCCCCAAGGTGATCGTCACGCTGGGCCGCTACTCGATGGCGCGCTACTTCCCGACGGCCTCCATCTCCCAGATCCACGGCCAGCCGCGACGCGTAGGCGACTTCTATGTCCTGCCCATGTTTCATCCGGCGGCCGGGCTGCACCAGCCGCGCTGGCGCCCCGTGATCGAAGAGGACTTCAAGAAGCTACCGGCGCTGCTGGCAGAGGCGCGGCAACTGCGCGCGCAGCCCGCGCCCAGGGCCGAAGAGAAGGGGCCGGACGCGCCGGACGATCAATACCAGCAGTTGAGCCTGTTCTGATGAGCGAAGGGGTGTTGCGCGTCGTCCCCCTGGGAGGGGTCGGCGAGATCGGCAAGAACATGATGGTCCTCGAGTACGACGAGGACCTGATCGTCATCGATGCGGGCCTGATGTTCCCCGACGCCGACATGCCCGGCATCGACCTGATCATCCCGGACATCGACTACCTGGTCGAACGACGCGACCGTGTGCGCGGCCTGATCCTCACCCACGGCCACGAGGACCATATCGGCGCCATCCCTTATCTCTTGCCTCAGATCGACCTGCCAATCTATGCCACCCGACTGACGCGCGGCCTGGTCGAGGTCAAACTGCGTGAGCACCACCTCTTGCGGCAGGCCGATCTGCACACCATCACGGACGCTGACGTCCTGCACCTGGGCGCCTTCACCGTCGAGTTCTTCCACGTCTGTCACAGCTTCCCCGATGCATTGGGCGTGATCGTGCGCACGCCAGTGGGCATCGTGGTCCACGCCACCGACTATAAGTTCGACCCCAATCCGGTCGACGGCCGGCCAACGGACGAGGCCAAGCTGGCGCGCGTGGCCGACGAGGGGGTGCTCCTGCTTATGTCCGACTCGACCAACGCCGAGGTGGGAGGATACACGCCCTCCGAGCAGGAGATCGGCGCGACCTTCGATCGGCTGCTGGCGACGGCGCCGGGCCGCGTCATCGTCGCCTCGTTCGCTTCCAACCTGTCGCGCATCCGCCAGTTGATCGAGCTGGCGCGACGTCATGGGCGACGTACCGGGATCATCGGTCGCAATATGGTGAGCAACGTGCGCATGGCGATCGAGCTGGGGTATCTGGAGCTTGACGCGAGCGAGTTGCTGACCGCAGAAGAGATGGACAGCCTGCCCGCGCGCGAGGTGGCGATCCTTTGCACGGGCAGCCAGGGGGAGCCAACCTCGGCGCTGGTGCGCATGGCGATGGGGGAACATCGTCAGGTGCGCATCCGGCCCGGCGACACAGTGGTGCTCTCAGCCACGCCGATCCCCGGCAACGAGGAGATGATCCACCGCACGATCGACAATCTGTTCCGCCAGGGGGCCGACGTTTGCTACGACGAATTGGTGGATGTGCACGTCTCCGGCCATGGCAGCCAGGAGGACCATCGCAGAATGCTCTCGCTGGTGCGGCCGCGCTTCTTCGTGCCCATCCACGGCGAGTATCGCCACCTCGTGTTGCACAGCCGGCTGGCCATGGCGCAAGGCATCCCGCCGGAGCGCGTCTTCGTCATCGAAAGCGGGCAGGTATTGGAGTTGGGCGCCGATTGGTGTCGCCTCGCCGAGCGGGTGACGGAGGGGCACGTCCTCGTCGATGGCTTTGCCGTGGGTGGGCTGAGCCAGGTTGTGCTGCGCGATCGCAACCACCTCGCCCGCGATGGCTTCGTTGTGGCCATCGTCACCCTCGACGAGACGACCGGACGCATCGTGACGCCGCCGGAGATCCTGACGCGCGGCTTCGTCTACGCCCAGGAAGAGCAAGATTTCGTGGAGATGGCCAAACAACAGATCGAGCATGCCGTTGCCAACGGCTATCCCCGCGCCGCCATCGCCGCCAAGATCCGCGACACCCTGGCGGAACTATGCTATGAAGAGACGCGCCGACGGCCGATGATCCTGCCAGTCGTGCTCAACATCTGATTCAGACCTCTCCTCCCCCACCTGAAGCCCGATACGCTCGCCCAGCCAATCATCCTTGCCATAGAAACGCGGAAAGTACAAGGGAAAGGGGGAAAGTTCGTGGCTGGCCTTCCGGCATCGGATAAATCCGGCGCCGTCGTTGCGCTTACGCGAGCGCGCAAACCCGCGGCGCGGGTTTGCGCATGGCCAGCCGTCCGTTTCAACGGATGGCGTTGTTACGTTCCGGCGTAAGGCGCGGGATGGCGGCTACACGAGCGAAACGCCTGCTATGGTATAATAGGCAACATCGTGCACAATAATTAGGTAGAGACGTTGCAATGCAACGTCGGTAGAGACGTTGCATTGCAACATCGGTAGAGACGTTGCAATGCAACATCGGTAGAGACGTTGCAATGCAACGTCTCTACAGCCCGATACAGGAAAAGAAACGCATGTTTCGTTCTTTGCTTCAGAAAGTCATAGGCGATCCGAACGCGCGCGAGATCAAGCGGCTGCAACCGCTGGTGGACCAGATCAACGCGTTAGAGTCCGAGATGGAGCGCCTGCCCGACGACGCGTTCGCGGAGATGACCGAGCAGTTCCGGCGGGAGATTCGCGAACAGACCGCCAGCCTGCGCGCAGAGGTCGACGCGGCGCGTCAGGAAATGGACGCCGCGCAAGGGGCGGAGGCATACGAGCAAGCTCGCCGCGCCTTCAAGGAGGCGGATACAACGCTGCGCCAGGCCGAGGGCGCCGTCATGGACCGCCTCCTGCCACGCGCGTTCGCTGCCGCACGCGAGGCGGCTCGCCGCACGATCGGGCTGCGTCACTTCGATGTGCAACTCATCGGCGGCATCGTCCTCCATCAGGGCAAGATCGCCGAGATGAAGACGGGCGAAGGCAAGACCCTGGTCGCCACTTTGCCCCTTTATCTGAATGCGCTGGCCGGCCGCGGCGTACACCTGGTCACTCCCAACGACTATCTCTCCAAGGTCGGCGTCCAGTGGATGGGGCCGGTCTATCATCTGCTCGGCTTGAGCGTGGGCGTCATCCAGTCCGCGGCCGCCAACCCGGAGCTGGGATCGTTCCTCTTCGATCCCGATTATCCGGCGCAGGACGACCGTTTCCGCCTGCTGCGACCCTGCCCGCGCCGCGAGGCATACGCAGCCGACATCACCTACGGCACCAACAACGAGTTCGGGTTCGATTATCTGCGCGACAACATGGTGACCGATCTGGCGCAGTGCGTCCAGCGCGAGCTGTATTATGCGATCGTCGACGAGGTGGACAACATCCTGATCGATGAGGCGCGCACGCCGCTCATCATCTCCGGCGCGGCCCAGGAGTCGTCGGACAACTATCGCCGCTTCGCAGAACTGGTGCGCCGGCTGCGTCCCAACGAGGATTACACGGTCGATGAGAAGCTGCGCATCGTGACCCTGACCGAAGAGGGGATCGCTCGCATCGAGGGATGGCTGGGCATCGACAACCTCTACGCGCCCGAACACTACGACCTGACTCCCTACCTGGACAACGCCCTGCGCGCCCATGTCCTCTACAAGGCCGATCGCGACTACATCGTGCGCGATGGCGAGGTCATCATCGTCGACGAATTCACCGGGCGCCTGATGCATGGCCGCCGCTACGCCGAAGGCCTCCATCAGGCCATCGAAGCCAAAGAGGGCGTGCGCGTCCAACAGGAATCGCTGACGCTGGCCACGATCACGTTCCAGAACTACTTCCGCATGTACTACAAGCTGGCGGGGATGACCGGCACAGCGGCCACCGAGGCCGAAGAGTTCGGCAAAATCTATAATCTGGACGTGGTGTGCATCCCGACGCACCGCCCGATGATCCGCGTCGACCACCCCGATCAGGTTTACAAGAGCGGAACCGCCAAGTTCAACGCCGTAGTCGAAGAGATCATCCAGTGTCATCAGCGTGGACAGCCGGTCCTGGTGGGCACCGTGGCGATCGAGACCTCGGAGATGCTCTCCAATTTGCTGAAGCGACGCGGCATCCCGCACGAAGTGCTCAACGCCAAGCAACACGAGCGCGAGGCGGGCATCGTCGCGCAGGCCGGACGCACCGGCGCTGTGACGATCGCGACCAACATGGCCGGCCGCGGCGTCGATATCCTGCTGGGCGGCAACCCGGAAGGGCTGGCGCGCGAACGGCTGCGCCGCAAAGGGGTCGATCTGACCCAGATCCCGCAAGGACAATGGGCCGAAGCGGTAGAAATGCTGCGGCGCGGCGAGGACCCGACCACTCGCTTCACCGATGAGTGGGCTGCCGTATTGGCCGAGGCCACGCGCGAATGCGCCGCCGACCGTGAGCGCGTGGTCGCCGCCGGCGGCCTGCACATCGTCGGCACCGAACGCCACGAGGCGCGACGCATCGACAACCAGTTGCGCGGCCGCGCGGGCCGTCAAGGAGACCCCGGCTCTTCGCGATTCTTCGTCGCCCTCGATGACGACCTGATGCGACGTTTCGGCGGCCAGAGCATCGCCAACATTATGGAACGACTGGGGGTCGATGAGAACATCCCCATCGAACACAACATGGTGTCCAAGGCCATCGAGAACGCGCAGATCAAGGTCGAAGGGTATAATTTCGACCTGCGTAAGCACGTTCTGGAGTACGACGACGTCGTCAACACGCAGCGCGAGGTCATCTACGCGCAGCGGCGACGCATCCTTTCCGAAGCCACGATGCAGCCGACGATCATGGGGATGATCGAGGAGGAGATCCGCTCTCTCGTGAATGCCCATACGGCCAGCCCGTATCGTGAGGAATGGGATCTCGAAGGGTTGCACCGCGCCGTTCAGCAGATCTTCGCGCTGCCAGCGACGGAGACGGCCGCGCGCTGGCGCGACCTGACCGCGCCGCAAATCGCGGAGCGGCTATGGACTCTGGCGCAAGAAGCATATGCCGAGAAAGAACGCTCCCTGGGCGCCGAGACGATGCGCCAGATCGAGCGGTTGGTGATGCTGCAAGCTGTCGACAACCGTTGGGTGCGCCACCTGACCGACCTCGACGCGCTACGCGAGGGCATTGGGCTGCGCGCTTATGGGCAGGTCGATCCCCTGGTCGCCTATAAGAAAGAAGCTCACGAGATGTACCAGGGATTGCTGGCGGACATTCAGAGCGATATCGTGCGCCGAATCTACCATGTCGAGCTGATGCGCGAGCCGTTGCCAGTCGCGTTCCGCGGCCGCATGGTGGCTCATCGCGGGGACATGGCCCAACAGGCAGCGCCGCAGCCCGTGCGCAGCCGTCCTACCGTCGGCCGCAACGATCCCTGCTGGTGTGGCAGCGGCAAGAAATACAAACATTGCCACATGCGGCAGGATTCGCTCGGCGAAAGCGGCGCGGCGCCGGCTGCGATCGCGACGGCCACCGCAGCGCCGCCAGCGAGGGATGGGCGCGCGCATAAGCCGAAACGCCGCTAGCCGTCCTTCGCGGCGCGGCGACTGACCGGAGAGGGGGCCTGGCTACCCCTTCTCGGGCACGTGGGAGGCGACTCCGACCTATGTTAGCCTCTGTCGCCCCGGACGCGCGGGATACGCATCGTTCGTCGGATCCTTTCTCTTCCGTTGACCTTCCTATCACCCAGTTTTTCGCCTGGCAACAAGCGGCCCTGGCAGCCCTCGACCAGACCCTCTCCGACCTGCAGGCCACCGCTGGCGCGCTGTATGTGGCCGATCATGAGCACGCGACCTTGCAGTTGGTCTGCCAACGTCGGGTGGCGCCAGCGTATTTGGCCGCCTACGCCACGTTGCCGTTGGCGGACAGCGTGATCGGAGAGACGACCATGCGGCGCCAGCCCCGCTATGTGCGGGCGACAGAGGCCGCTTTCGAGGAGGCCGGCCTGGCGCACGCGTTCCCCAACGCCGCAGCGGCGCTCATCGCGCCGCTCAGGCTCGCAGCGGACGCCGATGGCGCGTTGGTCGTCGGCGGCACGGCCATGGATGAGGCAGAAGCGTTGACGATCGCTCCGGCCGCCATCAAGCCCCTGGCCTCGATTGTGCATGACCTCCGACTCTCGTCGCAGATCGAGAGGCGCAGGCGCGAGTTCGACCTCCTCTTGCAGAGCAGCTACTCGTTGACGGCTCCTGGCGCCATCGATGAGGCGTTACACCGCCTGGCTCAGGAGCTGGCTGAAGGACTGCCCGTAACCGCGTGTCGGGTGCTGCTGTGGGATCGACAGACTCAGCAGTTGCACACGCGAGCAGCCTATGGATTACGCGAGATCTCCTGGACAATCGCCGACGATCAGCCTATCCCTCTCAGCGCCTCGCCCTGCGCGTTCCTAGCGATCACCGAGGGACAGGTGGTGGTCGCTCGCCGCAATGCGACAGCCGCCCAGGCCGACGATATCCTGATCGAACCTCTCCTGGAATCCGATCCGATCGCCCATCTTTTCCTCGACGTGCAATCGAGCGCCCTGATCCCCTTCGCCCATGAAGGCCAGATGCTCGGCCTGATCGCCCTGGGGGAGCAGCGCGCCTGGGAGCGGACGGCCTTAACGTCCAACAAGATTCGCATCTGCCAGGCGCTGGCCAACCAGGCGGCGATCGCGATCCAGAACGCGCGCCTGCTCGAGGCGGAACAGCGCGCGCGCCGGCTAGCCGAGACGTTGCGCGAGGTCGCCGCCGTGTTCAACGCCGCCTCCGATCTGCCCACGGTGCTCGATCTGGCTCTGGCGTACCTTGAACGCGTGCTGTCATTCGAGTCAGCCTCTCTCTTGCTTCTGCAACGGGGGGCGGACGGGAAGGAAGCCCTGAGCATCCGGGCCGCGCGCGGCTTCCCCCAAGGCCTGAACCTGATCGGCTATTCCTTCTCGAAGGCCGACTTTGGCGCCTTCTTCGAACAATCGCCGCCGGCGCCGATGATCCTCGACGAGCCGCAACAGCGCGCCGACTGGGTCCCAATCGTGGGCACTGAATACATCCGCTCCTGGCTGGGCGCGCCATTGGTCGTCCACGCGAGCGGCGAACAACGCCTGATCGGTATCCTCGCCGTCGATAGCGCGCGCCCCCATGCCTTTACTCCCGAGGACGCCAGCGTCGCAGTCGCCTTCGCCCATCAGGCAGCCGCCGCCATCGAGCGCGCGCGCCTCCACGCCGAGGCCCAACAGCGCGTGCACGAGCTGTCGGCGCTGACTCAGGTCAGTGAAGCCCTGCACCAGGCGATCGATCTGGACAAGGCGCTGGTAGCGGTCCTCGACGCCGCCTTCGCTCTGGCCAGCCAGCAGATGGCCTGCATCTTCCTCGTCTCCCCTGGCGCCCAGACGTTGCGGATCGCCGCGGCACGCGGCCTGGACCAAGACCGCATCCTCGCTTTCAACCAGCGGCGCTGGCCAGCGTCGCTCGGGCCGATCGGAGAGGCGTTGGGCAGCAGCCGAGTCGTCGTCTCAGCCACCCCGCACAGCGATCCTCGCGCCGAGCATCTGGGCGGCCTGCTGCCAGCGGAAGCTGCCTTCTTCCCCATGGTCAGCCCAAGCGGCCCCATCGGCGTCCTCGCGATCGATCGCGCGCCGGATCCGGCGACGACGCGCCTGTTGGGAGCGATCGCCACCGTGGCGGCGACGGCAATCGAAAAGCTGCGCCTGTTCGAGGACCAACAGCGTCGCGCTTTACAGTTGCAGATCATCCGCGAGGTTGCGGAACGATTCCTCTCGATCCTGGATTCCCAGGCCCTCTTGCGCGAGGTGGTTCACCTGATCCAATCACGTCTCGGCTACAGCGAAGTCAGCCTGTGGCTGCGTCACGAGGCGCAACCGATCGTGTTCCTGAGCGCGGCGGCTGGCGACTACGAGCCGATCGAAGGCAGCCTTCAGCAGCCGATCGATTCCTCCAGCATCGTCGGATGGGTGGCCGCTCACGGAGAGCCGTTGCTGGTGAATGACGTGACACAGGAACCACGCTTCCGCTTCGACGCCCATCTTGCCGCCACCTGCGCCGAATTGGCCGTGCCCTTGCGACTCGCCGACACGGTGATCGGCGTTCTCGACGTTCAAGCCGATCAACCATACCTGTTCGACCAGGATGATCTGTTCATGCTCCAAGCGCTGGCCGACCAGACCGCGATCGCGTTGGAGAACGCACGGCTGTACGCCAACGAGCGCGCCCGCGTCGCCGAGCTGGACCGCGCCTACAGCGAGTTGCGCCAGCTCGATCGTTTGAAGGACGAGTTCGTCCAGAACGTCTCTCACGAACTGCGCACGCCCCTGACGTTCGTCAAAGGGTATATCGAGCTGCTTCAGGACGAGGTGCTGGGCGAGTTGACCCCCGCGCAACGCGATGCGTTACAGATTGTGGCAGAGCGGACCGACTTCATCATCCGTCTGGTCAATGACATCGTCTCGTTCAAGAAAGCGGAGCTGGACATGCTCAAGCGCCGACCGCTCTCCCTCGTTGCGCTCGCGCGCGCCTGCGTGCACAGCGCCGAGGTGACGGCTCACAAGGCCGGTTTGAAGTTGGAGCTGCTCTGCCCGCAGGATTTGCCCGATGTGTGGGGGGACCCAGAGCGTCTGGGCGAAGTGTTCGACAACCTGATCGGCAACGCGATCAAGTTCAGCCCCGATGGCGGCGCCATCGTCGTCCATCTTTACCAGGACGGCGCCTACGTGCGCGTCGATGTGACCGACCAGGGGATCGGCATCCCCGCCGACAAGCTCGACTTGATCTGGGAACGCTTCTACCAGGTCGATGGCTCGACGCGGCGGCGGTTCGGCGGCGCCGGCCTGGGCCTGGCGATCGTCCGTCGCATTGTGCAGGCGCACGAAGGCAAGGTGTGGGTGACAAGCCAGGAAGGCAAGGGGAGCACCTTCTCGTTCGCGATCCCGATCTACGTCCCCGGCCAAGAAGGGGCCTTGAAACCTTGAGCGGCTTCTGACGTACAGACTCTACAAGGAGCGGAAGCCAGTGACAGACCTGTATCCTTGCGTGACTCGCGAGCAAGAGAGCGCCGAGCTTTTCGGTTTCATCGGCCGCCTGGAGCCGTGCTCACTGATTGGCATTAGCAACGTAGGCAAGTCGACCCTCATGCGCTTGCTGTGCGATCCCGAAGTCCAGCGCCGCCATCTGGGCGCAGGCGCCGAACGTCTGGCGCTGATCTACATCGACTGCAATCGCATGTTGGAGATGAGCGACCAGGGATTTTATGAGCTGGTCCTGCGCTGCACTCTGGATCAGTTCGCGGAGCTGGGCGAGCGGAGCGATCTGAAGGCGTCCGTGCGCGCCGCCTATGAGGCGCTGGTCAGCCCTCCCAGCCCTTTTCATGTTCCGCTCAGCTTCAATCAAGCGATCACGGCCCTGACCTCCTATCCGGACCACCAACTCGTCTTCCTCTTCGACGAGTTCGATTCGCCGTTGGCGCAGATCGAGGGGCGTTTGTTGCTGAATCTGCGCGCCCTGCGCGACCAGTATCCCGGTTGCCTGACCTACGTGACCGCCACCGATCGTCGGCTCAGCGAGATCCGCAACGACGAAGAGGTAGCCGAGTTCAACGAACTGTTCGCTCACCATCGCTACTACCTGGGCCCCTTCAACGCCATAGACGCCCGCTGTTTCATCGCCGATTTCACGCGACGTGAGCCGGTCACCTTCGATGAGGCCGACATCGCGTTCATCCTGGAGTGGTCGGGCGGCCATCCCGGCCTGCTGGAGGCCGTCTGCCGTGAGCTGGGCGCCGTCACGGGCCAGCCCATCCGCGATCCAGTCCAAAATCGGATCATTCACCGCCAGGTGGCCGAACGCCTGCCCTCCAGCCTCAACGTGCGCTCGGAGTGTACGAAGATCTGGCGCAACCTCGATCCCAGCGAGCAGGCCGCCTTGCTGGCTTTGGGCGCGCCCGACCAGCAGATCGACGCGGCCGCCCTGGCCTCATTGGAGCAGAAGGGGGTCCTGCGCGGCAATCACGAGGAACACCGGCTGTTCGCGCGCGCCTTCAGCGACTTCGTGCAGCGCCAGCGTCTGCTCCAGCGAACCGAGACGCGCGGGATCGTCGTCGACGTCGACGCGGGCGAAGTCTATGTGGATGGCCGCCCGACGCCTCCCCTGACCAATCTCGAATATCGCCTCCTCTTGCTCCTCTACGGCCACATGGGCAAGATCTGCGACAAGTACCAGGTGGTGCAGGCGGTCTGGGGCGAAGCGTACCTGGACGAGGTTGATGACGCGCGCATCGAGAAACTGGTCAGCCGGCTGCGCCAGAAGATCGAACCGGACCCCATGAACCCGCGCTACCTGCTCACCATCCGCGGCCGCGGCTATCGACTGGTTGGGGCTTAGGGGCAGGCTACACCCCCAACGGTTCTGGCTGGTCTCCCGATCAGCCAGGGGCACGGTCAGGAGACCGTGCGAAACTTTTCGGATAGGGGCTTAGGGGCAGGCTGCGCCCCCTTTTGTCAGACGGCTGTCGGCTGCTGGTCATGCGGCGACGCCCGACGGCGCGACAATCGAGCCATGGATGTCAGCCAGAGATTTTCTGACGATTCACCATACGAAGGAGGGGTTCCATCATGGCTTCCCTGTTGGAGAAAGTCGACACATTGATCCGAGCGAACCTGCACGCGCTGGTCGATCGCGCGTTGAAGGCCAATTCGCTCGCCGTCATCGATCAGTACGTACGCCAGATCGAGGACAACATCGAGGAGCTGGAGGATGCCGCCGCCACGGTCGGCGGGCAAGTCAAGACCCTGAAGCGCAAGACCGAGGAGTATACCGGCAAGGTCAACGAACTCGACCGCAACATCGACATCTTCCTGCGCGAGGGACGTGAAGAGTTGGCGCTGGCCGCCCAGAGCAAGCTCAACTCGACGCAACGGCTGCTCGACAACTACAAAGAGCAACTGGCTCGCCAGGAGGCCGAGTATCAGAAGCTGCTCGACGCCAAGCTCAAGCTCGAAGCGCGGCTGACGACCGTCAAACAGGAGCGTGAGGAACTGCAGGCCCTCCTCGACCTCGCCAAGTCCAAGGAGATCACTGTCCAGACGATCAAATCGCTGGACGACCTGGTCGGCGTCGGCGACTCGGACATCGCGCGCGTGGCGGAAAGCGTGCGCGCACGCCTCGACAAGGCCCAGGCTCAATCCGAGATGTACGCGCAGCGCCTGGACGCCCAGATGGACGAGGTGCTGGAGCGCGACAAGCTGGAAGCGCAACTGGCTGAGCGCAAGAAGAAGCTGGGGATATAGGGGCGAATCAGCGAGGGGGCGAGTCAGCGAGTAAGAGGGATGACATGGCGGCTCCGCTCCTGCGTTTCTCACCTCTTTGGCGCCCCTTCTCCTCGCTGATTCGCTCTCCTCTCGCCCTTCCATTGGCACGCTTCTTCGCTCACTCCTCTGCTCGGAAAGGCCGTGCATGAACCGGACACGCATCGTCTTCTTTAGCATAGTCGTCCTGGCGCTGGCGATCGTGGGGGCGTCGCTGGTATGGCGGTCGCTGAATCAGCCGCAGCCGCTGACGGTGACGCCGCGCGGCCCGATCCAGGTGCGCGTCCTCACCGCGCTGCCTGTGGAACCGTGGGTGCGCGAGGCGGCTCGCCAATTCAACGAGAGCAAACGCGAGCTGGAAGGGGAACCGATCCAGGTCGAGGTGATCGCCATGGACGGCCTGGCAGCCCTGGGCAAATGGGATCGCGATGAGTTCGGCGTCATCGGCGAGCGGGCGATCGAGGATCTCACGGCCCAGGAACGGGCGCGGCTGGCGCGCTTCCCAACCGTCTGGATCCCCGATTCGCGCTACCTGGTCGAGCTGGCCAACGCCTCCTACAAAGAGCGCCTGGGACGTGATGTCTTCCTGACCGATGGCGAGTACCGCGCGCGGCCGATCGCGATCTCCCTCTTCGCATGGGGCATCTACGAAAGCCGCGCCCAAGTGCTGCAGGCGCGCTTCGGCGAGATCGGCTGGAAGAGCATCCATGACGCCGCCATCGCTAAGGGGGGATGGCCGGAGCTGGGCGGCCAGCCTGAGTGGGGGTTCTTCAAACTGGTCGTGCCGAACCCGCGCAAGAACGTGGGCGGCCTCGCCGCCATGATCGCCGCCGCCGGCGAATACTATGGTCGGCCGGACATCACCACCGCCGACGTCACCGCGCCGGAATTCCAGCGCTGGCTCAAAGAGCTGATGGGCGCCGTCACCGACGTCAGCGGCGGCAGCGCCTACACCGCTGAGGACTTCGCTCTCTTCGGTTACTCCGTGGGCGACGGCGGCCAACTCCTGGAGAGCGACCTGCTCACAAATATGGCGGGCATCCAGACGCGCTGGGCAGACCCCTTACGTATCTACTATCCGCAGTACGTGACGTGGTTCGACTTCCCGTTCACCGTGTGGGTGGGGCCAGAGACGACGGCGCTCGAGAAGAACGCGGCGCTCGAATTCCAGCGTTTCCTGCTCTCCGCCGATGTGCAGCGCCAGGCGGTGGCCTTTGGGCTGCGCCCGGCCAACCCCGAGGTGCCCGTCAGCGGCGAAGATAGCCCGTTCACACGCTACGAGGCGCAAGGGGTGCGCTCCGTGGTCCCCCGCAGCGACGCCATGCGCTCCCCCGATCGCGAGGTGCTGTTAGCCCTCTTGCGCTGGTTCGATCTCAACGTGGCGCAGAGGTAGGCCGATGAACGCACGCACGCGCGCCGCACGCCGGTCGGTCCGCTCGGGCGCCCGGCGCAACTGGATGCTAGCGCTCGCGCTCGGAGGCGGGCTGCTGGTCGCCTGCTGCGCCCTGCTTATTGCGGTGTGGGCGATCAGCCGCTCGCCGGCGTCAGTCTCCTCGACAGTTGTCGCACGCGATCCTACGTCGGCGACGCTGGTGGTCGCGGTCTCGCCGGAGAAAGCGACCTTCTTCGCCGACCTGGTCCGCCAGTTCAATGAGCGCCGGCTGCGCACGCCCGACGGCAAACTGATGGCGGTGGAGACGCGCGCCCTCGACCCCGACGCGATGATCGAGGCTGCCCTGGAGCAGCCCGATTTTCAGGCGATCCATCCCGATTCCTCGCTGTGGATCGATCAGCTCGACCGCGCCTACGCGGCGCGCGTCGGCCAGGAAGGGGAACTGATCGCCCCGCGCCTGGTCGCCGACACCGTGCGCTACGCCGTCACCCCGATCGTCATCGCCGCGTGGGAGTCCACAGCGCGCGAGCTGGGGTGGCCCACGCGGGCCGTAAGCTGGCGCGATCTCCAGCAGAAGGCGCAGGCCGACCCCAACTTCAAATGGAACCACGCCTCGACCAGTCACGCCAGCGGCCTGTTGGCGACGTTGGCCGAGTTCTACGCGGGCGCTGGCAAGGTGCGCGATCTGACCATTGAAGACGTGCAGGCCCAGTCTACGCTCGATTACGTCGCCGCCATCGAACGCACGGTGCGTTACTACGGCGAGGGGGAGCAGGCCGTCCTCGAGCGGGCGCGGGCCGAGGGACGCAGCTACCTCGATGCGTTCGTCATCCAGGAACAGGCGCTGGTCCAGTTCAACCTCAACCAGCCGCCCGAGCGCCTGACGGCGATCTACCCGCTCGAGGGGACCCTGTGGGCCGATCATCCGCTGGCGTTGTTGGAGCAGCCTGAGCCTTCCGCCAACCAGCGACGCACCTTCCAGGCCCTACGGGAATTCCTGCGCTCGTCCGCGATCCAGCAACAGGTGCTGGCAGCCGGCTATCGCCCGGCCGATCTCAGCCTCCCGTTGGACGGGAGGGGATCGCCGTTGACCGCGGACAACGGCGTCGACCCACGGCAACCGTACACCCGCCTGCAGTTGCCCGGCCCGGCCGTGGTCGAAGTCGTGCGCAACGTCTGGTGGTACACCAAGCGCCACACCAACGTCTTCCTGGTCGTCGACACCTCGGGCAGCATGGAGGGGGAGAAACTGGAGGCGGCCCGCCAGGCTTTGCGCATCTTCCTCGATCAGATCGAGGGGGACATGGAGCAGGTGGGGCTGGTCGAATTCTCGAGCCGCGTCAACAACATCGAGCCGCTGGCGCCGCTGGGCGAGAACCGCGCCCGTCTGCAGGCGGAGATCGAAGGCCTGCGCGCGCGAGGCAACACGGCGCTCCTCGACGCTGTGCGCGCCGCCTACGTTCGCCTGCGCCAGCTCAACGATGTCGAGCGCATCAATGCCATCGTCGTCATGACCGACGGGCGCGAGAACGCCTCGGACACCGACCTGGATGAGCTGGTGGAGATGATCCGGCGCGGCAACCAAGAAGGCCCGCCGATCGTCATCTTTGCCATCGCTTACGGCGATGACGCCGATTACGAGCTGCTGGAAGCGATCGCCCGGGCGTCGGGAGGACAGGTGCGCCAGGGCGATTTGGAGATGATCCGGCAGTTGTACAAGGTCCTGTCCAGCTACTTCTAGATTGAGTGAGAACCCACCCGAAGGCACGGTCTCCTGACCGTGCCCCTGGCTGGTCAGGAGACCAGCCAGAACCGTGATCGAGCAAGGCTAATAGGGGCATCGCATGAGTCCGCAATCCGCGCGCCAACGGATCGAACGCCAGGCCCGACAGGCGATCATTCAGTATGCGCTGTTTCGGTGGGAAAGCGCGCTGATCGTCGCCGGCGCGATCTTACTTTCATTCTTCCTGCCCCAGCCGTTCTCGGGATGGCCGATCTGGGGGTGGGCGGCGCTGGCGTTCCTGGCTGAGGCGCTGATCGTCTACACCAGCCTGACCGATCCAGAGACGAACGCGCGCGTGGTAGCCGAGTTGTTCCGTCAACGCTACAACCCTCGCGTCGTGCGCGACAAGAAGCTGCGCGCGGAGATCGAGCAGGCGTTGACCTATCATGAGCGCGTCGAGCGTCTGGTGCAACAGCAACGCAGCGGCGTCCTGCGCGATCGGCTGGCCGACACCACACAACAGCTCGGGGACTGGCTGGAGAACATCTTCCAACTGGCGCATAAACTGGACACCTATCAGGCGGACGCGATCATCGCGCGCGATCGGCAGACGGTGCCCGAGGACATCCGTCGCCTGCAGAGCCGCCTTCAGCAAGAGAACGATCCCAGCGTGCAGGCGCAGCTCCAGGCCGCCCTGCGCGCGCGCCAGGCGCAGTGGGAGAGCCTGGAAGCGCTCGATAACACGATGGACCGCGCTCGCTATCAGCTCGAATCGACGATCTCGGCGTTGGGCACCCTCTATTCGCAAGTGCAGTTGATCGGCGCGCGCGAGATCGACAGCGACCGCGCGCAGCGTCTGCGCGCCGACATCGCCAATCAGGTGGCGGCCCTGCAGGACATCGTGCAAACGATCAATGAGCTGTACAACCAGTGAGGTCCCACGCCCGCAAAGCTGGCCTGGGACATGGGATGAGGAGCATTCATGCGACGAACGATCCTGGTTCTGATCGCGGCGGGCCTTCTGCTCGCCGCGTGCGGCGGCGGCCGCCCCCAAGGGGAGGTCGTCGTCTTCGTGGCCGCGCCGCTTTCGGGCTTTCAGGCCAACGGCGGCCAGACGGTGGTGGGAGGCGTGCGCCTGGCCGCCGAGGAGATCAACCGTCGCGGCGGCCTCCTCGGCTACACGATCAAGGTCATAGCCCTCGACGATGAGTCGGATTCTGAGGTGGCGGTCCAGGTAGCCCAGCAAGTGCGCCAGGCTGTCGAGAGCGGCCAGCGCGTCCTGGGAGTGATCGGCCACTATAACAGCGGCCAGACCGCGGCGGCGATGGAGATCTACAAGGACCTGCCGATCGTCGTCATCACGCCAACTGCCTCCGAGCTGTCGCTGACGCAGCGCGGGTACACGAATTTCTTCCGCGTCAACGCCAACGACGCGGTGCAGGCCCAGGTCGACGCGCAGTTTCTGGTCGAGAAATTGGGCGCCCGACGCGTGGCCGTGATCCACAACGACACGGAATACGGGATCGGACTGGGAAAGCTGCTGGCGGAGGAAGTGGCCCGACTGGGCGCGCAGACGGTGGTCGTGATCCAGGTAGGGGAAGGGCAGGCGCACTATGCGGATGAGGTCGCGCGTGTCCAGCAGGCTTCCCCCGACGCCATCTTCTATGCTGGCTACGAGATCGAGGCGCCCTACCTGCGCGCGGCGCTCATCGACGCGGGCGTCAGCCTGCCCATGCTGGCCAGCGACGGCGCCTTTCTCTCCGCAACGATCGATGAGGCCGATGGCAAAGCGGAAGGGCTGTACGTGAGCGCCTTCGCGCCCAGCCCGGCGACGGCGGTCGATGAGCGCTGGATCAAAGCCTACCAGGCCGTCGAATACCGCAACCCAGACACCTACTCGGTCAATGGCCACGCTGCGATGACAGCATTGGCCGAAGGGGCGCGACGCGCGCAGAGCGTCGAGGGGCCGCGCGTCGCGCAGGCCCTGCGCGAGATCGAGGTCGACACCGTGATCGGCCGCGTCAGCTTCGACGCGAGTGGCGACCTGCGCGCCCCGCGCGTCTTCATCTTCCAGGTCAGGGACCAGGCGTTCGTCCAGGTTCAATAAAAACCTATCCGAAAAGTTTCGGCGCGGTCTCTGACCGTACCCCTGGCTGGTCTCCTGACCAGCCAGAACCGTTTTTCGGATAGACTCTAAATAAGGAGGCTCTTCGATGACTCGACGACCCGATGGCGTCCTGTTGATTGCCCTCTATCACTTCCTCATCGCTGCCCTGCTCGCGATCGGCATCTGCGCGGTCCTTGCGATCCCGGTCATCGTGGCGATGGCGGCGGCAGGCGATCCCGACGCGCGCACGGCTGTGCCCATCGTCGGCCTGATCATGGTGATCGGGGCAGCGTTCCTCTTCGTCCTCGCCGTGGCCAACCTGGTCGTCGGTTGGGGATTGTGGCGCATGGCCGAGTGGGCGCGCATCGCGGCTCTGGTGTTGGCCGTGCTACGGCTGATCAACTTCCCGATCGGCACCGTGATCGGCGCGCTGATGATCTGGTACCTCGTGCAGCCGCAAGTCATCGCGGCCTTCGCGCCGAGGGCGGCCACGAGCGATCCTACTCCCAGCGTATGAGCATCCAGGCGACCTCTGCATTAACCTTGATCCTGGGGGGCGCTCGCAGCGGCAAGAGCGCCTACGCCCAGCAACTGGCCCACGCGCGCGGTGGTTCCAACGTCCTGTACGTGGCCACGGCGCTGGCATTCGATGACGAAATGGCGGCGCGCATCGCCTCGCATCGGGCCGAGCGTCCGGCTGGCTGGCAGACCCTCGAGGCGGCGCAGGGGGTGGGCGCGGCCGTGACGCGATACCTGACCACGGTCGCCGTGCGGCCAGCGGTGATCCTCGTCGATTGTTTGACGCTGCTCGCCACCAATGTCCTCCTGCCCTTCGGCGAGACGCCCGATCCGCGCGCTGCGGAGGAGGCGGTCCTGGCAGAAGTGGACCAACTGCTGGAAAGCGTCCAACGATCAGAAACTGCGTGGATCGTCGTCAGCAACGAAGTGGGGATGGGATTGGTGCCGCCTTACCCGCTGGGGCGCGTCTATCGCGACGCGTTGGGACGCGCCAATCAGCGTCTGGCGGCGGCAGCGGGAGAGGTATTGCTGATGGTGGCCGGGCTGCCCTGGACGCTCAAGTCGTGCGACGGAGCGCCGGTCTACGATCCGAGCGCTCCCTCAGGGGCGCAAAAACCCGCCGCAAGCCAGACGTGAGGCTGCGGCCGGACGCCCGCCGCGCGGCCGAGCCGGCTGGGTGCGCGAATCAGAAGCCCTATTGCAGACGGGCGCAGACAGACGGTTGACGATGAACGTCGCGCCGGGCCGTACCGCAATCCTCCGGATTGCGCTGCGTCGCGCCCCACAATCCAGACGCAATCCAGAGGATTGCGATACGATCGCGCTCTATGGCGCACCCCAACGCCGGCGAACCAGCGATCACGGGATGTGGTGTAATAGCTCCTGAGCGCCCATACGCACACAAAGCAGAGCGACAGTCCTGGCGCAGTCGGCGATCATGAGCGATCGTTTTGATGAGCGCTGGCGGCAAGCCTATAACTTGCCGCCCAACTGAAATGCCCCCCCGCTGCGCCATGGCGTTTGACAAATGCGCGTGGGTGCCAGTATACTTTCACGCTAAGGAAGGGACAAAAACGCGTTTTGCTATGCCGAGGCAACGATCTGCCGAGCAGTAGGGGGCAAAGACGCCGTAGGTCGGGGAACCTCGCCTACGGCGCTTTTTTGTGGATTTCTCGTTTGCCATATCCTTCTCATTGTCGCAGAAGGTTGGCTCGCACCTCGCCCAGTTCCGTGTACCAGAGCATCAACGCTGACAATGTCATCGCCACAAGCGTCAGCGCGACATAAAGGGTGTTGGCGATCTCAGTCCCGCCTTGCGTGATCGTCGCGTGGGACCACACCATCATCAAGCGGCTGATGATATTGAAGCCATGCGCAAACGAGATCAGATACCAGGGCCAGGGTTGGACGCTGCGGCGGAGGATCAGATCGATATCGGCGACGATCACCATAAGCGCAAGCAGGGCCGGAAGCCACCATTCCTGCGACTGAGCAGAGAACGAATCGGGTGGGAACATCAGAAGTGGGATGATCTGAGCGATCAAGATCAGGATAACCACGCTGCGGTGAGCGAGGGTTCGGCGTAGCATAGGGGAAGGCTCCTTCTCGATGGATATCATAAGGGCCATGAATGGCCAAATTATAGAGGAGCCTTGTCTCACCTGTCAAACCATTCGTTTAGTTATGGAGAGTCTTGCAGGCTGGGAGCGTCCAGCGCTTCCTGCGTCGAGCAGATGATGATCAAGGACGTTCGCAACAGACGGCGGCCGTTCGCCAAGCTGACGCCGGCTGTTTCGACATATTTCACGGACAAGGAGGGTTTCCATGCGTGCTTTAAAGCTCTTAGGGTTGCTTGTGATCGTGACGCTGGTGCTCGCTGCCTGCGGCGGCCAGCCAGCCGCTCCGGCGGCGGAGGCTCCGGCAGCCGAAGCGCCGGCGGCGGAAGCGCCCGCGGCAGAGGCTCCGGCAGCCGAAGCGCCAGCAGCGGAAGCGCCCGCCCCTGCTGGTGAGCTGAAGGTCGCCATCCTGGCGCCGCTCTCCGGCCCCGTGCCCACCTTCGGCGTCTCGACCCGCGATGGCGCCTTGCTGGCCATCGAGGAGTGGAACGCCAAGGGCGGCGTCCTCGGCATGAAGGTCGTCCCCATCGTCGAGGACAGCCAGTGCACCCCCGATCCGGCCGTCAACGCCGCCAATAAGGTGATCGACCTCGACGGCGTCAAGTACATCATCGGCGAGGTGTGCTCCAAGGCGTCCATTCCGGTCTCCGAGATCGCCAACGCCAAGGGGGTCATCCAGATCAGCCCGACCTCGACCAACCCGGCGGTGACGGTGAACAGCGATGGCACGGTCAAGGAATACATCTTCCGCGCCTGCTTCATCGATCCCTTCCAGGGCAAGGTGGGGGCGAAGTTCGCGCTGGAGACGCTGCAGGCCAAGACCGCTTTCATCATGCTCGATCAGGCCAACGACTACGTCAAGGGGTTGGCCGAGTTCTTCGAGCAGGAGTTCACGGCGGGCGGCGGCCAGATCGTCGGCAAGGAGAGCTACACCGCCACCGACACTGACTTCTCGGCGATCCTCGCCAAAGTGGCCGACGCCAAGCCAGATATCGTCTACCTGCCTGACTACTACAACATCGTCAACCTGGCGACCAAGCAGGCCAAGGAGAAGGGGATCACGGCGGTGTTCATGGGCGGCGACGGCTGGGACTCCTCCGATCTGGACTTGGCGGCGGCGGAGGGCGGCTACTTCACCAACCACTACTCGCCTGAGGACCCGCGCCCTGAGGTGCAGAACTTCGTGAAGGCGTATGGGGAGAAGTTCAAGGACGATCAGGGGAACCCCAAGGTCCCGGATGCGCTGGCGACGTTAGCCTATGACGCTGCGAACCTGCTGCTCCAGGCTATCCAGGAAGCAGGCGTCGATGATCCTGCAGTGGTGAAGGATGCGCTGGCCAATATCTCCTTCAATGGCGTCTCGGGGCAGATCACCTTCGACGCTAACCACAATCCTGTGAAGTCGGCGACCATCCTGGCGGTGAAGGACGGCAAGGTTCAGTTCAACTCGATCGTGAACCCGTAAGGCGCCCACTCCTCCAGGAAGTGGTAGAGGAGGGCGACCGCGGTCGCCCTCCCATTTTGTCGGCTGTTGTCTCGCTTCTCCGACGAGAGACGGTGAGCTTATGCAACAAGCCACGAACTTACGAGCAACGTCTGCAGCGATTCGTCGTTCGGGAGCGCGCCTCGCGTGGATCGGGCAGGGATTCCTGCTGTTGGTGGCTCTGTTCGCGGCCTACACCCTGGGACGCAATCTAGTCAATAACCCCGTGCTTTTCGCGCAGATCGTAGTAAGCGGTCTGCAACTTGGTTTCGTCTACGCTCTGATCGCGCTGGGTTACACGATGGTGTATGGCATCGTGCGCCTGATCAACTTCGCGCATGGCGATGTGTTCATGGTTGGCGCCTTCGTCAGTTACTACGCGGTTGCGCGCTTTCGCCTCCACCAGTGGCCAGCGGCTGTCTTTGCGGGGCTACCAACAGGGGTGGGGATCGTGATCGGCTCCCTCACCGTGATGGCGCTCTCGATGATCGTATGTACGATCATGGCGGTGACGATCGAGCGCGTCGCCTATAAACCGCTGCGCGAGGCGCCCCGCATCGCCGCCCTGATCACGGCGATCGGCGTCTCGTTCTTTTTGGAGTTCTTTGGCGCCCTCAACTTCGTCTTCTCGCCGCGCTTCATCCCGTACGAGCGACCGTTCGACGTGGTGACGTGGTACATCAAAGATGGCATCCATCGGGTGACGGAAGGCCAGGCGCCGCCAGCGGGCAGCGTTACCTTCTCCAACATCCTTCTCATCATCATCCTCGCCTCGATCCTGGTGCAGGCGATCCTGCGCTTTATTGTGCATCGCACGAAGTTAGGCAAGGCGATGCGCGCCACCGCCTTCGACAAACAGGCGGCGCGCCTGATGGGCATCAACGTCGATCGGGTGATCTCCTTCACCTTCGCGATCGGCGCCGCTTTCGCCGGGCTAGGCGGAGTTCTCTACGCCATCGCCTACTCCTCGATCTGGACCCAGTTGGGCATTCTGCCCGGCCTCAAAGCCTTCGTCGCCGCCGTGCTGGGCGGGATCGGCAGCATCCCCGGGGCGTTCGTGGGCGCCCTCATCATGGGCCAGGCAGAGGCACTGACGATGGGATACATCTCGACCCCCATGCGCGACGCGGTGGCGTTCACGATCCTGATCCTCGTGCTCCTCGTGCGGCCAACGGGGATCTTCGGCGAACCAGAGAGAGAGAAAGCGTAGGGGGATGCGATGAACGTCAATCTACAGTTCCTAGCGCTCACCATCCTCAAGATCGTAGCTGTACTGGCCTACGTCTACGCTCTGTTATGGGTGATGGGGCGTTCCTCGCGCCTGGTGAAGGTTCTCGGCATCGTGGTTGCATTTGCGACCGTGCAGATCGCGCTCACCTTGAAGGTGGGCAAGTCGCCGATCCTCAACACCTTCGACGCTGGCCTGCTCTTCCAGGCTTGCACGATGACGATGGTGGCCCTCGGCCTCAACCTGATCTACGGCTTCAATGGACAGTTCAGCCTGGGGCAGTGGGGATTCTACGGGATCGGCGCCTACACGGCGGCGGATATCACATTCCGGTGGGTCAACCATGATGCGCGTGGCCTGCTGGTGGCGGGCATTGGTGTCGTATTGGGCGGCCTGTTGATCTGGGGCATTCAACGCTTCCTGCGCCGCTATCGCGGCGTCCCTGTCCTGTCCGCGTTCACGATTTACCTCATCAGCGTGATCCTCGCGGGGGCAGCGGCGGTTTTCGTCGGCAATGCGCTCCAGCCAGCGCTGGCCCCCTTGTTTGGGACCAAGGAGGCGCCTGGCATCCTGGCCAGCCCAGCGGTGTTGCAGGTGGTCTTCGTCCTGGCGGCGCTGATCGCGGGCGCCTTCGCAGCGGGGGTGAGCTTCCTCTTCGGCCTGCCGGTGTTGACGTTGGGCAGCGACTACTTCGGCATCGCGACGCTGGGGTTCACGATCGTCGTCAATACTTTAATGGTCAACTCTGACACGATCCTGCCCTTTCCGGAGATGAAGGGAGGGCGCGGGATGATCGGTATCCCCAAACTGACGACGTGGTTCTGGGCCTTCTTCTTCATGGTGCTGGTCATCATCATCATGCGCAATCTGATCTACTCCAGCACCGGGCGCGCGGTCCTCTCGGTGCGCGAAGACGAGACCGCCGCCAAGGCCATGGGCATCGACGTGGCGGCGTACAAACTGCTGGCTTTCGTCGTCGGCAGCTTCTTCGCGGGGATCGGCGGCGCCATCTATGCCCATTATATCGGCTTCCTCAGCCCCGGCACTTTTAGCTTTCTGGTCGGCTTCAATCCATTGATCATTGTCGTCTTCGGGGGGCTGGGCAGCATGACCGGCACAGTCGCCGCGTCGTTCGGCTGGATCTTCTTCCTGGAAGGGTTGCTACGCGTCCTTCTCAGCCAACTGGGCACTGAGGCGCCTACTTGGCGATTTGTGCTCTATCCGCTGGCGCTGCTCATGTTGATGCTGTTGCGCCCGCAAGGGTTGCTCGGCTCGGTCGAGTGGGGCTTCTTGCGCGCGCCGCGCATCCTCCTGCGTCCCCAGCCGGCCGCCTCCACGGCGCCAGCGCCGGCCAGCAAGTAGCTCAGGGAGGACGACGATGGGCACCACTCCTGCGACCAACGACTCTCCTCCTGTACTACAGACAGTGCGATTGACCAAGGCCTTCGGCGGGCTGCGCGCGGTGAATGAGTTCGATCTGACGGTGCAGCGCGGCGAGCTGGCGGGGCTGATCGGTCCCAACGGCGCCGGCAAGACCACCGTCTTCAACATGATCTCTGGCCTCTACGTCCCGACCAGCGGCGACATCCGCTTCGAGGGCGAGAGCATCGTCGGCCTTGAGCCACATGAGGTGACGCAGGCCGGCATCGGGCGCACTTTCCAGAATATTCGTCTCTTCCCCAACCTGACAGTGCTCGACAATGTACGCATCGCCTACCATCCGCACGCGGGATATTCCATGTTCGACGCCCTCCTGCGCACACGGCGTTTCGAGGCAAAAGAACGCGAGCTGACGGAACGGGCGCGCGACTTTCTGGCAATCTTCCACCTCGATCGCTACCAGGATGAACTGGCCAAGAACCTCCCCTACGGCGAACAACGCCGCGTGGAGATCGCGCGCGCGCTGGCCTGCGCCCCACGCCTGCTGCTGTTGGATGAGCCAGCCGCTGGCATGAACCCCGGCGAGATCGTGACGCTCATGGAGCTGATCCACTTCATTCGCGATCGCTTCAACCTGACGATCTTGCTGATCGAGCATCAGATGCGGCTGGTGATGGGCATTTGCGAACGGATCACGGTAATGGACTTCGGCGAGGTGATCGCTCGTGGCACGGCGGAGGAGATCCAGAACGACCCGCGCGTGATCGAAGCCTACCTGGGCCGCGGCGCCGCCGGACGCGCGCAAGCTGCCGTTGGCGCTGTGGCAGCTTAGAACCTATCCGAAACCCCATGGGATCGTGAAGGCAATGCCTTCGCCTACCCCCCCATGTCTCATCTGTAAGTTTTCGGATAGGCTTTCAGTTCAATCAATACAGGATAGAACACGCCCATGCTCCTGGAAGTCAGAGACCTCAACGTTTACTATGGCGCCATTCACGCGCTGCAGGGCATCACGTTCTCCGTCGAGGAAGGGGAGATCATCGCCCTGATCGGCGCCAACGGCGCAGGCAAGTCGACGACTTTGAAGACGATCTCAGGGCTGTTGCGCCCGCGCACGGGCAGCATCACCCTGCGCGGCGAATCGTTGATCGATCTGCCTGCCGAGGAGATCGTGCGCCGTGGGGTGGTCCACGTGCCGGAAGGGCGGCGTATCTTCGCTCCGCTGACCGTCCAGGAAAACCTCGAGATGGGAGCGTACACGCGCAATGATCCGGCCGAGATCCGCCAGAGCATGGAGCGCGTGTTCAAGAGCTTCCCCCGCCTGAAGGAGCGCCTGACTCAGTTGGGCGGCACCCTATCGGGGGGCGAACAGCAAATGTTGGCGATCGGGCGCGGGTTGATGGCGCGCCCGCGTCTGCTGCTCCTGGACGAGCCTTCGATGGGGTTAGCGCCCATCCTGGTCGAGGAGATCTTCTCGATCATCCGCGAGATCAACGCGCAAGGGGTCAGCATCCTCCTGGTCGAGCAGAACGCGCTGATGGCCCTGTCGGTGGCGACGCGCGGCTATGTGCTGGAGACGGGGCGCATCGTGCTGACGGGCAGCGGCGAGGAGTTGCTGCACAATCCGCAAGTCATCGAAGCCTACCTGGGAGGGCACTGAGGCGGAGGCGGATGGTAGATCTCGTGCAACTCGGCGCTTCCGTCTACCAATTGCAAGGCGGCGCCAACGTCGGCCTGATCGTGCAAGAGGGGCGGGCGCTGGTGGTGGACGCTGGCCTGGATCGCGATAGCGGGCGGCGCGTGGTACGCGTGGTGGAAGAGATGGGCGCGTCCATCGCCGCGGTGGCCATCACCCACGCGCATGCTGATCATTTCGGGGGCGCGGCAGAGATCAAGCGTCGGACGGGGGCGCTGGTGTACGCGCCGGCGTTCGAGGCCGCGATCGTCGAGAATCCGATGCTCGAAGCCTATTACCTCTTCGGCGGAGCGCAGCCGCCCGCAGAGTTGCTGGGCAAGTTCACCGTCGGCCCCGCCTGCGCTGTGGACGGCCATCTGACGGCTGGACCGCAGACGCTGGCGGGCTTTGCGGTGGAAGCGATCCCCATGCCAGGGCATGCGCAGAACCAGATGATGATCGCCGCAGACGAGGTGTGTTTCGCTGCGGATGCCTTCTTTCAGCCCGCCGTCCTGGAGAAGCACGGCATCCCGTTTTACGTTGACGCGGCGCAGGCCCACGCGAGCCTGGACCGACTCGCGGCGCTGGATGGGCGCTTCGCCTGGTTCGTCCCCGGGCACGGCCCTGCCGTCGCGCAGGCGGCGCCAGTGGTTCGTCTCAACCAGCAGCGCATCGAGGCGATCGTGGATCACGTCCGCCAGGCATTGGCGTCGCCCGCGGAGGCGAGCACAGTGCTGGCGCGGGTCGCTGAGGCGCTGGAAGTGACGATCGCCGGGCCAGCCATTTATTACCTGACCCTGACCACCATCCAAGGGTGTCTGAGCCACTTGCAAGCGATCGGCGAAGCGCAGGTGAACGTGGTCGATCGACGCGCGGTCTGGAGCCACCGCGAAGGTTAGGAGGGATGGCGACGCCCGCAACTCGCGCTGTATGCTTCGCGCGAGAGCGCTAAGGCAATACGGTGGAGGAGCGCTGCTCGCGCTCCACGGTATGAGGGTGGTCGCGTCACGGCCCGAATCGCGCGAGCGGATAAAGATTCGCGAGCAGCAACAGCAAATCAGATAAGGAGAGAGGAGCATGCGCATCGTTCGCTGGATGGGAGCATGGATCATCATCGTCAGCCTGGCGCTGGCCATCGCGGCTTGCACGCCCCCTGCGCCAGCCGCGCCAGCCGCGGAAGCGCCTGCGGGACAGCCAGCGGCCGCGCCCGCCAAGATCAAAGTCGGCACCAACGCGGAGTACCGCCCCTTCGAGTACGTGGATGAGTCGGGCGAGATCGTCGGTTTCGACGTCGATCTGATCAAGGAGCTGGCCAAACGCGCTGGCTACGAGGTCGAACTGGTGAACACGAAATGGGACGGCATCTTCACCGCCCTGGCCGCCGGCGAGTTCGATGTCGTGGCGTCAGCCTGCACGATCACGGATGAGCGCAAGCAGAGCGTGGATTTCACCGATCCCTACTTCAACGCTGGCCAGAGCATTGCCGTCCTCGCCGACAACGAGACGATCAAGACGGTCGAAGACCTGAAGGGGAAGCGGATCGGCGTGCAGTTGGGCACCACCGGCGACATGGAGGCGTCCAAGATCGAGGGGGCCGAGGTCAAGCGCTATGAGGAGATCACCCTGGCGTTTCAGGCGCTGGCCAACGGCGACGTAGATGCCGTCGTCAATGACACGCCGACCTCAGCGGACATCATCAAGGCCAACCCCGAGATCAAGGCCAAGATCGTTGGCGAACCGTTCACCAACGAGTTTTACGGCATTGCCGTGAACAAGGGCAAGCCGGAGATCCGAGACGCCCTGAATAAAGCGTTGGCCGAGATCAAAGCGGACGGCACCTACGACCAGATCTATCAGAAATGGTTTGGCGGCAAGTAAAGTGAGAACTCAGGCGCGAGGCCGGGGGCGCCGATAACTTTCGCCGGCGATCGACAACCAACGCGGCCGCTCGCCTCCGCGCCGGGAGTGGGCGGCCGTGTTGGTTGTCCAGGAAGCGAGGGAAGAGGGATGACATCTGAAGCAAGCGAGCCTGGCGGATCGCGCAAGGATTTCAATGTTGCCAAGCACGGTCTGCTGCAACAAACGTCATGGGCCGAGCTGGACCTGGCCCGTGTTCCCTGGTGGGTGGTCATCATCGTGCTCGTCGGCGCTTACGTCGCTATTGCGGTTGCCACTTCCCCCCGCTATCAAGAGGTCTTTCGGTTCATCCTGCCGGGCTTGCGGGTCACGCTTCAGGCCACGTTCGCGGCGTATGGCCTGGCCCTCCTGATCGGCCTGATCGTCGGGCTGATGCGGGTCTCGCACAATCCGATCCTCTACGCCCTCTCCACCCTTTACGTCGAGATCGTGCGCGGCATCCCCATGCTGGTGATCTTGCTCTATGCGGGGTTCGTCATCTCGCCGCGGCTGCGCGATGGCACGGGAGGCGTGATCGAGCTACAGGATTTGCAGGAGGCTATCCTGGGGCTGGCCATCGGCTACGGCGCCTATCTGGCCGAAGTTTATCGCGCGGGCATCGAATCGATCCACCGCGGGCAGATGGAAGCGGCGCGTTCGCTGGGGATGAGCTACATGCAGGCGATGCGCTACGTCATCCTGCCGCAGGCGATCCGCGTCATCCTGCCGCCATTGGGCAACGACTTCATCGCCATGCTCAAGGACTCATCGCTGGTGGCGGTCCTGGCGATCCCCGATCTGTTGCAGATGGGGCGGCTCTACATCTCGCGCACATTCCGCGCCTTCGAAGGATACAACTCGGTGGCGCTCGTCTACCTGGTGATGACGCTCCTGCTCTCCTTGCTTGTGCGCTCAATTGAGAAGAGGTGGAGTATCCGTGGCCGATAACATCATTCGCATTCGCGGTCTGTCGAAGTCGTTCGGTCATCTGCAGGCGTTGCGCAACATCGACCTGGATGTCGCGCGCAGCGAGGTGGTGGTCGTGATCGGCCCCAGCGGCTCTGGCAAATCGACGTTGTTGCGCTGCATCAATCATCTGGAGACGCCGACGGCGGGCGAGATCGTCATCGACGGGATCTCGGTGACGAGCCGGAGCACCGACCTCAACGCCCTGCGGGCGGAGGTGGGGATGGTATTCCAGTCGTTCAATCTGTTTCCCCACCTCAGCGTGCTCGAGAACATCGTGCTGGCGCAGCGCGTGGTGCGCAAACGGCCGCGGCGTGAGGCGGAGCAGGTGGCGCACGATCTTTTGAACAAGGTGGGCATCCCTGAAAAGGCCGACGCCTACCCCGGGCAGCTTTCGGGGGGGCAACAGCAGCGTGTGGCGATCGCGCGAGCATTGGCGATGCAGCCCAAGATCATGCTCTTCGACGAGCCGACGAGCGCGCTCGATCCGGAGATGATCAAAGAAGTATTGGATGTGATGCTGGACCTGGCGCGCGAGGGCATGACGATGGTGGTGGTCAGCCACGAGATGGGGTTCGCGCGCAACGCGGCCAACCGCATCGTCTTCATGGATGAGGGGCAGATCATCGAAGAAGCGCCGCCAGCGGTGCTCTACAGCGCCCCGCGCCACGAGCGCACGCGCGCGTTTTTGAGCAAGATCCTGCATTAAGAACGACGGGGATAGCTTGAGGCATCGTGGAATCACGAGGAGGGAGCATGACCAGCCGCATCGAGCAACGATTGCGCGAGCCGCGTCCGATCATCGCCGACGGCGCCACCGGCACGATGTTGCAGCGCGCCGGGTTGCCAGTGGGCGCGCCGCCCGAACGATGGGTGCGCGAGCGTCCCGAACAGATCCTCGCCTTGCATCGGGCCTATGTGGACGCTGGCGCCGAGATCATCCTGACCTGCACATTTGGCGGCACGCGGCCGCGCCTCGCACGCGACGGCCTGGCCGCCGACGCCGAGGCGATCAACCGCCGCGCCGTCGAACTGGCGCGCCAGGCGGCAGGCGATCAGGTCCTGGTGGCCGGCGACATCGGGCCAACTGGCGAGCTGCTGGAGCCGCTGGGCGGGCTCCCGTTCGCCGAGGCAGTCGCCATCTTTCGCGAGCAGGCGGCCGCGCTGGCCCAGGCCGGAGTCGACCTGTTCCAGATCGAGACGATGAGCGATCTGGAGGAGGCGCGCGCGGCGGTGGAAGGGGTGCGCCAGGCTGCGCCCGACGCGCCGATCTTCGTCACGATGAGCTTCGATAGCGGCGGACGTACGATGATGGGAGTGCGCCCCGAGCAGGCGGCCGAGCTGCTGGCCTCGCTGGGGGTGACGGCTCTGGGAGCCAACTGCGGCCGCGAGGTCGAAGAGACAGCCGCCGCCGTGCGCGCTATGCACGCCATCGCGCCGCACCTGCCAGCGATCATCAAGCCCAACGCGGGCCTGCCGCGCATGGAGGGCGGACAGCCGGTGTACGACATGACCCCGCAGGCGCTGGCGGCCTACGCGCCGCAGTGGGCAGCCGAAGGCTTCCGCATCATCGGCGGATGCTGCGGCACGACCCCCGATCATATCCGCGCCATCGCCCAGGTGTTCGGTGTCCGCTAGCGCATCGTCGGCGCTCCTGCCCCGTGAGCGAGTGCGCGATCTGCTGGATGGCTATCCCGTCGATCGCACCCCGATCGCCGAGATCGCCATCCCCGATCGCGTGATCCGCGAGCTGACGGGGTTGCCGCGCGAGCAGGCAGTCCCCTGGGCGGCGCGCCGGGCGGTGATCGAACGCCTGGGCCATGATCTGGTGACGGTCGAAGCCGCCAGCGCCTCGGATGTCGCTGAGGCTGCGACCGACTTCTGTTTCTGGGTGCGCCAGTGGCGCCAGGAGACCGCCCTGTGCGTCGCGGTGCGCACGGCCGGATTGCTGAGGCGGCTGATCCAGATTTGGGGCGAAGGCAAAGCGCGGGCACGGCTGACGAACGACCCGATGCAGGGGTCGCCTCTGCTGGCGGAGAGCGTCCTCAGCATGGAGTCGATCGTACAGCGAGCGGCGGCAGCGGGAGCCGATCTCTTCGTCGTCGACGACCCGCTGGCCGATCGCGAGGGATTGCGCTGGCCAGAGGCCACGTTGCGCCAGATGTACCTGCCTTTCCTGACGCTATTGGGCGAGATCGTCCATCGCAGCGGGCTACGTTTTTTCCTGCGCGCTCCTGGCAACCTGACCATCCTCTTCGAGGATCTGGTCGCGTCGGGCCTCGACGGGCTGCAAGGAGGGTGCATCGGCGAAGGCATGAGCCTGGAGGAGATGCGGCGCGTGGCTGGCCCGTCTTTCTGCCTGTGGGGTGGGATCGACGTCGCCTGGCTGGCGTTGCCTGGGGTTGACCAGTGGTTGGTGCAACAATTGCGTCCCTGGAATACGGGGCCGCAAGGGATCCCGACGATCCTGGGCACGCGCGATGGGCTGACGGACTCCCTGGATCTAAGCGCCGTGCAGCGGTTGGATCAGGTGTGGGCGCGCGTCTGCGGGCGCCCGTCGCGTCTAGAGGCATCGCCGCGCGCCGGTTCGCCCCCCTCTCTTTAGCTTCTCTCGCACCCACGCTCCCGCGTGGGTGCGCCCTGAGACGACGCTCTGCGTCCGAGGAGGGGCGCTGTCTCAGACGCCGCGGAGCGAGAAGCAGGTCTCGCACCCACGCTCCCGCGTGGGTGCGCCCTGAGACGACGCTCCGCGTCCGAGGAGGGGCGCCGCCTCAGACGCCGCGGAGCGAGAAGCAGGTCTCGCACCCACGCTCCCGCGAGGGTGC
>FWPU01003555.1_pt1 | contig 38924 bp, 31 predicted proteins | sample 2228361 | NCBI WGS metagenome assembly FWPU01 (sample SAMEA103939777, study PRJEB20133) | metagenome | reverse complement strand
TGACAAAAGCCTTGAAGAAAGGAGGCGACGGAGCGGCCCGTAACGCGAGTGAACCCCCGATGACGCCTCGATAGATTTATACCCGAAAGGGCGAGGAGGCCGAGCCGAGCATGTCACGGCGAAGGCAACTGACTGTCCGGCGGAAGTACATCCCGAAGCCGGATGGGAAGCAAAGGCCGTTGGGGATACCGACGGTACGGGACCGGGTCGTGCAAACGGCGGTGAAGCTCGTCCTGGAGCCGATCTTCGAGGCGGACTTCGAGGAGAGCAGTTACGGATTTCGCCCGAAGAGGGGTGCGGCGGAGGCGCTGGACGCCATCCGCAAGGCGGGCAACGCTGGGCACGACTGGGTGGTGGATGCGGACATCGAGAAGTACTTCGACAGCATCGACCATGAGCTGCTGACGGAAGCGGTACGGCGGCGGATCTCGGACCGGAAGGTGCTGAAGCTGATCTGGAGGTGGCTGAAAGCCGGGGTGATGGAGGACGGGGAGGTGCATGAGCCCGAGCGGGGAACGCCGCAAGGGGGAGTGATCTCGCCACTCTTGTCCAACATCCACCTGCATGAGATGGACCGGCACTGGAGGTCTCTTCAACGAGGCCCGACCGGGGAAGCTGGTTCGGTATGCGGACGACTCGTGGTGATGTGCCGCACGGAGGCCCAGGCGAAGGCCGTGAAGGAGCAGGTGGAGGCGGTCCTCAAGAGGCTGAAGCTGAGGTTGCACCCGGAGAAGACGCGAGTGGTGAACCTGAAGCGGGAAGGGGAGACGTTCGTGTTCCTGGGGTGCGCGCACAAGAAGGCGAGGTCACGGAGGTATGCGCGGAGGAGCTACCTGTACCGCTGGCCGAGCCCGAAAGGCATGGCGCGCATCACTGGGAACGCCTCGCGGTCCTTTGCGAAGGTGGAGCACCACGTCTTGATCCGGCTCAACCGTCTTCTCCGCCGCCGCAGCCAGCGGGGGGCGCGAATACTGACGTTTGCGGAAGCGCACCGGCTGGGTCTGCCCCGCTTGAAGGGCCGGATTCGGTATCCTGGGGGCGCGAATGCACGGACCGGATAGACTCTCGGTAAGCCGTATGCCTGAAACGGGCACGCGCGGTTTGAAAGGGAGAGGCCGCCCTTAAAGGGAGGCCTTTTACCAATGGCGGATTCCCACGTGGGAGGGTGCCGGCTCCTCGGAGAGATCGGGCGTGGCGCCGTCGGCGTCGTCTACAGGGCCGAGCGTAGCGGCGAGACGGTGGCCGTGAAGATCCTCCGTGAGGAGTGGGCGCGGGATCCCGCGATGGCCGAGCGGTTCGTCGAGGAGGGCCTCCTGATGGGGCGACTCTCGCATCCCGCCGTCGTACGCGTCCTCGACGCCGGCCGGGATCGGGGAGGGTTCTTCATCGTCATGGAATACGTGGAGGGGCCGTCCTTCGCCCGCGCGATCGGCAGGAGGGCCTTCACCCACAAGGAGACGGCCGTAATAGTCTCCGCGGTCGGCCGGGCGCTCCAGCACGCGCATCGCATGGGCGTGATACACGGCGACGTCACCCCTTCCAACATCCTCCTCAAGGGCGACGGATCCCCCAAGCTCGCGGATTTCGGCGTCGCGCGCCTGAGACGAATGGCCCCTGAGAGATGGAAGGCCGGCGTGACGGCGGGGACGCCGGTATACATGAGCCCAGAACAGGCATCGGCCCTCAGTGAGATGGTGGACGTCCGGTCGGATGTATATTCGCTGGGGGTCGTGCTGTACCACGCGGTCACGGGCCGCGTCCCGTTCGCGGGTCGCTCGGCCGCGGAGATCTTGGAGAAGGTCATGCGCGTGACGCCGCCGGAGCCGCGCCGGCTGGACCCTTCCGTGGATCCGGGCCTTGAGAGGATAGTCCTCAAGGCGATGGACAAGGATCCGGCGCGGCGGCATGCTACGGCGAATGATTTCGCCGACGCCCTCATGGACTGGGCGCGCACCGCGCTGGACTGGTATTCGGTGCTTCCTTCATGAGCAAACTGCACGTCATTGAGGGCCCCCAGCGAGGGAAGGTCTTCGAAGTTACCGGACCCGCATCCATCGGACGGGGAGAGACGTGCGCGATCCGGCTGGAGGGACGCCACATCTCGCGGATCCACGCCAGGATCGAGGTGCGCGGATCCGATTTCGTGATCGTCGACAGCGGCAGCCGGAACGGCATCTTCGTCAACGGCAGGCCCGTCAAGGAGGCGGCGCTCAGGCCGGACGACCAGGTCGAGGTCGGGGAGCACATCCTCGTCTTCGACCCGACGAAGGATCCCATGAGCCTTCCCCGCGTCACGGCCACGGTGCTGGAGAGCCTCGATTATCCATTCCCCGCGGTCGGGCCTGACCCGCGCCTGCCGGGGCTGGTGGCGGCGGCCGCCTCGATCGCGGCGGCAGAGGATCCGAGAGAGATCGGCCGGCTGGTGCTGGATGCCGTCATGGGGGCCGTGCCGGCGGAACGCGGGATCGTGTTGGTCCTGGAGGTGGACGGGCACCTGAGGCCGGCGGCCCGCAAGGCGCCGGTGGGACAGGAGGAATTCTACCTGTCCAACGTGCTCCACAATGAGGTCTTTCGGCAGCGGCACGCGGTGGTGGCCGCCGACGCGGCGCGCCGCGTCGGGGCGGACAGGGTGGGCATTCTTTGCGCCCCGCTGGCCTCCAAGAAGGGCAGCATGGGATTGGTCTACGCCGAGGTGAGGCTTGCGGACGGCCAGGATCGGCCGGCGTTCGGGACGGCCGACCTGCGCTTCGTGGCGGCGCTTTGCGGCTTCGCGGGTGTCAGGATAGCGCAGTTGCGTAGGCAAGGCGCGCGCCCCGTGGTGGGGGAAAAGCCGCTGGCGGATCTGGTGGCCGCTTTCGAGAAGGATTGTCTCGTGGAGGCGATCCGCCAGGCGGGGGGCGACCTGGATAGGGCAGCCGGACTGTTGGCCATCGGGCGGGCGGATCTAGACGGCAAGCTGAAGGTGCACGGTCTTGCCGCGCCGCCTTCCCCTCCCCCCGTCCAGTGGAAGTCCGTCCAGCCGTGACCCTTGATGATGAATCAAACACTTTGATTTATAACGCCTGTGATTATAAATCAAACGCTTTGATTCATAATCAAGTGGGAGGAAGGCCGAATCGGGGGAAGTGATTCGGCCTTAGAGGAGAGAGGGTCTGGTGGGGACCCTTCGATATCGACAATACGACCGCGGCGTGTCATGATGTGACACATGGCCGGCCGCCGCTTGCGCCGATTCTCTATCAGTCGTCCGGCCCGCCGAGGAGCCTGATGAACTCGGGATCCCGCGCGAAGGCGCCGAAGCGGCCCATGGGGGAGTTGATATCTTCCCGCCACAGGGAGATGGTTCTGTCCCGGTCGAGGGCCATGCAGCGTTTGAGGAACCCCAAGGCGTCAAGGCGCCGCTCCTGGAAGGCCGCCAGGCCGGCCAGGGAGAAGAGCGCGCCGAAGTTGCGGGGGTTGAGCCGGACGGCCGCCTCCCAGTAGGGACGCGCGGCGGCGCTTTCGCCCTTGGCGTAGACGAAGGAGTCGCCGACGGCCGCCTGGAGGGCGTCGCTTTGCGGGAAGCGTTCCGCGCCTTCCAAGATGAGTTCGTGGGCGCGGTCGTAGCGCTCCAGGTGGAGGTAGGCCTCCCAGGCCGAGCGGTATATCTCCGGGGTCGCGCAGCCGAGGCGGAGGGCCTCCTCGAAGGCACGGGCGGCCTCCGCGTGCTCATTCCATTTCATCAGAAGGAAGCCGATGGCGGCGTGCGTGGGCCCGTGTCGAGGATCCTGTTCCAGGGCGGTATTCAGGAGGCGGTCGGCCTCGTCGAGTTTCCCGTCGGCGATCAGCGTCTCGGCCATGCCGACGTAGGCCTGGGGCTTGGGGGACCAGTTGATGGAGCGTTCGAAGTCGGCCTTGGCCTCCTGCATCCTGCCCTTGCGGGCCCGGGACTGGCCGCGGCGGAGGAGCACCTCCGCGATCTGAGGGCGGATCTCGCCCGCGTCCGGGTATTTCTCCGACAGGTGCAGGAGATCCCGCAGCGCCTCGTCGTACTTTTCCTGGTCAAGGGTCCGCGCCACCCGCCTCAGGACCCGGGTGACTTCCCCTTCGCGTTCGGCCATCTCGTCCCCCTTATGGTTTGACGCTCGACCCGTCGCGGAATTTGCAGGAATCGGATGGGTCCGGCGCGGGGATCGAGGGGCATTCCCGGAGTGGTGAACCTCTATGGCGACGGGCGCCGACCGGGGTATGATGGCGGCATGCCCCCGGTTGTGCTCTTCTTCCTGGCGAGCGTCGGGAACCTGTTGCTGGCGAACCTGGTGATCCTGAGCGCCCGTTTCGGCGAGGCCTCGGCGCCCGTGGAGAGGAACGCCGTCTCTTTCGTGGCCGTCGGGACCGTCGTGGGCGCCCTGACCGGGCTCACGGATCTGGCGATTCGGCTCGGTTCTCCCCTCCCGCCGCTGGGCCGCGTGGGGAGCGTCATCTGCACCGTGATGCTTGCGGTGGCGGCGTCGTCGGCGCTCTACAAGCTCCTCTTCGTGGGGCTGTACGAGCGGGCCGAGAGGCGCAGGCGCCTGGCCCTCATAGGGGCCAAGGAGATCGAGGGCCTCGAGGGAAAGGGGGAGGCCAGGGAGTACCTGAATCTCCTCGTCGTGGAGGTGGATCGCCTCAACGAGGTGGTCGAATCGCTCCTGGCCTTTGCGCGGCCGCTTGAACCCCGCCGCGTTTTTCAGCCTTTTTACACCACCAAGTCGGAGGGCACCGGGTTCGGATTGTCGATAGCCAGGCGGATCGCCGAGGCCCACGGCGGGAAGATCGTCGTGTCCAACCTGCGGCCGCGAGGCTGCAAGTTTACATTTCTCCTCCCCATGTCGGCCCTATAATTAGCCGGATGGCTGCCAAGGTCCTCGTCGTGGACGACGAGCCGTCCATGGTCAAGGTCCTTTCCACCTTCATGTTCCAGGAAGGGATACCGTGCGCGGGCGCATCCTCGGGGGAGGAGGCGCTGAGGATCCTTCGCGCCGAGGACGTAGGGGTGATAGTCACCGACCTGAAGATGCCCGGGATGGACGGCCTGGAGCTGCTGGAGCGCGCGCTGGCGGTCGATCCCTCGTTGCAGATCATACTGACACGAGCGGCCGCGGAGGAGGGGCGGGCCGTTCATCGACGAGATAGGCGATCTTGCGGCTTTGTTCTACCGTATAAACGGGGGCGGTCGCCGCGCTTGCGTCCTACGACTGTCCCGGCAACGTGCGCGAGATGCAGAACGTCGTGGAACGGCTGGCGGTGCTCAATCAGTCGGGGCTGATACTCGAACGGGACGTCAGGCCGTGCTTGGGGGCGGCCGCGGCGGCGCCGCATTCGGGGGGGCGATGGATCTGGGGGCCTCGGTGGCCGAGGCGGAACGGGCGGCGATAGTCGAGGCGCTGAGGGCCTCCGTCGGGAACCGCACCCGCGCGGCCAAGGCGCTGGGGATATCCCGGCGCACGCTTCACAACAAGCTTCGCCTGCACGGCATCGAGTAAGGCCGGCGGCGTTCATGCGCCGCGGGACGCCGATCGTCAGGTTTTCGCGGGGGGTGTCGCATGGTGCAGGTGCATTACGTGCTTTCGATGCCCCGCCCCTCTTCCCACCTCTTCAAGGTTCGGATGGAGGTGCGGGGCGCGCCCGGCGGCTCGATCGACCTCGTGATGCCGGTCTGGACCCCCGGCTCCTACAGGGTAAGGGATTTCGCCCGGAACGTTCAGGACTTCTCTGCGGGCCGCCTGGCGTGGAAGAAGGTGGACAAGAGCCGCTGGCGCGTCTTCGGGTGCGGGGACGTCGCCGTAGAATACCGTGTCTGGGCGTTCGAACAGTCGGTGCAGACGTCCCATCTGGACGCTGAGCACGGCTACGTGAACGGCAGCAGCGTCTTCATGTACGCGGACGGCCACAAGGAGGCGCCGGTGACGCTCGATATCCGCGTCCCCCGCGGCTGGAGGACAGCGACCGGGCTCGAAAGGCGGGGCCGGTTCTTCGCCGCCCCGAATTACGACATGCTGGTGGACTGCCCGATAGAAATGGGAGACTTCGTTCTCCGCACGTTCCTAGTCCAGAAGGTGCCTCATCACCTCGTGATACACGGCAGGGGGAACTATGACGAGGACACGCTCGTGCGGGATCTCCGCAGGATCGTGGAGACCGAGATACGCATCATGCGCGACGTCCCTTACAAACGGTATCTGTTCATCGTTCACAACTCGCCGGAGCGCCCGGGAGGGCTTGAGCATCACAACTCCTCGTCTATTCAACAGCCCCCCGGCCAATACCGGCCCCGCGAGAAGTACGAAAACTTCCTGGAGCTGGCGGCGCACGAGTTCTTCCACCTCTGGAACGTGAAGCGCATCCGGCCGGAGCCGCTGGGACCTTTCGACTACGAGCGCGAGGTCCATACGACCCTTCTGTGGGCGATGGAGGGGCTGACGAGCTACTACGACACGCTGGTCCTGTGCCGTTCCGGGATCATCACCCCCGAGAAATATCTCAGGCGGATCGCCGAGCGCATCCGGAAATACGAGGAGAAGCCGGGCCGCCGCCGCCAGTCGCTCTCCGAAGCCGGCTTCGACGCATGGATCAAGCTCTACCAGCCCAACGAGAACGCCGTCAACAGCCAGATGAGTTACTACGAGAAGGGCGAGCTGGTCGGGATGTGCCTCGATCTCGAGATCCGCCGGCTCTCCGGGAACCGCCGGTCCCTCGACGACGTCATGCGCGGCCTCTACCGCTGGTGCGCGCGCACCGGGCGGGGCCTGAGGGAGCAGGATTTCAGGCGGGCCTGCGGGCAGGTGGCTGGGAAGGGGCTCGAGCGCTTCTTCGCGGATTACGTGGACGGCACGGAAGAAATCCGCTGGAACCGGTTCCTGGAGGCCGCCGGCCTGAGGCTCCGGAAGGAGCCCGCGAAGGCCGAGGAAGGCGAGGCGCCGAGGCGGCATAGGCCTTGGCTGGGGGTCATCACCCAGAAATCGGGTGGAGTCGTTTCGATCTCCGGCGTCATTGAGGGATCCCCGGCCGACAGGGCGGGCCTCTCGGCCAAGGACGAGCTGGTGGCTCTGGACGGGGCGCGGGTTACTCCCGAGGAATGGGAGAAGCGCCTGGATGAATACGAGCCCGGCGATCGGGTGCGCCTGACCATCTTCCGCTCGGGATACCTCAGGGATTTCACGGCGAGGCTCGGCCGCAAGGAGAACGCGTCGTGGGTGATCAGGGCGATGGGGGAATCGACCCCCCTGCAGAGACAGATCTACGAGGGGTGGTTATGGCGGAGATGGGACGCTCCTCGTGGAGGGGGGGCGCGCCGATGACGCCGCTTGAAGGCCATCGCGCCGTACGGAGCCGCCTCACTTGTTCATCGATTGCGTGACCTGCCGCAGCCGCGGCTCGATGATCTTTCGGAGGGACTCGTCAAGCCGGATGGCCTCTTCCCAGTCCGCCGCGGCGCCGGCGTAGTCGCGCGCCACGTAGCGGGCCGTGCCGCGGCGGTGGTGCAGGTCGGCCGAGCTGTCGTCGAGCCGGATCGCCTCGGTGAGGTCACGTATCTCGTCTTCCGTGTTCCCCAGCCGGCGGGCGATCTCGGACCGCATTACGAGATGCGGCAGCGGGTAGCTCGAAAGCTCCACGGCCTTGCCGAGATCCTTGTAGGCGGCCTCGCGGAAACCCATTTGGTCGTATGCCTTGGCCCTCAAGACGTAGGCCTCCTCGAGGTACGGGTCGATTTCTATGGCCTGCCCGGCCAGCGATACGCGCTCCGAGGGTTGGGCGGCCCGGCGCGCCCGCTCGACCATCTCCGCGGCCGCGCGGCGTTCCGCCTGCCGCGCCTCGCGGAGCCGCCGGTCCTCCTCGGACTTGCGGAGGGCCTCCTCACGGGCCGTCAGGTCGCCGCGCGCCCTCAGGGCCTCCGCGGGCTCGCCGGCGTTCTCGAAGGCCCTTATCGCCTCCTCGTGCCTGCCCGTCTTCTCCAGGGAGTGGGCGGCCAGGAGGGTTTCCATGCGTCTGGTCTTTGTCCAAAGTGAGAATAGGATCGCCAGCATCGCGGCCAGGACCGCCAGCGACACGGCGGCGATCCCGACGGCCGGCCTGTTACTGGCGAACCTTCTCAAGGCGGCCTCGAGGGAGCCGGCGCGGCGGGCGATCACGGCCTCGCCGTCGAGGAACCTCTGGAGATCCTCCGCGAAGGCGTGCGCCGTGCTGTAGCGCCTGTGCAGGCTCTTCTCCATGGCCTTGAGGCATACCGCCTCCAGCTCCGGTGGAACGGCGGGATTGAGTCGTCGCGGGTTTATTGGATCCTGGTGATTGACGGCCAGCGCCACGTCCATGGGGGTTTTCCCGGTGTATGGAGGGATGCCGGTGATGAGCTCGTACAGGACGCTCCCGAGGCTGGCCACGTCGCTCTGGGGGCCCAGCTTGCGGATCCCTCGCGCCTGCTCCGGGCTCATGTAGGCGGGCGTCCCGACTATGAAGCCCTTCAGGGTCATGTCCTTGTCGCCGGCGACCTTCCTGGCCAGGCCGAAGTCCGTGACGAATGGATGCCCGTCGGCGTCCACGATGATGTTGGCCGGCTTGAGGTCCCGATGGACGATCCCCTTCTCGTGGGCGTAATGAACCGCCAAGGCCGCCTCGCGGATGATGGAACAGGCCTTCCTTAGCGGCAGCCGTCCCAACTCGTCGAGCGGTTTGCCTTCGACAAACTCCATCGCCAGGAAGGGGACCTCCTGGAACTTGCCGATTTCGTAAAGTGAGACGATGTTTGGATGCTTGAGGCGCGCGGCCATCTGCGCCTCGTGGTAGAAGCGCTCCAAGGTTTCCGGATCGTCGCCGCGCAGTATCTTGATCGCCAGCGTCCTCTTGAGATCCTTCTGGTAGGCCTTGTGGACGGTGCCCATGGCCCCGCGTCCGATCTCGCGTATCAGGACGTACTTGTCGAACCTGTTCTCGGGCTGCCGTTCCGCCTCGATGACCTCGCGGGGGACGTCCTCGGAGACCTCAAGGTTGGGACCCTCGGCGCTCTGGTCGGCCTTGGTGCCCGCCCCGGTCGGCATGAGGACCAGGAGCTCGCCGCACTTCTTGCAGCGGTACTTGCGGTCCGCGCGCGCGTTAAGAAGGTTGTACTTGAGGCCGCAACCGGGACAGTCGTAGATGGTCTTGTATTGGATCTTGAGGGTTTCCCGCAGGGCCTTCGGGTTGGCCAGGCCCATCTCGAGGATTATCTGGCTCAGGCGGGGCAGCGGGAGCGCCCCCCGGCCTGCGGCCTCCGCCTGGCGCTGTAGGGCGTCATCGAGCTGTTCGGGCGTCAGCTCGCCGCGTTTTACGAGCGTCTGGCCCAGCAGGAAGTCCTCGCGCCTCACCCGGGAGTAGTTTGCGCGTTCCGCCAGGTATCTCTTCTGCTCCTCCAGGAGGTCGATAAGATCATCGTCCCGCAGCAGCCCCCTCGAAACCATAATGACGCCGAGGGGCCGCTTCTGGCCGGCTTTCCGAAGGACGGCCTGCTGGGCCAGGCAGTCCTTGAGCTGGTCGGGAGTGATCATGCCCTTCTGAAGGGCGATCCTGCCGACGAGGCCTTCGGTTTCAGAAGACGTCCCCATCCCAACCTTCCTTCCCCCCGGGAACTATAGCCCATGCGGCGGCCGGATGAAAGGGGGCCCGCGAAAAAATCCACGCGCCGGGCGGAGGCGGCCCGCCGCCGGCGTGCTCAGGGGCTGCGGCGGATCGAGTCGATCTTGCGGCGTATTTCGGATGCCGGACTGCCGGCGACGGCGACGGCGCGCTCCAGGCTCCTGAGACACTCCTCCCCCTGGCCGAGGGCCTCGTTGATCCATGCCAGGAGGAGGTGGACCGACCAGTTCTCCGGCGGGGCGGTTTCCGCCGCTCTCTCCGCGTCGTTCCGCGCGCCCGCGTGGTCGTTGAGCCTTGCGCGGACGTAGGCGCGCAGGAACAGGGCCTCCAGCGAGATCGGGTTGAGATCCAGGGCGTCGGTCAATTCGTTCAGCGCCTCGGCGGTGTGGCCGACCCTGATGTGGATCGAGGCGCGTATCAGGTGGTAGAAGAAGTTGCCTCGGCCCTCGGAGCGGACTGACGCCATGGCGTCGGCCGCCTGTGGATACCTCCCCGCGTGGAAGTGCTGGAGTGCCACGCCGCATGCGTGCTCGAAGGCGTCCGGGGACTGCCAGGCCTGCGCGGCGGCCGCCCCCAGGCGCGCGAATGCCGCGTCGCGCGTCCTGAGATCCCTGATGTACGGCGTGTGCTCGCTCATCATGAATATGGCCAGCTGCGTCATCGCGGAACCGAACGCGGCCGGGCCGAAGTCCTTGCTCAGTCGGAGCGCCTCCTGGTAGTCGCGCTCGGCCAGGATGTAGTCGCCCATCTTGTGGCGGACCTCGCCGCGGAAGCACCAGGCCTCCGTGTATGAGTCGTCTTCGCGCAGGGCCCTGGTGAGCGCGTCGCGCGCGTCCCTGTACTTTTCCAGGATCTCGCTGACGGTGTAGTCGCTGCCTTCCTGGACCCGCATCTGCGCGGCGTCGTTGACGGCGCGCCTGGCTCGGTCGTAGTGCGGCGTGGCCCTGGCGCGCTTCTTCTGGCGGAGCTCCTCCGACAGGCGCATCTCGAGTAACTCCTCCCTGGTCCTCTGCGCGTCCTTCTCCATCTCGGCCCGGCGCTCCGCCAGCTTGGCTATTTCGCTGTCGCAGACCCTCTTGCGCTCCTCCGCCTGGGGGTCGTTGGGGTCGAGCCGCAGAATCTCGGCGTACTGGCTGAGCGCCTTGTCGAAGAGGCCGGCCTCGAAGAGGGAGTCCGCGGTGCTGCGGATGCGCTGGACGGTCAGCTCCCTCTCCTTCTCCTGGCGCTCGCGCTCGGCCCGGCGGCGCTCGATCTTGCGGTTGCATTCGTTGGTGAGGAAGACGGCACCGGGGTGGTCCGGATCGAGGGTGAGCACCTGCTGGAGGCGCGATAGCGCCTCCTCGTATTGCTCCCGCTCGAACGAGGCCTGTGCGAGGCCGTAAAGCCGGTCGGCCTTGGCGGCGGTCCGCAGGCGGATCGCGCCTATGGCGACGGCCACAAGCAGTGCCGCCGAGAGGCCGGCGGCCGCGACGGCGGACGTGACCGGGCGCCGCCGGATCGCCTTCCAGAGCCGTTCGCGCGCCGACAGCGGCCTGGCGTTGATGGGTTCCCCCTCGAGGTAGCGGGTCAGGTCGTCCGCGAAGCTCCGCGCGGAGTCGTAGCGCCTGTGGCGGTCCTTTTCCAGCGCCTTCAGGCAGATCGTCTCCACGTCCGCGTGGACGTGGGGGTTGAGCCGCCGCAGGGGTATCGGGTCGTCGGTCAGCACCGACATGAGCGTCTCGGCCGGCGAGCGCGCCTCGAAGGGCGGGCGTCCGGTCAGGACGTGGTAGAGGATCGCACCGAGCGAATAGACATCGGCGCGGCGGTCCAGCGGATCGCCGCGAGCCTGCTCGGGAGACATGTACTGCGGGGTCCCCACGATCGCGTCGGAGACGGTGACCGGATCCCGCGTCTTGATGGGCTTGGCCAGGCCGAAGTCCATCACGTACACCCGTCCGTCCGAGCGCTGCACCATGATGTTGTGGGGCTTGAGGTCGCGGTGGATGATGCGCTTCGAGTGGGCGTAGTCCACCGCCAGGGCCGCGTCCCTCACCACCTCGATCGCCCGGCGGGGGGGCAGGTACCTTACCGCGCGGGACGTGGTCTGCTTGGAAGGGGGGGCCATCAGCTGGGCCAGCGACTCGCCGTTGACGAACTCCATGGCTATGAAATGCTTTCCCTCGTGCGAGCCCACCTCGTAGATGGACGCTATGTTGGCGTGCGACAGGCTGGCGGCCATGCGGGCTTCCCGGTAGAAGCGTTTGAGCTCCACTTCGGTCCACATGGTCCCCACCAGGAGCTTCACCGCCACGTACCGCCGCAGGTCCGTCTGCCACGCCTTCCATACCACGCCCATCCCGCCCCGCCCCACCTCATGGATGAGTATGTACTTGCCGTTGAAGAAGCGCCGGGAAGGATACTTCGAGGCTTCGGCGGCGTCGTCGGGCACGTCGATCCTGGGGGTTCCCTCGGTCTGGCCGACGATCACGAGCTGCTCCTGGCGCTCCAGGCCGCAGCCGCACTCCTTGCAGGAGTACTTGCGGGAGGGATCGGTCCCCTCGGCGGAGAAGCGCGCGCCGCAGGAAGGGCAGGCCAGGACTTTCCTGCGCCGCAGGAGCAGCGCCGGATCCGCCATGTCCACGGAGACGTAGCCCCTACGGACCAGCAGGTCGCCCAGGCGTGGGACCTTCTCCCCGCGCTCCGCCAGGTCCGACTGCGCGCGCAGGCATTCGTAAAGCTGGGGCTCGCGCACAAGGTTCTGACGGATCAGCAGGCGCCCGAAGAGCGCGTCCTCGATCCGGGGGTCCGATACATCCAGCGCCTGGGCGAGCCGCCTCTCCCGCTCCCGCACGAGCGCCTCGACGTCCTCCTCCTTGAGTATCCCCCGGCGGACCAGGATCGCCCCCAGCGTGGTTCCCTCGGAGGTGCGCTGTTCGCTGAGGCATTCGGCCAGCTGCTCGGTGGAAACCAGACCGCGCTCCACCGCGATGCGGCCGATCATTGCGTCGCTCGAGACGGTCACTGCCGTATTATAGCCGGGCACTCGGGGTGAAGATAGTGTTGAACTGGGCGGCCGGGCGGCATAAAATGCCTCCCTCGGCGGGACTCTATTGTCCGGGGTCACTATATGGAAAGAGAAGACATCCCTGCCATCAGTCCCCCGTCGGATTCCACCAAGATAGAGGGGCTTCACGCGGAGTCGGCGAAACCGCCGCCGGAAGTGCGCAAGGCCCCGCCGGCTCCGGGCGGCCAGCGGGCCCCCACCGAAACCCGCCGCGCCGCGGTGGCGGCACCCTCGAAGCCCGCGCAACCGGCGGGTCCGGCGCCCTCCCGCGACGAGGATGATCCGGAGAAGCTCCTGCGCGAGTACGCCGACCGCCAGAAGAACAGGATCGCCCGGCTCGAGCAGGATCTCCAGAAGATCTCCGCCGAACGCGACTCCCTCAGGAACAGGAACGAGGGTCTCTCCAAGGAACTCCAGGAAGCCAGGACGCAGCTGCAGATGATTCCCAAGCAGGAGGAGATGATCAAGGATCTCCAGCAGAAGCTCGACGCGGCGCTCCTGTCCAACGGCATGGCGCAGGCCGAGAGTTCCAAGCTCCGGCTACGAGTGAACGACCTGGAGGCCAACCTCAAGAAGACCGAGGAGCGCGCGTCGCAGGCGGAAAAGGCCCTCTCCGAGGCCCAGTCGGCGCTGCGGCAGCAGACGCAGGCGCGCCAAGAGGCGGAGGCGAAGATCGCCGTCGCCATCCAGGCGTTGCAGGGAAAGCACGCAACAGCGGTTTCCCCCGCCAGGAAATAGCGCTCGATCCCCAGTGAGGGCCGGGGTCGCATGAGGCTCCCAAGGGAAATCCGTCGGAGGTGGGGGGACTGCGGGACGACCTCGCTCCGGGGCGGGGCCAGGGTCCGCAAGGATCACCCGCGGCTGGAGGCGTGCGGGGACCTCGACGAGCTCGGCGCCGCGCTCGGCGCCGCCCGTGCATTCGCCCGCCGGAAGGCCGTCCGCGCGGCGCTCCTCGGCGTGCAGAAGGATCTACTGGAGATCGGATCCATCCTGGCGGGCCCGCCTCCGGCGGCCGCCGGCTGCGTCGAGGAGAGGTTGGCGGCACTGGACCGCCTGATCGGGCGTTGCCGGGCCAAACTGCCCCCGCTGCGCGGCTTTATCGCCAGGGGAGGTACTCCGGGCTCCTCGTTTATTCACTGGGCCTGCACCGTCTGCCGCAGGGCCGAACGCCGCATCGTGACCCTCTCCCGCGGGGCGGCCGTGCCGCCCGAGGTAACCGCCTACATCAACCGCCTTTCGACGCTCCTTTTTATGCTCGCGAGGATGGAGGATCGGGAGGGTGGATGAGGCGCGCTGCGGCGGCGATCACCGTCATGGCCGCGCTTTCGGCGTGCGAGCCGGTCCCCGCGGATGACCAGCCGCCGGGACAGACGGTGCTGCCGGCCTGGAGAAACCGGCAGCGCCTCCCCACGTCGAGTCACCTCAGGGCCGTCCGGTTCATCAGCCGCACAGAGGGCTACGTGGCCGGGGAGGACACGGCGATCTTTAGGACCTCCGACGGCGGCGCCACGTGGATCCAGCTCGAGCACGCTCCCGCCGGGCGCGGGGGCGACGTCGCCGCGATGGACGTCTTCGCCGGCGGCGGCACGGTGCACGTCGGCGCAGCCGGCGCCGACGCGGCCTCGGGCGGGCGCTGGTGGACCAGCGGCGACGGGATCAACTTCGCGACGCCGGACCAGGACTCGACCGGTTTCGCGGCGATGACCTCGGTTGATCTCGTGGCGCCCGGGACGGCGTACTACCTTGCCGTGGACGGGATGATCCGCCACGTGACGCCGTCGTCCGTGAAGAGCTTCAGCGTGGGCGCCCCGGCTGCCTGGATGGCGGTGGCGTTCCCGGGGACCGGCGGGGTTGGATACGCGGCCGGTTCCGGCGGGGCGATCAGGAAGACCACGACCAACGGTTCATCCTGGAGCGGGTTGGCCTCCGGCACCACGGCGGATCTCCGCAGGCTCTGGTTCGTCTCTGAAACGCTGGGGTACGCCTGCGGCGACGCCGGCAAGGTGATCAAGACGACCGACGGGACCGCGTGGGTGGACGTATCGGTTGGCGAGGCGGTGACGCTCCGCGGGATTTGCTTCGCCGACGCCCTGACCGGGTGGGTCGTGGGCGACGGGGGTTTCATCCGCAGGACCGTCGATGGCGGGGCCACGTGGACCGCGCCAGCCGCGGCGGTGCCGACCTCTTTTGACCTCCACGACGTCTGGTTCGTAGACGCCTCCGCGGGTTACGCGGTGGGCGACTACGGAACGGTGCTCAAGACGCTCGACGGGGGCGGCCATTGGACCGAAATCTCCCGCGGCTCGCTGGTCCGCTTGAACGCGATGGCTTTCACCGGTGACGGCGTCAAGGGACTGGCGGTGGGCGGCGGGGGCGTGATACTCCGGACCCTCGACGGGGGCCTCACGTGGGGCTCCTCACCCTCGGGGGTGGCGGTGGATCTTTTCGGCGTCAGCGTGCCGCGGACCGGCTCGGGGAGCGTGGCCTATGCCTGCGGCGCGGGGGGGACGATCCTGAAGACGACCGATTTCGGGGCCGGCTGGGCGAAGATGGACGTCGGCTCCGGCGCGACCCTCCGCGCGATACTCTTCCCCGCGGGCGACACGTACGGCTTCTGCGTGGGCGATGGCTCGACGATCCTCCACACGTCCACGGGGGTTTCGTGGACTCCGCAGGCGTCGCCTTTGACGGCCGATTTCTGCGCGGTGAGCGCCCCATTCACGGGATTGACGGCATACGCCGCGGGCACGGCGGGCGCTGTCGTCTACACCGAGACTGGCGGCGCCTTCTGGTACGACCGCTCGATCGGGGTTCCGGCGGCCGTGCTTTCCCTCCAGTCCCCCATGGGCTCGGCCGTGTATGCCGCGGCCTCGGACGGCAAGATATACAGGAGTTTCCTCTACGGCCAGATCGGATCGTGGCAGGCCCTGAGCCCTCCGTCGGCCGCGAACGCGATCGCGTTCACCGCTCCCGCTTTCGGCTGGTGCGTCGGCCCTGACGGCGTCTTCTACACCGAGGACGGGGGCTCCGGCTGGACGCGCTCTTTCGAGCACACCAAGTGGACGCTGCGCGCGGTTTGGATGGGCTCAGGCGGCGTCGGGTTCGCCGCGGGCGACCGGGGAACAGTCCTGGGCACGCTGACCGGGGGTAAGTGAGAAACCCGCGGCACGCCCCTGCGCACGGGGCTGCCCGGCGGGCCCTCGATCCGCGCGCGCTGAATGCGGCAAGGCCCTTGTTGTGCCTCCCCGCATACTGAAGGCCGCCTACAAGAGGGCCGCGGAGATCCCCGTCTACACCGCCATCCAAAGGAGGGTTGTGGGCGGCGGACCGGTGGGAGAGAGGCTGCTCATCAGGGCGGGGCTGACTGGGCTCACGACGCACCATGGGGTTCTGGCCGTTTCCGCACTCTTCGGATGTTTGACGGGTTTCGTCGTCTACGCCATGTTCCTGGCGAACCTCTATCTGGCCGCCTTGATGGCGTGGCGTCGTTGGGTGTAAAAGGAAGCCCCCGGGCCTGCGTGCCCGGGGGCGTGAGCGTCTCGTCTATGGCGTTCCGGCGCTACTTCACGCCGAACACGTTGGCGTAGCGGTAATACACCTCCAGGGTCAGCGCGTTGATCGCGGTCCCGTACACGCGCCCGCCCTCGCCGCTCCAGCGGTCCACGGTCTCCCAGGAGCCGCTCTTGCACCCCGTGGAGCCGACGTTCTGGTGCTTCACCAGAGCGTTCTTCATGTCCTCGTTCCAGGCCTTCCACTTGGGGCCCGAGGGGCCGTCGTACTGGAAAAGCGCCAGGCTCGCGTAGTACCAGTAGTAGAAGTCTATGAGGTTGCCGTCCCACTTGGGCTTGTCGCGCAGCAGGAGCTCGCAGCCGTTGGCGAGGCGCGGGTCGCCCTTGTTCTTGTCCATGAAGATGCGGGCCATCACGCCGATCGCCGTGAGGGCCTCGTGGTGTTCGAAATGTTCATTGAGGCCCGGGACGAAGACCTTGCCGGTGCCCTTGTGGGTGTATCCCACGCGGCCGTAGTCCGCCTCAGTGACCTCGTCGTACCAGGCGCGCGTCCCGTCGTATCCCGTCCGGGGGAAGGAAAGCGCCGAGAGTTCCGCGGACTTGAGCACCATCACCGCCCATCCCGTCACCGATGAGTCGTTGTCGCCGCACTTGTAGCTGTAGCGCCAGCCCTTGCCGGGGTTCTGGGCGGCGATCGTGAAGTCCACCGCCTTCTGCGCCTGGTCCTTGAAGAGGTTGGAGCCGGTCAGCCCGTAGGCCTCCGACATCGCCAGGGCGCAGATGGTGTGGTTGTACATGTACTTCTGGCAGTTGCGGCTGCCGATGCAGCCCTCGGGATCCTGGTGGGACATCATCCACTGGAGGCCCTTGCGGACGACGTCGCCGAAGCAGATGCCGTCGTAGGTGTCGCGGGAGAGGTGGGAGTAGCCGGCCCCGAGGAAGGCGAGGATCGCCAGGCCCGTGTTGCCGGCGTCGAAGTCGTCCGCGCCGGGGTTAGGCGAGCAAACTTGGGCGCACCGCCGGATGTAGCCGGTGGTCGACCAAGAGCCGTCCGGATCCTGGTGGCGTGCGAGCCAGCGGAGGGCGTTGATGACGGCGTCCTCGGTGGCGCGGCTGCCGCCGCCGCGGGCCACCAGCAACCGCCTCCCTCGCAGGCGGCCGCCGAACCGGCCTCCGCCGCCTCCCCCGGATCCTATCACGTCGTATGTACCCCTGCCCTTGAATGGGTGGTGGCTGACGAAGTCCGTCGAGTCTCCCTTGGCGCGCTTGAAGTCTTCGTCGTCGTCGGTTTCCGTGTGATCGTCGTCCCTGTCCTTGTGGAAGACGGTGTCCGGGCCGGACTTCTGGTAGTCGAGGGGCGGGCGATTCTCTGGGGTTATGTCTTTGGGCGTCATGACCGGGATCTCGGGCGGTCTGCGGGGAGGGTTCACCGCGAACACCTCGACGTCCTCGACGGCTTGGACGACCCAGAACCACCCCAGCAGGAGCGCCATGAGGACGTGCATTCCGAGCGAGATCGACCACCACGGCGTTTTTTGTAGGATCTTTTCCGCCGGGGTCTGGGGCTCGGAGGGCATGGGGAAGGGCTCTTCGGGGACCGGCGTCTGCGGATGCATGACGTGCCTCGCTTTCCCGGCACGCCGAGCATATGAACGGGGGCGGCCGCGAAAGGTTCGGCGGAAAAGGACCGCTGGCGGGGCCCGGCCGGCTAGGGCTCCTTCTCGCGGTGGATCATGGTCCCCGCGCCGGTGTCGGTGAAGACCTCCGCCAGGAGGGTCGCGGGCTTGCGTCCGCTTATGATGTGGACGCTCTTGACGCCCTCCAGGAGGGCCTCGCAGGCCGACTCAGCCTTCGGGATCATGCCGCCGCGGATCACGCCCTCTTGGATAAGCTTATTGATTTCTGCCGGCGTGGCGCGGGAGAGGATGGTCTTGTCGGCCAGGTAGATTCCGTCGACGCCGCTGGCGAGTATCAGTTTCTCCGCCTTCAGCGCCGAGGCGATCTCGGCCGCCACGGTGTCGGCGTTTATGTTGAGGATGTTGCCGGCGTCGTCGCCCCCCAGCGAGGCGACCACCGGTATGAAGTCGGCCGCAAGGAGCGTCGTGATGAGCTTGGTGTCGACCGACTCGATGTCGCCGACGTGACCGAAGTCCACGATCTCCTCGCGTCCGGTCTTCTCGTCGAATATCTTGCGCGGCGGGCGCTTGACGGCGTTGATTATGCCGCCGTCGATGCCGGATATTCCCACCGCCTCGGCGCCGGCGCGGCGGAGGGAGGAGAGTATTTCGGTGTTTATCTTGCCCGCGAAGACCATCATCACCACGTCGAGGGTCTTCTCGTCAGTGATCCGCCTGCCGCCGACCACGCGGGGTTCGATGCCGAGCTTCTCGCAGAGATCCGTGGCCTGTTTGCCGCCGCCGTGGACCATAACGATCCTGATTCCCACCTGAGCCAGCAGCGCCACCTCCTCGCAGAAGGAGTGGAGGATGGGCTCGTCCTCGGCGACCTCGCCACCGATCTTGACGACGAAGGTCTTGCCCTTGAACCGGTTGATGTAGGGGAGCGCCTGGCGCAGGAGATCTAGGTGTTCTGGGTTCATGCTCGGCTCCGTTTCAAACGAGTTCGGCCAGGATCGCCTTCTGCGCGTGGAGCCGGTTCTCGGCCTCGTCCAGGACCGCCGATCCCGGGGAGTCCAGCACCGCGTCGGCCACTTCGACGTTGCGCCTCACCGGCAGGCAGTGCATGAATATCGCCTTCGGCGGCAGCCGGTCGCAGATCCACGAGCGGTATCCGTCCCTGATCTTCTTCTCCTCTTCCCAGCGGCCGTAGTAGGCCGATCCGCCCCAGGACTTCGCGTAGACCACCTGTGCCCCCGCGAGGGCCTCGTCCTTGTCGTGGATTATGCGCGGTTTGGCCGGCAGGCGGCGGAGGATCGATTCCTCGAGGGGGAACTCCGGGGGGTGGGATATCGTGAGTTCCGCCCCCAGCTGGGAGAATATAGCCGCGAACGAGTTGGGAACGGCCATCGGGAGCGGCTTGGGGTGGTATGCCCATGTGAGGGTGACCCGCGCGCCGCGGATCTTGCCGAGGCGCTCCTTCACCGTGAGCGCGTCCGCCATCGCCTGGCAGGGGTGCCAGAGCGCGGATTCCATGTTGATCACCGGGACGGATGCGTACTTGCGGAACGACTCGATGATCGGGTCGGCCAGGTCCTCCTCGCGGGACTTGAGTCCCGGGAAGGCGCGCACGCAGATGGCGCCGGCGTAGCGGGAGAGGACCCGCGCGGCGTCCTTGATGTGCTCCGTCTTGTCCTGGTCCATGACGGCGCCCTCCCGGTGCTCCAGGCTCCAGGACTCGCTGCCCACGGACATCGTGACTGGCTGGCCGCCGAGCTGGGCGATTCCCACTTCGAACGAGACGCGCGTGCGCAGCGAGGGGTTGAAGAAGACCAGCGCCACGCTCTTCCCCTTCAGCGCCCGCGGCGTTTTTCCCCTCTTGAGGGCCAGGGCCCGGGTCAACAGGCGGTCTATCTCCCGGGGGGCGAACTCAAGGGTGTTGATGAACGACCGGCCTTTCAAGCTCATCGCGGAGTGCTCCGATGAAAATGTCGACGTGTTCGTCGCGCAGCGTCAGCGGCGGCATCAGGCGCAAAACCCCCGGCTCGTCCGCGGTGCCCGTTATGATCCCCTTCTGCAGCAGCGCCTTCTGTAGCGCCGGGGCGTCGGCGTCGACCTTGAGCCCCAGCAGGAACCCTTCGCCGCGTACCTCGCGGACGCCGGGGACGGCGCGGGCGCGCTCCGCGAGGTATGAGGAGGTCTTGACCACTTCGGGCAGGAGGGTTTCCACCACCTCCAGCGTGGCCTTCATCGCGGCCATGGCCAGGGGGCCCGCGCCGAAGGTGGCGCCGTATTCGCCGTACTGAACCCTGTCGGCGATTTCCTTGGTGACAAGAACCGCCGAGAGGGGCACACCGCTGGCTATACCCTTTGCCAGCGTCACCAGATCCGGCGTCACGCCGTGGCGTCCCGCGTAGAACATGGTTCCCGTGCGGCCCATGCCGGTCTGGACCTCGTCGTAGACGAGCATCGTGCCGTGCCTCGAGCAGAGGGCCCGCAGCTCGCGGAGGTATTCCGGCGGGGCGACCTTGACGCCGGCCATGGACTGGATGGGCTCCAGTATGACCGCGGCGGTCCGGTCCGTGAGTCGCGGGAGCTCGCCCATGGGTACGAAGCTGACGCCTGGCACGAGTGGCTCAGACGTCTTCCTGTACTTCTCGATGCCGGTGACGGAGACCGCCCCGGCGGTGCGGCCGTGGAACCCGCCGTTGAGCGCGACGACCTCCGGGCGGCCGGTGTGCCGGCGGGCCATCTTGAGGGCGTTCTCGTTGGCCTCGGCGCCCGAGTTGGCGAAGAGGACCGCCGCGTAGGCCGGCGCGTGGCGGAGCAAGAGCGCCGCCGCCTCCTCCCGGAGGCGCAGTCCCGCGACGTTGGAGTAGAATATGAGCCGCGCCGCCTGCTCCTGGATCGCCCGGACCACGCGGGGGTGGCAGTGGCCCGTGGAGCACACCGCGTGGCCGGCGTACATATCGAGATATTTCCTGCCGGCCGTGTCCCAGATCCAGACGTCCTCGCCGCGCTCTATCTCGAGCGGGAGCGTCCGGTATGTCCTCAGGAGCGTCACGGGTGGATCGGGGGGTTGAGAAGCCCCGCCTCCTCGGGAAATCCGAACATTAGGTTCAGGCACTGCACGCCCTGCCCGGCCCCGCCCTTGATAAGGTTGTCGAGGGCGGCGAAGATTATGGCGGTGGCGCCCTCCGCGACGACCCCGATGTCGGCGAAGTTCGATCCCTTGATGTTGTTGACGTTTACGGTCCCCTTGCAGACGCGCACGAAACGCGACCCGGCGTAGGCGTTCCGGAAGACCTCCAGCACCTCGTCGGTCGTCATGGGACGCTTGAGGGGGACGTAGCTCGTCGTGAATACGCCGCGGGTGAAGGGGGCGGAGTGGGGCTGGAAGAGGATCTCGACGCCGGAGGCCTGTTCTATCTCCGGCACGTGCCTGTGGTGGAAATGCTCGTAGGCGAAGAAGCTGGTGGAGCGGAACGGGTGATGGGTTTTCTCGGAGGGCTTGGCGCCCGAGCCGGACGACCCGGTCTTGCCGTCGACGATTGCGCGCCCGGCCGCGATGTCGCGCAGCGGCCACAGCGAGAAGATGGCGGCGCTTGCGAAGCAGCCGCCGGCGGCGACGTGGGTGGCGGATGCTATCTCTTTGCGGTTGATTTCGGGGATGCCGTAGGCGAACTTCGGCAGCAGCTCCGGGGCCCGGTGGGGCATCTTGTAGTATTTCTCGAACTTGGCCGGGTCCTTGAGCCGGAAGTCGCCGGAGAGATCGACGACCTTGCCGCGCAGGCCCGGGACCACGCCCATCGCCTCGCCGTGGGGCAGCGAGAGCATGTAGACGTCGGCGTCTTGCGGCCATTCCTTCCGGTAGACCAGATCCGAAAAGCCCCGGAGGTTGGGCTGGACCTCGTCCAGCCGCCTCCCCGCGTTCTCGCGCGCCGTTATGGCGGCAAGCTCCACGAGCGGGTGCCCCAGGAGTATGCGGACCGCCTCGCCGCCGACGTAGCCCGAGGCGCCGATTACGACCGCCCTGATTTTGCGCATGCCAGCACCGGAGTAAGGATGCCCATGAATCTCTCGGGATCGGTGAGCGAATTCGCAGCGGGGATCCCTAGCGTTCGCTCCAGATACGTCACCCCCGCCTCGGTGTCCGTCACGGGGCCGGAGATTACGGACACCTTCACGCCCCGCTGGCCGAAATACTCCTTGCCGCCCCAGGCCGCCGTGAGGTCGCTGGCGCAGAAGACCACCGCCTGGACGTGTGCCAGGAGGCCCCGGTCGTCGAAGAAGCGCTCGACCCTGTAGTGGCCCATTATGCCGTCGCCGAGCTCCATGACGATGGCGTCCACGTCGTCCAGCTTAGCCGCGATCGACCGGGCGATGGCGGCGACGTCGTCGGTGTCCACGGTGGAGGCCACCCCGCAGTCCAGGAAGCTGTAGGTCCGTACGGCGCCGGCCTCCTTCATCTTGATGAGGTCCTTGAGGCAGGCGATGCCGGTGATCTTGGCGCCTCCGACGCGGAGTCCCCTCATGGTGAGGCCGCGTATTATTTCCACCGCCGTGGCGGTCTTGCCAACGTTCATGCACGAACCTACCACCAGGATGATGGGGCGTGACTCGGCGAGCACCTCCACACGCGGGAGCGCCACCTCGCGCAGGTTCCGCCTGGAAATGCCCAGGACCTCGGCGTGGGCGGGCTCGCCCAGACTCTTGGGGCCGCTTACGTACCGCCCGATCACGCCGCCGAGGTTGAGTATTTGCAGCCTGTCGCCCTTCGCCAGCCGATACGGCGCGTAGCCCACGAAGCCTCGGAGCGCCTGGCGGGTGCCGAGGATCCCGGCGATGACGTCGCCCTTCCTGATACGCACCTGCTCTCCCGTCACCAGCTCAAGGTTCGAGTAGTAGGGGTTTTCAGTGAGGGCCCTGACCACCACGAGCTGTCCCACCTCGGAGGGGGCCTCCGGGTGCGCCTCGACGGGATTCGAAAGCCCCAGCGGGGAGGTAGAGGAGGCGAACTTGTCGACGTCGATCTTCATCATTTCTCCTTCATCAGGCTGCGGGCGCGCCTCTCCACGAGTATGGGGGCGGTCCCTCCCGGGGAGTTGCGGTTGCGGACCGAGGCCTCGGGGGAGAGGATGTCCCGCACGTCCGGCCGGAATTCGCCGCTGTAGCGCCGCAGCTCGGCGATGTCGAGACGCGACGGATCCGCGCCGCGCGCCGCGCAGTCCCTCATGAGCCGGGCGACGGCGGCGTGGGCCCGCCTGAACGGGACCCCCCGGCGGGTCAGCGATTCCGCCAGGTCGGTGGCCAGCATCTGCGGGTCGCTGGCGGCCCGGAGCATGCGTTTTTCACGGACCTTCATGCCCTCCACGGCGAGCCTCATCGCGCGCAGCGACAGCCGCGCAGCCTCCGCTGCGGCGAAGAGTGGGGGCTTGGTTTCCTGCAGATCGCGGTTGTATCCCAGCGGAAGGCCCTTGAGCGTCCCCAGGAGCGCCACCAGGTTCCCCGCGATCACGGAGGCCTTCGCGCGGACGATCTCCACGAGATCCGGGTTCTTCTTCTGAGGCATGATCGACGAGCTCGTGCAGAGCTCGTCGGGCAGCTCCACGAATCCGAATTCCTGGGAGGACCAGATGACCAGGTCCTCGGCCATCTGGGATAGGTGGACCGCCAGCAGCGCGCAGGCGGAGACGAACTCCGCGGCGAAGTCGCGGTCGCTCACCGCGTCGATGGAATTCTCGAAGGCGGCGGCAAAACCCAGGTCGCGCGCCGTCGAGGCGGGATCGATGGGGAGCGAAGTCCCCGCCAGGGCGCACGCCCCCAGGGGGCTGACGTCCGCGCGCCTCAGCGCGTCGCGGAACCTGCCGGCGTCGCGAAGGAGGCGGTCGTGGTAGGCCAGGAGGGCGTGCCCGAAGACCACCGGCTGGGCGTGCTGGAGGTGGGTCATCCCGGGGAAGATGGTGCGCGCGTGGCGGGCCGCACCGCGGGCGAGCGCCTTCCTGAGAAGGTCGATCTCCGAGATGATCTCGGCGCCGGCCCGCTTGACCCAGAGCCGCAGATCCAGGGCCACCTGGTCGTTGCGGCTGCGCGCGGTGTGGAGGCGCGCGCCGGCGGGCCCGGCGATCCGCGTGAGCCTCTCCTCCACGTTCATGTGGACGTCCTCGAGGGCGGTCTCGAGGCGGAATCGCCCCGCCCTCCAGTCCCTGAGGATGCGACGGAGTCCGCGGACGACGGCGCGCACGTCGCCGGGCCGGAGTATCTTCCGCCGCCCGAGCATCCGGGCGTGGGCGATCGACCCCAGGATGTCCTGCTCGACGAGGCGGCTGTCGGCCTCGATGGAGGCGACGAACCCGGCGGCGAACTCGTCGGCGGGCCTGGAGAACCGTTCCCGCAGGAAGGAGGCCATCAGAGGCAGCGCCTCAGGGAACGGTTCATCGTCAGCCGGAGGGCGTTCATCCGGATGAACCCCTCGGCGTCCTTGGAATTGTAAGTCTCAAAGGTGTCGAAGCTGGCCACCTCCGGGTTGTAGAGGGAGTTGGGGCTCTTGCGGCCGGTGACGGCGGCGGAGCCCTTGTAGAGCCTGATCCGGGCGGTCCCGTTGACCCCCTTCTGGGACTCCTCGATCAGCGCCCGCATCACGTTCATCTCGGGGGAGAACCAGAAGCCGTTGTAGATGAGGGCCGCGAACTGCGGCATGAGGCCGTCGCGCAGGCGCATCACCTCGCGGTCCATGGTGAGGGATTCCACGGCGCGGTGCGCCAGGTGGAGGACGGTGAGCCCCGGTGTCTCGTAGACCCCCCGCGATTTCATCCCCACGAAGCGGTTTTCCACGACGTCGGCGCGGCCCACGCCGTGCCGGCCGGCCAGCTGGTTGAGGTGGAGGATGAGCCTGGCGGGTCCCATGGGCTCCCCGTTCACGGCCGTCGGGACGCCGTCGGAGAACTCGATCTCGACGGTTTCCGGCTCGTCGGGCGCGTCCGTCGGATCCTTCGTCGTCAGGAACATCTCCTTGGGAGGTTCTTTCCACGGATCCTCCAGGATGCCGCCCTCGTAGCTGACGTGCATGAGGTTCGCGTCCATCGAGTAGGGCTTGTCCTTGGTGACGGGCAGTTCGATGCCGTGTTTGGAGGCGTATTCGAAGAGGTCGTTGCGCCCCTTGAAATTCCATATGCGCCAGGGGGCGATGATCTCCAGGTCAGGGGCCAGGGCCTTCGCGGTCAGCTCGAAGCGCACCTGGTCGTTGCCCTTGCCGGTGGCGCCGTGGGCGACGGCGTCTGCCCCCTCGGCGCGGGCCACCTTGACCTGGTACTTGGCGATGAGCGGGCGGGCGATGGAGGTGCCCATGAGATAGGCCCCCTCGTAGACCGCGTTCGCCTTCAGGGCGGTGAAGACGTAGTCGCGCGCGAACTCGTCGCGAAGGTCCGCCACGTGGACCTTGTCGGCGCCCGTCCGCGAGGCCTTGCGGGCGATGGCCGAGAGATCCTCTCCCTGGCCGATGTCGGCGATGAAGGCGATCACGGGAACCTTGTAGGTTTCCTTAAGCCACTTGAGGATAACGGATGTGTCCAGCCCGCCGGAGTATGCCAGGACGATCTTCTTCATGCGGTGTCCTTCCTGCGCGATTTCAGTTCCATGAGCCTGCGCGCCGTCCTCCGCGCGGAGGCGCCCTCGCGGAGGACGACCAGGAGGGTGTCGTCGCCCGCGACGGTGCCGATGATCTCGGGCCAGCAAAGACGGTCTATGGCTATCCCCACCGGGCCGGCCTCGCCGGGATCGGTCTTGATGACCACCAGGTTGCCGGACCAGTCGACACGGCGGGCCAGGCGCGCCACCGTCGCGCTGGCCTTCGGCCCGGCCGGGGGCGCCACGGCCTCCACCGGGGCGTAGCGGTAGTGGACGCCATCGGCGCTGACCTTCACCAGCCCCAGCTCCCTGATGTCCCTCGAAAGGGTGGCCTGGTCGGCCTCGAAACCGCGGGCGCGCAGCAGGCGCTTGAGATGCGCCTGCGTGGCGACCTCCTCCGCGGCGATCACCTCCAGGATGGCCTTCTGGCGGACTTCCTTGAGTTTCATAATTATGCGGATAATATACAAATATATGCAGCAATGTCAAGCGGAAAAATCGCCCCTCCCAAGGATGTCAGCCAGCGCCGGCTCGAGGTCAGGATGGGCGAAGCGGAATCCGGACCTCAGCGTACGCATGGGGAGGCAGCGCTGGCTGGAGGTGATCGCGCCGGCCGCCTTGCCGATCAGCAGGCCTAGGGCCCAGCGTGGCGCCGGGACGATCGCGGGGCGGCCGAGGGCCCGCCCCAGCGCCGCGGCGAACTCGGCGTTGCGGACCGGATTGGGGGATGTCCCCAAAAGCGGCCCCGTGACGTCGTCACGCTCGGCGGCGTGGAGGAACAGCGACGCGAGGTCGTCCAGATGCACCCAGCTCATCCACTGGAGGCCGGTGCCGATGCGGCCCCCGAGGCCCGCCTTGAAGAGCGGGAGCATCCTGGCCAGCGCGCCGCCGGAGGCCCCCAGCACGATCCCCGCGCGGACGCAGACGACGCGCGCGCCGGATCCCATGGCCTCCGCCTCCCAGTCGCGGCAGACGCGCGCGAGGAAATCGTCCCCCGGCGGCGACTCCTCGGTCAACTCCTCGTCGAGCCTGTCGCCGTAGTAGCCGACGGCGGAGGCGCAGACCAGCGCGCGCGGCCCCCCCGGGCCGATGCCGGCGACGAGATTCCTCGTGCCGATGACCCTGCTGTCGCGTATGCGCTCCATCTTCCGGCGGGTCCACCGGCCCTCGGCGATCGGCTCGCCCGCCAGGTGGATGACGGCGTCGGTCCCCTCCAGGGGGGCCGGTCCGGACATGGGATCCCAGAGGCGGTCGCCGGAAACCCGCCCTATCGAGACCACCTCGTGGCCGCGCCGGCGGGCGAGTTCGGCGACGCGCCTTCCCACGAAACCGGAGGCCCCGGTGACGGCTATCTTCACGCCAGCCTTTGGTGGGAAAAAGAGCCAGCAGCTTCCACGGCGCGCCGGCGCCCGTCAAGGAGATTCGCGCTGGAAGGTGGAGAACGTGACGGAGACCGATGAGAAATCCCTGCCGGAGAAGGCCATCACCAGGTTCTTCGCCTTGACCGCCGGGCGTTCCCTCTCGACGAGCCCCAGGAAGTCCACCACCGAGGCGCGCGGCACCACGGCGTCCTTCGCCGGCGGCCGCAGGGTGACGGTGTAGCTGATTTCCTTCCAGACGCCCTCCTTCCGGTCGGGGTTGCGCGTGATGGTCAGCATGTTCTGGGGGATGCCCGCCTGGCGTGCCTTGGGGCCTAGCAGCTGCAGGAGATCCTCGCCTCCCTTCTCGACCAGCGGCGTCCTGGGGGCGTTCTTCCTGAATTCGTCGACCGCCCTCTTCATCCGCACCATGTCGCCGTAATCCCTCTTGGCCCGTTCCAAGGCGGCCTCGGCCCGGGCGGCCTCGTGTCGCAGGTAGATCGACAGCCCCGCCAGGCACACCGCCAGGAAGCCCGAGATCGCCATGGCCGCCCTGGCGCCCCTGCCGGAACCCTTGGCCGCCGGCGCCACCCTAGACCCCCTTCCGGCCCCTGTGGGCCCTTATGGAGAACTGGCACAGCCCGCTCTCCCCGCCCAGCGGGGTGATCGGCGCGTTGTATTCCGCGTTGGCGAACAGCTCCACCTCTCGGATCACCTCCTTGAGCTTCCCGGCGAACTCCACGTTGCGTATCTTGCCCCTCAGCTCCATCTCGAAGCTCTCGTTGCCCGGCGTCGTGACCTGCTGGATCTTGATCCCCTCGATCTCGAGGTAAAGCGATCCCTCGCCCAGCGTCTGGCCGCCGTAACGCGCCTGGAAGGACTGGAGCGCCTGGAAGAGCTGGCGCCAGACGTCCCGCGCCGACAGTTCCAGGGGCGCGCCTTTGCCCAGGGGACCCTCGTATCGGCGCACGAGCTCCTGCATCTTGGGGTAGGCTGCCGACGGGTCGTCCAGCCTCTCGCCGCCGGCCTCCTCGTAGACGTCCGCGTGCGCCATGAGCACGGTCGCCGTGTCGGAGCGGAGCTCCCCCAGCCGGAAGTAGAAATGGAGCGCCACCGCCGCCAGGAAGACCGCCAAGAGCTCCACCGTGACCAGGGCCGCGGTCTTGAGCGCCTCGTACTTCTTCCGGTACGAGAACTCCTCCTGCCGGAAGTCCATCCCGAGCGCGTCGGCCCCGGCTCCCTTCAGCGCCAGGCCCAGCGGCACCCCCATACGGGCCGACGGGTCCAGCCGAGCGCCGCCGAAAGGGTGATCGACCGCCTCCAGGAGGTTGAAGGTCCGCACGGGGATCCGGGTGGCCGACTGCAACATCGACGCCGCCCGCTCGTCCTCAAGGGCCCCCGACAGGAGGATGTGGGCCGGGGTTGCGCTGGCGGCGCCGGCCAGCAGGAAACGCGATATCTCCTTGGCGAGGATTTCCACGAGGGACTGCTTGGATCCGGGGCCGGGGTTCTCGGCTGATCCTTCCCCCGCGCCCGCCGCCGGGGGTATCTCCTGCGATGGAAGCGAGAAACGGATGGTCCTGATCGACCGGGGCGTCCTCTGCTCGATGAGTATCAGCTTGGTGAACTTCGACGTGCCGTAGATCAGCAGGTGAGGATCGTCAGTGTCGATCGCCCCGGCGTGGAACATCGCGTTGAATATGGCGCAGGCGTCCAGGTCGAGCGCCGCCGGATCGGCGCCGGCGTCCTGAAACACCTTCAGGCGCCTGGCGACGACCTCCTTGGGGACGGCCGCCCCGAGGAGGAGTGAACCCTTCTCGCTTTCCCCCGTCTTGTAGTGAGCCACCACCAGCTGCTCGATCGAGTAGTTGTGGATCTGGCTCTCCATCTCGAAACGGACCGTGCGCCGGATCTGGTCCTCGTTCTTGAATGGGAGCGAAAGCTCCCGGAGTATGGCCTCGCCGGAATCGACCGAGGCGACCACCTGCGCGCGCGGGATCTTCGAGGCGGCGAAGGCCTCCTTCAGCGTTTTCGAGGCCGCAGCCTCCCACGTCGAATCTCCCTCGGGGGGAGGGATGGGCGCCTCGTGGAACTGAAGGATCCTGGGCTTCTTTGACCCGCGCTCGAGCCAAAGCAGCCTGACCGACGAATCGGTCAGCTCGACGCCGACGGAACGGGCCATGCCTGATTTTAACGCCTCCGGGGGCCGGCCGTTGGCCATTCGCCCCGGAACGCCTCCGCCGCCGGCCCGGTCATGTACAGGCGCCCGTTCGCGGCGTACTCGATCATCAGCGTCCCCCCGCGCAGGTCCACGCGGAGCCTGCGGCCCGTCAGCCCGCGCTCCGAGAGGGCAACCGTCACGGCGCAGGCCCCCGTGCCGCAGGCGAGGGTCTCGCCGCTGCCGCGCTCCCAGGTGCGCTGCCTGACGCGCCCCCGCGAGATGATCTCGACGAACTCCACGTTCACCCGCGACGGGAAGTCCTTGTGCCTCTCTATCAGCGGTCCCTTGGAGGCGACGGGGGCCGACTCGACCGAGCCGACCGGGATCACGAAGTGGGGATTCCCCATCGAGACGACGAAGCCGTTCGATCCCATGACCCGCGCCGGCAGGACCGTCCGGACGCCGTCGGCCCGGACGTGGAATTCGGGGGGGACGGGCCTCGGGGCGCCCATGTCGACGGTGACCGCGCGCACCTTGCCGCCGCTGACGTGGAGAACCAGGCCGATGATGCCGGCGCGAGTTTCGACGGAGAGGGCCTTCTGGCGCGTCAGGCCGCGGTCGTATACGTACTTGCCGACGCAACGGATGCCGTTGCCGCACATCTCAGCCTCGGAGCCGTCGGCGTTGAACATGATCATGCGGAAGTCGGCCTTGCGCGAGGGAGCGATCAGGATGAGGCCGTCCGAACCGATCCCGGTGTGCCGGTCGCTGACGGCCCGGGCGAGGGACGCTGGGTCGCGGATCTTCTCGCGGAAGAGATCCACGTACACGTAGTCGTTGCCGGCGCCGTGCATCTTGGTGAAACGCACGGCGGGGTATGCTACACGTGGCATGGGCGGCCGGTCAATCCTCGACCAGCCTCATCCTGCGGGCCATCGCCCGGTCGAAGTCGCCTATGAATATCCACCAGTTTCGCAGCGGCTTCCCCTGATGGCGGAGCCCGTTGCCGGCCCCCGGCAGGTTCTGCATCCAGTAGATGAACCATTTAAGGCTGTCCCGTCCCCAGCGCTCGCTGTTGATCCTCAGCCTGGTGCCCGAGCCGTCGGGCCTCCAGTCCTCGATGTCGGTTTCAACGAAGCGCTGATTGGCCCAGTCGTAGTCGCGCTCCGCGTTCGGCGGATAGTGGCTCCAGCCGCACCCCGGCCGTATGATCTTGCCGGAGCGGTCGCTGCCTACGAACCGGCCCCAGAAGAGTAGGTCGCCCCATTTCTCCGGCGGCGTGCGGTCGCGGCCGTCGGCGTGGTTGAGGACCGCCTCGATCTGATGCATGTGGTCCTCGACGGCCTCGGAGGCCCCCCGCTGGTAGTTGTAGTGGTACACGGTGCAGGTCCTCTTCAGAACGGGGAGGTCGGCGGGATCCCTGTTGCTGTTGCTGACGTCGCCGAACGGCCCGGTCATGTTCGATTCCCACAGCCTCAGCACGCCGCCGTGGTAGCCCCAGATCCACACCTCCTTGACGCCCCGCTCCTCCACCCACCTCCGCAAGTCTATCGCCTCGGCGATGGCCCGGTAGTCGGCGAGGGGGATCTTCTCGCCCGGACGCAGGGGACGGACCGGCATGGGGGTGAGGAATTCGACGGTGTCCAGGATCCTGTACTTAAGACTGGGAGGGGCCTTGGGATCCTTGTAGCCGTGGTACCGCGATCCTTCCTCGAGGGCGGATGCGACCTCCCTGGTGAGGCGTTCGGTCTTCTCGCGAGTTTCCTTGAGCGGCGCGCCCCAGTCGCCCGTCACCGCGCGGTCGATGAGATCGCCCTTGACCGGGAAGTAGCGCACGACCAGAACTGGTATCTCCATCGGCAGGTTGGGCTCGCGCTCGGCGAGCGCCTCGCGGAGCGCGGCGGGTGTGAGCCCGGGCGCATACAGGGTCAACCTCCGCGGGCCCAGACGGACGGCGCCGCCCGCGCCGAGCGGTTCGCCTTCCACGGACTCGGCGCGTGTGACGCCGGGCGGCAGGCGGAGGTCCGCTTCGATTTCCGACCCCCACATGATCGCGACCGTCCCCCTTTCGAATTCACCGACGGATGCCCTGCCGCCCCCCGCGGCGGGAAAGGGCGGCTCGAGACGCGCGAAGCGCCACCGGCCGCCGGGGCGTATCAGGGCGAACTCCGCCCCCTTCCGGCGCAGGGGGACCAGCTCCTCGCCGGGGAAAACGCCCTTCGTCCGGAGGTCCTCGTAGACGCGCACGATCTCCAGTATCCCCGGGGTCAGGGGGTGCCGGTCCATCTGAGCGAAACTCGTCTGGAGGCTGATGGGGGCGTCGTAGGCCAGCGATTTGGCCATCAGGTACTCGATCTCGTCGAGCTGGAGCCCGTCGAACTGGTCGCCGCGCGGCCAGATGCCGAACCAACCGAGCTCGCCGGGCATCATGTCGTCGCGGAAGCTGAGCATGTAGTCGACCGAGCGGTCTATGTGCTCCCGGACGGTCGGCCTGCGCTCCATCGCGCCGCCGGCAAGGATGTGGCCCTGGATGGTGTTGGGGTATGTGTCCACGGTGCCGCCGCGGGTGAAAGAGTGCCACAGGTTGTGGGTCATGATGGTGCCCATGTGCACCAGGGGCCGCTTCCGGAACTTCCGCATGGCCGCGTCCTGGAACTTCGAGACGTAGTAAACGAACCGCCGGCGGTCCACGTCCTCGCCGCCGTCGAAGTAGACCATGTCGAAGCCGCAGGCGTTGAATATTTCCGCCAGGCGGGAGGTCACCTCGTCCAGGAGCGTCGTCTCCTGGTCGATGATGTAGCCGTCGATGCAACCGTCGACGCCGTAGTGGCGCGCAGGGGTGCCGGCGGCGTGGGCGGATGGACGGGTGCCCCACGCGCCCCGCCGGCAGCCCGTGAACGTGTCCCACCGCCCGTCGGGGCCGATCGACTCGTATTGGATTATCTCGTCGTCGAGGAGGAATTCCCGGTGCTTGGCGACGCCGCCTTCCCACGTCTTCTGCGACGCGGCGGGGCTCCCGGGCCATTCGCGCAGGTTTTCCCTGACGCGGATCTGGCGGTCGGCGGGGCCGACGGGCCCGTCGAGGGTCGCGCTGCGGTCGACCCAGAACCTCCGGTCCGGCACCGGCGTCACGTATGCGTCGGTCTTCGAAACCTTCGACGCGAAGCAGTGCATTCCGGCGAGGATGCCCGCCTTGTGGAGGCGCTCGACGGTCCTGCGGAGGCTCTCGACGCCGTCGGGGTAGCGGCTCGTGTGGAAGGCGTAGTGGCCAGCGGTCCGGCACCACGAGCCCGAGTTGAGCATGACTTGGCGGAGGCCGCTGAGGCGGCAGCATTCGATCACGCGGTCCACGTCGGCCTCGCCGAAGCTGAGAAACCAGTAGGACCGGCGCGCCTGGGGCAGTTCCTTTGACGGCTTTCCGTCGCCCTCGTTGCGGGGAAGGTCGTGGGCGGAGGCTATGCGCCGGAGGATGTCCCTGTAGGCGGCCGGCGGGGCGCAGACCAGTGCGGCGGCGGATCCCTCCAGCCGCGGCCCGGGCTCGTCCTGGGTGGCGGCTGCGAGCTCGGCCGAGTCGCCCGTCCTCCGCGCGACCGCCTGTGTCTGGAGGTTGAGGGCGACCAGTCCCACCGCTGTGTCGTCGTCCCATGCGGCCCCAAGGCGGTGTCCCACGCGCTCGGTGAGGTTGACGCGGAGGCGGGCCAGCGTCAGGTGCGCGGGCCGGGGGCCGGAGATGCCTTCCAGCCGCAGTGCTATCCAGTCGGGCCGTATCACGACGGAACAGGTAAGGCGCGTGTCGGAGTTCGCAAATCCTATGGTGAGCCGGTCGCCGGAGAGGGTCGCGGAGCAGGCATCGTGAGTCTTTCCTCCGAGCACGGCGGCGGCGAGCGTCGTCTTCCGGCCGCGCGCGGCGAGATCCCGTCCGGTCGCCTTGTCGATTGCGGAGCGCCAGGCGGCGTCCGGGCCGAGGACGGCACGGATGCGCCCGTTTTCAAGGACGATGTCGTCGGGCGGTGCGGACGCCGGCAGCACCGCCGCCAGGATCACCGGGATCATGCATGGTCCCCTGTGGATTATTACGTTTCCGGGGCGGGCGGATATCATATCCGGCGGTGCTCACGATCGGTATCGACGAGGTCGGCTACGGGCCGAGGCTGGGACCGCTTGTCGTGGCGGCGGCGGGGGCGTTTGGGCCTCTCAGGGCGGGCGTTCGTATCGCTGACTCCAAAAAGATATTTTCCCAGGCCCGCGGGCGCCGGTCCTTGGAGCCTGCTGTCCTCGGTTTCGTCCCCGCAGCGACGTTCGAGGACTTGATCGGCATGCTGGGCGAGCGCCTGCCGGATGCCCCATGGTATCGTGCGACGCTGGCGATGCCGAGCCTTCCGCGGGCGGGACGGCTGGATGTGGCGCTGGTCCGCTTCGTGGAGCCATCGGAGTTCAACGAGGCCGTTCGGACCCGAAACAAGTCCGATTTCCTTTTCGATATAACGGCGTACCTGATCAACCGGATAAGGGATATGCACCGGGGGCCCGTGAGGTTCTTGATCGGCAAACAGGGGGGGCGGCGGTTCTACCTCGGCGGCTTGAGGCGGCTCGTCTCACCGGAGATCGTCGCCGTCGAGGAGGCGCGCGCTCAGTCGGTCTACGAGATGCCGGGCGTCGGGATCAGTTTCATGAGGGACGCGGAGGACCGTCACGAGCTGGTTGCGCTGGCGTCGATGATCGGGAAATACGTGCGCGAGTGCGCGATGGAGCTTTTTAACGGCTACTGGATGTCCCATGTCGGGGGTCTGCGGCCGACCGCCGGTTACGGCCGCGACGGGATGCGTTTTTTCCGGGAGATCGAGCCGTTCCTCGCTCGCCTCCGGGTCGCTCATTCCTCCATCCTCCGCAACTGTTAACGAAATCGCGACGCGAAAACGTTAACAGTTGGGGGTATAATCGGGGGGCATTCCGGCAGGGGGGGAGGTCATGAGGCGGAAGGAGCGCGGGCGGCAGCTGCTGCGTGTGCTAAAGCTGATAAGGCTCTTCGAGCATTCCCGGTTCGGCCTGACGGTGGACGAGTTGCGCCGGGAGCTCGGGGTGACCCGGCGGACGGTCTACCGTGATCTGCGTCTGGTCGAGGACGCGGGCTACCGCTTTACCAAGGAGGGTGGAGGCGGTCTTCCCAAGAGGTGGCGGTTCCCGCCGGGTCTGCTGAGGGCTCCCGGCAGGCCCTACACCGAGGCGGAGCTGCTCTCGCTCTATTTCTGCATGAACCTGCTCCAGCCGCTGAGGGGCACCCCGCTGCGCGACGGCGTCGAATCGCTGCTGGCCAAGATCGAGGCGACATTCCCGGAAAAGGAACGGGAATATCTGGGCGATGTCGTCTTCACGCACGTGGCCAAGACGGCGCCCACCCGCGACTACCGCCGCCATGCGGTCACGGTGGGGGTCCTGTCGCGCGCGTGCCTGGAACGCGTGAAGGTCCAGGTGACCTACCGGGCGGCCGACGACAAGGAGAAGTCCTACGCCTTCTCCCCGTACTGCATAGCCTATTACGGCGGGGAGCTTTACGCCATCGGCTGGAGCGATCTCAGGGGGGCGATACGGACGCTGCGGGTGGATCGTATCGTCTCGATCCAGCCAACCAGGCTCCCCTTCGAGCGGCCGAAGGACTTCGAGCCGGAGGAGTATCTGGGGCGGAGCTTCGGCATGTATTCGGAGGGCCCACAGGAACAGGTGCGGATAGAGTTCGCCCGCGAGGCGGCGCGCGCGGTCCGAGAGCGCGAATGGCACCCGACTCAGAGGGTCGAGGCGCGGCCCGGCGGGAAGGTCATGCTTAAGATGACCGTTCATGGACTTGCCGACGTGGCCCGCTGGGTGCTCTACCACGCGCCGTACGCACGCGTCTTGGAGCCCCGATCGCTCCGGGAGCTGGTGGCGCGCAACGCCGCCGCCGCGTACGAGGCCCACAGGAGGCAGTGAGGACCTGCCATGGGGGGACGCGAAGGATTGAAGAGGAAGATCAGGAGCGAGGCGCTTGGGAGGCGGGACCGACTGCCGGCCGCCGAGCGCGCGGCCTTGGGGAGGAGGATATTTCGTAGGCTCGAGGGTACGGCGGCCTACCGCGCGGCGCGCACGGTCGGGATTTTCGTCTCCTGCCGCTCCGAGGTGGATACGCGCCCCGTCATAGATGACTTGTTGAAAAGGAAGAGGCGTGTGGCGGTTCCCAGGGTCGAAGGGAAGGGTGCGATGGAGTTCTATAGGATAGCGGATCCGTCCGCCGATCTCCGGAAAGGCGCCTACGGGATCATGGAGCCGCGTCCCGGCCTCGAGCAAGTCCCGCCCGAGGAAATGGATATGTTGATCGCCCCAGCGGTGGCGTTCGACGCCATGGGATACCGCGTCGGTTACGGCGGCGGTTTCTTCGACCGGTTCATCCCGCGGCTGAGGCCCGGCTGCGCGGTGGTGGCCCTTGCGTTCGAGGTTCAGATGGTGAGGCGGGTTCCGCGTGGACCTCACGACGTCCCCGTGGGAGCGATAATAACGGAGAAGCGAATCCTGAGGACGGGGGCGCGAAGATCGGTCAAGGCTTGAGGTTCTTGACGTACTTCACCCACTCCTTCTGGAGATCGGCTGCCTTCTCCTTGAAAACCGTCTCGAAGGCCCGGCGCGCCGACGCCCCGGAGCGCAGCTCGGCGAAGTATTTCTCGATGAGGGACCGGTGTCTTCCGTTCTCGTATTCGTAGAAGAAGTGCACCATGGACCAAGCCTGGGCGTACTTGAAGGCCACGGGGCCGCTGTAGAACTCCCGTGGGGCCTCGCACATGATCCTCTCGAATGGGATCGCGAACCTCCTAGAGAGGCCCGCTTGTATGAGCCTCAGACGGTCTTTGTGGAGGAGCGCCCGCTGGACGACCTTCCCGTCCCGGACGGCGATCCCGGCCATGTACTCGGCCAACCCCTCGTTGAACCAGTAGGGCAGGGGACGCTTCACGATCAGCGTCGTGAAATGGTGGAACTGCTCGTGGTACAGGGTGCGGAGGGTCGCGTCGATGTCCGTGTGCTCGAAGAGCACCAGCTCGTTCAGGTTCGATCTGAAGGATCCCAGTACGTGTTCGACGCGCTTCTCGCCGAGGAGCTCGGTGTAGGTGAAGAAGTTCTCCGCCGTGTTGAAGACCGCCACGCGCGGCCTCGGGGCGGACCGGTCCGGCAGGAGGTCCTTGAAAGTTTCCGAGAAGTACTTGTGCGCCGCCTCCAGGCGCGCCGCGTATAGATCCGCGGCCTGCGGGCTGATGTCGGTTATGACGCTGTAGTGATCGCTCTCCACGGCGAAGCGGCAGCCCAGGTCGCGCGGCCCGCGGGAGGCGTACCTCAGGACGCGCAGCGCGGTTGCCGCCTCGCGGTTGGAGGGCTGGAGCTTGACGGCCAGGCGAAGATCATCCGCCCAAGGTTCCCCGGGGGCGTTGCGGTCGCGGAGATAGGTCTGCACCGCCCGGGTGACGTACGCCGGGGCGTAGTCGGGCATCGCCTCTATGGCGCGACGGCACAATTTCATGGCCGCCTCGCGGTCCCCAAGCCAGTCGCGGCACCTGGCCTCGAGGTCCATCGCCTCGGCGAATTCCGGGAAGAGCTCCAGGGCCTTGCGGACGTCCTCGAGGGCCGGCTCCACGTCCAGCAGACCCCAGTGGTACAGGGCCCGCAGGTAGTACAGGGACGGGACATCGGGATAAGAGGAGATGAGGCGGTCCAGCGGCGCCTTGAGCTCCACCGCCTTGCGCGCCGGCGGGAGTTCGCGGGCGGCGGACCGCTTGATCCTGTCGTACTCCGCCAGGTCCTTCGACGAGAGGCGCAGCACGAACATGGGGTCGTCGGCGGTGAGCGAAAGGCCTCTCTTCCCTAGGATATCATCGGCCAGATCCTGCATGCGCCGGTCTTCGATGTCCTGAAGATCTGGGTCGTAGGCGCGGCGGGTGAGGACCTCTACCTCGGAGAACTGCTTCTCCGCGTCCCGCGGATCAAGACGGCCTCTGATCGTAAGTGGAGCGGCGATGGCAAGACTGCCGCCCTCCGTGGAGAAACCAAGGCGCCCCTTCAAGGGCGGCGGTTCGTCGCCGCTTGACTCGTCCGCGTGCGAAATGACCTCCGCGCCGTCTATGAAAAGCTTGAATACACGGTCGGCGGCGGTGACGCGGATCGTCGCGGGCCGGCCTCTCTGGATCTTGCCCTTGGGATTCCGGGCCAGCTCGCTGCGTTTGACCGCCGGCGGAGCGGGACCCGCCTCCACGCGGTAGAAAACCGCTCCTTCAGGACCTATTTCCATCTCGTAGCCCTGCTCGCGCGCGAACAGGTGGATGACGAGCTTTCCAGCCGCGGTCGCCCTGAGATCCACGTCGATCTCGTCAAGGAATTCGACCCTCCGCAGCACCACCCCGGCCCTCTTGTCGGACCGTAGGACGGCCGATTCCTTCTCGATGGACAGACCCCGGCTGAAGTCCGCGGCCTGGGCCTCGTTCTTCCAGTCGTAGACGAGAAGGAGGCCGTCGGTACCCACCCTCCGCGTCGCGCCCCTGAAGAACCCGTGCCCGGAGATCAGCCGCTCCAGGAGTTCCTTCACGGTGTCCACCTTCGATTGCAGGCTCTCGTCGAGCTTGGCAGCCCTCTGGAAGGCCTCCAGGGCCTCTTTCCACAGGCGGCGTGTCACGAGGAACCTGCCGCGCTCGAACTGGCGGTCCGCGGCGGTTGGATCGTAGAGGGCGTCGGCGGCCGAAAGGATCGACTCCGTCGTGAGCGCCTCCCACGGGAGGGAGACGGTTCTGCCGCCGGCGTCGAACTCCAAGTCGCTGAAACCGGCGGAGCGTATCAGCGCGCGTTCGTAGGTTTCCCCTCCCCGCAGGGCGATCGAGACGGGCCTCCTCGAGAGACGTTCGCGCAGGGCGCGCGCGGCCTGTTCGGCCTCCTTTTTCTCCTCCTCCATCTCCTTGCGGATCTCGGCGACGCGCTCGCGGGCTTTGGATCTCTTGTGTTCAAGACGCGCGCGGAACTCGGCGTCGGCGTCCCGTGGAAGGGACTCCGGCTTGGGCGCGGGATCGGGTACCGGCTTGGGGGCCGGCTTGGGATCGGGATCCGGCAGGCGTCGCGATGACGGCGGCTCCGGCTTGTTCTTGATCGGTTCGATGGCTTTCGGGACGGCCGCTTCATCCGCGGCGGGCCTTGGTCTCGGCTTGCCCTTCAGGGAGAAGGCCAGGACGATCGCCAGGACAACCGCTGCGGCGCCGCCACCTGTCGCCAGGATGATGCCGTTCCGCTTCCGCCGGGGCCGTGCGGCGTCCGCCCCCAGTCGGGGCCGCGACGGGATGGGACGGGGCGCCGGTTTTCCGGCGGGAGATGCGTACTTCGCCGCTCGAGCCGCCTGTTTGGCGGCCGACTGTCCGGCAAGCGGCGGGTGTTTGCCGGGGAATTTGCCGTTGATGAGTTGGATGATCCTTTCAGCCTTCTCACGGGTTATGTGCCCTTCCTCCACCGCGACGCTGGCGAATGTCCCGGGCTCCTCCTCGATCTCCATCTGGCGGAGCTTTTCCATGCAGGCTTCAAGGATCGCATCGGTGATGAGCTTGTTGTGTAACGCGGTCTGGGCGAACAACCGGTCGTAGTCGCGCGGCATAGGCCCCCGGCGAGAAGTTACCACGGTCTGCCGGCACGGGAAAATACTTTCAGCGGTCGATCGCCGCGTGGCCCAGCGTGACTACCGGCGGCGGGCAAGGAACCAAAGGATCAGTAAAACCTCGGCTCCCAACGCCCCACAGCGGGGACGGCGCTTCCACCAATCCTCGTCCTCTTCCTCCTCGGGTGCCGAGTTGACGTCGTCGGGATCGGTCCCCGCCCCCTCCTCCGCCGCGTTCGTCCAGCCGTCACCGTCCCGGTCCGGGTCCTGAAGATCGGGAATCCCGTCATTATCATCGTCTTCGTCTTGGTCGTTGGGAATTCCGTCCCCGTCGTTGTCAC
>FWPU01003554.1_pt1 | contig 38930 bp, 22 predicted proteins | sample 2228361 | NCBI WGS metagenome assembly FWPU01 (sample SAMEA103939777, study PRJEB20133) | metagenome | reverse complement strand
GCGCCGTTGGGCCCCGGCCAGCGCGGGCAGCAGCAGCCCGGCCAGAACCGCCATGACCGCCAGCACCACCAGCAGCTCAATCAGGGTGAAGGCCCGCTGTCGCATGACTGGGTCTATCTCACGGGGCATCCTCAAATTCCGGTTGCGGGCAGTCAACGGGCGACTGGTTTAACCGCGCATTCGCCGAGCGCCGGTCTGCTGGGAGGTGACGGAAATGACAGCGCCGGCTCTTCTTCATCCGATTTCACCGCCACAAGCCCGGACAAAATCCCGAAACAACGTCCGGAAGCGCGGGTAGGCGGGCACGAGCCGTTCCGGGTGAAACTGCACCGCCAGAAACCACGGCAGGCACCCCGCGTGCTCCGGCGCCAACTCCAGGGCCTCCACCACGCCGTCCTCGCTGTGCGCCACCGGCACGAACACCTCCGCCAGACGATCCACCGCCTGGTGGTGGGTGCTGTTCACAGCAATCCGCCGCACGCGCAGCAACTGTGCCAGGCGACTCCCCGGCTCGATGAGGATGTCGTGCACCGGGTCGTATTTACGGTCCAGACGACGATGATTCACGCCCAGGGGACGCTGCGAGGGCAGGTCCACCACCAGCGTCCCGCCCAAAGCCACGTTCAGCATCTGCTGCCCGCGGCAGATGGCCAGCAGGGGCTTGCCCTGGCGGAATACTTCCCGGATCAGTACCAGCTCGAACAGGTCCCGCTCGGGCTCGACGTGTTTCACCGTGGCCCGCAGCGCCGCGGGGATTTCCGGTTGGTACAACTCCGGCAGGACATCCTCGCCGCCCGTCAGCAGCACGCCGTCACAGCGCTCCACGGCGGCGGCCACGCCCGCGGGGTCCGTCTGACAGGGCGACACCACGGGGATCCCTCCGGCCGCACTCACCGCCCGGAGATAGGCGTTGCCCACGCTGATCGAGTCGTCCCCGAGTTCCGCTCCCCGACCCTGGGTCGTGGGCGTTATCAGAATCAACGGGTTGCGGGTCTTCATCGCCCGCGCCACCAGCATGTCTCCCCGGACCGACGCAGGCAAATTCTGTCAGCCATCCAGAGCACGGGCGGGCTCCGAAGAAAATCCCGTCGGGACACCGACACCCGGGCGGATGGCCCCGGGGTTTTCAACCCCCCCGAGGGCCGCTACCCTCCGGTCGTGACCGAACTGCCCGATGAGATCGGCCTTATCGCCGGCAACCGCGCGTTGCCGCTGGAATTTGCCCGGCTGGCCCGCGCCCGCGGCATGAAACGCATCGTGGCCGTGGGCGTGCCCGGAGAGACCGACCCCGGCCTGGCCGCCCTGGTGGATGAGCTGGTCTGGCTGCGCGTGGGACAACTGGGCGCGTTGATTCGAACCTTCACGGAACGCGGGCTGCGCCATTGCGTGATGCTCGGCCAACTGGCGCCGCGCAACCTCTTCGAACTGCGTCCGGACCTCCGTGCGGTGCGGGTGTTGTTCCGGCTGCGAGAACGCAACGCCCACACCCTCTTCGGCGCCGTGGCGGAGGAGCTGCGCAAGGACGGCATCGAACTGATCCCCGCCCTGCCCTGGCTGCAACCCCTGTTGCCGGGCCGGGGCTTTGCGGCGGGACCGCGGCTCACTGCCGTCCAGCGCGCGGACGTCGAGTTCGGCCGCCGCATGGCCACGGAGATCGCCCGGTTGGAAATCGGCCAGACCGTGGTCGTCAAGCGGGGCACGGTGCTGGCGGTGGAAGGTTTCGAGGGCACCGATGCCTGTCTGGCCCGCGGTGGCCAACTGGCCGGACCACGCGGGGGCGCCGTGGCGGTGAAGCTGGCCAAGCCCGACCACGACCTACGATTCGACCTCCCCACCGTGGGACTGCAAACGATCGAGACCTGCGCCACCCACGGAGTGGCCGTGCTGGCCGTCGAACCGGAACGCACCCTGTTGCTGGACCGCGACCGGTTTATCGCCCGGGCCCGGGAACTCAAGGTTTCCGTCCTCGCGCTGGACTGAGTGGCAAGCCCGGGAACGCGGGGGAGAAACGCCCGTCCGCGCCGCCGATTCAACGCACGGCCAGCCGCTCGAACGTTTCCTCAATGGTGGCCGTGCTCTGAATGCGAGCCAGCTTTGCGTACAGCCCGTCGGCTGCCAGCAGCGACTCATGCGTACCGCGTTCGACGATCTCCCCGCCGCGCAGGACCAGGATTTGGTCCGCCCGCACGATGGTGCTCAGGCGGTGCGCGATCACAAAACTGGTGCGCCCGGCCATCAGCCGCTCGAGCGCCTCCTGGATGAGCCGCTCGGTCTGGGTGTCCACGCTGGCGGTCGCCTCATCGAGGATGAGGATGGGCGCGTCCTTGAGCAGCGCACGCGCGATGCTCACGCGCTGCTTTTCGCCGACGCTCAGTTTCACCCCGCGCTCGCCGACGCGGGAGTCGTAGCCCTCGGGCAGCCGCTGGATGAACTCGTGGCAATTGGCGGCGTGGGCGGCCGCCAGCAGCTCGGCCTCGGAGGCCTCCAGCCGGCCGTAGAGAATGTTTTCGCCGAGAGTCCCGTTGAACAAAAAGGCCTCCTGGCTGACCACCGCAACCTGCGCCCGCAGCACCGACAGGGGTAGCTCGCGAATGTCTCGCCCGTCAATGGTGATCCGCCCCTCGGTGGCCTCGTAAAACGCCGGCAGCAGACTCACCAGCGTGGACTTGCCCGCGCCGGTCGGCCCCACCAGGGCAATCATCTCGCCGGGCCGGGCGTGCAGCGAAATGCCCTTTAACACCCGCCGACTCGCGTCGTAGTCAAACCCGACGTTGTCGTACACCACCTCACCCCGGGCTCGCCAGCGGGTCGGGACAGAGGCTGCCGACGAGGAGGATCGCGCGCCGCGCTCTTCGGGGGTGTCCAGAATGTCAAACAGGCGCGCGGCAGCGGCGCGGGCCGATTGCAGCATCTGGTTCAGGCCGTGCAGGCGGCCGATGGGCTCGTAAAAAAACATGCCGGCGTAAAGCATGAACGCCACGAGCTGGCCGATTTCCAGCCGCCCCTGTAGCACCTGCGCGCCGCCCACCCAGAGCACCAGGCCGATGCCCAAGGCGCCCACAAACTGCATGGCCGGCCCGTACCAGGCCCAGGCGCGCATCACCACCAGCGTGCCCTCCCGGAGATCGTCCGCGCGGGTGGCAAACCGGCGGTCCTCGTACTCCTGACGACCGAAGGCCTTGATCTGGCGGATGCCCTGCAGGTTGTCCATGAGCAACGCGTTCATGGCGCTGGCCGCCTCGCGCTGACGCCGGTACCGGTGATGCGCGGTGAGGGTGTACCACAGGGCGCCGGCCGCCAGCAGCGGCGCGGGGATAAGGGCCACGGCCGTCAGCAGCGGGCTGTACAGGTACATTAACACCAGCGCGCCGACGATGCTCAGCAGCGCCACCGTGCCCTGCTCCACCCCGTCAATGAGCAGGCGCTCGACGTTGTTCACGTCCTCGATCACCCGGGTCATCAGATCGCCGGAAGCCCGCTGGTCAAACCAGCGCACCGGCAGCCGCTGCAGGCGGGCATACACCTGACACCGCATGTCGTAGATGACGTTTTGCTCCAGCCGGTTGTTAACGCGGATGCGCAGGCTGTTGAAGACCTCGCGCAGGAAAAAGGCCAGCAGCAATCCACCCGCGGCCGGCGCCAGCCACTGCGTCTGTTGCCGGGCAATGACCTCGTCAATCAGAAACCGGGTCAGCTTGGGATACAAAAAACCGAACCCCAGCGACAACACCGCGCAGGTGGCCGTGGCCACCGCCAGCCCCGGATAAGGCCGCAGGTACACCGCCACGCGCCGGACCACCTCGCCCACGGGCCGGGGCTGCGATTTGAATGTCGGATCGGTGTGGGCGCCAAAGCCGGGATGCGACGACATGCGGCGTTAGTATAGCGGCCCCACGTCCGGCGGCGATGCCAAACCCGCGTGGGAGAAGGGCCATCCGGGGGACGGGCAGGTGCAAGGAGAATCGGTTGAATCACGAGGGGCAAGACCGGGACCGGGAGGCTCGCCGACCCGCACGCGGCAGCCTTCGCCTGGGGAAGAGCACCAAGCAGATGGGCGCGCACTGTAACTCCGGCCCGTGTGCCCAAACCCCTGCGCGGAGTCGGCCCCGAAGCAAGGGGGCAGCGTTCTCCCCGACGGCTCTTAAACGATCGTCTCCCGCTGGGCCGGCCAGAAGGGTTCCGCCTTGCCAGGGGTCCAGTGGCCGGGCATGCTGGCGCATGGCAAATGCCCCAAGTTTTGCGGAACTGGACGCCCAGTTTTACCTCCCGGCAGACGAATTTTTCACGGCACACCGCCACACCGCGCTGACCTACGACGATGTGACGCTGGCCACGCTGTATTCGGAGGTGCTGCCCCGCGAGACCCAACTGGACACGCGCCTGGCCGAATGGTTGACCCTGCACATCCCCATCCTCTCGGCGGACATGGACACGGTGACCGAGTCCCGCATGGCCATTGCCATGGCCCTGAACGGCGGGCTGGGATTCATCCACTACAACATGAGCGAGCGCCAACAGCTCGCCGAGGTCGCCCGGGTCAAGAAACACGTGCACGGGTTGATTCAGGACCCGGTCAAGGTGACGCCGGAGCAGTTCGTGGGCGACGTCCTGCGCCTGATTGAGGAAAAGCGGTACGCCTTCGGGACGTTCCCGGTGGTGGACAGCGGCGGGCGGCTGGTCGGCCTGCTCTCCAGCCACGTGGTCAAGCCGCGTTACGCCCACCAGCCGGTGGCCAAGGTGCTCACCCCGCGCGCCCAGGTCCACACCCTGCAGGAAGAAGAACTGGGCAGCGACCCGATCGCCCGGGCAGACCGGTTTTTCACCGAGCACCCGGGGATTCACAAATTGCTGGTGGTGGATGCCCAGGACCGACTGCGGGGCCTCTTCACCATGAGCGATGTGGAGCGGATCACCCAGGAGCGACAGGCGCAGTTCCGCCCCGCCCGAGACGCCCGGTTTAGGCTGTTGTGCGGGGCGGCAGTCTCGGCCACCCGCAACGCCTTTGGCGAGCTGGACCGGGACCGATTGGTCAAGCACGTGGGCGCGTTGGTGGACTGCGGCCTGGATATTGTGGCCGTATCCACCGCCCACGGCCACAGCCGCGGCGTGGGGGAGGCGGTGCGGATGATCCGGGCCGCCTTTCCGGAGTTGCCCATCCTGGCCGGGAACGTGACCAGCGCGGCCGGCGTGGAGTTCCTGGCCGACTGCGGCGCGGACGCGATCAAGGTGGGTCAGGGACCGGGGTCCATCTGCACCACGCGCCTGGTGGCCGGCGTGGGCATTCCGCAATTGACTGCCCTGTACGTGTGCTCGCGAGCCGCGCGGGCCAAAGGGGTTTATTTGGTGGCCGACGGCGGCATCACCCGCTCCGGAGACATTGTCAAGGCGCTGACTCTGGCCGACGCGGTCATGTGCGGCAGCCTCTTGGCCGGCTGCACGGAGGCGCCGGGCGAGATGCTGGAAATAGACGGCAAACTCTACAAACAGTACCGCGGCATGGGTAGCTTGGCCGCCATGAAAGCCGGCGCGGCCGCCCGCTACGGCCACAGCCGGCCCCAGCCTGGAAAGGTGGCCCCGGAAGGAATCGAGGCCTTGAAAGAGGCAACGGGTTCGGTGGATGCAGTGCTCGCCCAGCTCATCGGGGGCATCCAGTCGGGCATGGGATACCTGGGGGCGCGGACGCTCGAAGACCTGCGAACCAAAGCCCGGTACATCCGAATTACAGCCGCCGGGCGCCGGGAAGCGGCGCCGCATGATGTGGTGGAAATCAGACCCGGTAGCTCACCCGCGCGATGACCCTTCGGCTCCCGGATTCTCAAAACCGGTAAGGATCGTTGGTTGTCCCGCATTGGGGACAGCGCGAACGCTCGACATCGGGATCGTCGGTATAGACGTAGCCGCATCCGGTGCAGCGGAAGATCCGGTCCGGTGTCCCCCCCCTGCCGAAACGACGCTGCCGCCAACCTTCAAAAAGGGAAACCAGCGCCAGGACAAAAAAAGCAGCAAGCAGATACCCGGAGATTAAATCGGGAAGAATCACGGTCCATCCGCTGTTTGCGGACGAGTGGTTGGACTGGCGGTTTTCCAAACGAATTCAACTACGCCCCATCGGGGGCCGCTCACCGCCTCCTCTCCAAAGTCCACTCGTGCCCAGCGAGCCAGCCGAAGGACTTCCTCGTCGGTCGCCGACGAGCCGCTGCCCGGGGGCCACACCAGCGCAGACATCACACATCCCGTCTCGTCAACGAGAACCTGCACAACGGTGGCCGCCAACACCTGCTCATTGGTCCACTGCAGCGGTTGTCCGTCCGGAAATTCGAAACGCCAGTTGGCAGCCCCCGGCCCTGGTCTCCACCCCAGCCGAATCGGTGCGTCTTGTTGCGCGCCCTTCCAAGCCCGGACGCCGGGCAGGTCCAGCGCCGCGACGTTCGGTGAATGCACCCACTTCCCATCAGCGCCACTCTCAAGAGACCAGCTGGAAAGCGGCACCCCTCCCACCGGCTTGGGGAAATCCGAGGCCCAAGTTTGGAAATACCCGGCGGGAGCGGTCTGAGTGAACCAGGTTGCCCCCGAAAATCCATCCGGGGATACCGAGGCGAACACTTCCCGGACCGGAAGGTGGCCAACCCAAGCCGGAGCCGCTTCCTCCGGATACCAGTGCAACACAACACTGTCTCTTTGCCCAAGAACGGGGCGGGGGCGGACCGAATTATCGGAGACAAAATAAAGAATCCCTACCTTGGCCAGCAAAATATATGCCGTCCAACGAAAGATGATGGAGTGCGTCCAATCGAGCCTCACGGTAACGACCCGCGGCCTGGGACGGCCCCCGTCCCTGTGTGAGGCGGGAAGCTGCTGGTCAGGCGGATTTGCAACTTGACTTCAGTGATTCCGGCTTTTCGACAGAGGGCATAAATCCGGGAAAGCTGATCCAGGGTCAGCGCCCGGTCCGCTTGAATCAGCAGGCGGGATGGGAAAACAGTCCTTTGGGACAAATCCCGCAGCGCGGCGAAGAGTTGATCCTCATTGAGCACCTGGTGCCGGAAGTAGAGTCCGCCCTCGCGATCCACCAACAAAACCGGCCCCTCGAGCCCCGGACCTGTTTCGCCCACGTCCAGTTCGGGCAGATTGACGTTGATACCGGGCGTTGAAGTTAAATAAGGCTCAAGCTTGATAAACAATAGCAGGATAAAGAAAACCGATGCCATGGCGAAACAATCCACCGGCAAAACCAACCAGCGGTGCTTGGAACCGGATAAAAACGTGGTCATGTCAATCGCCCGAATCGGCCAGAAGACTTGTGATTTCAGAAGAAGCCCGTTGCATGTCCAGTTCAATGCGCCGAAGCCGGGTGATTAAAAAATTGTAGCCGGCGACAACCGCGGCGGCCACCGCCAAACCCAGCGCGCTGCACACAAGGGCCTTCCAAATCCCTTCGGCCAGGTGCTCCTGGGTCGGAGGAACCGCCGTGGTCTGAAGCGCATGAAACACGTTCATCATCCCCAGAATTGTGCCCAGGAACCCCACGATCGGCGCCGTTTGGGCTACGACAACCAAGACCCCCAATTTTTCTTCCAGTCGGACCAGTTCCGCCCAGGACACGCCCTTGACGGTCTCCCGAACGGAATCCCGGGAGCGGTCACGCACCAGAATGGCGGCCTTTACCAGACGGGCCACCGGCCCCGGGGTGGCCTCGCAAATCGAAAGTGCTTCCACAATGTTCCCCCGTTTGAGCACCGTGCGAACACCGTTGATGAAGTCCACCGTATTGATCCGCTCCCGGTGATAATGTATCAGGCGCTCGAAGAAAACCGCGGCGGCCACCGCCCCCATGACAAGCAGCAGCCAGCTGGTCACACCGCCGAAGGAAAGCAGATCTGGCATGGAAGGGCCTTTAAGGTGAAGCGCCCGTCGGGGGAACCCCGACACTTCTCCGGCCGGAAACGACCGGCGAATCACCGGGTCTCGCTCGGAGCAAAACAGCCGGCTTCATTCGGTATGATATCCTTGGCGACTACCTACTCTCGCAGAAGCTGGACAACTACTACCATCGGCAACGCGACGTTTGACGTCCGAGTGCTGTATGGGATCGGGTCGTTCCATCGCTTCATGGTCACCAAGGAAAAGCCGTTCTCTGAAAACTGTGCGCTTTCCGCCGTCTGAATTCCGGGGTTGAAAAACCTTCAGGAATGATCAAGCCGTACGACCGATTAGGATTGGTCCGCTGAACGCGTTGCCGCGCTTGCACGTCCAACCTATCAACCCGGTGGTCTGCCGGGGATCTTCAAGGCCTTGCGGCCGGGATACTCCATCTTGGGATGAGCTTGGCGCTTAGATGCTTTCAGCGCTTATCTCGTCCGCACATGGCTACGTAGCGCTGCTCCGGACGGAACAACTACCACACCAGAAGTGCGTCCTTCCCGGTCCTCTCGTACTAAGGAAGGATTCCCTCAAGTATCCTGCGCCCACAGTGGATAAGGACCGAACTGTCTCACGACGTTCTGAACCCAGCTCGCGTACCGCTTTAACCGGCGAACAGCCGGACCCTTGGGACCTTCTCCAGCCCCAGGATGCGATGAGCCGACATCGAGGTGCCAAACCGGGCCGTCGATATGAACTCTTGGGCCCGATCAGCCTGTTATCCCTAGCGTACCTTTTGTCCGTTGAGCGATGGCAATTCCACATTAAACCATCGGATCACTTGGGCCTGCTTTCGCACCTGCTCGACTTGTGGGTCTCGCAGTTAACCCGGCTTGTAGCCATACCCTCCACGCACGGTTGCCAACCGTGCTGAGCCGAGCTTCGCGCTCCTCCGTTACTTTTTAGGAGGAAACCGCCCCAGTCAAACTGACCCGCAGGCACTGTCCCGCACCTGGCTCACAGGCTGCGGTTAGGATTCTAATTAACAAAGAGTGGTGTTTCACATTGCGACTCCCGATCAACCGAAGCCGATCGTTCACCGTCTCCCACCTACGCTACGCATTGCTAACCAGAACCCAATACCAGCTTACAGTAAAGGTGCATAGGGTCTTTCCGTCCTACTGCGGGCAGGCGGCATCTTCACCGCCATTACAGTTTCGCCGATATCCTCTCCGAGACAGTCGCTCAGTCGTTACACGATTCGTGCAGGTCGGAACTTACCCGACAAGGAATTTCGCTACCTTAGGACCGTTATAGTTACGGCCGACATTCACGGGGACTTGAGCACCGAGCTTCCCCCCGCTTGCGCGGGGTTGACAAGATGCTTTAATCTTTCCGCATTGGTCACGTGTCACACCCTATACGTCGTCTTCACGACTTCGCAGAGTGCTGTGTTTTTGTTAAACAGTCGCTAAGCGCTTTTTACTGCGGCCCCCGGATCGCGCATTGCTGCACCATCCGGAGGCACCCCTTCTCCCGAAGTTACGGGGTCAATGTGCCGAGTTCCTTAGAGAGGTTTCTATCGCGCGCCTGAGTGCCTTGACACTCACCCACCTGTGTCGGTTTCCGGTACGGGCGCGCCGGGAACATCCAGCGGCTTTTCTCGGCGGATCGTCAGGTAATGCGCCTTGGCCGAAGCCGCGGCTCCCGATTCAGTAGGATAATTACCCTTCTCCCCGCGTCCCCGCTGGACTTAACCGGCGTCGGTGCAGGAATGTTGACCTGCTGGGCATCGGCTACGCCCTACGGCCTCGCCTTAGCTCCCGACTAACCCTGGGAGGACGAACCTGCCCCAGGAACCCTTGGGTTTACGGCGACCAAGATTTACACTTGGTTTCTCGCTACTCGTGTCTGCATTCTCACTGGTTGACGCTCCACCGGGCGTTTCCACCCGGCTTCGCCGCCGTCAACCACGCTCTCCTACCGCGCCCGCTTGCGCGGGCGCCCGCGGCTGCGGTATGCAGTTTATCGCCAATCATTTTCGGCGCGACACCGCTCGGTGAGTCAGCTATTACGCACTGTTTAAATGATGGCTGCCTCTAAGCCAACATCCTCACTGTCCAAGCAGCGTCACATCCTTTCCACTGAACTGCATTGGGGCACCTTGGCCGGCGGTCTGGGCTGTTGCCCTCTCGGCAATGGAGCTTAGCCCCCACTGCCTGAATGCCGGGATAACGGGGCTCATGGAATTCGGAGTTTGATTGGTTTTGGTATCCTGGTAGGGACCCTAAGCCATCCAGTGCTCTACCTCCATGAGGTACTTACCCGACTCTAGCCCTCAAGCTATTTCGGAGAGAACCAGCTATCACGGGGTTTGATTAGTCTTTCGCTCCTACCCTCAAGTCATCTCAGGATTTTTCAACATCCACGAGTTCGGTCCTCCACCTGGTGTTAACCAGGCTTCAACCTGCTCAAGGGTAGATCACCTCCGCTTCGGGTCTATTGCCCGCGACCGACGCGCTGTTCGCACTCGGTTTCCCTTCGCCTTCGCCGCTGCGCGGCTTGGGCGGCCACGGACAATAACTCGCAGACTCATTATGCAAAAGGCAGGCGGTCACCCTTGCGGGCTCCCACACCTTGTAGGCCAATGGTTGCAGGTCCTGTTTCACTCCCCTCACCGGGGTGCTTTTCACCTTTCCCTCACGGTACTGGTTCACTATCGGTTGCCAAGGAGTATTTAGCCTTATCCGGTGGTCCGGACGGATTCACACAGAGTTTCCCGTGCTCCGTGCTACTTGGGATCCTCGAGGCCGCGGTTTTGTTCCCCCTACCCGGCTGTCACGGTCTCTGGCCGCTTTTTCCAAAGCGTTCGGGTGAACGCCGCCCCGGCCTTGGCCGAGTCCCGCTACCCCGGGAGGACAAGTCCTCCCGGTTTGGGCTGTTCCGCGTTCGCTCGCCACTACTGACGGAATCACGTTGTTTTCTTTTCCTGGGGTTACTGAGATGTTTCACTTCACCCCGTGTCGCCGTGCAGGGCTATGCATTGACCCTGCACTACCGGCAGCGCCGGTGGGTTGCCCCATTCGGAGATCTCCGGATTAACGTCTGCTTGCGACTCCCCGGAGCTTTTCGCAGCTTGCTGCGTCCTTCATCGCCTCTTGGCACCTAGGCATTCACCATCGGCCCTTTGCAGCTTGATCAAAAAAGACGGAATTCAAAAACTGACAGTCAACGCACAGTTTTCAAAGAACACTGGTGGACCTGACTGGACTTGAACCAGTGACCCTGCGCTTATCAAGCGCATGCTCTAACCAGCTGAGCTACAGGTCCCAAACCGGTCGATCTGGTGGAGCTGAGGAGATTCGAACTCCTGACCTATAGCTTGCAAAGCTACCGCTCTAGCCAACTGAGCTACAGCCCCATCTCGCGGCTCCCGACGAACCGCCTGTAAAGGAACCGGGAAATCTGAATTGTGCGACAGGCAGGCGTGCTAACCTTTAGAAAGGAGGTGATCCAGCCGCAGGTTCCCCTACGGCTACCTTGTTACGACTTCATCCCAATCACCAGCCATACCTTCGGCACCTGTCTTCCCGCGGGGCGGGATTGACGCGGCGACTTCGGGTACAACCGGCTTTCATGATGTGACGGGCGGTGTGTACAAGGCCTGGGAACGTATTCACGGCGCCGTAGCTGATGCGCCATTACTAGCGATTCCAGCTTCATGCCGGCGAGTTGCAGCCGACAATCTGAACTGGGCCCGGTTTTCGGGATTGGCTCCACCTTGCGGTTTTGCAACCCATTGTACCGGGCATTGTAGTACGTGTGCAGCCCTGGCCATAAGGGCCATACTGACTTGACGTCATCCCCACCTTCCTCCCCGTTTGCGCGAGGCAGTCCATCCGGAGTGCTCCGGCCCGGAGGCCGGGTGGCAACAGGATGCGAGGGTTGCGCTCGTTGCGGGACTTAACCCAACATCTCACGACACGAGCTGACGACAGCCATGCAGCACCTGTGCACGCTCTCCTTGCGGAGTCGTTGCGCTTTCACGCTCCTACCACGTGCATGTCAAGGCCAGGTAAGGTTCTTCGCGTTGCATCGAATTAAGCCACATACTCCACCGCTTGTGCAGGCCCCCGTCAATTTCTTTGAGTTTTAACCTTGCGGCCGTACTCCCCAGGCGGCACGCTTAATGCGTTAGCTTCGCCACGGACAGGGTCGAATCTGCCCACAGCCAGCGTGCACCGTTTAGGGCTGGGACTACCAGGGTATCTAATCCTGTTTGCTCCCCCAGCTTTCGTGCCTCAGTGTCAGGAGTTGTCCAGGGACCTGCCTTCGCCACTGGTGTTCCTCTCGATATCTACGCATTTCACTGCTACACCGAGAATTCCGGTCCCCTCTCCAACCCTCCAGCCGTGTAGTATCCAATGCCCTTTCCGGGTTGAGCCCGGAGATTTCACATCGGACTTACACGGCCACCTACGCACCCTTTACGCCCAGTGAATCCGAACAACGCTTGGAACCTCTGTATTACCGCGGCTGCTGGCACAGAGTTAGCCGTTCCTTCCTCTTCCGCTACTATCAGCCGCCGGTGTGTTCGACCGGCGGGTTTGCTCGCGGATGACAGGGGTTTACGAGCCGAAGCCCTTCATCCCCCACGCGGCGTCGCTCCATCAGGCTTTCGCCCATTGTGAAAAATTCTCGACTGCTGCCACCCGTAGGTGTCTGGACCGTGTCTCAGTTCCAGTGTGGCTGGTCGTCCTCTCAGACCAGCTACCCGTCTTCGCCTTGGTGGGCCATTACCCCGCCAACTAGCTGATAGGCCGCGGGATTATCGGAAAGCGCCAGGCCTTGCGGTCCCCGGCTTTGGTGATGGCGGGATGCCCCGTCTTCACCACATCCGGCATTAGCTCCGATTTCTCGGAGTTATTCCAGTCTTTCCGGTAAATTCCCCACGTGTTACTCACCCTTGCGCCACTCCGGCTGCCGAATATTGCTACCCGACAACCAGCGTTCGACTTGCATGTCTTATCCACGCCGCCAGCGTTCGTTCTGAGCCAGAATCAAACTCTCCGAAACAAAATCCAAGCTGGATTGCTTGGCCAACCAACAGTGCAACCGTTTGGTTGCACGTGGGCCTGCTTGTCGCACAATTCAGATTTCAAAGAACCTCGGACGGGGAATCGGTTGTGAATTCAACCTCCCGCCCAAAGCGGACCGACAGCTTATTCCGCTATGCGTCTATGTCAACAGATTTTCGAAATTTTTTTCGATTCATAAATTATTGAATGGCAATGACTTAAAAATTGACCGCCGGGACAGGCTTCAGATTTGGCTAGGCCACGTCGGAGGCTTCTCTCCGGACAGGCGGCGTGACAAGCGTCGTCCTTAAAATTAACTGATTGTAAATCAAAGAGTTACGTGTCCGGACGCGCTTTTACCGACCTTGACAAGCTCGTCTGAGAACCGCCCCATCGAACCGGCAGCACACACCCTCTGGTCCCCCCGCTTCTCCTTCTCCCCTTAAAGCGGATTTCCAACTTGTTGTCGTTAAATGAAATGGGAACGTGTTGGTCCTCTGACAAGGCTGGACCGAAAGCAGTGCCGCCTGCTTACACATCACAAATTTGCACTGCCTGGCGGAGGGAGGTCAGCGGATCTCGTCTGGGGATAAACTCCTGTGCCACAAACCCTTTGAACCCGGTTTCCGCAATAGCTCGCATAATGGCGGGGTAGTACAGCTCCTGGGTCTCGTCAATTTCATTCCGACCGGGCACACCACCGGTGTGGTAGTGGGCGATGTAGGGAGCGGCGGCTTCGATGCCCTTGGCGCTGTCGCCTCGAATGGTTCGAATCACATCTCCCTCCATGATCTGCATGTGGTAAATGTCGTACAGGAGTTTGAAATGTTCCGACCCCACTCGTTTGCACAGGGCCACCCCCCATGCCGTCCGGTCACACATGTAATCCGGATGATCAATTTTGCTGTTGAGCAGTTCCATGACGGCAGTTACCCCGTGCTTCTCGCAGATGGGCACAATGCGCCGAAGGCCCTTGGCGCAATTTTCCCAACCCTCCTCGTCGGACATGCCCCGTCGGTTGCCAGAAAAGCAAATGATGTTCTTGAATCCGGCGGCCGCCACCTTGGGGGCGGTCTCTTCGAAAAAGCGCACGATTCTGTCGTGGTTCTCGACACGGTTGAGTCCGTCGGTGATGCCCCCGGGCACCCCGCTGACCATGGCACAGACCAGGTCGTATTTTTTGAGGACGGGGAAATCCTCCACGGTCAGTAGCTCGACCGACCGGATGCCCATCGGTTTGACCGCTCGGCAAAATTCTTCCAGCGGAATATTGCCGTAGCACCACTTGCAAACGGAATGGTTGATGCGCCCCTTGAGGGGGGCGCCCGCGGCGGCCCACAATCGGCCAACCAGGGATGTTGAGGCCAGGGCCGCCACACCGGATTTAATCGCTGCACGCCGGGAGAAGGTGGTTTTCATGTGAAATCAGTTTGTGTGCTGTAACTGGGGAGCGTTTAAACCGCCAGCGTAGCCCCGTCAAATGCGAAATCCCCCTTTGGGGGATCAGTCGGCCTCTGCCCGCAACGGTGGGCGCGTTCGCCGGGGGGGGCAGCTCCACCGGGCATCCATTCGACCGGCTTTCAGTTACCGACGGGGTCGCATCGGAAATGGTGGCGAGGCAAAGCGGGTCCGGTCGAACATGAGAATCCCCGACCGGCAGGCCGACCTGGACTCAACCCGGCGCGCCGCGCCCGGTCCAGGTCAAAGTTGGACATTGTCAAAAACAGACAGGTGTCTAGGCTCGGCGCATCACCATCGCATGAACTTTCGGCTCTTTCTGTGGTCTTTGACCGCCGCGCTGGCGGGTTTTCTGTTCGGGTTCGACACCGTGGTGATTTCCGGCGCGGAACAAACCATTCAGGAGTTGTGGGCACTCAGCCCGGGAATCCACGGCCTGGCCATGGCCTCGGCGCTTTACGGCACGGTGCTGGGGGCGTTGATCGGCGGCTGGCCCACCGATCGGCTGGGACGCCGGGCCACCTTGCTGTGGATCGGCGCGCTGTACTTCATCTCCGCGGTTTGGTCCGCGTTGGCCACTGGGGTGTATTCCTTCAGCTTGGCGCGGTTTCTCGGCGGTTTGGGGGTGGGGATCTCAACCGTGGCAGCGCCGCTGTACATTTCGGAAATCGCGCCGCCCGCCCGACGCGGGCGTCTGGCCGGGATGTTTCAGTTCAACATCGTGTTCGGCATTTTGGTGGCCTTCCTGTCCAATGCGTTAATCGGGCGGTATGTCGAAGTCAACGCCTGGCGGTGGATGCTGGGCGTGGAGGCGTTCCCCGCGGTGGTGTACACCCTGTTGTGCTTGGGCCTTCCGGAAAGCCCGCGCTGGCTGCTGGTGCAGCGAGGAGACCGCGCCCGGGGCGTAGCCGTGTTGCGCCTGGTCGAACCCGGCGCCACGGATGTGGAAATCGAAGCGCATGCTGATGAAATTGTGGCGGCATCGGCCGTGCAGGCCACCGGCGAACGGTTTTGGACAGGGCGGTTGCGACGCCCGATTCTGCTGGCGGTTCTGATCGCCTTTTTCAACCAGCTCTCGGGCATCAATGCCGTTTTGTACTTTGCGCCGCGCATCTTTGAGTGGACCGGTCTGGGGCAACAGGCGGCGCTGCTGCAATCGGTGGGCATTGGTTTGACCAACCTGGTTTTCACCCTGCTGGGACTGTGGCTGATTGACCGCTTGGGGCGGCGCACCCTGCTCTACATCGGTTCGGTGGGCTACATCGTCTCCCTGGGCATGGTGGCGCTGGGTTTTTTCACCGGGCGGTTTGGCCTGGTGCCGCCGTTTATCTTTGCCTTCATCGCCGCCCACGCAGTGGGCCAGGGCGCGGTGATCTGGGTGTTCATTGCCGAGATTTTTCCGAACCGCCAGCGGGCCGAGGGCCAGGCGCTGGGCAGCTTTACGCACTGGATGTTTGCCGCGCTGCTCACCAGCATCTTTCCGAAGATGGCGGCCGAACTCCCTCCCGGGGCCATCTTCCTGTTCTTCTGCGGGATGATGATCCTCCAACTGCTCTGGGTAAAGTTCCTGGTGCCGGAGACCCGGGGCGTGCCCCTGGAGGAAATGCAGAAGCGGCTGGGAATCGAATCCCCGCCAGCCTGAAGCCGACCGCAGGGCTTGTCCCTGGCAAACGGCCTTCCACTGCCCCCACGATCCAGCTCAGCATCCACGCGCGCTGGTTGCGTCCGTCGCATCTAACCGCGTCCTTTTCGGTCCGTGACTTCGGTGACGGTCCCCTCCTGCTCGCCGGCGATTGCCAATGGGTGGGTTGCTGCTTTTTTTGAGTGTCCCGGCCGGAATCGGCCAGCTTCACGCGAGCACGCCCGGAAGTGGCCTCCAAGCCCTTGAGCGGGTTGAAGAATTCCAACGTTTCCAGCCCCGCCCCTGGCGAACTCGATTATGAACGTCCGCGAGGAAAAGCTTATCCGCGGCCGGCCTTCTCCTGGCGTCACTAGTCGCCACCCGCCCGCTCCTCGCTCCGCGGCTCGACCAGTCGGTCTTCCCCGAGCACCTGGAGGAGCTGCTCGTCGAAAGCCGCCCGGCGCCGTAGGTAATCATCCCATTCCGGGTCGCGTCTGGGGAGCAGCGCCGCGAAGCGAAACTGGAGGGCCCGTGCGTGGTCCGCCAAATCGTATTCTCGAACCAGGTCCACAATCCGACGGAACTCCGCTTCGGATCTCGCCGTTGTCGGCAGTCTTTCGCGGGCATAGCGGCTGGCGGGAGACTCACGGTACTTCCACTCGGTGTACTCCGCCGGTGTCAGCATCGCGACCAGCGCGGACTCGAACTGGCGCTCCAGCTCCTTCAAGTGCGCCCGGTCCTCGTCGTCGAGACCGGTCACGCTCCTCCTCCAGTCCGGGACGATCCGCTGTTGCTCGTAGTGCAGTTCGAGCTCCCGCAACTGGCGTCGTTTGTCCAGGGGCAGGTATTCGTGATCCGGATCAGACCAGGGCCAGCCGATGACCTCCGCGACCAGACGGTTCCAGGGCTTGCCCAGCAGGGCTTCGGCCCTGGACTGCATTTCATGGAGCAGCCGCTGTCGCGCCAGCCGGTCTTCCTGGTATTCACGCCAATTGCGGGCCTGTCTGAAGCCCCGGCCCAGCTCCTGCTCGGCATCCAGCACCAGCAACCGATCGCGATAAACGCGGCCAATCCGGGTGATCACCAGATCGCGGATGGTTTCCTCGGGACACCCCACCGCCCGGAGGTTGGCCGCAAACTGCCCCCAATCCCGGCTCTCAATGGCGGCCCACCGCGTGGCTGACTCGCCCGCAGCGGGTACGAACTGATGGATGCGGGCAATCCCGGCGCGGGTGGCCGCCGATGTCCCGGATTCTCCCCGCACCACGCGCGGCGGAGTCGCAGGGGTCACCGGGCGCTGGACCAGCAGGCCGACCAGCACGGCGTTGAACAGCAAGCTCAGGAGCAGGAGAAGCTTCAAGGGTTCCCGTGCCGGACCAGCCCGCCCAGCATGAATCCCAGTCCCCGGCGCAGGGGGCGTGCCACCTTTTCCCCCAGCACCTCGTTCAAGCGCCGTTCCGCGTCCATTTGCAACGCCTCCACCTGACGCTGCCGTTCCTCGACGGACAAGGCCCGGTTCTGCGCCGCGCGTTCCGCCGCCTGACACGCCGCGCGGCAGATCAGCCACGCGTTGTCCGCCAGCTCGGCCGGCAGATCCCAGGCCTCGAGCGCCTGGCGTGCGGTTCGGTAAAATCGGTCAGGCGCTTTCTCAAACTCCCGCGCCCGCTCCTCGCCCAACAACTTCCGCACCTGTTCCATGGCGCACCCGCGGCGAATCCAGTCGCCGGGCGAAACGGAGAAACCGCTGCCCTCGAGGGCCTCGAACAACCATTGGAACTCCTCCGGGTGCAGTCGAAATACTCCAGCTTACGACGCACTGTCCGGGCCAGGGTGGAATGCCGCAAGCGGAATTCGCGCCGCTCCTCCAGTGAACCCGCTTGATCCATTGGAACTTCCAACTTTTCATGCTCACCCGTGCCGGGAGCAACGTCGGAGAAATCTCCTTCGCTGCCTCCTCCAAGCCATCCGCCCTCAAGGTCCTCAGGACCTCGAACCCACCTGGCCAGGGATTTCCCGGCACGAATAGCAGCCGTCCGTATAAATCCGGCACCAGTATGTCTCGTCTGTGATGACCGGGGTGGTCCGCTCGGCGGTGCCCAGGAGCTCTTGAAGCAAGGCATCGCGCTCCCGGAGCAGTTCTTTTATCTGCTGTTCCTGTTCCGGGCTGCGGGAGGTTGCCTCGATTCGACCCGGGACGGTTGCGACGTCGGGACACCCGCAATGCTTCGCAGCCGGGGAGCAAACACCCGGTTGACCCTGGCCGTGACCGGGTCGCGAATTACCGGCTCCGGACAACCCACCGCGCGCAGGTTGGCAATATATTGGCGATGGTCTGGTGACTCGATTTCGCTCTAACGGAACGGCGGCATGGCGGGGAACCCCGCCAACGGGTCGAACGCGCTGGTCCGCGAGACGGCATCCGCCGCAGGCTCTGTCCGCCAGGTCATGGCTTCATATGGTGAGTAAGGCGCAGAGGTGCCCAGCCTGCGGCTTGAAGGCGAGCCAGCCAGAAGTTCAACGCTATGTTCAGACCAAGGGAAGCCGTCGGCAAAAGGACAAAACCGTCCCGGAACATTCGGCGTTTTTGATATGGCGCGACAGCATTCATTGTCGGAGAAACCGGATGCCGGGCCGGAAGCCGCATCGGCAGATTTTAGCCAGACCGCTCCGCATGATTCTCAACCAAGCCCGTGAAGGTGGACCTCCCCTCCAAACACCCGGGTTTCCAGGGGGAAAAGCGCCCCCGTTCATGCATCTGAATCCTTTGCGACCTGCCTAATATGTTCGCCTGCGGGGTGAACCGAAGCCGCCTGCTTACGCGTTGCTCCGGTGTGTTTGGGCCAGGGCGGTGATCTGGATGTTCACTGCCGAGATAATCCCAACGGCCAGCGCGCTGAGGACCAGGCGCCCGGCCGGCTGGAACGATATAAAGCCCCGTACCACTCTGATGGCGGCCCGTCAGTTGCAGCGAGGTGTTCGACCCGCTCCCAGAACCGAGCCGCTAACCCAACAGCCCTCGCAGCGCGCGCTCGATCAACGCGCGGCCAGCCAAGCCCTCGCGCCATGCCGCGGGAATGCCCGCTTCCCCCCAGCAGGCCCCTGCCAACTGCCCGCAAACGGCCCCTGTCGTATCCGCGTCGTTCCCGAGGTTCACGGCCCGCAACACCGCCTGGCGGAAGTTCGCCGCGCCATGGAACGCCCACAACGCCGCTTCGAGCGACTTCACCACGTGGCCCGTGCCCTGAATCTCCGGCGGCTCGCGGCGCCGAAAACTGCCCCGGGTCACTTCTTCGATCGCCGGGTGGAGGGGCAGAAAATCGCGCAGGCGCCGCAAGGGTTGCCAATCCGAGTCCAGCACCTCGTCCCGCGGGAGGCCATGCGCCAGCCCGGCGAGCACCACGGCCAGGTAGGCGCACGCGGACAGACACTGCGAGCTGGCGTGCGTCGGCCGGCTCGATTCCGCCGCCCGCGCTGCCAACAGGTCAAGCCGGTTGGGGAACCAGTGGGCGTAGGCGATCGGCACCGGCGCCAGACGCATGAGAGAGCCGTTCCCGCTGGCGGACTCCGCCGGATCGCCGGAAGTCCAAGCGTCGCCGGTTTGCTGGAAACGCTGCAGGGCGGCGACGGTGGTGGCGCCGATGTCAAACACCCGTCCGTTGACCGAATAGGCACCGGTCTGCCACCAGGCGAGATACCGCCGGGCTTGATCATTGAGGTCCCAACCCGCTTCGGCGGGCGATGCTGTCAGCCAGGGCGAGCGCCATGCTGGTGTCATCCGTCCACTCGCCCGGCGCCAGCCCGTGCGGCCCGCCGCCGCGGTAGCCGGTGACCGGCGCGAACGAGCCGGGGGGCGCGAACTCCACGGCCGCGCCGAGTGCGTCGCCGACAGCCAGGCCGAGAAGCAGGCCTCGTTGACGGTCGCGGCTCACCATGGCTCCACCAGGGACGGCCAGCGGTCAGAAGCGGTCCAGCAACAGAGCCGAGCAAGAACCGCCCCGCCGTGATTACGCCTGTGACGCCCGATCAGCAGAGCGCGTCGCCGAAGCCCGCAGCTTCCAAACTGCAAAGCAGGGCGGCGGTTCGATGCAGCAGACTGGTTAATTATCGTCATTTGTGCTTCAGCACCTGTGACGTCAAAGCGTGGCGATACCTGACGTTCCGATTTAGCCGCGGCGCTCAGTATCGTACGCTGGGGCCGGCTGTTGCGCCGTGCCCTCGCCATGTCCAATTCTGTGCCAAGCCTCACGGAACTCCTCGGTCTCGTAATCTTTGGGCTCGAGCCAAAACGAGATTCGCCCGTCCTTCTCGCCTCAATGCGCGCGGTTCTTGATTTCGCGCGGCGTTAGGATAAACGCAGTCGGCTCCGAAATGATTCTGTTTACGATCACACAGAAGTCACCCATCAGGTTATCGAGAGAGGTGCCCAACGGCACGGGTGCGAGCTTGCTGAGCGACTTCACTTGTATCCCGAGGTACCGCTCCGCGTCTCGATTGTACACGACGACATCAATGCCGCGGGCGTTTCGCGCAGTCGGCATCGTGTTCCAGCCGAGTAGTGAGAGCTTGTAGCAGACGAAGTACAAGCCTGTGTTACCGACTATCTGGGCACTCAGCTTCATACATCTTCGATGCAGCATAACAACCACGCTCAGCGACCGCCGCCGGAAGCGCCAGGACGGCTACAACAAGCGCGAGCAAATTACCCGAACCGGCCAACTGTCCAGCAGGGCGGCGCTTTGCTGCAGCGCCCTGGTTAGGCCTACGGTTTGTCATCAGAAACCAAACCAAATCGCCTTTGTGTTCCACCGCGACCGCCTGGTAGTGTAGGCCCACTCGAACCGACCAGAGCGACCCACTTTTTTCAAGTGCAGCGACGGATGCCACGGATCCTGTCGCAAGAGGTCATAGCACTTCTCCACCAGCCGTTGAACATCCTCCAGCAGTTGACGATAGCAGGACCAGAAGCGGGGGGTCGCTCGGTGTCTCACAGATCAGTGCAGTGTCCTTCCCGCATATCCCGCAGCGCTTCCTCGGCGAGTTGATCGAGCCGACCAGTAGCCACATCCCGCTCGAATTGCTGATCCCAAACGCTGGCATCGAACTCGGCAAACCAAGTGCGAAAAGCTGCCAATTCCTCGGGTGACAGTTGGCACACCGCCTCTTTGATTTCTTGAACCGTGCTCATACCGATAGCTTACCTCCTTCGCCCATTCAACGCAAATGCCTTTGCCGCCTAACGACCGGCATCACCGGGCCGCGCCTTGTACCAGCCTGGCGACCAAGCTCAGCGCCCGCCGTCGGAAACGCCCGGTCGGCTGCGACAGTCGCGAGCAAATTGCCCGAACCGCCCGACTGCCCGGCGGAGCAGCGGTTTGCTGCAGCGCCCTGGTTCGGCCTATGGTTTGTCATCAGAATAACTCTCTAAGAGCTTGAGCCGACACCCAGCAGTCACCGGTGGCTGCCGCTGGGCGATGATGCGCAGCGACTCCAATAAATTTAGCGGCGTTTTCAACCGCGCGGGCATTGGGGGACATGCCCCACGCGGAGAGGCGGGCGCGCATCGCCACGCGCGCCGGTCGGGAAGCTTCGTGTTCCCCGGCGTCGGCGGGGATCGGGTTGCAGACGATCGCCGCAGCAGGGTCGGTCGCCCCGCGTCTGCGTTGCGTTCTGAAAAAATGGCATTCATCGGACGCCCGCTCAAAGCCTGTTGATCTGCGAAATAAACTTTGGGGCCGGTTCGTCAACCTCAAAACCTAGGCAAAAATTTTCCCAAAACATGGCGACCGGCTCGAGGCATTTCCCCACGGGGTGAACCGGAGCCGGTCGGGTCCGGGTTTTGCCCCGGTGCGTATGGGGCAGGACGCGGCGTTCGATTGCCCTTGCGGAGCAGGGCGCGCGGTTTCCTGTGCAGTAACGGTCAGGACGCGGGCCGGGACAGCCCGCCCTACCATGATGGATTGCCCATCCTCCGGTAGGGCGCGCTCTCCGTACCCGCTTTTGAGATTGCTCAGACCCGGTAGGGCGTGCTCTCCGAGCGCGCCGGCAGTAGCTGCTTCTGTGTCTTCCGCGTGGTCGGCGGGCTGCCATCCGCCGGACTGGAAGCCCGGCTCTACGGCAGGCCGGGAAGGGATCGAAAGCCTCAACATGCGGAGCGTTTGGCGTGCGGCAGCTTGCTGCCGCTGTCGGAAAACGCCGGCCAGCCGGCACACTCCAAGTGCTGGCGCGAGGATCGAGCGGCCCGGGACAACACGGAGCTTTGGGACTGCTTGGGAGGGAAAGCGTTCCCGCTGACGCCTCAACGCTTCCCGCCTTCGCGCGAGCCCCACCGGGATGAAGCGGCGGGCTGGAACGGCCCGCCCTACCGGCGATGGATTAACCCATTGCGGTAGGGCGCGCTCTCCGAGCGCGCCGCTTTCCGCGTCTTCCGCGTGGTCGGCGGGCCGCCATCCGCCGGACTGGAAGCCCGCCCTACCAGCACAAGATCAGGTTCGAGCGGGCAGTCGGTTCGTGCTGGGTCGGCATTCCCGGCCAGCCTCCTCGAATCTGAGGGCCCCACGGACCAAAGTCGCCAAAGATTCGGGGCACGCGGGTGAATCCCTCTTCGTTGCCGGTGCGGGGAAAAAGCCGTGCGCGACACCGCCTCCGGCCATATCGTTGCCGACGTCCCGACCATGAGAACGAGCTGTATTACCCGGAATCGGACTTGCACTTTGGACGGAACCCCGACCGACCCTGGCCGAAGCCCCGCACGGTTGTGGCTGTTGGGAGCACTGCTCCAGGCAACCGGGCCGGTTTGCGCAACGGCCGACATGCCGGCTCTTCAGCCGGCGACCGCCTACCGTGAGCCCTGGCGGCCGCAATTCCATTTCTCGCCCGCCCGCAACTGGATGAACGATCCGAACGGCCTGGTTTTCTTCGCCGGCGAGTATCACCTGTTTTACCAATACAATCCCTTCGGCGACCGCTGGGGGCACATGAGCTGGGGACACGCCGTCAGCCGGGACCTGGTTCACTGGGAGCATCTGCCGGTGGCATTGTTCGAGGAAGGCGGCGTGATGATCTTCTCGGGCAGCGCCGTGGTGGATTGGCGGAACACCTCCGGCTTTGGCCGGCCCGGTCGCCCGCCGCTGGTGGCCATTTACACGGGACATCATACGGACAAGCCGCGGCAAAACCAGCACATCGCCTGGAGCCTGGATCGCGGACGCACCTGGACCAAGTACGCCGGCAACCCGGTGCTGGACATTGGCGAGGCGGATTTTCGCGACCCCAAGGTTTTCTGGCACGCGCCCACCCGCCGCTGGGTGATGGTCGTGGCCTGGCCGGTGCAGCGAAAAGTGCGATTCTACGCCTCCCCCAACCTCAAGGAGTGGACCCATTTGAGCGACTTCGGCCCGGCCGGCTCCACCGCCGGCATCTGGGAATGCCCGGACCTGTTTCCGCTGCCCGTACAGCGCGACCGCCCCGGTGACCCCCGAGAATCCTCGCGAGCGGAGCGGCCGGCGTCTCGCACCTCGAGATGGGTGCTGATTGTCAACGTCGGTTCCGGCGCGCCCGCCGGCGGCTCCGGCTGTCAGTACTTCGTGGGCGATTTCGACGGCACGCGCTTCCGGCTGGACCCGAGTTACCCGTCGCCGCAGCCGGAGTTCGTCCCAACGGGCAGCGTGTTGGCTGATTTCGAGGGCGAAGACTACGCGGGCTGGGAAATCTGCGGCGAGGCCTTCGGCGATGCTCCCGCGCGCGGCACGCTGCCCAATCAGCAGCCGGTGACCGGTTTTCGGGGCCGCGGTTTGGTGAACTCCTACCGCGGTGGCGATGCCGCTCGGGGCGCTCTGACCTCGCCGGAGTTCATCATTGACCGGGATTTTTTGAGTTTCCTCATCGGAGGCGGTCGCCATCCCGGTCAAACGTGCCTGAACCTCTTGCAGGAGGGGGAGGTGGTTCGCACCGCCACAGGTGAGAATGATGAGCGCCTGCACTGGAAAAGCTGGGATGTGCGCGAGCTGCGCGGGCGCCGGGTCCGCCTCCAGATCGTGGACCAACACTCCGGCGGCTGGGGCCACATCAACGTGGACCACATCCTCCTGGCCGACGAGCCGGCCCGCCCAGCCACCACCCCGGCCCTCTGGGCCGAATGGGGACCTGATTTCTACGCCGCGGTGTCTTGGAATGACGCTCCCCAGCGCGACGGCCGCCGCCTGTGGATTGGCTGGATGAGCAACTGGCAATACGCCCAGGACGTGCCTACCGCGCCCTGGCGCAGCGCCATGAGTGTGCCCCGCGAACTGGGTCTGCGCGAAACTCCGGAAGGCTTGCGCCTGACGCAGCGTCCCGTGCGTGAACTGGCCCGACTGCGGGTGGCTCATCGCCAGGCGCGGGATCTCCCGGTGGCGGAGGCCAACGCGCGACTTGCCGGACCTGCCACCACCGGCCCGTTGCTGGAATTCGACATTGAATTTGACCCCCGCGGCGCGGGCCGCTTCGGCCTCGAGGTTCACCGCAGCCCGGACCAGCGCACCCGGATCGAGTGCGATCCGGTCCACGGCCGGCTGAGGCTGGACCGCACCCGCTCGGGCGTGACCGATTTTCATCAGGCATTTCCGGCGGCGTACGAGGTGCCGTTGCGCGCGCGCAACGGCCGTGTGCGACTGCGCGTGCTCTGCGACACCTCGTCTGTCGAGGTGTTTGCCAACGACGGCGACAGCGTGCTCACGTGCCTGGTCTTCCCGGCGGACGCAAGCGCCGGCTGGGAACTGTTCAGCGATTCGCCGTTGACACGCGTGAGGTCGGCGAGCATTTGGAAGCTGAAATCCATTTGGCCAACCTCAACGGAGCAGCCATGAACACCCTCATGAGCCTTTGGGAAGTCCTTGAAGCGCGGCGATCGGTGCGGGCGTTTCACCCGCGGGAGGTGGAATCGGACAAGCTGGAAGCGGTGCTCCGCGCCGCCAATCAAGCCCCCTCCGCCGGCAACCTGCAGGCCTATGAGATTCACGTGATCCGGGAAGCCGAAACCCGGCGCCGGCTCGCGGAGGCGGCCTTGGGGCAATCCTTCCTGGCTCAGGCCCCGGTGGCTCTGATCTTCTGCGCTCACCCGGCCCGCTCAGCCAAATACGGTCGGCGCGGCGCGGACCTTTACTGCGTGCAGGATGCCACGGTGGCGGCGGCCTATGCCCAACTGGCCGCGACGGCGCTCGGGTTGGCCACTTGCTGGGTGGGAGCTTTTGACGACGCCGCCGTGTGCCGGGTGGCGACGCTCCCGCCCGGACAGCGGCCTGTGGCCATTCTGCCGTTAGGTTACGCTGCGGAAGCCCCGCCGCCCACTCTGCGTCGGCCCTTGGCCGACCTGGTGCACTGGCATTAACCGGTAGGAGCAAACTGGCTTCCTTCAGGACCGGGGCGAACTAGCTCGCGACAAGTTGGCACAGCCGGTGTCAAAAAAAGCCCGACGGGCGGTTTGCGAGTGGGGACTGCTAGCCCATTCGTCCGCCCGTCGGGAGGGTCACAAACACTACAACCCTCTCATCACGCCAGCAATTTGACGCGATTCCCGAATTTGGCAACAATTTTTTTGGGGGGACACCGGGCCGTCCAAACTTTGGGCTACACGTCGTTGACACCGCGGCAGTCGGTGCGGCCCTCCATCACGGAACTGCCAGCGGATCTCCGGTCGGTGGACCACGCTGCTCGAAGAAAGCGGGAGTCGGCCCCGTTGCGGATCAGTGCCCGCTTTGGAGGCGGCGTTGCGCGCGGTTGGGCTGCAAGCCGGGTACCCAGAAATCCGACCACTCCAACCCGCATTCCCGGACCATGCGGGCGCAGTAACTCAGATCGCCCAGATCGTCGCGGCCGCCGTTGTTGGTGCCGAACGTGAATTTCACCCCGGCCGCCCGGGCTTGCCGGATGAAGTCCGCTGACGGCAGGCGAAACCGGTCGTTGATTTCGATGGCCACTCCGTGTCGGGCGGCGGCGGCGATCACGCGCGCCCGGCGCTCCGGGGTCCACAGCCGGTCGTAATCCGCGGCCAGAACCGCCGGCAGGTAGGTGGGGTTGGCCCAAATGTCCACCGGTTCGTTCTCCAAGATGGCCACGGTGCGCTCCACCAGCAGGTCCATGAAACGTTGCGGGTCCTCCACGAACACCTCCGCGGGGATCCACAGCCGCATCCGGCGCCCGCGGTCGTCGCTGAGGGTCATGGCGTCGGTGAACACGTAATCAAACCGCGCCACCGCGGCCGGCGAAAACAGCCGCACCCATTCGCGCCCCTCGGCCTGCATGGCGGCGAAGGTGAGGGGATGCCGCAACTCCTCCAGCGCCCGTTCCAGCCCCGCGTCATTGGTAATGGCGAAGCCCAACCCGCAATTCACGGCCACGCCCGCGTTGATGCCGGTGCGATACTGGCGCTCGAGCACGTCCTCCAGGGTGAGCCCGCCCTTGAGGTGGGTGTGCAGGTCCAGCACCGGAAAATTGTTGGCATGCAGCCGGGCCAGGTCCCGCCCCAGCGGCGGAGTGGGCGGCGGCGCCGGCGTCGGGTCGGGCAGCGGACGCACCCGCAGGTTGCGAAAATACACCCGGCTGGCGGGATCATGGCACTGCAGGGCAAAGGTGCCGCGACCGGCCCGGGGCGCGACGTAGTCCACGGTTTTGACCTCGTTCACAAAGACCTGGATGGCCGGTCCGCGCGCCACGATCCGCATCCGAAACCATCCGTTGTCCGGGACGAACTGCTTGTACACGTTGCGCACCCCGTAGAGGCTGCCGGTTTTCTTGTTTTCGCGATACCCGCCCTCGCCGGTGGCGGTGTTGTTGATCTGCACCTCGCGGCCCTGCTTGGGCCAGTCGCTCGCCTGGTAGGCGGTGTGGAAATAAATGCCCGAGTTGGCGCCCGGGCGGGTCAGCACGTCAGCCTCGAACTCGAAACTGCCAAACTGCGCGCCGCCGTCCGGCCCCTCGTAAAACAGATGCGCGCGCGGCCCGTCGCAGACAATCGTGCCGTCCACCACCTTGAAGGAGCCGGGATTTTCCGCCGCCCGCCATCCGGTCAGGGTCCGCCCATCGAAGAGCGAAATCCAGGCGGACTCCCCGGAACCTCCGGCGGCGCCAGTGACTCCCGCAGTCAACAAGATAGCCAGCAAAAGGCCACGGCCGGACTGCCGGCCCCGCGCGAGGGAAATGTTCATGACGGCGCATCGTAACGGGATGGCGGGTTCGGTCAACGCACTTGCTGGAACCCGGCGGATGGTCGGGGAGCCGACTTGCGCGGCGTGTATCCCGCGGCCCCCGGAATCGCCTGTCTTTCGGCCGGAGCGCCGGCCGGCGTGCCGCGCGCCGAGCCGGGGCAAACACGAAGGTGCTTTTCCGGACCGCAAGTTCCGCGCAATCTACCCCGGATGACACCCGCCTGCGTGCGAACCGGCCTGCTGGCAGGGCTGACCTTTGGCTTGCTCGGCTCGGGGGGCGGGATACCCGGGATCGAGCTTACCGCGACGGGAACGGCGGAGTCGGCGCCGGCCGCAACGCGTCCCAACCTGGTTGTGATCCTGGCCGACGACCTCGGATTTTCGGACCTCGGTTGCTACGGCGGCGAAATTCAAACTCCGCATCTGGATGCCCTGGCCCGCGAGGGGCTGCGGTTCACCCAGTTTTACAACGCCGCCCGGTGCTGGCCCACCCGGGCCAGCCTGCTCACCGGATACTACCCTCAGCAGGTGCGGCGGGACACCGTGCCGGGCGTGGCCAGCGGCGCCGGCGGACGGCGTCCCGCCTGGGCCCCGTTGCTGCCCGAACGCCTGCGCCCCCTCGGCTACCGCTCTTACCACTCGGGCAAATGGCATGTGGATGGTCCCTGCTACGCGGGCGGGTTCGACCGCTCCTACCGCATCGAGGACCACGACCGGTATTTTCAGCCCCGGCAGCATTTCGAGGACGACACGGCGCTGCCGCCGGTGGAGCCGAACACCGGTTATTACGCCACCACGGCCATTGCCGAGCACGCCATCCGCATGTTGCGCGAACACGCCGCCCGGCATCCGGACCGGCCCTTTTTCCTGCACCTCTGCTTCACCGCTCCGCATTTTCCCCTGCACGCGCCGGCCGCGGACATCGCGCGCGTCGGAACCCGCTATGCCGCGGGCTGGGAGGTCATCCGCGCCGAGCGCCATCGCCGGCAAACCGCCTGGGGCCTGGTTAATTGCCCGCTGCCGCCGCTCGAACGGGAGGTCGGTCCGCCCTACCATTTCCCCGAGGCCCTGGCGCGGCTGGAACCGGGCGAGGTCAACCGCCCCCTGCCGTGGACGGAATTGACGCCGGATCAGCGGGACTTTCAGGCCGCCAAGATGGCGGTGCACGCGGCGATGATCGAGGCGATGGACCGCGAGATCGGACGGGTGCTGGACCAGTTGCGGAGGATGGGCGCCCTGGACAACACCCTGCTCCTTTTTCTCAGCGACAACGGCGCGAGCGCGGAAATCATGGTGCGCGGCGACGGACACGATCCCGCCGCGCCCGCCGGTTCCGCGGCCAGTTTCCTCTGCCTGGGACCGGGTTGGTCGAGCGCGGCCAACACCCCGTTTCGCCGGCACAAGGTCTGGGTGCACGAGGGCGGCATCGCCAGCCCGCTCATTGTTCACTGGCCGCGGGGCCTCCCCGCCCGGGGCGAACTCCGCCACACGCCCGCGCACGTTGTAGACCTCGCTCCGACGCTTCTGGAACTGGCCGGCGGGCATTGGACGACAGCCGCCGGCGCCCCGCCGCCGCCCGGCCGCAGCCTGGTCCCGGCCCTTGCCGCCGACAGGGAAATCGCCCGCGATTCCCTGTGGTGGTTGCACGAGGGCCACCGTGCCCTGCGCCGGGAACACTGGAAACTGGTGGCGGCCGCCGGAGAACCCTGGGAATTGTACGACCTGCGCACCGACCGCAGCGAACAGACCAACCTGGTCCGTCGGCTGCCCGAACTGGCCGAGCGCCTGGCCCGCGAATGGACCAACCAGTGGGAAACCATCCAGGCCGCGGCCCGGTTGGAATTGCCCGCGGAGCGCTGACCTGGTGTGCCCGCCGTTCAACGCGGGGTTGTGAGGAGTTCAAACCCCGCCCGCGCCAGCCCGCGGCGGATGATCTCGTTTTTCATGAACCGTCGCCAGACCCGTCCGGTGCGGTAGTTCTCGGCCATGATCAAAATGGGACCCTGATCAATGCCCAGCACGTCCGGATCCCACCAGTCGGCGGTCAGGTTGAAGGCGTCGCGGAAGCCGAACGGCGTCCAGAGGCGCTCCCGATACGCCTCGTAAAAGTGCCGCAGGGCGGGCAGGCACACCTCGGGCGCGAAGGGCAGCGAGCCGCCCGCCGCCGTGGGGGCGATCGTGCCGTCGTCGTTTTCCGGAGGCGGCGCGCCGCGGGCCCTGTAAGCGTGGTAAGGGGCAAATCCCGGCCCGTCGCACGCGGTCAAGCCCCAGCAATTCGGCCCGTAACCGCGCCACCCGCCCGGATTGGCCATGCAATAGGCGCGGTTGGCCAGCGTGGCGCAGCGCGAGTTCTCGAAGTAGTCAATGCCCCGCTCGCGTAGATACGCGTCCGCCAGGCCCCGGAAGTCCACCCAGCAGTGCGAATACTGATGTCCGAACAGCGGCGCAAACTCGGCGTAGCTCTGCCCGTAGTGCGTGGCCCAGCGGTACCCGCGCGTCCAGCTCTGCCAAAAGGCCGGCTCCAGCGCGCCGTACCGCGCGCCCAGCGCCAGCAGGTACAGGATCATTGCCTCGTTGTAGCCCACCCAGCGGCTCGCGATGAATCCGCTTTCCGGATGCCACCCCATGCTGAGCGTGTCGCCGCCGGCGGTCATCCAGCGCCAGTCCACGCGATCCACCAGCGCGTCGGCCAGCGCCCGGATGCGGCGCTCGTCCGGGTGATCGCCGTCGAAGTATTCCCGCGCGTCCAGCGCCCCGGCCAGAAACAGCGCCGTGTCAATCGAGGACAATTCCACCCGCTGGAACCGCGTGGCCGTGGCCATGTCCAGGAAATGGTAAAACCAGCCGCGGTGCCCGATCACCCCGGCGGGCGCGTCGCCCTGCCGGCCTTCCCAAAACGTCCGCAACGTGGTCAGCACCCGCTCGCGCCCCGCCTCCCGCGTGATCCACCCATGGTCAATCCCGATGCCGATCGCGGTCAGCCCGAATCCCGTGGCGGCGATGCTGCAAAACGAATTGCTCGTGCTGCGGTCCTTGACCAGGCCGTTGGCCGGGTTGGCCTCGCGCCAGAAATAATCAAACGCCGTGGCCTGCAGCAGCTCGAGAAACTCCGCGTCGCTGGCAAACGCCCGCGGCGTGGCCTCGACCGTCAGCGGGCCGCGCGGCCCTCCGGTGATGACGTAGCGGTAGGTCACCCCGTTGGTGACCGTCAGGTCGGCAAAACGCGGCTCGGTCAGCGGCGCGGGGGTCAGCCGGACACGCGGCCCATCGCGGACCTGGCGGTGAACCACGTACGCCCCCGGCCGGAACGGCGGCGCGTCCCAGTGCAACACCACGCTGCGGTCGCCCGCCCGGGCCACCACGGGTGCCCCGGCCGCGCCCGGACGCTGCCCCGCAAAACCGCCGGCGACGATCCCCCAAACCGCCAGCAGCCAGGCCACGGAAATCCATCGGCCAAGAAAGGACCCGCCACGAACAACCCCCGGCCTTGCCGGCTGCCGCGTGCCGGCCCGGCGCGCCGGGCCGCGAAACACCCACCGCAACGGGCTCATGCCCCGCAGTGTCGGCGCTCCGGGGGCAAACTCAACCGCGAAGTGTGGTCTCAGCGCAGCCCTTCGGCGCCCCCAGCACGAGCGCTGACTGAATGAAAATTTGGCGTATGGCCGACCGGCACTCGGCGTGGGGGCGAGTTTGCCCCTTCGCGACACGGCGGGCGGCCAACCCGCGCTAACGCGGGCGAAACTCGGTCGTGCACCACGATCCCCCGAATACACCCGGGACGAAAGAGGCATAACGCAAAATCCCTGTTGACTGCCGCGACTCTCATTCCAAACATTGAGCATGAAGTGATTGGAACAAGGCTTTGCCTTTGGCTAATCGGCCTTGCCACCATTCCGCTGTGGGCCTCACAACACGCCACGCCTTCCGAAGCTAAAACACCGTCACCCGCCACCGGCGAGTCCGAGGAGCAGCCGTTGTGTTTGGGGTGCCTGTTTCCCAACCCGCCCGGGGCGCATTTTTGCGCGAAATGCGGCGCGCCTCTGACCTCGTACGCGGCCACGGCTCCGTTCGAGTCCCTGTTGGCCGCGGGACACGTTTACCGCCGGGCAGCCGACTGCCCGCGCCGCTTCATCGTGGTTCTGGGCATCTGGATAATTTTCGGCGCGTTCGGTCTGACCGGGCTTGTTTTGGTTGTCAGCGGACCGCACAGCGGTTGGGGGTATGTTGTTGTCGGATCGTTGTTGATTGCGCTTGCGGTCGCGATGATCGCGAAGACCACTCGGAATTACTTTTCCGGAAGAAAAGCCCCGCCTGACGAGCGGCTCGGCCGGCGCGCCGCAGACCCGGGCCGCCCCGCTGGAAGGGGCTGAATGGCTGAGGGCAACTCTCAGGAGGCAAATGCCGTTGGTGGCCGCCGTCGGGCGTTAACCAGCCGCGGCCGGACAACGGGCTCGGACCCGACCACGTGGATCGGGGCGGAATCCGCAGCCAGACCGAGGTTGTCCACCGCGCGGGCGATCAGACGAGACTCGCCGGCGGGAACGTGACTTCACGTCCATCCAAACGGCGGCGTGGTGTCCGCCCCCGCCAACTGCCCCCACCCCTGGTAGCATTCCACGCGAACCACGGGCCGTCAGCGGCGCGTGTGCTGGCGCCCAACGTCAGACTGCGCTGCCCGCAGGCGTCAACTGGAGGGTACAATTGCGATAGGCCTTGTTGTTGCGGATCACGTTCCCCAAATACGGCTGCCAGCCGGCCGATTCAAGGCGAGGGGCGCGCCGCGCCGAGTCACCGGAAGGCCGCCCCGGCTCAGGAGCCGGATGAGCGTCGCCCCTCAGCGAGGGGCAACCGGCCGGCATGCAAAATTCGCTGCGGATGGGCGCCGTCCCGGCCGCTACCCGCAGTTCAATTGCCGAGCGTCGGTCACCGGTGCCACGAATTCGGTGAACCCGCACCATAAATCGCAATCCAACGTTGGTCCTCTGGTGATAGCGCGACAAAGTACAAGTCAATATGTCAATGTGGGGAACTGACCCGTTTCTGCCACCGCGCTCCCACGGAACCGGCCTGCCCGCTCGACAGCGGACCAACTGTGCCGTCATGTAGTCGCGCACCATTAACCTTGTTGCGAAGGTGAAGATGGACCGCTGCAGCTCCTTGAATCACCGGCCCTCGCGCAGAGGTGACTCAACTCGTTCAACCCCTTCCCTTTTGGCATCAAATCTTATGATGATAAACTGAGAGTAGAAAAGCGTATAAACCCAGGTCCGACCATCTTCTTGGATGACATCCGGTTCCCCGAGAATATCCCGCACCTCTTGTGGCGTCATTCCCACCTTGATCAAGGGCAGCAAAGTCCTGGCCACTCTATAGCCATCCGCCGATCTTGCCTAGGTCTGAAAGGCGGCGATTGCCGCTGTGATTTCCGCGCGGCGAGCGTCGGTGTTGCGATGAACGTTCGTCTCAACGCCTTTGGCAAACTCAATGCGGGTGTCTGGTTTCTCTTCTCCGTTGCTCTTATTGTCCTGCATACGGCCAGGATGACTCATGGACGCACTGCTAACCTGGACCGTAGATGTTACGGCTGCCTGCGAAAGATACTTTTGCCCTTTGGAACTTGGCTCAGGCAACGGCGTCGTGTCCCGTAGTGGCCGGGCGCTTTTGAGCACAAGCGATGCGCTAGTTGCGAGCACACGTGGCATGAGCACCATCACCAAAATCCGCTTTTCCGGCCATTTATAGAGATTCTCCTCAAGCACCTCATGGCTTGCTGTAGACTTTAAGTCTGTAAAAATTCATTCAAGCGGCATTCTGCGCCCACCCAAGGACCACCACATTTTGTCCCAATCGAAGATCACGAGACTTTGGGAAGGACCCTTTTTTCTGTGCTGACGTCATGGAAATGATCGGGAGTAACCTCTCAGTTCCCGTCGGGGTATATCCAGATGAGTCTGGCGAGAGCGGTACCTGCACCATAGGATGTTGCGCCACCGGTCGTTGTGTCAAGCAGATAGATTTGCCTTTCACTAACATATGCAATCTTTTGACCGGATGGGGAGATCGCGGCAACACTGGGATAGCCAGTCAGCAACAGGTGGTGCCGGTCGCGAATGTTGTTCTCCGACAGGACGTTTATTTCACTCATTACAAATACCCCTGAATTGGTAGTACCCGGACGTAAGGTGTAGATGTGTTTTCCGTCTTGACTCCAGGTTCCAAACGGCGAAGACACCAGCCGTTGCGCATCATGGGAAACGACATAATATCTTCCTGGCGATTCTGCCTCGTGATAACGCGCTTCGAACAGAATATTCTTCCCGTCGGGCGCCCACGATGGTGGTGTGGGCCGAATTGGAGAAAGTCGAGTCCACAAAGAAGGAGGAGCTATTTCTTTCGGATGAATAAGTTCAAGAGTGAAATCAAGTAGCATTAGTGAGAAGCCATCTTTATACATTGCCTCAAGAGGGCCATAGTAAAAAGCGATCCGCTTCCCGTCTGGCGACCAAGCAGGCGCAGAGATAATCCCATTAGTCGAAAAATGATAGAGAACCTTTGATGATTGATCTTTATATAGTTTCACAATCAGGCTCATTTTGCCGGTGTCGGTTGTGATCCACGCAATTTTTGTTCCGTCCGGCGAAATTGCAGCAACAGTACCAGTAATGTTATTCGGGACTGCGCACAACGACTGTTTCCGAATTGAAAGGGACGAGGTCACTTCGCCCGTGAACCACTCATGAGCATGGTCCTTCATGAGAAAACGGCCACTTCGAGCGATGTCAAACCAACGGACGCCCTCTGCCAACTTTTTCAGGACAGGCCTTTCGGATGATGCAGACAACACCGAGACGACCCGTGACGCGCGCGGATCGTCGACAACATCGTAGACAACAAGCAGTTCTCCACCATTCACGCAGACTCGAAGATGGATGGCCAAAGCACAAGCCATTACGACACACAGATGAACAAACGTTGTTTTCATCGGAACTCCCTCTATGGTTTGTGATGCACAACAATTCTCGTCAGAAAATCAATCCCCCATTTTGCCTGTGATGCCGCGTTGACCGCGCTGAAGTACTGCTCGGAGGCGCACTCGTCCCATTTCCATGTGGCAGGTGGTGAGTGATCGAAATTCACAGACGGCTCGTTGTTGGCTCCATACATTGTGATGCCCTGCAAGCAGGTGTGCGAGTGCTGAAGTACGTAGTTTTCTGGAGTCCCGCTGTAAAAGCTCACGACGTCACCAGGGGACAGCACCGCTGCCACCGCTGACCAATTGATAGGAGACGTGAATTCGGTAAAAGTTGGCCACGCGACCGTGTGAAGAGCGTAGCCATTCCCTGATCCGTCATATGCGTGGTGAACGGACCCGTGACAATTCCAAGAATTGGGCATGGTGATGGTGACATTAAACGCTGTAAACGACCCAACTTTTGGGCACGAGATTCCCGTGCCGAAGTTCTCTCTGTCCCGCTCCAGGTGGTCCTTGTAGATACGGACCTGCCTTTTGTCGCTTGCCCCCGTGTCTGCTGTCCCGATCATCGCTTCGAGTCGGAGGGTCCCTTGGTCTTCGGCGGCTGGAGCGGTATGAGTCGGCGTGGAAGTTGTGTCATCCGACAGGGTCCCGGCTGCAGGATCCAGGGTCCATTGGTAACTGGCCGGACCAACGATGGTTCCCTTCAGCTCCAGCACATACGGTCCGGGCGTTCCGGCTACTACGCCCTGAAAATCGAAACGGTGGCACGGACTGGAACGCCACGAGTCCACCGGATTCGGGTTAGCGTCCAGGGAACCCTTCGGCTCGTTGATCTCCACTTTGATGGCCTGTACCAGCGCGAAAATCTTTGACCAGCGGTCGGTGCAATCGGTGCCCTTGATGGCGGCCAGCCGCACCCGGAGGTACGAAGCGGCTGCGGCGGTGGCCTCGCTGACGTCCAACCATTGATCGAACAACGTACATTGACCGAGAGTGGAACCGCCGCATTCCAGACAGGCCAGGTTCTGATGCACGGTCGTGTTGCCTCTAAGGTTCGGCGACGATTTCGGGTATTCAATCGCCTACCGCACCGCATCACCCGTATGATCCCAGTAGGGAGGCAGGTGACTGCTGGCACAGTCGTCTTCGGTGCTGGTCAGGATGATTGCCACCCGCGCGCGCTGGGTCCCTTGGGCCAGCAGCACGCTCAAGTCGCCCCTCTGGGTGGCCGACAGCTCCAACGGCGTGAACGCCTCCGCGGTGGCACCGTGCGCATACCACGCGGTGGTGACGTACTGGACACCGTCGGGAACGCCGTCGCCATCGCTGTCCGGGTTGCGCGGGTCCAGGCCGTAGGCCACCTCGGCCCCGTCGGTGATGCCGTCCCCATCGGTGTCCGCGCTGGCAAAATCGGTCTCGGACGCCTGCGCGATGCCATCCCCGTTCGCGTCCTCCAGGTAATCCGGGAGCCCGTCCCCATCCGTGTCCACCGGTTGGCCGGTCTCCAAGGCGCAGGCCACATAATGAAACCCGATGTCCACCGGGGTGTTGGCTTCCCTGGTCTGGTTGACCTGGGTGGTGTAGTGGTACAACCCCGCCGCGCCGGCCGTCCGGCTGCCGGCGTCTGCCAGGCTTGGGGTGGTGATGGCGTACCAGCCCCGGCCCCACACGTCCGCCCCGTCGCTCAAGGCCGTGAGGGTCACGTTGCCGCTGCCCGCGGGCGTCAACTGGCGGGGACAGTTGCGATAGGCATTGTGACTGTTGGCCACGCCCCCATAATACTGCCACAGGCTGGCGGTGTCGAAGAGGTTGTCGCGCCATTCCCAGGCGTTGCCGGTGGCCGCGTTCAGGTTGCCGGAGGTGATGCCCCGGAACAGGTTGTTCCGGGCGTAGGTGGTCAAGGTCGGGTCCGACCCGGCGCCCAAGCTGAAGGAAACGCGGTTGAAGACGTTGTTGGTCAGGGCGACCACGCGGGCATAGGCGCCTGCCAGGTTGAAGTTGAGGCTGCCGCCGTGCAGTTCACAGTCGGTGAGGGCCAGCCGGCCCAAACGAGCGCCGCCGTTGAAGTGGTGGCCCGTGCCGGCCGGCAGCACCCATTCGGTAAACCGCAGCCGGACTTCGCTGTTCGGAGAGCTACCGGCATCGTCTTTGAGGAGCGTGCCGTTGAAGCCGCCCGACCAGACGCTCAGCGACTGTTCTTGCACCGCGCTGTGCCGCACCAGGCGATTCAGCAGGGTGGGGGTGCCTTCTCCCTGCAGTTTCCCTGCGCCGGTGATCGTCAGGCCGCTTGCGCCGTACACGGCCACGGCGACGCCATTGGTGAGGATGAGGGTGGCGTTATTGAGATGCAGGCCGCTGATCGCGTAATCCAGCGCCGGGTAGTGGTAGCCCAGGTCCGGCAGCCCGGCGCTGCGCTCGAACAGCGGCGCCCACACCGTGTCGGTCGTGATCGCCGTCGTCCACACCGCCGGCTCGCGCGTGGTGCCCCAGGCGCGCAACTCGGCCCGCAAGGTTGGGGCGATGGCCTCCGTGCCCGCCGCGCGGTACGGACTGCCGGCGGCCAGGTAGTTCGCGCCCGCGCCCACGCTGGCAAACACCCCCGCGTCGCTCGCGAGCTGGATCGTATGGTCAGCGGTGTAGTTTTGCACGGTGGTGACGCCGGCCAAGAGGGAATTGCGCAAGGTGAGCGCGACGCCGTTGTGGAGGCTGGCCGCGTTGCGGACGGTGACGTGCTCGGCGATGATTGTCGGCGTGCCGCTGCCGTAAAAGACCTGTCCACCGGCGCCGAGGTTATGGAAGAGAACGTTGGCCACCGTCACCGGGGTGGTCTGGTAGATGGCATAAATGCCGAAGCGGGTGTTGACGATTCGGGTGTGACGCACGGCGTGGCCGGTTCCGCCGTTGAACTCCACCGGGCAGTAGAGATAGTTGAAGCGAAGGTGTTCGATGGTCACGCTCTGGCCGGCGCCGTTGGCGTAGAGACCGAACCAGCCGTACCAGCCGCTGGGCGTTCCAGTCGAGCCGGGCGCCACTTCGCCCACGGTGTTGTCATCGCGGGCCGTGAAGATGGCCGGCCGATATGGCCCGGTCCGGCACACCAGCGGACCGGAGTAGTTGATGCGCACGGCGCTGCTCTGCGGCGCGAACTTCACAACCGCGCCGCCCTCGATGGTGGTGACGCCCGAGAGATTGACCGTGCCGGTGACGAGGTAGGTGGTGTCGGCCCGGAAGGTGAAATTGGCCTGGCTTTGAAGCAGTTCGTAGTCGAGGACCACGCCGGGCGAGGCGGCCGATGGCTCCGCCGACGTCGGTGACGACCGGGCGCGCCGCGCCAGCAGCAAACTCCTTTCAGCCGCTGACGGGGCCACCCCCGTCCCGGTCGCCCGGGCGTAGAACCGTTCGCGCGCGGGCAACTGGCGTTCAACAGTCGCCCGGCGCGGCAGGGTCTCGGGGCCGGGGGCCGTATTCGCCTGACGCGGCAGCGCGTCCAGCAATGGCGCGACCTCCGGCCACTCGACCTGCTCAAAGAGGATCGTCCGGCCCTCCACCACTTCCCAGCGTTTGGCCACGGGCACGCCCGTCGCCGGGTCCTCCGCCCCGTTGGGGACTTGCGTGCGCGACTCTTCAGCGAAGGCCCGGCCCGGCTCCAACGCCCACTCGCCAAACACCAGTCGCTCATCCACCAAGTCCGGGTCTGCCATCGCCGCCCGTCGGGCCGAATTCCGCTGCATGCGCAGTAGGCGCACCTCTTGCCGGGGCGTTGGCGCCTCGATGAATTCGGTCACCGCCTCCAGCCGTGTCGTGGACGGATTCAGGCCGAAGACCTCCGGGCCGGGCGGCCGCTCACGCAGGATCACCTCCTGGGCCACCCCGGCGAGTCGAATCTCATACACCACGTCCGCTCGCACCCCGTCAAATGCATCCGGGTATGCCAACTGATTCGGCGTGACCAGTACGCCGGGCGTCTCCCGCACCTCGGCGATCATCACGGTTGCGGCGGTGGCCGCGTCGTAGTAGCTCAACCCCAGCACCGCGGTCCGGAACCGGGCGCCGTCGGCCGTCTCAATGAGCACTTCGTTGTCCAGCGCCAGGACTGACGGCCACGCCACACGCGTGGGCCCGTGGATGGCGACAGAGCCACCGGGCGCCGCCGTGATTTCCGCGCGCGACTCGCGCCACTGGCCCTCCGGGTCCAGGTAATGTTGACCGGTGGCCAGGAGGACGACCATGTTGGTTGAAGTGGCGAGGCGTCCGTCGGGCAGGCGACGGGTAACGCGAGTAAACGTCAGCCGTTCGTGGGCGTTAAGCGCCGTGTCGGCCAGCGGGTGGAGCGCGATGACCTCGCCGGCAGACTCCGCAGAGGTCAGATCAGCCGCTTCTGCGCAGAGAGAGAGAGAGAACGAGAAAAACCAAGCCCGGACTTTTCATATCAGGTAAAAGTTGGCAGTCTTGTCCACAACCCGCTCAACCTATTTTGGCAAAAACGCATCATTTATTGGCGTCGGCCGGTGCGGGGTCGGCGGGTGGTTTCACCCCCAAATCTGGCGGTCGAGGGAGCGGTACTGGATGGCCTCGCTGACGTGCTCGGCGGTGATCCGCTCGCTGCCGGCCAGGTCGGCAATGGTGCGCGCCACTTTCAGGATGCGGTCGTAGGCGCGAGCGCTGAGGTTCAGCTCGGCCATGGCCATTTTCAGCAGCTCGAGCGTGGCTTCGTCCAGGGCGCAGTACTGCTTGACCTCGCGCGGGCCAATGCGGGC
>FWPU01003552.1_pt1 | contig 38985 bp, 38 predicted proteins | sample 2228361 | NCBI WGS metagenome assembly FWPU01 (sample SAMEA103939777, study PRJEB20133) | metagenome | reverse complement strand
CAAAATGGATGATTTTAATTGTGATATGATGAATTACCTTCTTTGGATAAATATCCAAAAACCCTATTCCTCATTGAATAATTTACACCCTATAAAATATCTTCTTTTTCCCCCTTCCCCCTTATCAACCTTATCCACCTTTATAAGTCCAATATGTTATGGAATTCTACACATACTTGAATTTAAAATATAATTTTTGTATAATAAAACTATGAATAGAATTTTAATTGTAGAAGATGAAATCATTCAAGGACAAGTTGTAAAAGAAGAATTAGAAGCAGATGGATATGAAGTGGATTTGGTTCATTCTGGTCCAGATGCACTGGAAAAAGTGGAAATCCAAAATTATGATTGTGTAATTTTGGATATTTATTTACCTGGAATGGATGGCTTAGAGACAATGGGAAGAATTTTAAGTAAAAATAGGCAAATTCCTGTTATTCTTTTTACAGCATACTCCAGCTATCAAGATAATTTTCTTTCTTGGGCAGCAGATGCTTATTTGATAAAGTCCACGGACTTGACAGAACTTAAAAATACAATTAAAAGATTGATAAAAATTTCCTAAAATTTACCTAATTTAAATCCCCTTGGCAAAACCAAAACCCCCTCTTCTGTTATTGTTATAGGAAGCTTTAATTTTTCCATCTCATCTTTTTGTAAGATAAATTTTTCAGGAACTGTTATTAGTTTATCTAAGATGGATTTTTTTATTTTAGCCCCTTTTTTTATTATGCATTTTTCCATTATTATTGAGGTATCAATTTCTGCATTATCTTCTACTAAAACATTTGGTCCTAAAATGGAATTTTTTATCCTTGCTTTTCCAATTTTGCACCCATTGGAAATTATGGAAGATTCTATCTCTGCTTTTAATATTTCAGATGGGGGATAAGGAGGCATATATGTGTGTAAATACCATCCAGGGTAGTACAAAGGAAAGGGGGGCTTTTTGGATAAGAAAAGAATTTGGGTTTCATAATAAGCATCAAGGGTTCCAATGTCCTGCCAAAAATTTGATTTATCTGGAGATGCTTCAGCTAAGCGAAAAGAATATACATTTTTATTTTTTATTAATTCGGGAAAGATATTTTTTCCAAAATCATGTTGAGAATTTTTTTGTCTGGAATCCTTTGCAACAGCTTCTGCTAAAACAGAAGTGGAAAAAACATAGACGCCCATATTTGCAAGACAAAGTTCTGGGTTTGAAGGAAGGGAAGGGGCATTTGGATTTTTTTCATAAAAGTTGATTATTTTTCCTTTACTGTCCACTTCCATAACACCAAATCTTCCTGCTTCTTTTTTGGGTACAGGTATGGCTGAAACCGTAGCATCTGCTTTTTTTTCTTCATGAAATTTAATCATCTTTCTATAATCCATCCTGTAAATGTGATCTCCCGATAATATTAAAACATTTTTGGGTTTTTCCCTCTCCAAGACATGCAAATTTTGAAATATTGCATCTGCAGTCCCCCTGTACCATTCCCCACCCATTCTCATAGGTGGTGGAAGAGAAATTAAAAATTCTTCCAAAGGACCATGGAAAAAATTCCAACCCTGAACAAGATGCCTTTCAAGGGATTCGGAACGGTATTGAGATAAAACAAAGATTTGTCTTATTCCACTATTTATGCAATTTGAAAGGGTAAAATCTATAATTCTATAATGGCCAAGATAAGGAACTGCTGGTTTTGCCCTATATAAAGTCAAAGGAAGCAACCTTTCTCCCATACCACCTGCTAAAATAAAAGTTAAAAGCTTATGCTTCATTTTTTACCTCCTTATAAATTGGCAATTCAATATAAAATACAGTTCCTTCACCTTCTTCACTTTTATAATCAATTCTTCCCTTGTGTTCCTTAATTATTTTATTTGCAATGGCAAGTCCCAATCCAGTGCCAACTGTGCTTGTGGAAAAAAAGGGTTCAAAGAGCTTTTCTCTAAATTTTTCGGGAATTCCAGGACCATTATCCCTTATGGATACTTGTAGCCAGTCATCATCAATTTGAGCAACTTCTATCTCTACTTTTCCACCTTTTGGTAAAACATTCATAGCATTTCTAAAGAGGTTTAAAAAAACATGCCTTATTTGGTTTGGATCTGCTTTGCATAGGGGTAAATTTTCTTGAAAGTATGTAGAAATTTTTATAGACCTTTCATTAAATTCATCTTCCATAAAAAAAAGCAAGTCCTGAAGGGCTTCCTTTAAATCTATAGGCATAAATTTGGGTTTTGGTTGAGAAGAAAAACTTAAAAGATCCTGGAGCAATCTTTCTAATCTTTTAATTTCCTTTTCCATTGCTTCAACTTTTTTTAAATCATTTTCACTTAAATTTGGGATTTTTCTAATCCTTGTAGCTAAAAGTCCAATTGTTACAAGGGGATTTCTTATTTCATGGGCAATTTGGGAAGAAAGTTCACCAATTGCTGATAACCTTTCTGCTTGCAATAACCTTTCCCTTGATTCCTTTAAATTTTTTAGTGCTTCTTCAAGGGCTTTTGTCTTTTCTTCTAAATTTTCAAACATCATGGAATTAACTAAAGCAGAAGTGGCTTCTAAGGCAAAGGCATATAAAGATCTTACAAGTTTTTCATCAATGGGTTCTGGAGAAAAAGCATGGTCGGCAACTAAAATTCCCACATTACCCATAGCAGAACGTAAGGGAATTATTACAGCCCTTTTTGCATTTAATGCATCTAAGCTTTTAAAAGTTATATCTGAAGGAATCTTATCATAGGTCAAATTTAAAATTAAACCTTGTAAAAATGCCCAAATAAGTATATCCTTTTCCTCTTTTAAAGGAATTTTTACAGACCTTACTAATTTTGTTATTGGGGCTTCTTCAAAGGTTCTTTTGTCAAATTGCTGCAATATATTTATTAGAGAAAGGTTTTTACCTTTAATTTCTGACCATATTTTGTTTGCTTCTTCAATATTTATTGGTCCTACTGCATAAGTTCCTTCTAAATAGTCCTCTTTTTGTAAGAAAATAAAAGCCCTATGAAATCCTAAACCTTGATGGGAAGTAACAGCAGATAGGATTGTATGCATAACTTCTTCTATTGAAAGGGATCTATGGACCAAGGAGGAAATATAATGGAGAGCTTCCATTTCTTGTGTTTGCTTGTAAAGTTCTTCTTGTTTATTTATGTATATTACAAAATGTTTATCATCCAAGGCAACTGCTTTTATATGGATTGGGATGTCCTTATTTGTCCCAATAAAATGGATTGTTTCAAACTCCCTTATACCCCCTTTTATTTTTTCTAAGGGACAATCCTCAATAGGACAAGGTACTAAATAGTTATGTAAGACCTCATAACAAATTGAACCCTTTATCCTTTCTACGGGTATATTAAAAATTTTTCCTGTTGTTTCATTTGCATCAACTATTTTATAGTCCTCAAGGGAAACAATTAAAAATCCAATGGGGGAATTTTTACAAATTTCATTTATATATTTTTCTATCATAAGCCAACCTCCTAACCTTTTTCAATAATCTCATTAATAATACTTAAATTTTCTCTCCATCTTTCTTTTACCTTTACATATAATTCCAAATAAACCTTAGTGCCAAAAAAATCTTCCAATTCCTTCCTTGCCCCCATTCCAATTTCTTTTAACATTTTACCATTTTTCCCTATAAGAATTGGTTTTTGGGATTCCTTTTCAACTAAAATGGTGCAAAAAATTTTTAAAAGATCCTCTTCTTCTTCCATTTTTTCTGTTAATACAGCAACCGAATAGGGAACTTCTTTTTCTGTTAAATTTATTATTTTTTCTCTTATAATTTCAGATATGTAAAATCTTTCACTTTGAGTTGTCCATTGATCTTCTTTAAATAAAAAGGGAGCACTGGGTAAATTTTTTATAATTTCTTCTTCTAATTCCTTTAAATTTGTTCCCTTTAAAGCAGAAATGGGAAAAATCTCAGAATTTTTTACTAATTTTGATACTTCTCCAATTAGGGTTAAAACCTCTTCTTTTTTTATTAAATCAATCTTGTTTAATAAAATGTAATTTTTAATTTTTGATTTTTTTAAACTTCCAATTAATTCTAAATCCATTATTCCAATTTTTTTTGTAGAATCCAAAAGAAGTAAAATTAAATCTGCTTCCTTTAAACCTAAAAGAGCATTTTTTTGCATAACTTTATTTAAGGCAAATTTTGGAATGTGATAACCCGGATGGTCTATGTAAGCAATTTGAGCTTTTTCAGTTGTCTTTATTCCAATTATTCTATTTCTCGTTGTTTGGGGCTTTGGAGAAGTTATTCCAACTTTAAATTGCACAAGGTTATTTAATAATGTAGTTTTTCCTACATTTGCAACCCCAATTATGTTTACAAAGCCAAATTTTTTATCTTCCCTCATACCTTTTTTATAGAAATCCTATAAATCCTTCTTTTATCTGCTACATCTACCTTAAAATTATAACCCTTATAGGAAATTTCATCTTCTTCCTCTGGAATTCTTCCAAAAAGGTTAATTAAAAAACCAGCAATAGTAGAATAATCTCCTTTTTCCACTTCTATACCCAAAAGGTTTTCAATTTCTTCAATGTGGGCTTTTCCTGCTATAGAATAAATCCCTTTGTCAGTAATTATATCAGGGATTGTGTGTTCATCTTCAATTTCACCTACAATTTCTTCCACTAAATCCTCTAAGGTAACCAAACCTTGGGTTATTCCATATTCATCAACTATTATTGCTATACTTAAATGGTTGTTTTGCATTTCTTTTAATAAGTCATAAACATTTTTTGTTTCAGGAACCAAATAGGGAGCCCTTAAAATCTCCCTAATATTGAAATTGGAAGGTTCCAATATCTTAAAAAAGTCCTTTAAAAAGATTATTCCTGCAATGTTATCAAGGGATTCCTCTGCAACAAGAAGGCGAGAAAATTTGGATTCTAAAAAGGTCTCTCTTATTTCATCATAACTTGCATTTATTAAGATATAAACAATGTCCAGGCGAGGAGTCATAACCTCTTTTACCATAGTTTCTGTGAAATCCAAAAGATTTTCCACCATTTTCTTTTCTTTTTCTTCTAAGATTCCATGTTCCATACCCATATCAATAAATATTTCTTTTTCCATATCAGTTACTTTTTCTTCATCTTCTTCTTTCTTTTCCTTTGAAGGAAAAAAATAATTTAAAAAATAAAAATAAAAGTAAATCTTTTCCAAAAATTTTTCAAGGATTTTTGAGGGGATGAGAAAGAAAGAAATAAGGGGTATGAGAAATGTTAAAATTAAAGTCAAGGCGAGGTATTTTAAATCGTTTTTCAATAAATAAATGTTGAAGAAAAAGATTATTAAAAAAATTAAAAAGGTAAAAAACTGGGTTTTCGAAAGGGTTATATTTATACCTTTTTCCATCCAAAGTTTATTCCAAGATAATATATCAAGTTTTATTAAAAAGGATAAAGTTATAGCAAAAAATAATCCTAAGATAAGAAGAAAAAGTATCATAATTTTATTTTATTATAAATTTCTTCCTCTAATTTTTTCATTTCTCCTTTATCTTCTTCATGGTCATACCCCAAAAGATGTAAAAAACCATGGATTAATAATCTCTTTAATTCATCTTTAAAGGCAATTTTATAAATTTTTGCTTGTCTTTCTGCTTGTCTTAAATTTATTAAAATATCCCCTAAATAATCATCTTCTCTTAAGGGAAAAGAGATGACATCTGTTTCTTTTTCTTTTTTTAAGTATAATTTATTCATTTTTTTACAAAAAGCATCTCCACAAAATAAAATACCTAAATCACCACTAATTGAAAATCTTTTATAAAGTTCCCTTAAAAACCTCTTTATCCTTCTTTTATTAATTCTTATTTTCGTCTGATTTCTTATTATTATTTCCATTTTTCCCCTTATTATTAAATTCAAAGGAAGGATAATCTATTCTTTCATGGTGTTGGGAGGTAATGGTTTCAATAAAACTTTTTTTAATAATTTCAATTTCTCTAAAACTTAAATGGGATTCAATTAATTGTTTATCTTCTATGGCATTTTCTACTATTTTTTCAACCATTTGATGGATATTTTTTGGTTCGGGATCTTCAATTGTTCTGGAGGCAGCTTCAATAGAGTCAGCTAAAAATAAAAGGGACATTTCCTTGGTGTCTGGCAAGGGACCTGAATATCTAAAGACTTCTTCATCTGCCCCTCCTGTTTTATCCTTTGCTTTTTGGTAGAAGTAATGCATTATCTTTTTCCCATGGTGCATTAAAATACCATCTATAATTGCTTTTGGTAACCTATATTTTTTAGCAAGTTCAACTCCTTCCATTACATGCTTTTTTAAGAGAAGCCGGGAACCCCCTGGTTTTAAGTTTTCATGGGGATTTGAGCCTTTTTGGTTTTCAATAAAGTAACTTGGATTAAAAATTTTTCCTATATCATGGTATAAAGCAGCAACCCTTACAAGTAAGGAGTTGCAACCAATTTTATCAGCAGCTCTTTCTGCTAAGTTTGCTAAAACTAAAGAATGTTGAAAAGTGCCTGGGGCTTTTATAGCTAATTCTTTAAGCAAAGGGTGGTTTGGGCTTGCAAGTTCTAAGAGTTTTAAATTTGAAAAAATTCCTGAAACACTTTCAATTATGGGAGCTAAAAACCCCACGAGCATGGAAGTAAAAATTCCACCAAAAAGGGAAATTAAAATTGAGAAGGAAAAGATTTTTAGTTCTTCCAATAAACCTAAAGAAGAGTATCCAAAAGGGGCTTCTTGAAGGAGGGAAAAGGAAAGAAAGGAAAAAATATTCCCAATGCCTAAGTATATTCCAATTTTTGTAATATCCCATCGGGTCTTTACTTGTCTAAAAGTTAAAACACTAATAAAGGTTCCAACTAAGGCATAGGGAAAGAAAAAGGAAAAGGGAGAAAATATTAAAGTAGAGGTAAAGGAAAAAACAATTCCAAAAGCTAAAGCCAATATGGAGGAAGAAAATAATCTTAAAAGAAAACTTGCAAGGGCAAAGGGAATTGTAAGATACCAAAATTCCCTTATTTTAAAGGGATCATTTTGAAAGGAACTCGATAAAGTATCAAAGAGGACTTTAAATAGATAAGTTAAGTAAAGTAAAAAAATTTCCAAAAATATTATGGTATTGAAGGTGCTATTTTTCCTATAACCATAAAATTTTATATCATTTGAAAAAATTATGTAATATAAAAATAAAATACAAAAAATTGAAAGAAATATAATGCCTATGTAATATTTATAACTTTTTATGAAACTTTCACTTTTATTATATTCCCTTAAAATTGCAATTTGCTTTTCATTTAATACTTCTCCTTTTCTTGCAACCATATATCCCTTAGGAAGGTTATAAGAAATTGGAAGAACCTTTTCCATTGCCTTTTCTCTTCTATAGTTTGTTTCTAAGGCATTTAAGGTTAAATTGGGTGTACAATAATTTATTAAAAATTCTGCCAAAACTTCTTTGTCCTTAAGAGATAGAAACTTTACCTTTTTTAATTCTATATTTACAATTGTCTCTAAGTCCTTTGGATAATCATAAACAGAAAAGACATCAAAATTTACCTCTTCTTCTTTTGTTTCAATATTTCTTTTTATGTACCCCCTTTGATAAAAGCTTTCTAAATATTTTTTACTTGTTACTACGGGGTTTTGGTATATTTGTAAAATTATCCCTGCAAGGGTATCTTCAAGGGGGGAAGAAAAATTATGTTTACTAAATATTTTTATTACATTTTCAGGTATTTCTAAATCCCTTTCCTTTGAATTAAATATTTCTTCTAATTTTTTAATTAAAATATAGGGCTTGTTCTTTTGAAAATCAAATACAGGTAAAATATTTTGAGCTGCTTCATACTTCTTTTTTTCTGTCTCCTGTAAATCAAGGAAACTAATGGGTCTTTTTAATACAATATCTTTTGGAGCTAAATCTCCAACTTTATAATTTCCTATCTTTTTTGTTTGATTTAAAAATATTAAAAGAATTAAAAAAATTATGTAAATTAAACCCCAAAATATTATACTTTGAAAAACTTTTTTCCAAAATGGTTGGGTCTTTATAAATATTGAATAATATGCCTTAAATTTTTTCATTTCCCATTTTTTTCATAAGCAGATATTATTTCTGAAACGAGGGGATGTCTTACCACATCCCTTTCATCAAAATCCACAAAGATAATTCCCGGGATTCCTTCCAATATTTTCCTTGCATGTTTTAACCCCGATTCCTTTCCTTGAGGTAAATCAATTTGGGTAATATCACCTGTAATTATTACCTTTGAAGAAAAACCCATCCTTGTAACAAACATTTTCATTTGTTCAGGAGTTGTATTTTGTGCTTCGTCTAAGATTATCATAGCATCATTTAAAGTCCTTCCTCTCATATAAGCCAAAGGAGCAATTTCTATTAAACCCTTTTCAATTAATTTTAAAACCCTTTCATACCCCATAAGGTCATATAGGGCATCATATAGGGGCCTCAAATAGGGGTCGACTTTTTGCATTATATCCCCTGGTAAAAATCCCAACTTTTCTCCTGCCTCTATTGCGGGTCTTGTAAGTATTATCCTTTTTACTCTATGTTCCAAAAAGTAAGCACAAGCTATCCCCACAGAAAGATATGTCTTTCCTGTCCCTGCAGGTCCTACTGCAAAGACCATATCATTATTTCTTATTGTTTCAAGAAAAATCTTTTGTTTAAGGCTTCTTGGCTGAACAAGTCTTAAAACAATGGATTCTATATGACTTGAAAGGTAAAATTCTTTAAGGGAAACACCAGGATTTTTATGGACTATTCTAATGGAGTCTTGTATATCCCTTTCCGTCAAAGGATAACCTTCTTTTAAAATTTCTTCAATTTCCTTTAATAAATTATGGACAAGTTTAACGGATTCTCTTTTTCCCTCTATGGATAAAACTTCTCCCCTTGCCTTTAAAGAGACATTAAAGGTTTTTTCTAAACTTTTTAAATTTGAATCCCTTGTACCATATATAAGGCGTTGATTATCTGGTTTTATATTAAGAGATTGTAGCTCTTCTTTATCCATTAATTTTGTGGCTTATTTTAAATGTAAAGCAGAACCTTCTGCTTTTTCCTTCCTTTCAAAGTAAGACTCTTTAACATATCTATAAATTATACCAAAGAAAAATTAATTTTTAAAGTCCCTTTAAAAGTCTGCAAAAAAGCTTCCATCAGAAGTTCTTCCATCTATCAAAGAGGCATAAACAAAGAGGTTTCCATCACACTCTAATTTTAAAAGCAAAGGTTCTCCAAAGGGCATATTTGGAAAAATGGTGCTTAAGGGATATTGGATTAAACTCTTTTGTTCTACACCTAAAATTTTTTCTTCCAATTTTTCATTTTTTCCTCTATATAAAGAAACATTACAAAAAATATCGTTTTCAAAGGGATTTGAAAAACCTAAATTTATCCTAAAATTTTCATTTGGCATAGTTGACGGTAAATAGTGTTTTGCTTTTGCGCTTTTGATTGGAAAAGGGGGAATAAATTGTCCATAGGATTTATCAATGGTTTCTCCAGAATAAATCCTTGTTAAAATATTAAAATTTCCATTAAAGGTTAAAAATCCAAAACCTTCACTTAAATTTAGTTCCTCAAAAAAGTTATAAAAGCTAAGGGTATTATAAGAATTTATTTTATATTTTAAGGAAATTTCTTCCCAATTTTGATTTTGAAGGACTCTAAAACTACCCAAGAATTCCTTTTCTTCTTCAGAAAAGATAAAAAGTTCAGTTTTCCAAGGGAAACCTGTGGGATTTTTAGAACCAGCTAAGACAGGAATTATCTTTTCTTCCCCCCTTGAATTTGAAGGACTTATAAAAATTCCATCTCCAGAGGTGTTTGTGATGACAGAAACATAGGGTATTATTTTGCTCCCCTTGTTAATTTTAACTATTAAACTTCCATTATTTAAAATTGAAAGAAAGGGGAAGAGATTTGTTAAATTCCATTGCATATTTTTATGGCTATTTATATAAATGTTATTTTCTCCTACAAGGTTTCCTAAGTTGTCATATAAATATAAAAATAATTCGGATACCTCTTCTCCATAGTTAGAAACACCAAAGTTTGTCCTTTTTTCATCCTTTTGGGAAAGTCCTGTAAAGATTAAGACCTCTCCTTTTTCAAAGGAAGAAGAAAATGCCTTATAGCTTTGACCATAGGTTCCATTAATGCTATTATTATAGATATTTGCATAACATTTCAGAACTCCTAAGGATTCAATTAGTAAGGGACCTGCTCCTTCTTCAATACTAAACCAATTTAAAAGGGGATCTTCTTCAAATATTGTTTCCTTTGCTTGGAGTATAATTTCTTTTTCATATTCTTCATAATTGTAATATTTTAATTTTAATTCTATGGGAAAATCTTCTGTATTGTTAATCCAGAGAGAAGTTTTCCAAAAGGTTTCATTTGCACCACCTTTTTTGGCAATTATGGGAAGGTAATAATTATAACTTTTAGAAATTGCCCCTGTTGCAACAAGGGAAAAACTTTGGGATGGCATAGGTATTTTAAAACCTTCAACCCTTATTTCATATATCCCTTCTTCAGGAAAAGGAATTATTACCCTTTCCACATTGTTTTTGTTATCCCATTCCCCTCCTTCTTGGGAAATTCCTTCCTTTATGTTGTTCCCTTTAAAAATTATACCCGAGGGGGTCATAACTGAAAGATTTAAATCATTTATAAGGATATTTCGAGAAGAAGGAATTGCAGGAAAGTCTGTCCAAACTAAGGTTACTTTTAAAGGAAAGTTTGAGGAAGAAACAAGGATTTTAAAGATTTTTTCTTCCCCTTCCTTTAAACCTTCTTCTTTTTTGAAATCTTCTATTAAAAGTTCATAACTATTTTCTCCAAAGTTTATGGATTTGGAAAGGTTAAGTCGTCCCCATCCCTCTTGAAAATTTGGATAATCAGGAATGGATATCAAATCCTCCCCAGAGTTTAAAATAATTGCCTTAATTAAGGAATTGGAAATGAATTCCCTTTTATCCTTTAGGTAATTTCTTATTAGGGCAGAAGCACCTGAGATAGCAGGAGCAGCCATTGAAGTTCCTGAAAGAGATATTGTTCCACATTCAGAGGTGGAAGATGCAGAGTTTATATTGCATCCTGGAACAAAAATATCTGGTTTAATTCTTCCATCAATTGTAGGTCCCTTCCCTCCTGTACAAATTCTATCTTGGTTTGGTGCCTGTAAAGTTGAACCCACACCAATTAAGTTTTTTGCATTTTCAGGGGTTTTTAAATTTTGTAAATTTGTTACAGAAAAAATAATTAAGTCCTCTGGATAATCATAGGAAAATTTATCAATGTCATAGCATAAAGTAGTGTATTGGGTTGTGGAATCGTCACCCCAGGAATTTGAATGGATTCGGGCTCCATCCTTATGGGCTTCTTTTAAGTAATTATATAAATTTGAATCTTCTTCTCTAAAACCTTGAATATATAAAATGTTTGTATAAGAAAGTTTTGCCTTTGGAGCAATTCCATTATTTGGTTTTCCCTCTGATTCACCACAAATAGTTCCCCCTGTGTGGGTACCATGGATATCTTTATCTGTTAAATTTGGGGACCTGTAGGCAACTATTTTTCTATGTTGGGGTCCTATGGGATTATTTTCATCCTTAAAATAACAGGAGTTTAGATATATGGGACTATCAATGTGTCCTACAATTTCCCCTTCCCCTTTTATGTTTTCTTCATAAAAGGGATAAAAATTTTCAATATTTGATTGAATAACCCAAGAGGTTTTATCATTTCTTAAAACTATTTCCCAATCCCCTTCAATATAAAGGATATCCTCTCCTTCAAGGAATTTATAAAATTCCCTTTCATCTTTAAAGCAAATTCTATGGGTATTTAAATTTTCCTTTTCTAATTTTAAATATCTAAAACAACCAATCCTTTTTTCTGTATTTATTTTCCATTCTTTTTTAAAAGGCCTTAAAGATATTATCTTTTTATCTTTGTATAAATCTTCCCAAATATTTTTAGAAATTTTTAATAGATAATATCCCGAAATGTAAGCTAAGGGTTTTAAATTTTTGTTCTTTAAATAATTGTAATTTTCCTTTGTTTTAACTAAAAAAATAGCGTAATCACTTTTATCTATAAATTGCTCTTTCAGATTTTGGTTTCCAATCTTTTCTTCAAGAAATATATTAATAAATAAAAGGAATAAAAAAAACATTTTTAAATTATACTATATTTTTTATCCAATTTTCAAATTTTTCTTCTAATATTTTTAAAGGTATAGAACCATTTTCTAAGAGCACCCTATGGAAATCTTTTAAATTAAATTTTTCCTTTAATTTTTTTTCAGCTTTATTTCTTAAGTTTAATATAAAGTCCTCTCCAATTTTATAAGTTAGGGCTTGGGCTGGTAAAACGGAATACCTTAAAACTTCAATTTCTGCTTCATTCCTTTTAAAATTTCCCTCTTTTACCAATAAATCAGTGGCTTCTTCTTTCCTAATTTTTCCCAGATGGATTCCCGTATCAATAATTAATCTTAAAGTTCTCCAAATTTGATTTTTAATTATAACTTTTTTATAATTTTCGCCTCCTATAAGACCAATTTCTTCAGCTAATTTTTCAGAATAGAGAGCCCAACCTTCAACAAAGGAATTGAAGATGGTATATTTTGCAAAACTTGGCATATCCTCCTTTTCTCTTACCAAAGATATTTGAAGGTGGTGTCCAGGGATGGTCTCGTGAAAAAAGATTGAATAAATCTCATTTATATCCCTTTTTTTTGCTAAATTTAAATTTAAATTGAAGGTGGGCAAATTTTTCTTATCACTGCCACCAACATAATATTCACCTAAGGAAGAGGTCTTTTCTCTATGCTTTTCAAGGGGCATAATCTTAAAATCCCTTTTGGGTAATTCAATAAAATAATTTTTAAGTTCCCCTTTTATTTTTCTTTTTAAGTTTTCAAATAAATTTATGTAGTCACCTTTGAAGGTTTCTTTTTTAAATTTTATATTTTCTTTTTTTAATTCCTCTAATTTTTTTTTTGCATCAATATGTATCTTTTCTGGATTTAATTTTAAGGTTGTGTTTTTCAAAATCTCCATTTCATACCATTCAATTCCCTTTGGAAGAAAAGCAAGTCCAATTTCTTTGGAACAATTCTTTATATAAATTTCCTTTAAAAATTCATAAATTCTTAAATATGAAGGAAAAACTTTTTCTTTTATTTCCTTTTCAATTAAATTTATATATTTTTCTTTATCTTTTCCCTTAAAATCATTCCTTATAAGAAAGAGCGGATGAAATAGGGGATTTGAATTTCCCCTTTTCTTTAAAATATCCTCAATTTGAATAATTATTTTTTCTACAACAACAAAGGGAAGGGTAATTTTTTCTTTTATTCCTTTATTTAAGTTTTTTATAATTTCCTCTGTCCATTTTTCAAAATAATGGATTTTTTTCCTAAAATTTTCAACATCCTTATTATCTTTAAAGGACTGATTTAAATTTCCTAAACAAAGGGAAGGGAAGATTAAATGGTATGAAAGGTAATGGTTTATGGGTAAAAGATGGGTTTTAAATTTCAATTCCCTTAAATTTATGTCTAAGATAAATTCAAAGGTTTTTTTATATGTTATTAGTTCTTGATCCAAGTTTTTAACATCAATTTTTTTTAATTTGTTTTTGTAGTTTAAGTAAAAATCCCTTTCTCTTTTTCTAAATTCCTCAGAGATATTTATGGGTATTTCTTCTATCTCATCGAGGGTATTAAAACCCCAAAAACTTCCTTCTAAGGGGAAAAAAAAGAGCCATTCTTTAAAGTAGTCCTCAAATATTTTTTTTAATTCTTTTTTTATATCCATTAAATTATTTCAACTTCAAGAGATGTTATTTCTTTTTTATTTTCATATAACTTTGCTACTGCTTTATCCTTTACTTTCAATTCATCTATTCCAGAGGGGGTTCCCGTAAAGATTATATCTCCTTTTTTTAGGGGCATAAAATTTTTAATAAAATTTATAATTTCCTTTGGTTTTAAAATCATTTCATTAAAACTCCCTTCTTGTCTTAATCTTCCATTCACTTCAAGGGTAATTTTAAGTTTTTTTTCATCTTTTATGGAATGAAAGTTAGAAAGGGGTGCAGAAAGCTCAAATCCCTTTGCCAAAAACCAAGGCTTTCCTTTTTCCTTCAATTCCTTTTGTAAATCCCTCAGGGTTAGATCCAACCCAACCCCATAAAAAATTTCTCCACCATTTCCAATTAAAAGGACCAATTCAACTTCGTGGTGCAAAAGGTTTCCATATTTGGGTTTTGGAATTTTAATAATTTTGTTGGGACTTCCTTGAACTAAACTTGATAGGGCTTTTATAAAGATAGATGGCTTATCTTTTTCTTTTCCCATCTCTTTTATGTGTTCTAAATAGTTACTTGTTATACAAAATATTCTATTGGGTTTTATGAAACTTTCTTCCTTTTCTTTTATATATTTTATAAGCATAAATCCAGTCCTTTTTTTAAGTCCCTTATTAAGTCCCTTACATTTTCACATCCTACAGATAGTCTTACCAAGCCCTTTGAGATACCTGCTTCTTCCCTTTGTTTCTCAGTAAGTCCCGAATGGGTCATTGAAGCAGGATGTTGAATTAGGGACTCAATTCCTCCTAAAGAAACAGCCAAAGCAGGGATTTTAACATTATTTAAAAGTTTTACCCCTGCCTCATATCCACCTTTTAAAATAAAGGAAATCATTGAGCCAGGACCCTTCATTTGTTTTTTTGCTAATTCCCTTTGGGGAAAAGATTTCAAGGCAGGGTAGTATATCTTTTCTATTGCTTTATGATTTTCCAAAAAATTTGCTATTAATTTTGCATTTTTTTGTGCTGTCAAAACCCTTAAAGGGAGTGTCTTTACCCCCCTTAATATGAGCCATGCCTGATGGGGATCCATAGTTCCCCCAAAATTGAGAAGAACCTTCCTTACCCTATTACCTAAATCTGGATCCTTGAAGATAAGAGCTCCTCCCAAAGCATCTGAATGGCCATTTATAAACTTTGTTAAAGAATGAAGGACTACATCTGCTCCAAGTTTTAAGGGGTTTTGTAAAATTGGACTTGCAAAGGTATTGTCAACTGCCAAAATTGCTCCAATCTTTTTTGCAATCTCTGAACACTTTTTTATATCCCCTATCTTTAAAGTGGGATTTGCAGGGGTTTCAATAAAGATCAATTTTGTGTTTTTTTTAATTTCCTTTTTAATATTATTTATATTTGAAGTGTCTATAAAAGAATATTCAACTCCAAACCTTGAAAACTCCTTTTCCATAATTGTTCTTGAAGGAGCATAAATACAATCATTTCCAATCATATGATCCCCTTTATTTAAAAGGGAAAAATAAAGGGTGGAAACTGCTGCCATACCGGTGGAAGTAACCATTCCACAACTTCCTCCTTCTAAGGCAGTTAAAACTTCTTCCAACTGGTTAATTGTTGGGTTTTTTAATCTTGTGTAAATGTATCCTTTACCTGTCAAAAACCTTTTTGAACCCTCTTCTGCATTTGGAAATTTAAAAATTGAGGTTTGGTAAATAGGTGTAACTACAGAACCCCATTTTTCATCACCCTTTCCATCAGAATGAACACATAAAGTTTCAATGCTTTCTAAATCTTCAAATTCCATTTTGCCCCCTTTTTAAGATTTTTTAATTTTGTTATAAATAAAGTTCAAGAACTCCTCAGGCGAAAAAAGGTAAGAATCTCCAAAGTCCTGAACTCTTTTGCTATTCATAAGAAAAAGGGATCTATGACAAATATATTCAAAGTTATATCTAAAATTATGCCCCTTTAAGTCATCATACATTTTTTGTAAAATGCTTAGTTGTTTATCTAAAAGGAATTTTGGTTCTTCCTTTTCATATTTTTCAGGTATCTCTCCCTTTTTGGTCTTTTCTGTCTTGAGCCCTAAATAAACATAAGATAATTTATTTATTTCTTGAGTTATTTTATCAACAGGTCTTCTTTCTTTACTGTAAATAATTGCAGGAATTCTTAAACTGTTTGCCTTATTTATTTCTGGTGATTCCACAATCCAACCCAAATTTATTGTACTAAATCTTTGGGAAACATTTGTAGCTAAGTTTGTTATAAAGGGCTTTACCGCCTTTTCATAGGAGTTGGTTATCCCATTAAACATATTTAAGACATAAATAACTTGAAAATACTCCAAGGTATTTTGGATTATTTCAATAATGGGATGGTTTCCCAAGGCGTGTTTTAAATCAATCAAAAAGGCATCTAAGTTTGGAATTGTGCTATCGTAAGTATCTTCAACAGAATCAATTAGGGAGTTTACCAATTTTGAAAGTCCAGAGCCCCCTTCAATTATTTCATAAATTGGGGAAGAGGGGGCAAAAATAATCCTTAATTTGCGGAAGAGGACTGCTTTTACAATATCAGAGGCAGCCATAGTAGCAGCAGGGAGGTGGGGGGTAAAGATTAAAATTCCTGAATTGGAAAAGGGTAAAAAATCAATTACATTTGGATCAAGTCCTGCTTTTAAGTCCAAAATTATATATTTTGATTCTAAATTATTAATTGCTTCAATTAATTTTCTCTTGTTTTTTGGAGTTAGGTTTGATATTTCATCAATAAAATGGGCAGGTCCTGGAATAAAGGTAAAATTTTTAAACCTATTTTCTGGATCCCATTTTTCTGGGATTTTATTTTGACATTCTTCCAATTTTTCATTTTTTTTAAAAAAATGGTAAAGGTCCTTTTTAATTTCTACATCCATTACATTTCTAATAGAAGAAGTTCCCGTGTCTAAATCAACTAAAATAGTTCTACCATATTGACTTAAGGTCAAGGCATAGTTTATAGCAAAGGTTGTTTTACCAACTCCTCCCTTTCCTGAGGATATGGAGATGATCCTTTTAAATTTCATTTTTCAAATTATTATAAACTTATTTTTAAAAAAAATCTATAAGATTTTTAAAAGAAAGAAAAAATTAATTCCAAAAAATTTTTATAATTGGTTTTAAAAGGGATTTTACCTTTCCTTTTACATAATTAAAAACTTTTTAAAGGTTAAATATTTTTGAATTATTTTTAAATGAAAAGGATGTGAAAAAAATCACTTGACAAGTAGGGCTTTTTTGTTTAAAATTTTTCTGTATGAAAAGAGCGATTTATCCAAACCTATCCAAGGAAGTTAAAAAGTATGGTGAATTTGAGGGGAGGCTTTGTTACAATTGTGGAAGTTGCACAATTTCTTGTCCCTTATCAGATGGAGAAGTTGTTTTTCCAAGAAGGCCTATCCAACTCATTCATATAGGAGCAAAGGAAGAACTTTTGGCAGAATTGGGTCCTTGGGTTTGCCATTTTTGTGGTGATTGTTCAACCACCTGTCCCCAAAAAGCAGAACCCGGTACAAGTATGCATACAATAAGGAAGTATTTAACTGCCTCTTATGATTGGACTGGAATTTCTTCCCTTTTTTATAAGTATACTTTTTTTAGGATTGCTTTTTATTTATTTGCCTTATTTTTAGTATTCTTCTTAATTTTCTTATACCACATAAAAATTGCTGATTATGGGCTCACAAGTAAGGATTTTTTTAATACTTCCATGGGAATTGACCATGTCTTTGGGGATACGAAGTTGATTTATTACTTTGTTTTTGCCCTCTTCCTTTTGCCTCTTTTTATTTTGATAACAAATACTTTAAGGATGTGGTATTTTACTATGGTCAAGGGTTCAAGGGTTTTTGTCAAATTTTCCCATTACACAGGAGAGATAAAGGAATTTATAACAAACCTTTTTTATCAAAAGAAGTTTAAAGAATGTAAAGAGAAGGGTTTATGGACAAGACATTTTACAACCTTTTTGGGTTTTGCTTTAATTGCTTTCATAACTTTTTTCTTATTAAGTTGGAAAATAGAGCAAGCCTATACCATAAAGAAATTTTTTGGTTACATTGCCACAATTTTATTATTTTATGGAAGTATTTCAATTCTTTTGGGAAGGTTTAAAAAAAGGGAAGAAATTCACAAATCAAAGGATTTTTCCGATTGGTCTCTGCCCCTACTAATTTTTCTTATAACTCTTTCAGGAATTTTAACCCATGTTTTTAGATACACAAAAATGGAGCTAACTTCCCATATGTTTTTCCTTGTCCATGTAGTTTTATTAGGTCCCTTGATGCTTGTTGAACTTCCCTTTGGAAAGCTTGCTCACCTTTTATACCATCCCATTGGCTTATATTTTAAGGGGGTAAAGGAGAGGGCAGAAAAAGAAAATAGGGAAAAGGAGGTAAAAGTAGCATGATAGAAGAAAAAGTTGGTGCAGCAATGATCGTTGGTGGAGGCATTGGGGGAATGCAAGCAGCCCTCGACCTTGCAGAAGCAGGAATAAAAGTTTATATTGTAGAAAAAGATTCAGCCATTGGCGGAGTAATGGCAAAATTGGATAAAACATTCCCTACAAATGACTGTGCAATGTGCACCCTTGCACCTCGTCTTGTATCCCTTGGGAGACATAAGGATATTGAAATTATTTCCCTTGCTGAAATTGAAAAAGTTGAAGGGCAGATAGGAAAATTCAAAGTTAAAATAAAGAAAAGACCAAGATATGTAGATACAGAAAAATGCACAGGTTGTGGCAGTTGTATTGAAAACTGTCCTATTTATTTCAAAGCACAATTATTGAAAATTGAAAAAACCCCTCTGGATGAGAAATTTGAAAAGGTGAGGGAAATTGTAAGTAAACATGTAAATAGAAAAGGAGCCCTTTTGCCCATTTTGCAAGAAATAAATGCTACTTATAATTATTTACCAGAAAATGCTTTAAGATATGTCTCTGAAGTGACTGGAATTCCCCTGACAACCGTATTGGGAGTTGCAACCTTTTACAGTGCCTTTAGTATTACACCAAGGGGGAAAAATATAATAAACATTTGTGAAGGGACTGCCTGCTATGTAAAAGGTGCTGATAGATTGATGGATAAGTTCAAGGAGGTTTTAGAAGTTGAAGAAGGAGGTACTACAAAAGATATGCAATTTACACTTAAATCTGTGAGATGTATTGGATGTTGTGGACTTGCTCCTGCAATTATGGTAAATGATACTGTCTATGGAAAATTACTTCCAAAAGATGTTCCAGAAATCATAAAAAAATATAAGGAGGCATAAATGCCAAAACTTACTCTTGATGACTTAAAGAAAAAGAGGGAAGAGGCAAGAAAACAAATTTATCTAAGGGAGGGAGAATTTAGAGGAAAGGTTACAGTCCATATGGGAACCTGTGGAATTGCTGCTGGGGCAAGAGATGTAGTTTCAAAATTTTTAGAAGAAGTGGAAAAAAACAATGCTAAAGATATAATGATCACAACTTCTGGTTGTGCTGGGCTTTGTTCAAAGGAGCCAATGGCGACAGTAGAATTAAAGGATCAAGCCCCTATAAAATACATTTATTTAAATCCACAAAAGGCAGAGAAGATTTTTAAGGAACATATTTTAGGGGGAAAAATTGTTACTGAATATGCCCTTGGAATGGGCTCTGAAAAAGGAGGCTAAGATATGGCAACAAGAAGAATAGAGCTAATGCTTTGCACAGGTACGGGTTGTGTTGCAGGTGGTGCTTTTAGAATAAAAGAAGTTCTGGAGAAAGAACTTAAAAAACACAACCTGCAAAATGAGGTTTCAGTTGTAATAACAGGTTGTAATGGTTTTTGCGGGCAAGGTCCTATAATAGTTGTGAAGCCAGATGATATTTTTTATGGATTTTTAAATGAAGATGAAATGGCATATCTTGTAGAAGAACATTTTCTAAAAGGAAGACCTGTTAAGAAGTTTATGTTTACTCCACCTGAAAAGAAGGAACCAGTAAAACTTATAAATGAAATTCCCTTCTTCCAAAAGCAAATGCTTGTGGTTTTAAAAAATAAAGGAATAATTGATCCTGAAAATATTGATGATTATATTGCAAGGGATGGGTATGCTGCTTTGGAAAAAGTGCTTACAAAGATGAAACCAGAAGAGGTTGTGGAAGAGATTAAGAAATCTGGCTTGAGGGGGAGGGGAGGAGCTGGTTTTCCTACAGGGAAGAAGTGGGAAGTTTGTTTTAATCAAAAAGTTAAACCAAAATATTTAATTTGTAATTGTGATGAAGGAGATCCTGGTGCTTATATGGATAGATCAATTTTTGAGTCGGATCCCCATTCTGTAATTGAAGGTATGACAATTGCTTCTTATGCTTGTGGAATTGAACAAGCTTATATTTATATAAGGACTGAATATCCTTTAGCTGTTGCAAGAGCAGCAAAGGCAATTGAGCAAGCAAAGGAATATGGACTCTTGGGAAAAAATATTTTGGGGACTGATTTTAGTTTAGATATTGAGATAAGGGAGGGTTCTGGTGCTTTTGTATGTGGGGAAGAGACAGCTCTTATTGCTTCAATTGAAGGGAGAGTAGGGCTTCCAAGGCAAAGACCTCCTTATCCAGCTGAGAAAGGTTTATTTGGTTCTCCCACTTTAATAAACAATGTGGAAACCCTTGCAAATGTTCCTATTATTATATTAAGGGGTGCAGAATGGTTTTCAAGTGTTGGAACAGAAACGAGTAAGGGGACAAAAATCTTTTCCCTTGTTGGAAAAATCAACAATACGGGGCTGCTAGAAGTTCCCATGGGAATTACATTAAGAGAGGTAATTTATGATATTGGAGGGGGAATTCCAGGGGATAAAAAGTTTAAGGCGGTTCAAACGGGAGGTCCTTCAGGAGGGTGCATACCTGTTTCTCTAATTGACTTGCCCATTGATTTTGAAAGTCTTGTTAGTGCAGGTTCAATGATGGGTTCTGGTGGAATGATTGTAATGGATGAAGAGACCTGTATGGTTGATGTGGCAAAGTTTTTCATTCAGTTTACAAATGATGAGTCCTGTGGAAAGTGCACAATTTGCAGGGAAGGCTCAGGGGCACTCCTTGAAGTCCTTACAAGAATTACTGAAGGAAAAGGCAGGGAAGGAGATATTGAATATTTGCAAGAATTAATTGATGCAATTATAGACGGTTCACTATGCGGACTTGGCAAAACATTACCTAATCCTGTTTTGACAACAATTAAGTATTTTAGGGAAGAATATGAAGCCCATATAAAGGAAAAAGCATGCCCTGCCAGGTCCTGCAAAAGTTTAATAAAATATTATATTAATCCAGATAAATGTGTTGGGTGTTTGCTGTGTATGAAAAATTGTCCAACAAATGCCATATCAGGAAAAACAAAATTTATCCATACAATAAATTATGATTTATGCACAAAATGTGGAAATTGTTATGATGTCTGTCCTGAAAAAATATCAGCAGTTCAAAAATTGACAGGAGCTGAAGTTGAAAAGGTGGTCTATTTAAAAGAACCAATTGCTGTGGCGGAGTGGAAGGCAAAAAAACAATAGGAGGGAAAAAATGATAAGAATAGTTGTTGATGGGAAAGAAGTAGAAATTGAAAGCGGTTTAAAGTTAATCAAGGCAGTAGAAGCAGCAGGAGTTAAAGTTCCATCATTGTGCTACCACAAAGCACTAAGTCCTTATGGTTCTTGCAGATTATGTGTGGTGGAAGTGGGGGCGAAAGGGAGGAGCAAGTCAGTTCAGGCATCCTGCACATATCCTGCCAGTGATGGGCTTGAAGTACTGACAAACACAGAAAGGGTGAGAAGAGTCAGGAAAATTGCTTTAGAACTTTTGCTTGCAAGGTGTCCTTCTTCTGAGACAATACAATTACTTGCAGCTGAATATGGGGTAATTGAACCGAGGGTTGAAAAGAAAAATGAGGACTGCATAAATTGTGGGCTTTGCATAAGAATGTGCGAGGAGAGGATGGGAAGAAATGTTCTTGGTTTTTCTGGCAGAGGTCCGAGGAAAAAACTTGAACCCCCCTTCAGCAAAAAAAATCCTGCTTGTTGGGCTTGTGGTGCTTGTAATTTTATTTGCCCCGTTGGAAAGAAAGTTACAGATCTTACCACTGATCTGGAATTTAAACCCATAACAAATCCCTTTAATAATGATTTGGATAGTAGGTCAGTTGCTCATATCCTTTATCCACAAGCAGTTCCCCCAAAAGCAGTTCTTGATGGAGAAAATTGCATTAAGCTGAATTACGATAATTGTGGAATTTGTGCAGAAGTTTGTGAGCCAAAAGCAATAAATTATGAGGACAAAGAAGAAGAAATTGAAATTGATGTAGGTTCCATAATATTAGCTCCTGGATATGATCCCTATAATCCAAAAGAAAAGGAAGATTTGGGGTACAAAAAATTTCAAAATGTAGTCACTTCAATCGAGTTTGAAAGGATTTTATCTTCTTCTGGTCCCTGTATGGGTGAAGTTAAAAGACTTTCAGATGCAAAGCATCCTGAAAAAATTGGTTTTATTCAATGTGTAGGTTCCAGGGAAAAAGAAAGGGATTGGTGTTCTTCTGTTTGTTGTATGTATGCCACAAAGGAAGCAATTATTGCAAAGGAGCATGTAGGAGCTAATTTACAATGTGATATTTATTTTATGGATGTTAGGGCTTTTTCAAAGGGTTATGAACAATATTATGAATCAGCAAAAAAACAAGGGATAAGATATATAAGGTGCAGGGTTCCAAAATTAGAAGAGGATCCTGAGACAAAAAATATCATAGTTCACTATCTTGATGAAAATGATAGGAAAGCCAAAGCAGAATATGATATGGTAGTTTTATCTGTAGGGATTTGTCCTCCAAAGGATGCAAAAGAAATTGCTTCTAAGTTTGGAATTGAGTTAAATGAGTTTGGTTTTGCATCTACCTCGGTCTTCAATCCCGTTGAAACTAAAAGGGAAGGGATCTTTGTGGCTGGTCCCTTTACGGAACCAAAGGATATTCCAGAAACAGTTATGCAAGCAAATGCTTCTGCTTCAAGGGCTTTGTCAATTTTATCTGATGTAAAGGGAAAATTGATTAAACCAAAGGAATATCCTCCAGAGGTAGATGTTTCGGGGCAGGAACCCAGAATTGGGGTCTTTGTATGCCATTGTGGAATAAATATAGCTGGTGTAGTAAATGTTCCAGAGGTTGTGGAGTATGCAAAAACACTTCCCCATGTTGTTTATGCCACAAATACAATTTATACTTGTTCCAATGACACTCAGGAACTAATGAAAGCTAAAATTAAAGAACTGGGCTTAAATAGGATAGTTGTATCTGCATGTACCCCAAGAACCCATGAACCCTTGTTTAGAAATACTTTGAGGGAAGCAGGCTTAAATCAATATCTTTTTGAAATGGCAAATATAAGGGATCAAAATTCCTGGGTACATATGCAATACCCTGATTATGCTACAAAAAAAGCAAAGGATTTAGTTAGGATGGCAGTGGCAAAGGCAGCACTTCTTGAACCCTTGAAAAACATATTTGTAGATATTACCAAAAACGCTCTTGTAATTGGAGGAGGGGTGGCTGGTATGAGTTCTGCCTTGGAATTGGCTAATCAAGGATATAAGGTATATCTTGTAGAAAAGGAAGGAGAACTTGGAGGAAACTTAAAGAATATCCATTATCTTTTAAATGGTGAAAACCCAAGGGAAGAGTTAGAAAAGTTAATTAAAAAAGTAAAAGAAAATAAAAATATAGAGGTATTTTTAAATTCAAAGGTTGAAAGTGCAGAGGGTTCTCTGGGGAGATTTAAATCAGTAATTGCAAGGGGGAATGGAGAAAAGGTAGAGGTAAATCACGGAGTTGTTATAATTGCAGTTGGAGGCAAGGAATACAAACCAACAGAATATATGTATGGACAAGATGATAAAGTTTTGACCCAAAGGGAACTAGAAGAAAAGCTAGCAAAGGGTTACAAAATTCCTGAGACAGTTGTAATGATTCAATGTGTGGGTTCAAGAGAAGAGCCAAGGCCCTCTTGTTCAAGGATATGTTGTTCCAATGCAATCAAAAATGCTTTAAAAATTAAGGAAATTTCTCCTAATACAAATGTTTATATTCTTTATAGAGATATTAGGGCTTACGGTTTTAAGGAAAAATATTATACCAAGGCAAGAGAAAAGGGAGTTGCTTTTATAAGATGGGATATAGAACAAAAACCAGAAGTAATTAAAAATAATGGAAAATTTTATGTAAAAGTAAAAAATACAATTTTAAATTTGGAACATTTAATTCCAGCTGATCTGGTTGTCCTATCAACAGGTGTTGTTTCAAATGAAGACAACAAAGAGGTAGCCCAACTTTATAAGGTTCCATTAACCCAAGAAGGATTCTTTTTGGAAGCCCATATGAAGTTAAGACCTGTAGATTTTGCAACAGATGGTGTCTTCATTTGTGGTCTTGCCCATTTCCCAAAGACAATTGATGAAAGTATAATTCAAGCCCAAGCAGCATCTGCAAGGGCATCTACAATTTTATCTAAGGATAAACTTGAATTGGAAGGAACAATATCCCAAGTTGTAGATGAAAATTGTGATGGATGTGCCTATTGCGTTGATACGTGTCCCTACAAAGCCATTACCTTGCTTGAATATATGTGGCAAGGTAGTATAAAGAAAACAGTAGAATCAAATAAAGTTTTGTGTAAGGGGTGTGGAACTTGTATGGCTACTTGTCCTAAGAAGGGAATCTTTGTTAAGGGATTTAAGATGGAGCAAATCCTGGCACAAATTTATGCTGCCTTGGAGCAATCTTAAAGGAGAGGTGATATATGTCAGAAAATCAATTTGAGCCCTTTATAATTGCCTTTTGTTGTAATTGGTGTTCCTATGCTGCAGCAGACTTGGCAGGTGTTTCAAGGTTTCAATACCCACCAAATATGCGCCTTATAAGGGTTATGTGTTCTGGAATGGTGCACCCAAACTTTGTAATTGATGCCTTGACAAGGGGAGCAGATGGTGTTATAGTATGTGGATGTCATCCTGGGGACTGCCATTATCTTTCTGGGAATTTGGTTGCAAAAAAAAGGGAAGAAGGGATATATTTAATGCTGGACGATTTAGGAATTGAAAGAGAAAGATTTCGTCTTGAATGGATTTCTGCAGCTGAAGGGGGAAAATTTGCCCAAGTTATGAAGGAATTTACAGAGCAAATAAGAAGTATAGGGCAAAGCCCTTATAGAACATTTTAAGGAGTTACTTATGGATTTATCTCGAGTTTTTGAAGGGAAAAAATTTATGTGGGATGGAGTTGAATACCAAACAGAAAAGGAAGCAAAGGAAAAGGCAGAAAATTATCAAAAAGAAAACTTTGAAGTTCAGGTTTTTAAAGAAAAGGAAAAATTTTATGTTTTCACAAGAAGAGTTGTCACTGAGGTTGTTATCCAGTGATAACTTTAAAATAAATTTTAAGGAGGTTTATATGGCAGTAAAAGTTGCATCAGAGTCCTTTGCAATTTGTCAAGGTTGTGAAATTACAATCTTAGACATTGGAGAGAAATTGCTAGAATTATTACCGCAGCTTCAATTTGTTCATATGCCTGTTCTAATGGATCACAAACTATTTGGTCAAACAGGTGAAAAAGAAAAAATGGAAATTCCAGAAGCAGATGTGGGAATTATTTCTGGTGGTATAAGAAATGAAGAAAATAAAGAAGTAGCAAAACTAATGAGAGAAAAATGTAAGACATTGATTGCTTTGGGTGCTTGTGCTTGTTTTGGTGGAATCCCAGCCCTTGCAAACCAATTTATTACACAGGACTTGCTTGAAAAGGTCTATAGGGGTTCCAAGAGCACAGATGCCTCTTCAGATCCAAAAGAAGAAATCCCACCCTTAACAGATAGAGTTTATGCTTTAGATGAAGTTGTAAAGGTAGATGTTTATATTCCTGGATGCCCAACACAGCCAGAAATAATTTTAGAAGCTTTAACATCCCTTTTGGAAGGAAAACCCTTTGCTTTACCAGAAAGGTCTGTATGTGATGATTGCCCAACCCAAAGACAAAAGAAAGCAGATATTTCTTTAAGAAGACCCTTAGAAAATGTTACAGATATTTCAAAGCCACTTTCTGAATCCCGTTGTTTTATGGAATTAGGTTATTTATGTTTAGGACCTGTTACAAAATCAGGCTGTGGTGGAGCTGAAAAAACTCCAAGATGTGTTAAAGGATATATGCCTTGTAGGGGTTGTTTTGGTCCCATAAGAAAGGGAGCAAATCCCTTAGTGGAAATGATTGGTGCTTTGTCTTCAATTGGCCTTGACGCAAACCTAATTCCCGATAGGCCAGCTACAATTCAAAGGTATATTGGTGCTCACAACAGGTTGAGACCATTACCTAAAAGACCTTAAATTTTTAAGGAGGAAAAAATGAAAAAGATAATAATTCAACCCGTATCAAGAATTGAAGGACATGCAAAAGTTACAATTCAATTAGATGACACAGGAAATGTTCAAGATGCAAAAATGCAAGTTATTGAATTGAGGGGATTTGAAAAGTTTTGTATAGGAAAACCTGTTGAAGAACTTCCAAGGATTACAACTTCTATTTGTGGTGTATGCCCCTGGTCCCATCACCTTGCCTCTTCAAAGGCATGTGATGCTGTCTTTGGAGTGGAACCACCCCCAGCTGGGAAAAAGTTAAGAGAACTTTGCAATTCCGTTGCTTATTGTGAAGAACACATCCTCCATTTTTATTTCCTTGCAGGTGCTGACTTTGTAATGGGACCCGATGAAGATTATTCCGTAAGAAATGTAATTGGAATTGCACAAAAATATCCAGAAATTGGGAAAAAAGTTGTAAGATGTAGGTGGCTTGCAGCAGAAATGCTTGATGTAATTTCAGGAAAAGCAATCCATCCTGTAACTTCTGTTCCAGGTGGTTATTCAAAACCCTTAAAACCAGAAGAACTTGAAAAATTAAAACCAATGGCAAATGAAATTTTTGAATTTGCAAAATTTTCCATTGATTATGCAAAGAAAAATATTTTCCCAAAATACTTAGATGCAGTAAAAGAAATTGGAGTTATAGAGACAGGTTTCTTGGGAACCGTAAAAGAAGATGGTGCCTTAGATCTCTATGATGGAAAATTGAGAATGATGACCCCCGATGGAAAATATGAGGACTTTACCTATGAACAATACACTGATTACATTGCAGAGCATGTGGAGCCCTGGTCTTATTTAAAATTCCCCTATATGAAAAAGGCAGGTGAATTTTCAATGGATTTAGTTTCTCCAAAGGGGATTTATAGAACAAATACCTTAGCAAGATTAAATGTTTGCGATTACATTCCAACTCCCTTGGCACAAGCAGAATTAGAAGAGTTCAGGAAAAATTTTGGAAGACCAGCTCAGCTTACATTACTTTACAATTGGGCAAGGTTAATTGAATTGTTATATAATGCTGAAAATGTTGTAAGATTGCTAAATGATCCAGAGATTACTTCCACAGATATAAGAGTTCCAGTAAAGCCAAGGGAAGCAAGGGGAGTTGGTTGTGTGGAGGCACCTCGTGGGACTTTAATCCATGATTATGAAACAGATGCCAATGGAATTGTGAAAAATGTAAACTTGATCGTTGGAACGACACACAATAATGCTCCAATAAATATGTCTGTTTTGAAAACTGCCAAGACATACATAAAAGATGGAAAATATGATCAAGGAATCTTAAATAGAATTGAAATGGCAATAAGAGCTTACGATCCCTGTCTTTCTTGTGCAACACACAATTTGGATGGTTCCATTTCCGTATTAGTTAAAATTGTAGATAAAAATAATAATGTAATTGATACTTTAGCCAATTTTTAGATATTGCCTTACTCTTTTGAAAAAGAGATAGCTGTCTTTGGATGTGGGAATGTTTTATTTGGAGATGATGGATTTGGTGTAGAAGCTGTAAAATATTTAAAAGAAAATTACAAAATTCCAGAAAATGTTGAAATAATTGAAGCAGGTATAAGTATAAGGGGTATTCTATTTAACTTAACCCTTTCAGAAAAAAAACCAAAAAAAATAATAATTGTAGATGCAGTAGATGCGGGACTGGAAGCAGGGGAGATTTTTCCTTTGGATATAGATGATATTCCAACAAAAAAAATAGATGACTTTTCTATGCACCAGATGCCAACATCTAACTTGCTTAAAGAACTTAAAGACTTATGTGAAGTTGAAATAAAAGTTTTTGCAATTCAAATAGAAAAGATTCCTGAAGAGGTGCAGCCAGGCATATCAGAAAAACTAAAAGGGAAGATAAAAGAGTTTTGCGATATTTTATATAAGGAAATTTTGAAATAAGAGATTAGATAATGCCATTTGACTTAAAATAATCCAGGGGAATTTGCCAAATTTTTTCCCTAAATTATTATAACAGCCCAAAACTCTAATTCTATAACAAAAAATTCTTCCTCAGTTTTTCATCCTGCCCTCCATAATCAAAAAGATGTTGATGCTGATAACAACAAGATATAATAAAATGATGAGAAAAGAAGGTAGGTTTTATAATTTTTTAAATAAAATTTGTAAAGATTGGGAAAATTAAAATGGCAAAGAATAATTCAAGGGGGGCAAATCTTGGTTTTGAACAAAAACTCTGGCAGGCGGCAGATAAACTCCGTAGCAATATGGATGCAGCAGAGTCAAACATGTTGTGCTTGGACTAATTTTCTTAAAATACATCTCCGATGCCTTTGCAGAGATCTATGAAGAAGTAAAAAAAGATGCCTTATCTGACCCAGAGGACAAAGACGAATACATATCAAGAAGGGTCTTCTGGGTTCCTAAAGAGGCACGATGGGAATATCTTCAAACAAATGCTAAAAAACCAGAAATCGGCAAAATTATTGACGATGCAATGGATGCCATTGAAAAGGAAAATCCAACGCTCAAAGGCGTATTGCCAAAAATTTATGCCCGACCAGCCTTAAACAAACAGCGACTGGGAAAACTCATTAATTTAATAGGAACCATAGGTTTAGGTGACAAAGAAAACAAAAGCAAAGATATATTAGGTCATGTCTATGAATATTTTCTCGGGCAGTTTGCAGACGCCGAAGGGAAAAAAGGCGGGCAATTTTATACTTCACAAAGTATTGTAAAACTTCTGGTTGAAATGCTTGAGCCCCACAAGGGCAGAATCTTTGACCCATGCTGTGGTTCAGGGGGTATGTTTGTTCAGAGCGAAAAATTCATAGAAGCTCATGGTGGGAAAATTGGAGATATATCCATTTTTGAACAGAAAAGCAACCAGACCACCTGTCAACTGTGTAAAATGAATCTTGCCATTCGTAGAATAGAAGCAAAAATAGAATGGGGGCGGTTCCTTTCATGATGATAAATTTAAAGATTTAAAAGTTGACTTTATCCTTGCCAATCCACCTTTTAATGAGAGCGACTGGGGCGGGGAACTTTTAGAGGACGATGTGCGATGGAAATATGGTGTGTCTCCAAAGGGGAATGCAAACTTTGCCTGGGTTCAGCATTTTATCCATCATCTATCGCCAAAAGGCAAAGCAGGTTTTGTCCTTGCCAATGGCTTGCTAAGTTCAATGACTTCCAATGAGGGAGAGATAAGAAAAAACATAGTTGAAGCAGACCTGGTGGATTGAATTGTTGGCCTGCCGTCGCAACTCTTTTATAACACAATGATACCTGCCTGTCTCTGGTTTATTATCCGAAACAAAACCTGCCTGCATTCTGCACGGGTAAACCTTCCTGCACAGGGTGCGCAGGTAAATAGACAAGGTAGAGTGTTATTTATCGATGCCCGCAAAATGGGAGTAATGGTAGATAGAAGACACCGTGAACTCACCGATGAAGAGATAAAAAAGATTGCCGAAACCTACCATGCCTGGCGTGGAGAAAATGGATTTGAATATAAAGACGTGCCAGGCTTTTGCAAAGCCGCTACCTTAGATGAAATACGAAAACACGACCATATCCTTACCCCCAGCTGTTATGTCGGCACAGCAGAAGAGGAAGAAGACGATGAGGCATTTGAAGAAAAGATGAAAAGGTTGACAGCAGAGCTTGCAAAACAGATGGAGGAAGGCAAAAGCTTGGATGAGGAGATAAAGAAAAATTTAGAAATAATTGGGTGGGAGATTGAATAACATGAAACCAATAAACAAATTCAAATCAACCGAAATAGGCCTGATACCTGAGAAGTGGGTAGTGAAGAGATTAGGAGAATGTATTGAATTATTATATGGGAAAGGTCTTCCCGAAAAAGAACGTTTTCAAGGAAACATTCCTGTTTTTGGTTCTAATGGGATTGTTGGATTTCTTAATAAAGCACTTGTTCAGGGACCCTGAATAATTATAGGAAGAAAGGGTTCTGTTGGAGAAGTTACATTTTCAAAACTAGATTTTTGGTCGATAGACACAACATATTTTGTCAAAATTAAAGAAAATAATGATATCGTATTTTGGTATTACTTTTTGAAGACTTTAGGTTTAAAACAAATGAATGTTCATAGTGCAGTTCGTGGTCTAAATCGAGAGAATGTTTATGAAATTATTTCAAGAATTCCTTCACTCCCAGAGCAGCGAGCCATAGCCAAAATCCTCTCTGACCTGGATGCAAAAATTGAACTGAACCAAGAGATGAATAAAACCCTTGAGGAAATTGGCAAGGCACTGTTTAAACACTGGTTTATTGACTTTGAATTCCCTAACGAAAAAGGCAAACCCTACAAAAGCTCTGGTGGGGCAATGTAATACAACCACGAACTCGGAAAAGAGATATCAAAGTGTTGGAGAGTGGGAAACATATACGAAGAGTTTAATTTGGTTATGGAACAATCGCCACCAGGAAATTCATACAATGAAATTGGTGAAGGTATTGTATTTTTTCAAGGTCGAGCTGATTTTGGAGATCCTTTTCCAACAGTAAGAATGTTTTGTACCCAACCATCTAGATTTGCTAAAAAAGGTGATACATAGTAAGTGTTAGAGCTCCTGTTGGAGATGTGAATTTAGCATTGCAAGATTGTTGTATAAGAAGAGGATTATCTGCAATAAGACATAAATCCGGTGTTTTATCATACACTTTTTATTTTATGAAGAATCTAAAACCAATTTTTGATAGATTTGAAGCAAAAGGGACAGTTTTTGGATCTTTAAGTAAGGCAAATTTTGAGCAAATCAAAATACTCTTACTACCTACAAATGTTATTAATTTATTCGAAAAAATAGTTAGCAAAATAGATCTTAAAATTGAAGAAAATACTATCTCTTCCCTCACCCTCTCCCAAATCCGCGACTTGCTTCTTCCAAAACTTATGACCGGCAAAATACGAGTGCCTTATAATGACAAAAAATCTATTATTACTTCATCTACAAACAAATCAAACAAGAGGAAACTATGAAACACGCTATCTACGAATCAGACCTTGAAAACTATGTGCTTTCTATTTTAGAAAGTATGGGCTATGAAGTGGTGCGTGGCGACAATGAAGAGTATCTTCCCGGTGGAACTTTTGCCCTGCGCAGTAGCTATTCGGAAGTTCTGCTGGTAGAAAGATTACGAAAGGCACTACAGCGCATCAATCCAAAAGCAAGTGTCGAACTCATAGAGCAATCTATTAAACAACTGCAAATCAGTGAGAGCCAAAATCTCCTCTATGAAAACGAACGCTTTCATAAACTGCTTGTAGATGGTGTGGATGTTGCTATCCGTAAAGATAACGAAGAACGTTACGAAAAACTCTGGCTTTTTGATTTTCAGGATATTGAAAACAACGAATTTTTGGTTACTAATCAGTTTACAGTTCTAGAAAACAACCACGAACGACGACCCGATGTTGTACTTTTTATCAATGGTATTCCTCTTGTAGTAATGGAACTTAAAAATCCCTCTGATGAAAACGCCACGATACAGGATGCTTATAATAAACTCCAAACCTACAAAGACCAGATTCCAGCGCTCTTTAAATTCAACGAGATTCTGGTAATAAGTGATGGGTTTCAGGCAAGGGCTGGTACAATTACCTCCGAAGCCGAACGCTTCATGCAATGTAAGACCATCAATGGCGAAAAACCCGATAAAAACTTAATAGAAATAGATGTCCTTTTAAAAGGGATGTTTGATAAAACAAGAATTCTGGATATTGTCAGAAACTTTATTGTATTTGAAAAAGATAAAGAAACAAAAAAGAAAGTGGCTGCCTATCATCAATACTTGGCAGTAAACTAAGCTGTTGCCTCCACACTGAGGGCAAAGAAAGATTCCTTAGATATCATAAAAGAAGATCCAGAAAATTACGGTCTTGCTACCGTAAAAGCCCAACCAGCAGATGATAAAAAAGCAGGTGTAGTATGGCATACGCAAGGTTCGGGCAAAAGTTTAACCATGGTATTTTATGCTACTAAAATAATACGTTTGATGGATAATCCCACTATTGTTGTATTGACGGATAGATACGATCTGGATGATCAGCTTTTTGGAACCTTCAGCCGCTGTCAGGAAATTTTAAGACAGGCTCCTATTCAAGCAAACTCCCGAAAAGAATTACAGGAATTATTAAAAGTTGCATCAGGTGGCATTGTCTTTACCACCATACAGAAATTCTTTTCTGAAGAGGATAGGGAAAAATATCCGCTATTATCCGAAAGGCATAACATCATAGTGATTGCCTACGAAGCCCACGCACTCAATATGGATTTAGTGCAAAGATTCTTGATAAAGAAGGCAAAACCCTTATTACCTATGGCTATGCCAAATATCTGCGCGATGCATTACCCAATGCCTCGTTTATAGGATTTACAAGGACTCCGATTGAAAAGGAAGATAAAAGCACACCAACAGTTTTTGGTAACTATGTAGATATTTACGACATAGAACAGGCAGTGGAGGATAGAGCAACAGTTAGAATATATTACGAATCACGACTTGCCAAACTTGATTTAATACCTGAAGAAAGACCAAAGATAGATAAAGGATTTGAAGAGGTAACAGAAGGCGAAGAAGTAGAGGGTAAAGAACGTTTAAAAACAAAACCGGCACAGCTCGCAAAAGTGGCAGGTGCTCCTAATAGAATTAAAAAAATTGCAGAAGATATTGTACAACATTTTGAAGAGAGAATCTCAGTACTCGATGGAAAAGGTATGATTGTATGCATCTCAAGAAGGATATGTATAGACCTGTATAACGAAATAGTGAAGTTGCGACTCTACTGGCACAGTGACGATGATGATAAAGGATTTATTAAATTAGTGATGACCGGTTCAACATCAGACCCTAAAGAATGGCAACAGCACATCAGAAACAAAATAAGAAGAAAACAGATTGGCGATAATTTTGAAGATCCAAAACATGAATTAAAACTTATAATTGTAAGAGATATGTTTTTAACTGGTTTTGATGTGCCTTGCCTTCATACGATGTATCTTGATAAACCCATGCAGGGGCATACCTTGATGCAGACAATTGCAAGAGTAAACAGTTGTTTCCTGGCAAAGATGGCGGACTTATTGTGGATTACATGGGAATTGGTGTAGAGCTTAAAAAGGCATTAATGGATTATACTGAATGCGGAGGACGAGGCAAACCAACATTTGATCAGGAAGAAGCAGTGAGTTTAATGCTCGAAAAATACGAAGTGGTAAAAGATTTATTTTATGGTTTTGATTATAAAAAATTCTTTGAATTCAAGCCTGAAGAACGTATAAGTTTTATACCCAATGCATTAGAACACATATTAGAAGAAAAAGATAGAATAGAACGATTTCTACTTGAAACCACTACTTTAATTAAGGCATTTTCATTATCTATTCCCCATCCTGAAGCTATGAAGATAAAAGGAGAGATAGGTTTTTTTCAAGCGGTAAAGTCATCATTAACAAAGATTACAGAAGATAAAAAAACAACAGGTGAACAGTTAGACATGGCTATAAAACAAATCATCTCAAAGGCAGTAATCTCAGATAGGATTATTGACATCTTTGAAGTAGCAGGCATAAAAAAACCAAATATTTCCATTCTTTCCGAAGGTTTTTTGGTTGAAGTAAAAGATATGCCACAAAAGAACCTTGCCTTTGAAGCATTGAGAAAACTACTCAATGATGAGATACGAATCATATCCAGAAGAAATCTTGTCCAGGGTAAATTTTTTATGAAAATGCTTGAAGAGACCATTAAAAAATATATGAACCAAAGTATGGAGGCAACAGAGGTTATAGAAGAACTCATAGAACTGGCCAGAAAAATAAGAGAGGATAAAAACCGAGGCAAAAAATTAAAACTCTTTGAAGAAGAAATTGCCTTTTACGATGCACTGGGAGTAAACGATAATGCGGTAAAAGTTTTGGGTGATAAAGTTTTACGAAAAATAGCTGTAGAACTTACAGAGGTGCTTAGAAAAAGCGTCACCATTGACTGGACACAAAAGGAAAGTGTGCAGGCAGAGATGAGATTAAAAATTAAGAAGATATTAAAAAATTATGGTTATCCGCCAGATAAGGAAGAGTTAGCAAACGAAACAGTCCTCAAGCAGGCGGAGCTTTTTGCAGTAATTGGGTGTTTTGAGAATAATTAAGCAGAAAAGAAATAAAAAATAAATTTTTAAAAGCCAAATAATGCATTTTTAAATTTCTTTCATTTATATTATCTAAGCCGTTGACTTTTTTTATTTATAAACCCAAAATTTTGTTTTTTTTAACTATTTAACAAAAGCTGGTAAAGGCAATTCAAATATTTGGAAGATTTATTTCTGTGCTTTTTGCACTATTTAAAAGTAAAAATTATTTTTTCCTTCTCATCATTACAACTTTTCATCATATTTATTAAAATCTACAGGATTTTGGGTTTTTTTTTCATCCATATATAACCTCTCCATAGGATTTTACTTCGTTTATTATAAGAAAATTCTTATTTTCCCATTCCTCATCTGAGTAATAGATTAAATCAACAGGAATCTTTAGTTGTCTTACAAGTTCTCTACCAATTCCTGTTGAAAGTTTCACTCTTTCAAAAATGCTTTTTCCTCTAAAATCCTTTGAAACAATAATAATATCTAAATCACTATCTTTTTTTGTTTTCCCTTAGAAAATGAACCAAAGATCACTATTTTATTTAAATTAATTCTTTTTTCTTCACATAATTTTTTTGTTACAATCTTTATTTTATCTTATCTTTTCTTTTTCAGCCATAGCAATAGCTCCTTTGTTTTTTGTAAAACATCTTTAGTATTTTGTTTATTATAATCATTTAAAAGTATTTCCAGCTCATCTGGATACCTTGTGGGAACACTTAAATCATTAAGATTGTCAATAAAATCTTGTAAATTCTTTTCCATATCAATCCCAATTTCTTCACAAAAATAATTGAGGTTATGTATTTTGGGTGGGTCTTTTTTGAATTTCTTTGTATAAAGTCCTTTCAATGCCTTTTCTATTGATAGATGACACATAAAAGCAGTATAAATGAACCAGCCACTATTAAACATTGCCTCAGCTGTTTCTAAATCATAATCTGCTTGTTTTAACCTTTCATTAGGTGATTTTAATTTATCTTCAACCGTCTTTATCTCCATATTTATAATTAGTGTTATCAATTTCTGTTTCTTCTCTATTAGTAGTAAATATTTCATATTTTAATTTTTCATTATTCCTTCCTTCTATCTATTTCATCAACTTCTTCTCTTCTTTAATCCTGTAAGATTCTACTTATTAATTTCACATATAAATTTATTTATCTTTCCCTTTTCATTATATCAAAAGATTCTTCAAAAGTTTAATTTCTTCTATCCAGCTTCCATCCCAGGGGGTTTCAAGGATGAGGGGCATCTCTTCAAACCTTTCATCTCTCATAATTCTTTTAAAAGGTAGAAGCCCAATTTCACCTTTGCCTATATGTTCATGCCTGTCAATTTTTTTCCCAAAAGGTGCTTTTGAATCATTTAAATGAATACCTGCAATTAGTTTATTTTTAAAGAAAAATTCAAATTCCTGAAAGGTCTTTTCATAATCTTTAAAACTCCTTAAATCATAGCCTCCTTGAAATAGATGACAGGTATCAAGACAAAATTTTATCCTTTCTTTATTTTTAATAAGTTTGAAAAGAAATAAAAGCTCTTCCGCATTAGAACCAACCTGTCCACCTGAACCAGTTGTATTTTCCAAAACAACAATTGCTTTTTTTGTTTTCTCAATCCCTTTATTTACTGAATTTGCAATTCTTTCAATTGTCTTTTCTTTTGAAACTTTTCCCTTTCCCGAACCGGGGTGCAAATTTAAAAAAATAAGTCCAAGTTTTTCAACGGTCTTTAATTCAAAAAGAAACGCTTTGAAGGACTTTTCTCTTATTTGAAATTCTGGAGAACCGAGATTTATGAGATAAATTGAATGAGGAAGGATATTTCTTTCAAGAAAATTAAATTTTTTTAAGTTTTTCTTAAATGACTTAACCGTATCTTTATCTTTATCTTGAATTTTCCAAGTTCTTTGATTTTTCAAAAAAATGGCAAAGGCATCTGCTCCAATTTCCTTTGCATATTCTGGAACTTTTTCAATTCCCCTTGAAATTGAAAGGTGAGCACCCACATATTTCATTTAAAAACTTCTTCCCCTTTCTTAATCCAAATATCAATTGTCCCAAAATTACCCTGTTTAAATGATTTTATAAATTCATAATTTTCTTTTAAATATTTTAAAAATTCAAGGTCACTCAAATATCCCCACCTTACAGGAGCATTGACACAAGCAAAGACATCAACTCCTTTTTTTAAAATTGGTGAATTTACAAATCCCCCCTTTTTTCCTCCATAAACCCATCTTCCTTGCTCTTTGTCTGTTAAGCCATAGAGATCTAAAGCCCTTAAATTTTTTGCTTTATAAGATATCCCCCCCAATCTAAAAGTTGAGACACTTTTCCCTTCCTTTATGTTTTTATCAAGCCATTTGCCAACTAAAATTTGATCTCTGCTTTTCATAACTGTTGTAAGCCCTTCTTCATTTATATAATTTTTAATTTGGGGGAACCATACAATCAATGAAAATATTGGAAGTAAAATCAAAAATATTATTTCATTAATTTTAAATTTTTCTATTAAAGCAGTTAATGCATCTTTTAAGAAAATAGAAAATATTGTAATTAAAATTGGAAAAATGGGAAAAATTAACCTTCCGAAGACCATCCAGTCCCCCTGCGAATATCCAAGAAAGATTAAATTTGCTATAAAAAAGGGGATGACATTTTTTGGAATTTTTGAAAAAAAGAATAAAATGAAAATAAAGGGACCACCTATAGCATAAATCCAGGGGAAAATGTAAAAAATTCCACCCGATGATCCATAAAGTCCAGAGGGCTTTGCATAAAAGGTATTTGGGAAAATGTCATTGAAATAAATAATTCTAAAAATTTCATAAAATATAAAAGGAAACAAAAATAAAGGGAGGAATTTAAGATATTCTTTTATTTTTTTTAAATTAAAGATAAAAAATAAAATCCCATAGAGGAGACCTTCAGGCCTTGTGATTGATAAAAGTCCTAAAAATATTGAAACTAAAATCCAATTTTCTTTAGTTGAAAAATAAAAGGAAAGAAAAATCAAAAGTGCAAAAAAATTTGTCTCAAGCCCAGAAGTTGAGTAGTATAAAAATGCAGGTGTTGTTATCAAGAAAAGGGATGAAAGAATTTGAGAAAATAAATTTTCTTTTAAGTAATCAATTAAAAAATATAATAAAAATAGGGAAGATATAAAACCGAGAAAGTTTGCAATAAATTCAATTTTAAAGGGAAGGATTAATTTCAAAAATGATAAAAGAAAAAACCATAAAGGATGGGAAAACCCCTCCACTCTTTCCCCATCATTGAATGTAATTCCCTTTCCTTCTAAAAATCTTTCTACATATCTATAAGTTATGTAAGAGTCATCACAAATGTCATTCCAGAAATAAAATTGTGTAAAAGCAAAAACTAAAGCAAAAATTAAAAAAATATAAATTTTTTTCATAAAACCATTATATCAGATGGTTTGGAGGTGCGAAAAATGATTTGTGTCCGTTGTCCGTTGTCCGTCGTCCGTAGGGGCAATTCACAAATTGCGCAGGTTTTGAGGGTGCAGGTGCAGGGCTCACCCAAAGCCATTGAAATAATTTGGATTTCACATTTTCATTTTAAATCAAATTTTAGTTATCAGCTTTTATTTCTTCCTTATTTAATTACCTTTTTTTAAAAATTAAAAATTTTGTCGTATAATATTTAGATAATTATTTTGGAGGTTTTAAATGAAGATTGATTTTGAAGGGAAAAGGGTCTTGATTACAGGTGGTGCGAGGGGGATTGGTGCATCAATTGCTTATGTTTTGGGGAAAGCAGGGGCATCTCTTTTGCTTTTAGACAGGGAAGCAGAGGCATTAAAAGAAACAGAAGAGAAATTAAAGAAAGAAAATATGAAGGTCTCTTCAATTGTAGTTGATTTGCTCCAGAAAGTTGAGACAATAGCAAAGGTTCAGGAAAATTTGGAAAAGGAAGGAAAATGCCTTCTCTTTGTCCACAATGCAGGAATTACAAAGGATAATTTGCTTTTGAGAATGACAGATGAGGAATGGGATTTGGTGATGAAAGTCAATTTATATCCTTTCTTTTATCTATTAAAGGTATTGTTGAAGACAATGATGACAGAAAGATACGGAAGGATTGTTGCAATTTCTTCTGTCTCAGGGCTTATGGGAAATGCAGGGCAGGTGAATTATGCTTCATCCAAGGCAGCTCTTGTGGGATTTGTAAAATCCCTTGCAAGGGAATTGGGTTCAAGAAATATAACTGTAAATGCCATAGCACCGGGTTTTATAAAGACACCAATGACTGATAAATTGACAGAAGAACAGGTAAATCGGTTAAAAGAAAACATTGTCCTAAAACGCCTTGGAGAACCGGAGGATATAGCATATTCTGTTGCCTTTTTGCTTTCTGATTATGCAAGCTATATAACGGGGCATATTTTAAATGTTTCTGGAGGTCTTTATATTTAATTGTCCTAATTTTTTTAAAAAAAAGTTTTTTCCCTATAAATTTATCATCTTTTAGAAAATTTTATTAAGATTTAA